>VSSL01000116.1_pt1 | contig 19845 bp, 20 predicted proteins | sample 4557531 | NCBI WGS metagenome assembly VSSL01 (sample SAMN10986726, study PRJNA523729) | hot springs metagenome | isolation source: hot springs | place: India:Timba, Gujarat | collected 2018-05-31 | reverse complement strand
GATGGTACTCCGTACCGCATGTTTTGCATCGCACCTGCGCGGGTACTGTTTCCCATTCCAGCGAAGCCTCCGACAGAGGGGTATCCTGCTTCAGGATGTCGAAGGCAAAAAGGAGGGCGTCGGGCACAACCTGTCGCAGCTCGCCGATTCGCAGGCGTACCTGTTCTACTTTTCCGCCCCCGTTCTGCTGGACAACCTCTTGCGTGGCACGGACAATAGCGTCGGCTATTGAAAACTCATGCATCCCCGTTGCCTTTCATCAGGTCTTGCAGGATATAGCGTACCACATCTTCCACCGCTTTTGCGACCTCTGGCGACAGCCCTTCGCCCTCGCCAAAGTGCTTGCCTTCAATGCCGTAAACGACCAGCTTCGGGGGCAGTCGGTTCAGCGCGTACGCCAGCGCAACCGCTTCGTTCAAGCCCATCGCGTGCGTGGAGAAGAAACGCGCATCTGCAGGAAGGGGGTTTTGAGACAGGTCGAGGAGCACTACCTCACCAACTGAACGCCCCGAACGCATAGCGTCTACCACGATCACCAGATCGTAGCCCTGCCAGTCTTCCAGCAGGGTTGTCAGGTTGCAAGCGCATTCGCTGCACTCCACCCATTCAGGCAACAGCTGGCGGAGACGGCGAACCACCGCAATACCCACGCCGTCGTCCTGACGATAGGGGTTTCCCACACCGATAAGCAAAACGCTGCGCTTGCCCATGATGCCTTGTATTTCGATGGCAGAGGGATGGGTCCCCTGTTTCTCAGGGGAACCCGTTCTTGGAGGAGATTGCTTCACCGTGTCGTGGCTCGCAATGACAGCATGTGGGCGGGCGAGGCTCCTGCCGAGCTTTCTCCTTCTCGCCCGCGAGGAGGCACCGTGAAACTGAGCCTTGGTAGGTCACCGGCTGTTGACATATACCGGAACCTGGTGTATCATAATGAGTGAGCACTCACTCAGAAAAACGGAGGTTTATTGTGAAAACACCTTCAACACCACGAAGGAGGCGCAAGAGGGTTGCCGATGCCAGAGCGACTATCCTGCAGGCGGCGCAGCGACTGTTTGCCCAGTATGGCTACGATGGGACCACCACACGCATGATCGCCAGCGAGGCAGGCGTTGCAGAGGGAACTATCTACCTGTACTTTCCCTCCAAACGCCATCTTCTGCTTTCGCTCATTCAACAGGCGAGTGTACCTGTCGTCACCAGCCAATTTGCCGATGCCGAGGGACGGAATGATGAAGAAATCCTGCGTGCGCTCTTTACAGAGAGGCTCGAGTTTGGCAGGAAGTATGCTCCTCTGGTAAAAACGCTCCTTTCGGAAGCAATGCATGATACGGAGCTGGCTCAGCATCTGCTTCAGGAGCTTATCCAGCCGTTGTCTGCGTTGGCTAAGGCGTATATCGCGAGAAGGATAGAGCAGGGCAGTTTTCGGGATATGCCCGTTGATATTTCCACACGTGCACTGGTGGGGATATTCTGGTTTACCATCGTCTACGACTACCTGCTGCCATGCGACCCGGAGGTGAAGGCAGAAGTGCTGGGCAGCTACGCCCCTGAGGAGTACGCACGGTGGTTTGCCAACCTTGTTCTCGGAGGCATTGCACGATGAGCAAACAGAAGCGACTACGTGCTGTGGTGCTGGTGATAGTTGTTGTGACGGCTGGTGCCTTTGCATGGCGCTGGTGGATGGCGCGCTCCACCGAACCCCAGAACGTCGTTTTCGCCAGCGGAACGATTGAAGCCACCGAGGTGGACGTGAGCGCGAAGGTTTCGGGCAGAATCCTCAAACTGCTGGTAGATGAGGGGGACACGGTGCAGGCGGGGCAGGTCATCGCCCTGCTGGACGGCAAAGAGATCGAGGCGCAGGTAGCGCAGGCACAGGGAGCATACGAGGCGGCGCAGGCGCGACTGGCGGAGTTGTTGCGGGGGGCGCGTGAGGAAGAGATACGCCAGGCACAGGCAAACCTTGCGCAGGCACAGGCAGCAGCAGAGGGAGCGCGCCGTTCGCTGGAGACGGTTCAGGAGATGTTCGCCAAGGCGACGGAGCTGAGAGCTCAGCTGGTCAACGCCCAAACTGCATACGAAGCCGCCGAAAACGCCTACAAGCAGGCGAAGGCGAAACTGGAACTGGTAGAGGCAGGCACACGTTCTGAGCAGATAGAACAGGCGCGCGCGGCGGTAGAGCAGGCGAAAGCGCAGGCGTTGAACGCCCGGCAGGACGCCGAACGCGCGGAGAGCCTGTACGCTACCGGCGCCATTTCCAAACAGCAGCTGGACGCCGCCATTGCCCGGCGCGATAGCGCACAGGCAGCGCTTGCTTCTGCAGAGGCGAAGCTGGCGGAGCTGCTTGCCGGCGCACGGAAGGAAGAGCGCGAGCAGGCTCGTGCGGCAGAGGCACAGGCGCGGGCACAACTGGAAGGCGCGAAGCGCAACCTGCAGGTGATTCAAGAGCTTTACACCGACCGTCTACCCTCCAAACAGCAACTCGAGTTAGCCCGCACGCAGTATCGCACCGCACTGGAGGGCGTCGCCGCGGCGCGAGCGCGTCTGGACCTGTTGCTGGCTGGAGCACGTGAGGAAACGGTTCAGGCAGCACGGGCACAAGGTGGAACAGGCTCGCGGTGCTCTGGAGTCTGCTAAAGCGATGACTGAGTACCTGACCATCAGGGCTCCCGTGTCGGGCAGAGTGATTCTGAAAATCGCCGAGCAGGGCGAGCTGGTTACGCCGGGGATGCCTGTTGTGCGCATTGCCAATCTGGAAACCGTCTGGCTGAAGGTGTATGTGCCCGAACCGAACATGCGCGTCAAACTGGGCGACAGAGCAGAGGTGGTGGTGGATGCCTATCCGGATAAGCGCTTTGAGGGCAGGGTCACTGAAATCGCGGACAAACCGGAGTTTACCCCCAGGAACGTACAAACGAAAGAGGAGCGGGTGAAGCTAGTGTTCGGGGTGAAAATCACGCTGGCAAACCCGCAGGGAGAACTCAAGCCCGGTATGCCCGCGGATGCCACTATCTTCCTGTCTGAGGCGTCGCCATGAGCGAGTGGGCGGTAGAGGCACGAGGGCTTCGGAAGACCTTCGGGCACATCGTGGCGGTAGACTCGGTGGACTTGCAGGTGCGTCCGGGAGAGGTGTTCGGCATCGTCGGTCCCGACGGTGCAGGCAAGACCACTACCTTCCGTATGCTGGTGGGTGCTATAGAGCCAGATGCTGGAGAAGCCTTCGTTGCTGGATTTAACGTGTGCACGCATCCCGAAGAGGTCAAACGACGCATCGGCTATATGTCACAACGGTTCAGCCTCTACGGAGATTTGACCGTGCAGGAGAACCTGGACTTCTTTGCCGACATCTATCAGGTTCCCAAAGAGGAGCGTATCATCCGTCAACGCGAACTGCTGGAGTTCAGCCGACTGGCTCCGCTCACGAAACGGCTGGCTCAGAACCTGTCGGGCGGGATGAAGCAAAAGCTTGCGCTGGCTTGCACGCTGATTCACACGCCCGAAATCCTCTTCTTGGATGAGCCGACGACAGGGGTAGACCCCGTATCGCGTCGTGACTTCTGGAGGATACTGTATACGCTGGTCGGTAAAGGCATGACGCTGGTGGTCAGCACGCCCTACATGGACGAAGCCGAGCGGTGCAACCGAATCGCCTTCATGCACAACGGGCGCATCATCGAGTGCGATAGTCCCGATAACCTGCGCGGTCGGATGGGCGGCGACCTGTGGGAGATTATCTGCCATCCTCAGCGGAAGGCGCGAGAGGTTCTGGCGCAGCTGCCCATCGTAAAGGGCGTGCAGGTATTCGGGGAAAGGCTTCATGTCTGGCTGGAAGACGCTCAAAGCGGTTTCGCTCCTTTGCAGCAGGTTCTGACGCAGGCTGGCGTCCATGTGGAACAAGTCCGGCAGATTGTGCCCGGACTGGAAGATGTGTTTGTATCCATCATCGAGAGGCAACGGCAGGAAACGCGATGAACGAATGGGCAGTTGAGGTGCAGGGGCTGACCAAACGCTTCGGAAGCTTTACGGCGGTGGATGGCATCAGCTTCGCGGTAAAGCGTGGCGAGATTTTTGGTTTTCTGGGACCGAACGGCGCGGGTAAGTCTACCACCATCCGAATGTTGTGCGGCATCATCACACCGACCTCCGGTACGGGAACCGTTGCCGGTCTGGACATTCGCACCCAATCCGAGCGGATTAAAGAGCGCATCGGATACATGTCGCAGAAGTTCTCCCTGTACGAAGACCTGACCGTTTCGGAGAACATCGAGTTTTATGCGGGCGTTTACGGTGTGCCCGCCGAGCGGCTGGCGGAGCGGACGCGGTGGGTGTTGCAGATGGCAGGGCTGGAGGGACGCGAGCACAGCCTGACCGGTGAGCTATCGGTGGGCTGGAAGCAGAGGCTCGCTTTAGGTTGCGCCATTGTGCATGAGCCGGAGATACTCTTTCTGGATGAGCCTACCTCGGGCGTAGACCCTATCTCCCGACGACAGTTCTGGCAGCTGATTGACGCGCTGGCAGCAGAGGGCGTTACCGTCTTTGTTACCACGCACTACATGGACGAGGCGGAACACTGTGACCGTATCTGCCTCATCTACCGGGGCAGAATCGTGGCGATGGGTACACCCGCCGAGTTGAAGACACACTACTCATCGGGAACGCTGATTGAGGTGGAGGCGGAGCCGCAAATGCCCGCGCTGGAGAGCCTGCTGTCCGATCCTGCGATATACGACGCGGCGGTGTTCGGCAGGCGATTGCACGTAGTGTTGCCAGCGGGTATAGACGCGGCAAATTACGTCAGGCAGCGGCTTGGAGAAAAGGGCTTCCGGGTGGGGTATTTAGAGCCAGTGATTCCCTCTCTGGAAGATGTGTTCGTTTCGCTGGTAGAACAGACCGACAGGGAGCTGGGGGAGGGAGGCACATAGACATGTGGACGCGAATTCGCGCGGTGATGCGCAAGGAGTTCATTCACATCTTCCGTGACCCACGCACGCTGGCGGTGGTTATGGTGCTGCCTGTGTTGATGCTGATGATTTACGGTTATGCTATCAACCTGGATGTGCGTCACCTGCGCACAGCGATTCTGGACGAGGACAAGACCTCTATCTCGCGCGAGTTTATCCGCTCCCTCCAGCACAACGAGTACTTCGATGTCGTGCAGTATCTTGACCGTCCCGGACAGATAGACGCCCTGTTTGCGCGCGGTAAGGCGAAACTGGTGTTCGTCATACCGCGAGGGTTCGGGCGAGATGTGGCATCTGGCAGGTCGCCGCAGGTGCAGGCGTTGATTGACGGCTCCGATTCCACTACCGCCACCATCGCCCAGAGCTACGTATCGGGGTTCATTCAGATGACCTCTATCGACTACGCGCGACGATATGCCAGAAGAATGGGATTGCCTGCGGAGCGGCTGGCAGTGCCCATCGATTTCCAGCCACGCGTGTGGTACAACCCGGAGATGAAGAGCACTCACTTCATCGTGCCGGGGCTCATCGCTGTCATTCTGATGCAGATTTCCGCACTGCTGACCTCGTTGACCATCGTGCGCGAGCGTGAGCGCGGAACGATAGAGCAACTGGTGGTCTCTCCGGTCATGCCGCACGAACTGATGATAGGCAAAATCGTGCCCTACGTTATCATCGCTTTCGTGGACGTCTTGCTGGTGCTGGCGTCGGGGAGGTTGCTATTCGGCGTGCCGTTAAAGGGCAGCGTGGTTCTACTGCTGGTGCATTCAGCGGTCTTCCTGTTTGCCTCGATGGGCATCGGCTTGCTGATTTCGGTGATAGCGCGCACGCAGCTGGTGGCGTTTATCTCCGCGATGCTGGGCACGATGCTTCCCTCGGTATTGCTTTCTGGTTTCATGTTCCCCATCAGCGCGATGCCGCAGGTTCTGCAGTATCTGACCTACTTGATTCCGGCGCGTTATTTCATCGTCATTCTGCGCGGGATTTTTCTCAAGGGGGTAGGTCCCGAGGTGCTCTGGAAGCCCGCGCTGTCGCTGATTGTCTTTGGTGTGGTTGCGCTTGCGCTGAGCGCACGTCGATTCCAGAAGAGGCTGTGAGGTGAAAGCATGTCGTGGCAGCGGATACGGCATCTGATACGTAAGGAGTTCATTCAGCTGAGACGCGACCCGAAGGCGATACGTTTGGTTGTCATCGCGCCCATTATTCAGCTCATCATCTTCGGCTACGCGGTGACTACCGACATCAAGCATATCCCTACCGCCGTTATCGACGCCGACAGGAGCCGTGAGAGCAGAGAGCTGGTCAACCGTTTCAGCAACACGGGCTATTTCGAAGTGGTTGCCGTGCTGGAGCGTCCTCAGGACCTTCTGCTTCTGATGGACGGCGGCAGAGTACAGGCGGGTGTGCATATCCCCCGCGGCTTTGCGAAAAGGCTGGCACGTGGCGAGAGTGCGCCTCTGCAGGTCATTGTGGACGGCACGGATTCTACCACAGCGGGAATGGTGCTGGGCTATGCTTCCGGTGTGCTGAGGCGATACTCTGAAGAGATTGTGGGTGACAGGTTGCAACGGCTGAGGGCAAATCTGGTCAGTCTGCCTGTTATCGAAGAGCGCACGCGCGTATGGTTCAACCCGGAACTCAAAAGCGTGAACTACATGGTGCCCGGCGTGCTGTGTACCATCCTGCTGATAGTGACGATGGTGCTCACCTCTATGGCGATCGTGCGGGAACGCGAAATCGGCACGCTAGAACAGATTATCGTCACCCCCGTTCGGGCAACGGAGCTGATAGCGGGTAAGACCATCCCCTTTATCCTGATTGGGTTCGTGGACATGGTTCTGATCCTGCTGGTAGCCACGCTCTGGTTTCGCGTTCCATTGAAGGGGAGCCTGTTGCTCCTTTTTGCGCTGGCGGTCGTCTTTCTGCTCACCACACTGGGGTTAGGGCTGTTTATCTCTACCGTGTCTCATACGCAGCAGCAGGCAATGATGACCGCTTTCTTCATCATGCTACCGTCCATTCTGTTGTCGGGCTTCATGTTTCCCATCGAGAACATGCCCCGGGTTATCCAGTGGGTGACGTATCTTATCCCCCTGCGGTATTTCCTGAACATTGTTCGAGGTATTTTCCTGAAGGGGGTGGGGATAGAGATACTGTGGGGTGATGTGCTTGCGCTGCTGGTGATTGGACTGGCGTTGTTCACCTTAGCAAGCGTGCGTTTCACAAAGAGGATGGGGTAGTCTACAGGGGCAGACACAAAGGTATGCCCCTACGGGGATGCATATCCGGTGCACGTAGGGGCGACCCCCTGTGGTTGCCCAGGATAGTGTCGTTATGAACGAATGCGCAATCGGCTCTGGGGATGGCGAACCTTCTGGCGAGTCGATGCAAACAGCACCCTGCCTCCCCGCGGGCGGGGAGGGGAAGGCTCAGCGGGAGCCTCGCTCTCCCCAGGAAAGAGGCTTCACGAACTGCTGATGCCTGCGGCTATCCGTAGAAGTGCTTGTTACTCCCGCTCTATGTGCAGCCTCAAGAAGTGCGTGGCGCAGGAGATGCACGGGTCGTAATTGCGAATCGCCTGCTCGCAGCGCCACTGCAACTGCTCCAGCGGCAGGTCTGCGTTCGCCTTCACCAGGCTCCACAGGTCTGCCTCGATGCTTTTCTGGTTCTGCGCGGTGGGCGGCACGATTTTCGCATCCAGAATGGTGCCATACTCGTCCACACGATAGCGATGGTAAAGAATACCCCGCGGAGCCTCGGTGCAGCCGTGTCCTGTTGCCGCGTAAGGTCGCACCTCTACGGCGGGCTTATCGGGCATGGTATAGTTCGCGATGATGCGCAGCGCTTCGTCGCAGGCATAGAGGGTTTCAATGGAGCGCACCACCGCACTCTGGAACGGGTTTCGGCACGGCGGGGTGACCCCAACCTCGTTCGCAACATCCTGCGCCAGTGGCGAGAGCTTGTCGAAATTCAGGTTGAATCTCGCCAGCGGTCCCACCATGTACGCGCCGCGGCGGGCAATACGTGCATGTAAGGCGTTAGAGTAGGGCACATGTTCTTCGACGATGTGCGTCTCGAACTCGTCGATGGCGATGTCCAGCCCCTTGTTCGACACCAGCCTGCCTTCGTTAAACGGATATTCCGCAGGGTGGCGCAGAGCCACGAACTCGTAATCCTGCTCGAACTCGGGGGTGGGCAGGCTTGCTGTCCACTTCACGAGCTGCACCGACGCCTCTCGCGCCCATTTCAGGCGTTCCTCTATCTCGTTCAGGTCACGACGGCGAGGCACTTTGTAGAAGCCTCCCACCCTTACGTTGATGGGGTGAATCTCTCTGCCACCGATAAGAGTAACCAGGTCGTTGCCTATCTTTTTCAGTTTCAAGGCGGTTTCCACAATTTGGGGGTGGTCGCGCGCCATCTGGATGGCGTCTTCGTAGCCCAGGAAATCAGGGGCGTGCAACAGGGCGACGTGCAGGACATGGCTTTCAATCCACTCCCCGCAGTATATCAATCGGCGCAGGTCTCGGATAGGTCCCTCGATCTTGATACCGAAGGCATCTTCCATCGCGTGTGATGCGCTCATCTGGTAGGCGATGGGGCATATACCGCAGATTCGCGCGGTGATGTCGGGAGCTTCGCGATAACTGCGTCCGCGCAGGAACGCTTCGAAGAAGCGGGGAGGCTCGAATATCTTGAAGCGCACCTCCGCTGGCTGTCCGCCCTTGAAACGGACATACAGGGAACCTTCCCCCTCTACCCGCGCCAGATAATCTACCTTAATCATGTTACCTTTCATGGCTTTCACTCTCTCTTCGGAAGGCTTCGGAATAGGCGTTGAATCCCCGGTAAGCACGCACCAGGTCCTCTTCTTTCACGCCGATCTGTTTCCATCGTTTGCTGAGTGACTGCGTATTCGGTGTTTCTTTGGGACCAAAGCACCCGTAGCACCCACGCGAGTAAGACGGGCATATCGCACCACAGCCTGCGTGGGTAACGGGTCCCAGGCAAGGGGTGCCTCTGGCTACCATCACGCACACGATGCCCCGGCGCTTGCATTCGGAACAAACGCTATGAGGAGCGATATTCGGCTTGCGCCCGTTGAGGTAGGCGTTGATAACCTCCAGCAGCTGGTACTTGTTCACGGGACAACCACGCAGTTCGAAGTCAACGAACACGTGGTCGTGGACAGGTGTGGATTTACTCAGTGTCTGGATGTACTGCGGTGTCGCATACACAATGGAAATGAACTCGCGGACATCCTTAAAGTTACGCAGTGCCTGAATACCGCCGGCGGTTGCGCACGCGCCGATGGTAATCAGGAAGCGCGAGGCACGCCGCACCTGATGAATGCGTTCTGCATCATGCGGGGTGGTGATAGAACCCTCTACGAGCGAGATGTCGTAAGGTCCCTTTACTGTCGCACGGCTTGCTTCCAGAAAATACGCTATCTCCACTGCCCCAGCGACTTCCAGGAGCTCCTCTTCGCAATCCAGCAGGCTCAGCTGGCATCCGTCGCAGGAGGCGAACTTCCATACAGCCAGTTTGGGTTTGGTTGCGCGCGCCATAGCTATATCTCCCGTCTCTCAAACAGATGTTGCACCTTGTCGTAGCGGAACACAGGACCATCCTTACACACGAAGTAAGGACCGAACTGGCAATGTCCGCAGACGCCCGTACCGCACTTCATGTTGCGTTCCATAGAGATGTAGATTTGCGACGGCGGAACGCCTCGTCGCTGGAGCTCCAGTACGGTGAACCGCATCATGATTTCGGGACCGCATACCAGCGCAATCGAGTTGCGGGCGTCAAACGGCGCTCGGGGTATCAACGAGGTGACCACTCCCACGTTACTTCGCCACCCGCCCATGGCGCGGTCGACGGTGATATGCACCTCCAGGTCAAACTGGGAACGCCATCTCTGCAGCTCCCGCCTGTACAGGATGTCGTTAGGCGTGCGTGTTCCGTAGAGCAAGACGATTTTCTCGTAGTGGTCGCGGTTCGCCAGCATCTGGTACAGCGCAGAGCGCAGGGGCGCAAGCCCAATACCGCCTGCCACAATCACCACGTCCGCGCCCTCCGCCTGCTCTACGGGCCACGGAGTGCCGAAGGGACCTCGCACCCCAATAACATCGCCTCGCTTCAGTTTGCCCATCGCTTTGGTAACGGTGCCCACCTCGCGCGTAGTGTGCATGAGGATGCGCGGGTTGGTTGGGTCGCTGCTGATGGAAATAGGTATCTCGCCAACGCCGAACACGTAGAGCATATTGAACTGCCCTGGTTGAAAGGCGAACCCCTCCGACCCCTTTACCGGCTCCAGGTCCAGAGTAAAGGTGTCGTGGGTCTCGTGTCGTACCTGTTGTACCCGGAAAGGACGTGGAACCATTGTCACAAGAAAGCCCCCTCACCTTGATGTGCTACTTCCTCGTACTGTAAACGTCCAGCAGCTGCAGGCGAGTTGCCTGAAGCCTCTGGGTGATAATCTCGGCAAAGCGCTTGAGCAGCTGGTAGCCCAGGTCATGGTCTTGCTCGCACTTGCGCCGCAGGCACTCCCCGTCCATTGCAATGGCGCGAGTCGGCTCTATCGCCCGGGCGTCAAAGTGCCAGCGATAGGGCGGTACCAGCCAGGACCACCCCAGTATATCTCCTGCGTTCAGAGTCTGGATGGTGATCGTTCCCACGCCTGCGGCGTATATCTCCAGCGCCACTTTGCCTTCGCGGATGAGGTAAAACTGGTTGGCTTCTTCTCCCTCGCGAAAGATGACATGTCCTTCCTCGAAGACCACGTTCGAAGCGCAACCGGTGAGCACTTCCAGATGCCGTTTGTCCAGCCCTGCGAAGAAGGGATGTTCGGCAAGGATGGTTTCAAGCGTTCGCATAGCTCTCCTCCTTTGGTACTGTTTGGGCGGCTTTGCCCTCCTCGCTACGCCGCAAGACTCGCACCTCTTCGGTGATGTCTATCCCTACGGGGCACCAGGTGATGCACCGTCCGCATCCCACACAGCCTATCACGCCGAACTGGTCCTGCCAGGATGCCAGCTTGTGCGTTATCCACTGGCGATACCGCGACGCCTCGGATACTCGCACAGGACTACCGTGAATATACGAGAAGTCCACATGGAAACAGGAATCCCACTTGCGCCACCGCTCGGCGACGGTTCCTTGCAGGTTGGTCACGTCCTCCACCGTGTGGCAGAAACAGGTGGGGCAGACCATCGTACAGTTCGAGCAGGTCAGGCAGCGCTTGGCAACCTCTTCCCAGTGCGGGCTGTCCAGATGGCGATAGAGCAGGTCTTTGATGTCTGTGGTATCCAGATGCTTATGAATGCGCCTGGCAGCATTTTCCACCGCCTCCTGTGCCTGTTGCCACTGCGTGTCGGTAGCAGGCTGGACGTTGACGCCTTCCAGCACCGCCGAACCCTGCTTACTGCCAACCTCTACGACGAAGAAGTGCTGTCTGCTATCTATCACTTCGGTCAGCGCGAGGTCGAAACCGCCCTGAGCACGCGGTCCGGTTCCCACAGAGGTGCAGAAACAGTTTGCTGCTGGATGCGTACAGTGAACCGCTATCAGCAGAGCGTTCTCGCGCCGGCGAGCGTAGAAATCGTCGTGGTGCTCCTCGCCCAGGAACACCTTATCCTGTATCGCTATTGCCGCCAGCTCACAGGCGCGTACGCCGAGAAAGGCGTAGCGAGGAGCGTCATCCTGTTCGGGGACAACCTCGAAGCCTCCGTCGCCATCTCGTTTCGCCTGCCACAGTCGCAGGTAGGGGGGGATAGAGATAGTGCTTCCACGAGCGCGGACCGACGGCATAACCGAAGAAGGTTTTATCCGCGCGTCGCTTGACCCGGTACACTGCGGCTCGTTGCTCGTCTGTCAAGCCGATGGGCAGGTCATTGACCGACTCTATCGGTTCGAGCACGATGGCGTCGTCCTGCAGGATGGGGGCGATAACCTGATAGCCGTGGCGTTGCAAGCTGTCGAGTAGTTGCTGGAACTCTGCGGCAAGCAGTATCCATCGGTTTTCCGAAACAGCACCCGACTGTGGCATAGAAGATTTCCTCCAGCACAATAATCTGCCTTGCCCGGCAAGCGGGCGGAAGAGACCTCAAACAATGTTTTCACTTTAGTTACTTCAACAAGTAGAATATCATATCCTCTATCTTTAAGCAAGCTGTGCAAGATTCCTTATTCAGGTTGCCTGATACAAAACCTGCATGATAAAATGATAACGTATGAGACGACACAGCGAGGACAACTCCGAGTATTCGCCCCCTTCTGCTGTTGCGCTCTGGCACAATAGCGTCTATCGCTCCTACTGGATTGGGGCGTTTGTCTCCTTTCTCGGGAGCTGGATGCAAACGGTGGCTCAGGGATGGGTGGTGTACGAAATCACCAACAGCAAGCTGCTTCTGGGGCTTTTAGGTTTCCTGGGCTCGCTGCCGACAACGTTGTTCAGCCTGTTCGGCGGAGTGGTCGCTGACCGCATCGAGAAGCGGAGGCTGGTTATCACCACACAGGCACTGTTCGCAGTCAACGCTTTTGTGCTGGCGGTGCTCATTCTCACCGGAAGGGTGGAGTTCTGGCATGTCGCGCTTATTGCTGCGCTAAACGGCTTTGTCACCGCGATAGACGCCCCCGCCCGGCAGGCGATGGTGATGGACCTGGTGGGGGCGCAGTTTGTCACCGTGGGTGTGGCAATGAACTCGGCGGCGTTCAACACAGCGCGTATCCTGGGACCCGCTATTGCAGGTAAACTGATCGAGATAGTCAATGCGGGATGGTGCTTTTTCATCAATGCGGTGAGCTATCTGGGCATTATTATCGCTCTCCTGCGGATACCTGCTACACCCAGCCGGGGGACTGTAGACCGCCTCTCGATGTGGTCGGAGCTGAAAGAGGGGCTGGAGTACGTATATCACGACGGTTTATTGAGGACCCTGGTGCTTCTGGACTGTGCGCTCAGCATCTTTGCCATGTCGTATACCACGCTGATGCCTGTTTTTGCGCGGGACATCTTACAGGTGGGCAAACAGGGGTTAGGTAACCTGTTTTCAGCGACGGGCTTCGGCGCGTTGATGGGAGCGCTCACTCTGGCAAAAGTAGCAGGGACCGTTCCCCGCGGAAGAGTGGTTATTACAGCGGCGACGGGGTTGTGTACGGGTTTGCTGTTGTTTGCGCTGTCACGCAGTTACCTGCTGTCGCTGGGGTGCCTGGTGCTGGTCGGCGCTTCGGCGGTCAGCACGCTGGGGTCTATCAACGCACTATTACAGTCCCTCAGCCCGGAACATCTGCGGGGGCGCACGATGTCTCTGCACGTTTTTGCATTGATGGGGCTGGCTCCGTTTGGCAATCTGCTGATGGGCTGGATAGCATCGCAATGGACAGCTACCACCGCACTGGCGACAGGCGCGCTGGTGTGTGCGCTGGCAGTAGGAATGACCGCCGCGCGCCGTGATGTACGCCAGCTGCCAGCGGTGTGAACTCGAAATCCGGTGAGCAAGGAAGGAGATATATGGACTATTCGCGTGCCGTCATGTACATGCAGAGCCTGAAGCGCTTCGGCATCAAGCTGGGCAACGAACGGTTCGAAGCCTTGCTGGAGCGGTTGGGAAACCCGCACCATCAGCTGCGCGTTATCCACGTGGCAGGAACGAACGGTAAGGGGTCTACCAGCACGTTCATCGCCACCATTTTGCAGGCGGCGGGGTATAAGGTGGGGCTGTATCTTTCGCCGTACGTGTTCAACCTGCGTGAGCGGATTCAGGTGAACGGCTACATGATTCCTGAGGCGGACTTCGCGCGGCTGGTAACGTGGATAAAACCTCATATTGAGGAACTGGCACAGACGCCGCTGGGGCAGGTGACGGAGTTCGAACTCAAAACCGCGGTCGGCTTCAGCTGTTTTGCCGAACAGAGGGTGGACTTCGCGGTAGTCGAGGTAGGGTTAGGAGGCAGGCTGGACGCCACGAACGTAGTGCGCCCGCTGGTAAGCGTGATTACCTCCATCGGTTGGGACCACATGGACAGGTTAGGGGACACTCTGGGCAAAATCGCGGCGGAGAAAGCGGGCATTATCAAATCCTGCGCACCGGTCGTGACGGGAGTGACTGAGGAGGAACCTCTGGAGGTCATTCGCGAACACGCGCAGCGAGCAGGTGTACCCCTGACGGAAGTCAAGCCGGAGCGGATGGTGGTTCCCCCGCCAGTGCGCACGGTGCACTGGCAGGACGAAGGCGTATACCGGATGAGGCAAAGGGTATCGGTGCGCACCACAGATGGAGTGTATCGGCACCTGAGCCTGCGCTTGCTGGGCAAACACCAGTGTTCGAATGCGGCGGTTGCCATCGCAGCTATCGAGGCGTTACAACACGCCTATCGTGTGGAGATACCTGAGAGCGCCATTCGCATCGGACTGGAACATGCGACTCTGCCCGGGAGGATGCAGATTGTCAGGCGGTCGCCCACGCTGTTGCTCGACGGAGCGCATAACGTCAGCGCCGTCCGGTGTCTGGCTCAGGCGATTCAGGATACCTTTCGCTATCGGCGGTTGATACTGGTACTGGGTATGACCAAGGGGCACGACCCACAGGCGGTGGTCGATACTCTCGCGCCTCTGGCTTCGCATATCCTCTTTACCCAGCCCAGCGACCCGCGCGGGCGTCCTGCCTCGGACCTGCCGGAGGCGTCTACGGTCAGCCTGCCGCCGTACGACATCATTCCATCCGTGCCGGAAGCGGTGGAGCGTGCGATGAGCATGGCGCAGGCAGACGACCTGGTGTGTGTGACAGGCAGTTTTTACGTGGTTGGAGAAGTACCGGTGGAGAGGTGGCAACCTGCTTCTCGCCGAATAGCCCACGTGGAGGAGGGAACTATCTATGCAACTTCAGGGGAAAACGCTGGCGATGCATCGCACTGAGAGGCACTGGGCGGGAATCGTGGTTCTGTTGGTGGCGTTGGCGCTGCTGGTTGGCTGGTGGCTGGGCGCGCGTACCCGTACTGCGTCCGTTCCTCCCGAGCCATCTGTGCCCCCCTTCGAGCAGGCTTCCACGCAGCTGAAGACGAGCTCGGAGGCGTTTGCGGCGGTGGCGAAGGTGGCAACTCCCGCGGTGGTGAACATCAGCGCAGCGACCATCATTCCCGGCAGGCGTTCGCCTCTGTTCGATGACCCGTTGTTCCGTTATTTCTTTGGCGACGAGGATATCCCGTTCCGTGAGCCGGAAAGGGTGGTGCGCAGTCTGGGTTCCGGCGTCATCGTCAGTCGTGACGGTCTGATCCTCACCAACAACCACGTCGTAGCGGGAGCGAGCCGAATCTCGGTCACGCTGGCGGATGGGCGCAAGTTCTCGGATGTGCAGGTAGTCGGCACCGACCCGGCAACGGACCTTGCCTTACTGCGTATCCGGGCGAACAACCTGCCTGCCATCAAGTGGGGCGACTCCAGAGCGCTGGAGGTTGGCGAGTGGGTGCTCGCCATCGGCAATCCCTACGGTCTCAGCCAGACGGTAACCGCGGGCATCGTTAGCGCGAAGGGACGGCGCGATGTGGGCATTTCGGTCTACGAGGACTTTATCCAGACCGATGCGGCGATTAACCCCGGCAATTCGGGCGGTGCGCTGGTAAACATTCGTGGCGAATTGGTTGGAATTAACACCGCCATCCTGTCGCAGAGCGGGGGCAATGTCGGTATCGGTTTTGCCATACCCAGCCACGAAGCGCGTCGAGTGATGGAGCTGCTCCTGCGCGACGGTAAAGTGTCGCGGGGGTGGCTGGGCATTATTCCCGCTCGCGTGGAAGAAGGCACCGTGCAGGGCGTTATTGTGGCGAACCTGTTCCGCAACAGCCCCGCCGACCTCGCCGGACTGGACATTGACGACATCATTCTGGAGTGCAACGGCAAGAAAGTCGCCTCACCCGGTGAGCTAAAGAACATGATTGCCGCTATGCCTGCCGGAACGGAGGTGACTCTGCTGGTGCAAAGGGGCAACGAGCGGGGCAGGGTGCGCTTGCGTGTCGCCGACCATCCCACCGACCGCTTCGGACGACCGGTGCCCGGCATTTAGCGAAAAGCAGCGAAAAAACGGCGATTTGGGTGAAACCTGCGAGGCGCGCCAACCGTCTAAGCATTTTGCCAGTGCCTAGCCGCTGCTGTCGAAAGGAGGTTGGGATGCGATGGCGGAGACGTTGGCGCGTAGCAGGCGGCTCAGAAATGCAGAGTCATCCCAGCCCCGGATGGGAGAGAGCCCAAACTGGCTGTTTACCTGTCTGGTGTGTGGAGAGCCGATTACGTTTGACGAGCCGCTGATGACATGGACGCAGGGTAATGAGGTCAAGGTAGCGCATTGTCGCTGTGCACCTTGTCCGCCCGGGCGCGTAGGGGAGTAGTAAGATGCGGTTGACCAGCCAGCACCCGGAAGTTCGTCGGGTTTTGCGTGCGCTCATTGAGGACGTGCGAGCAGGGGTGCCCATTCTGCTCAGCCGGCGTGAGCGCTATAGCGCAATTCTCGGCGACTTCCGGGTGCAATTCGAAGGCGAGGACGACCTGCTGCACCTGTCCGTCACTCGCCTGGACGGTGGACGGGTGTCGCACGAAGAGGCTCAGCGTATCGCTGACCTGTTCTTTCACGCCGTGCCGAAAGGGTTGGTCTACTCCCGTCCCGCTGAGTATTCGGTGCACTACTACGTGGCACACGACGTGCTGATAGAATATCTGGACGCGCCTACTGCGGCGGATCGCCCCAGTCGGGAACTTTAAGCAGTTCGCCGTTGCGCAGGGCAGACAGATGGGCAACCACCCCCGGCGCCAGATACCTTACCGCCTCCCAGACGTGAATGCGCGGCAACCTGCCTTTGTTACAGGCGTCCACAAACTCGTGCACCAGATAGGCATGTGAGCCACCGTGCCCGCCCTTGTCCGATGCGAGCGGCTCGGGCAGGGGTTCACCCACGACGCTCAGGTCTATCGGTTCCCAGCCGCTCTTGGTAACCCATTTTGCCCCGGAAACGTCGTTTTCAAAGCTCGCCTCTGTGCCGTAGATGCGGAATCCCTCGCGTCCGATGTGACCGATTCGCCGAAACTCACAGATGCGTGCGGTAGCGCCGTTGCTCATGCGAAACAGAGCCACCTCGTTGCAGAACGGGTTGCCCCAGATGGTATCGGGGCGGTGCCATTCGTCGTTGGGGTAGATGTATCCCTGAGCGGAAACCTCGGTCATGTGTGCGCCCATTACGCTGATGACCCCGCAGGTGGAGTGGGTAGGGTAATACATGGGTGGGTCGCCGGTTTTATCGCTGCCGAACTGCTCGCCCCAGCGGTTACGCAACACCTCGTACAGCCCGTGCGAGAAGTCGTGGAAGTACTCGCCTTCGGCGTAAACGAAGTTTCCGAACGCTCCTTGCTGTGCTTTCTGCCGACAGAAGATGGTTTCGGGACGGAAGAAGGTGGTCTCGCCGAGCATGTAGATTTGCCCCGTGCGCCGGACGGTTTCCACCAGACGGTCGCACAGTTCCAGCGTTTTCTCCGGCTCACGAGCATACGCGGGAGGCACAGCGCTGTACACGTGCTTGCCGGATTCCATCGCCTGTATTGCCTGTTCGGCGTGCAGCCAGTGCTGAGTGATGATAGCCAGAGCGTCCAGGTCACTGCGCCAGATTTCATCCAGCGAGGGATAGGTTTCGGTGATGCCAAACTCTCGGGCGGCTTGCGTCAGTCGCTCGGCGTTCAGGTCGCACAGAGCGAGGCGGTGTACGTCGGGGTGGTCCCGGAACAGACGGATAAAGTGCCTGCCAAATTGCCCTACACCGACGATGCCAACGCTGATGCTCATAGGTTCCTCCTGACAGACAGAGTATCAGAAAGCTTCGTTGGGAAAGGCGGGTTCCCTGCCCGAACAGGAACCCGCGAACGCCGACACGAAAGAGAACTCAACATACAGGAGGCGAAAGGGAAGATGCACGTCAACAGGGTGCTTCAGAAACTTTGTGAAGGCAAGCCGGTGCTGGTAGGCATCGTCTGGACGGTTCCTCACTGGAAAATCGTCGAGATGATAGGCATTGCGGGCTACGATTGTGTGTGGATTGAAATGGAACATTCGGACACCACGTGGGAACAGATGTCGCAGATGGTGCTTGCCGCGCGTGCTACCGGCTTAGAGGCCATTGTGCGTATCCCGCGTGGCAGTTATAACAACGTCATCCGTCCGCTGGAGGCGGGGGCAACGGGGTTGCTCTTGCCTCACTGCACTGGCGGGGAGGACGCGCGAGAGTTCGTGCGCATGGCGCGGTTTGCGCCGATAGGCTGGCGGGGAATCGGCGGCAGTGTGGATATTGCCTACGGAATGGAGTTTTCGGATGAATATTACGAATGGGCAAACCGCGAAATCTTGCTGGGGGTCATGATAGAGCGAAAGGAAGCTGTAGAAGACATCGACGCTATCGCCAGTGTGGAGGGGTTGAACCTGCTGCTGGTGGGTCCTGCCGACCTCTCGCAGAGTTACGGCGTGCGAGGCGAGTACACGCATCCCCTCCTGCAGGAAGCGATTGCGCGAGTGGCGGATGCCTGTGCCAGGCATGGGAAGTCGTGGGGGGTGGCGGGAAACGTGCCATCGCATCAGGAGCAGTATCAGTTGGGCGCACGTTTCTTCACCGTTGCGCACGAGATGGGGTTGCTAATGGATGGATTCCGCCAGGCGAAGGAGGCGTTTGAGAAAGAAGTAGCAGGGGAATGAACGCTCTGAAACTTCAACCCTCCCGTGTGTTTGTTTTCCTGCGTGAACATATCGGCGACGTAGTGAACAGTACAGCAGCGCTGCACTGCCTGCGTCAACGATTCCCTAACGCTTACTTCTGCGTAGAGGTTGGCGAACGGGGAGTGGAAGCGTTGCAAAACTTCCCCGGTATCGATGAGCTCTGGCTACGTCCCACGCATCAAGGGTTGTGGGGCAAAATACGCTTTATCCACCGCCTGCGGAGAGGACGTTTTGACCTTGCAGTGATTCTGGACGACAGCGCGGACATGGTGCTCTATGCGTGGCTGGCTGGCATCCCCGTGCGCGTGGGAGTAAGGCGCAAACACAAGTTCCAGAGTCTGTACACCGCTTTCGTGCCGCATGACCCCTCGCGCCACGAGACGCTGGATCACTTCCGCGATGTCGTGCAGTTGCTGGGCGGCGACACTTCCGATTATCGTCCACGTTTGTATCCCTCCCCGGAAGACAGGCAGGTCGCTGACATGGAGCTGCGTCAAGCGGGTTGGAATGGCAGTGCAATGCTGATCGGTATCCATCCGGGTGCCGGTCGCCCGCATCGCCAGTGGTTTCCCGACCGTTTTGCGCAGGTCTGCGATGCGCTATCGGAACAGGGCATCCAATGCGTCTTGCTGGGGGGACCGCGCGACAGAGAGCTGGGAGAAGAGATACTGGCACATTGCCGCTGCCAGCCGTTGGTGCTTACCGGCAGGCTCACGATATTGCAGCTTGCCGCGCTGATGCCCTATCTGCATGTGCTAATCACGGGGGATAGTGGACCCATGCACATCGCCGCGGCAATGGGCACGCGGGTAGTTGCGCTGTACGGCGTAAGCGACCCTGCCTACACCGGTCCCTTCGGCGAAGGACACATCATTATCCGACACAACGAGCCGTGTGTCGGATGTACGGCGGAGCGGTGCGTGCATGATAGAGAGTGCATGAGAAGGATTAGCGTGGAAGAAGTCATCGCGGCAAGCCTCCTCCGAGGTTTGGCGAACCAGTAGTGGCGTGCCAGTCATCATCGTGTGGATGCTGGCGAGGCAGGTTCGCCTGCCTGTCATTCTGAGCGCAGCGAAAAATCTGAGAGATGCTTCACTTCGTTCAGCATGACAAGGAGAACATGAGATGCTCCGCTGACGCTC
>VSSL01000115.1_pt1 | contig 20045 bp, 22 predicted proteins | sample 4557531 | NCBI WGS metagenome assembly VSSL01 (sample SAMN10986726, study PRJNA523729) | hot springs metagenome | isolation source: hot springs | place: India:Timba, Gujarat | collected 2018-05-31 | reverse complement strand
GGGGGTGCGAACGAGTTCGTGGAGTATCCCGAGCAGATGGGCTTGACCGGCGGCGAGGAGTATCGTGCCTACGGGGGACATCGGCTGTGGATTGCGCCCGAGGTGGTGGAGCGCACCAAACACCCGGACAACCTGCCCGTGCAGTGGGCGCAGGAAGGCGAAGGCTTGCGCGTCACCGCTCCTGTAGAAAAGGGCACAGGCATCCAGAAGTCCATGCGCCTCTGGCTGAACCCCCAGCGTAATCATGTACACGTGATACACCAGATAACCAACCATAACGTGTGGCCCGTGACGCTGGCTCCGTGGGCGTTAACGGTGATGGCTCCGGGAGGGCGGGTCATCGTGCCACAGGAACCCTATCGCCCGCATCCTGACTTCCTGTTACCGGTGCGACCGCTGGTGCTGTGGGGCTACACCGACATGAGCGACCCGCGCTGGCGATGGGGCAAACGCTACGCGCAGCTGCGGCAGGACAGCGCGGCGCAGTACCCGCAGAAGTTCGGCGTGCTGAACACCATGGGCTGGGCGGCGTACGTGAACGGCGACCGAGTGTTCCTCAAACGATTCCCGTACGACCCCAAAGCGCAATATCCCGACTTCGGTTGTAACTGTGAGTTCTTCACCAATAACCGGATGCTGGAGGTGGAGAGCCTGGGCGGGCTGGTGACGCTGGAGCCGGGCGAATCGGTCACGCACCAGGAACACTGGTATCTGTGGCGTGGGGTGCCGGTAGGCGAAACCGACGAGCAGATAGACGCAGCGATAACGCCCTTGCTAGCGCAGACGCAGATGGTGTAGCGGGCTACGCGGTTTGGGGTACAATCTGCTGGAGGGTGTGATGATGAGCAAGACAATCACGCTTGATGTGCCGGATGACCTGTACGAGGTGTTCAGTCGTGTAGCAAGCGCTTCGGGGAAGCGTATCGAAGAGGTTGCGCTGGATTTTTTCGTAAAGACGGCTCCACGCCCCCAAGACGGAAGAAGCACAGAGGAGGCGGCGGAGGCGCGGAGGCGGTTTGAGCAACACTTCGGCGAGGTCAGCCTAGGGTACGCTACCGGCGCAGACAACGAGAGTATTGATGCCGACCTCGCAAGGGAATACGGCAGTCCACATGAGGAGACGCCATAATGCTGCTGGATACGTCGGGGCTACTTTGCCTGCACCACCGTGATGAGCCACAGCATCGGGAAGCGGTAAGGCTTTATCGCGCCGCGGTAAGAAGGATTACTCACAGCTACATTCTTTCTGAGTTCATTGCCTTAGCACAGGCACGTCGGTTACCACGAGAGCCTGTACTGAGCTTCGCCTCTGATATACTGGACAACCCGGATATTGAGGTGGTTTGGGTGGATGAAGCCTTGCACCGTTACGCCATGGCGTTTCTGATGACCAGACTGGACAAAGGCTACTCGTTGTGCGACGCGGTGAGTTTCCTCCTCATGCGCAGGCGAGGTGTTCTTGACGCGCTCACAACCGATTCTCACTTTGAGCAGGAAGGGTTTATCCGGCTTCTCAAGCCATAGGAGGTTAAGAGGTAGCGATTCATGCACATCCCCGACGCTTACCTGAGCCCAGCCACGCACGCAGTGACCGCAGGCGTGATGCTACCCCTGTGGACGGTAGCGCCCGGCGCACTGCCCGGAGCCTTTCCGCCCAGCAGGTTCCCCTGCTCTCGCTGGGAGCCGCTTTCTGCTTCGCCATACAAATGTTCAACGTGCCCGCTGTGGGCGGCAGACCGCGCACGCCGTTGGAGCTACCTTGCTAGCGATACTGCTGGGACCCTGGACAGCGCTGCTGGCGGTGACGCTCACGCTGGGCATTCAGGCGATATTCTTCGGTGATGGCGGTGTGCTCGCGCTGGGGGCGAACTCCTTCAACATGGGCTTCGTCGCCGCGTTCGCAGGCTACGGGATGTACCGTCTGTTAGCGGGCAACGCCGAGCCGGGTACCGGACGCACTCTGGTTGCGGCAGGCGTGGGCGCGTTTACGGGGTCGGTGCTTTCCGCTGCCAGTGCGGGAGTGCTGCTTGGCATCCAGCCGCTGATTGCTCATGACGGAGCAGGGCGTGCGCTATACTTTCCCTTCGGCGTGAACGTTTCTCTGCCCGCCATGGTGCATATCCACCTGCTGGTGGCTGGACCGGTAGAGGCGGTGGTCACTATGACCGCGCTGGCGTACCTCTTGCGCAACTTTCCCGAACTGGTGAACCGCCGTCGAGTGGTACGGGCGGATAAGCCGATACGGCTGTGGGTTGTTTTTGCGCTGGTGTTGTTGCTGACGCCGTTAGGATTGATAGCTACCGGCTCTGCGTGGGGCGAGTGGGATGAAGAGACCCTGCAAAAGCTGGTCGGTTACGTTCCGGCGGGTATCTTGCGCTTTGGCGAAGGCATCCTGAAGCCGCTGATACCCGATTACGCCCTGCCCGGGCGCGAGGGCAGGTTCTGGGAAGTGCTGGGATACATCCTCTCGGCAGCGTTTGGGGCGTCTATAACAGCATGGCTGGCACGCGCTCTCGTGCGCAAGCCGTCCCCCGTCCCGGCAGAAGTAACCGCGCGAAGTACGCCGTCAGACAGGTTGCCCGCGTGGTTGCTGCAACAGGAAAAACTGCTCATCCCGTCATCGCAGGTCTCGCGGAGGCGGTGGCTGGAACATACTCTGCTCCATCTGCGCGAAGCGGTTGGCAGTGCAGTCGCTGCAGAGGAATGGGCGCGCCAGCCCGGCTATCTACAGCGGCTCCATCCGCTGGCAAAGACGCTGGCGCTTCTGGGCACTCTGGTTGCGGTGTCCGTTACGCGCTCTCCGACTGTGCCTTTCGCGGTGCTGGTGGGTAGCATCTTTCTGTCAACCGTATCACGTCTGCCTCTGCGCAACCTGGTCTTACGCGCTCTGGCGCCGGTACTGCTCTTCGGCGCGCTGCTGGCTTTGCCTCTGATATTTCATGCGGTCACACCCGGACGAGTGCTCTGGCAGCCGTTTGGTTGGCAGGTACTGGCTATCAGCGATACGGGGCTTGTTTCGTCGCTGATGTTGCTGCTACGCATGGGGGCGGCAATCACCGCCACACTGCTGTGGAGCCTCACCACCCGGTGGCACCTGTTACTGCATAGCCTGCGTACCCTGCGTGTGCCGCGCCTCATGGTGACCGGGCTTGCACTGACCTACCGTTACATCTTCACGCTGGTGGACACGCTGGCAGAAATGATTCTGGCTCGGCGTAGCCGACAGGTGGGCGCAGTGACAGCACAACAGACACGAGGCTATGCCGGGGTGAGCGCAGCAGTGTTGCTGGCGAAAAGTTTGAGTCTACACGAGGATGTGTATCGCGCGATGCGAGCACGCGGGTTTGAGGGCGACCTGCGGGGGGCGTACCCGCGAGGGTGGGCATGGAGCGACACCCTGTGGCTGTTACTCGCCGTGCTGTGGCTGGCGGGGGCAAACTGGATAGGAGGCTGATATGCCGGCTAAAGAGCTTCTTTACGAATGTGAGAAAGTGCACTTCGTGTACCCCGATGGCACGCCTGCGCTCTCAGATGTGTCGTTCCGCATCTGGCGTGGCGACCGGGTAGCCATTCTGGGCGTTAACGGCAGCGGCAAGTCCACGCTTCTGCGCCTGCTGGATGGGCTGATGGAGCCAACAAGTGGTGAGATACGCTTCCTGGGCACACCGCTTACCGAGGGCAACCTGCACAGAGCCTCCTTCGGCAGGACGTTCCGCCAGCGCGTGGGTTTCGTGTTTCAGGACGCGGATGCGCAGCTGTTCAACCCTACCGTGTGGGACGAGGTCGCCTTCGCCCCGCGCCAGCTGGGGTTACCTGAAGGGGAGGTTCGCACTCGCGTTGGCGACACCCTGAACCTGCTGGGTATCGCCCATCTGGCGGAGCGCGCACCGTTCCGTCTGAGCGGCGGCGAGAAGCGCAAGGTAGCCATCGCCTGCGTGCTCAGTATGAACCCGGAGGTGCTGCTGATGGACGAGCCTATCGCTGGACTGGACCCCCGAATGCAGGTGTGGCTGGTCAACACGCTCCAGCTGCTCCATGAGGCGGGCAAGACGCTGGTTATCGCCACGCACAATCTGCACCTGTTGCCGGAGATTGCGGACAGAGCACTCATCCTTTCCGAAGAACATGCGTTGCTGGCGGACGTGCCCATCCAAGATGCGCTGGAGGATACGCAACTGCTGATTAAAGCAGGATTACTCCACGAGCATCTACACGCGCATGGAGATACGGTGCACTTGCATCTGCATGCACACGAGCACCATCACTGAGTCACATGCATCCTGCCCCGCGCCAGCGAGGCAAATACACCGAGCAGACTGAGCGCCGTAGAAACCCCAAACGCAATGCGCATACTGTGGAACAGCTCCGCGCCGTGCTCTGGAGAAAGGCGCATTCCCGGCATCGTCACAGAGAAGATGAGCAATATCATCGCCATGCCGAAACTCTGCCCCAGCATCCGCGCCGTACTCACTACCGAGGAGGCGACGCCGTAGCGCGCGCTGGGCACTGCGCTCATAATGGCGTTCACATTGGGCGAAGAGAACAGAGCAAACCCCAATCCCGACGCTGCCAGCACCACCACGAGAAAGGCAATGCTCGCCCGGTAAGGCATGAGCGCATACGCCAGCAAACACAGGGTGGTCAACAACATGCCTGCGGATGCGACGACGCGCGGTTCCCTTTTGTCGGAGAGCGCGCCTGCCAGAGGTGAAAAGGCTGCCTGTACCACTGGTTGCACCAGCAATAGCGTGCCTGCCGACTGCGGCGTGAACCCCCTCACCGTCTGCAGATATAGCGACATCAAGTACCCGACGCTGAAGGTCGCGCTGTAGTTCAGCAGCGCAGCCAGCGTGGAAAAGGTGAAAACAGTGCTTTCGCGGAACATCCGCAGGTCCAGCAGGGGATGCTCTTCTCGCTTCTCACGCCCGGCAAAGAGAGCCAGCAACAGTATCGCTGCGCCAACTAACACCAGCCCCGCCTGCTTCAGGCTCACTGCGCTCATGAGCAGAGTCAGTGCGAGGCAGTAGAGCACTGCGCCTGCGGTATCGAACTGCTCTCCTTTCGCAGGCGACCACTCATTGCGGATACGCTGAGCATACAGCCAGGTGACGCCCGCCAGCACCGCTACCACCAGAAATATCCCCCGCCAGCTTGCCGCCTGAGTGAGAAAACCGCCAGCCACCGGTCCCACCGACAAACCGATGTACACGGTTGCGGTGTTATAACCCAGCGCCTTCCCGCGCTCGCCGGGCGGTAACGCCGAGGTAATGAGCGACACAGCAGTGCTAAAAATCATCGCCCCAGCTATCCCCTGCATCGTCCGCGACGCAATCAGCGCGCCGATAGAAGGGCTTATTGCACAGAGTAACGAGGATGCGCTGAATAACGCTACTCCCGTCAGGAACACCCTCTTTCTACCCAGCATATCCGCCAGTCGCCCAAACGGCAGCAGAAACACCGCCGAAGCCACCAGGTAGACGGACACCACCCAGCTGACGGTAACAGCGGTAGCGTGCATCTGCTTGCCAATGACGGGAATAGCCACGTTGAGCGCGCTACCCATAAATGGGGTTAAAAAGGAAGACAGGCTGGCAGCAATCAATACGGCACGTTTCTCGTTCTGCATTGCTCCTTCTCCGACAGCTTACCTTATATGTTCGCCTTCACCCGATATATCTCTTGCTCCAATCGTTGTTGCGCCAGCCGATAGTACTCCGGCACCACCTCAAACCCGATGTACTGCCTGCCCATCTCCCTTGCTACCACGGCAACCTGCCCCGATCCCAAGAACGGGTCCAGCACCACATCCCCTTCCACCGACGAGTACTGCAGAATCTTGCGCACCAGCTCTGCGGGCAGCTTGGTCGGCGTCTTCACATCGCCGTTCCAGTACTCGCGCGGTATAACCCATACATCTTCCATATCGCGATAACGGGGGTTGCCATCCCTGGTGCGCGTAGACGGAAACCGGCAGTCGGGATAGAACCGGCGCAATCTATCGTTCTTGCACACATACAGGCAATGGTAGTGCGAGGTGACGAACCGCCGTTTGGTGTATACGCCGAACTGATACTTCCAGATGATGTGGTTGACGGTGATGAAGCCTACCTCCTCCAGCGCGTTCAGGATGTCGCGTAGATTGTTCCAGCCGGAGAAGACATACATGCTTCCCGAATCCTTCAGCACGCGATGCGCCTCCCACATCCATGAGAGGGTGAAACCATAGTACTCCTCTGCGGGTATCTCGTTGTAACCCTCTAGCACCCGCTCCTGCGTGCGGTTGTAGTTGGCGCGTCTGGCGCGGAAGTCGATGGCGAACGGCGGGTCGGTCACGATAAGGTCGACGCAACCCGCAGGCATCCCTTTCATGCCTTCCCGACAGTCCATCAGGTAAATGCGGTTGAGCTCCACACCTATATCCTCCCTCACCCGTCGCCAGCTTGCCTTTATCGTATCCTAAACGGAACTCGGTTTTCAACCGCCTTCCATAAGAATCTACCACTGAAAGGAAGTCATGCCAGTTTCGTGGAACAACAGGTATCAACACACGGGCGGGGGGAATATCCATGGCTCTCAAACCGATGCAGGCGTGGCAGTTCCGATATCGTGGTTTCATCATTGGCGCATGGTGGGGACCGTCGGCGAGCGACGCCGAGCTGCGTCTGTACAAAGAGGCTGGCTTCAACGTGGTGATGGCGGGGCGGTACATGCAGCTGGATGACTACGCCGACCCCGACAAAGGCATCCGTGAGCTCGATCTGGCACGTAAACACCGCCTGTGGGTAATGTTTGACACCTACACCAAGAACGACCGTCCCTGGGGCGGCAAGCGGTCGGAGGAGCCATACGAGCATCCTTCTCACCACCCCGCCAGTTTGGCGGAGCTGCAGTGGCTCTACGAGCGAATCGGCAAGCACCCTGCCCTGTTAGGTTTCATGATTGGTGACGACCAGGGTGAAGTAACGCCACGCTCCGCGCAGTGCACGCGCTTTCTGTTTGAGCAACCCAAGCCGCACCTGATACCCTGGCTGTGCGGGTGGATTCCACCGGAGAACCTTGCCCGCCACAACAACCCGATAGCCAACCCGCAGATATACCCTACCCTCTACGAGTGGCAGCTATCCGCCGAGCAATTAGCCCTGCGCACCGTAAACGCATACGCTGCATACTGGCGTCAGTGCAGGCAGCACGGAATCATCTTCTGGCCCATGTTCAACGTTACCCACCCCGACAACGGCAAAATGGAGAAGGATATGTTCGGCTACTTGCCCAGCGACTCGCTGGTGCGGTTTCCCGCGTACCTCGCGCTGGCGTACGGTGCGCAGGGTATCTGGTACTTCACCTACAACGGTGGCGCGATTCAGCATTACGGGCAGTATGCGAGCCTGACGGAAGCGCGGAAGGCGTTGACCCCGCTTTATCCGGTGGTGAAGGAGACTAACCTGCGTATCGCCGCATGGGGCGACAGGGTTATCAGACGAGAGTGTAACGATGTGTTTTCTACCGCCTTTCGTCAGGAGAGGTTGCCTGCGGACAACCCGCCCTTCGTTCGCCCAGTAGATGGGCAAATCGTGCAGTCGATGGACGACGACCTGCTGGTGGGTATTCTGGCTCAGAAGGGCAAATCGCCTCTGGCGATGGTGGTGGACTGTCGCACAAGCAAAGGCTGGAACGACCTACCCCCGCGCGAGGCGGAAATTCGCTTTGCCCGCGAGGTAAAAGGTGTCACGCTGTATGAAGGCAGGCGGGCGCGTTCTGTAAAGGGCAACGTCATTCGTCTTCGCCTGCAGGCTGGCGGTGGGCAGATGGTACAGATTGACGTTTGACACGCCAAGAGTTACCATATGAATAACTCTACTGCAAAAGCTAACCACTGAGCACGCAGGGAGCGCAAAGAGATTCACTCGTTGCTCAGCGAACTCTGCGTTCTCTGCGGTGAGATACTTCTTCGCAGTAGAGTCGTGAGTGGGAATGGCAGTTTGGCTGTAGTCACCTCACCCGGAGGCGAGGTAGATGCCCGGACGAATGCTTGGAGTGCTTATCACCCTGTTGGCGTTCGGTGGGATTATCTATTTCGGTTTGCCGCGCGTATTCGCGGGGGAAACATATCGTCTCGCTGGCTATCTCTTGCTGCTGATATCGTTCGCCCTTACGCTGGTATTGACCCGTGCCCTGAAGCGAGAAATAGAACGCTTTGGGTTGCCCCCAGCGGTAGCATTCGGCAGGCTGGCAACTCAGGTATTTTTCATCGGAGCAGTTGCCGGTTATCCCGCACTGGGGCTTGGTGATTTCAGCGATTTGGCGTGGGCGTTGACGTTGTTTTTCCCGTACATGACGGCTGTTTTTGGCGAGACCATGTTGCGGTGGAACTCGCCTGGAGAGACAACGCAACCCTTTGTGTTCACATCCAGCCTGATACCACGCCTGGTTGCCTCTGGTGTGTTGGCGCTTGCCCTGTGGAAATGGAACAGTATGCCTCCTGCAACCCTTGTCTTCCTGATTATCGGCGCAGGGACAAGCCTGCTGGGCGCGAAGAACGCTCCCCAGCAGGTAGCAGAGGGCGTGAGAAAAACGGCATAAACCGGGCGGGTCAGTACCTCCCGAACTCCTCGAACGCCTCGTACATCGCTACAATGTTCTCCCAGGGCACCTCAGGACCGATTTCGCCGTGCAGGATGAGACCGCCGTTGAATCTGCCGAACAGCTCCACCGTCTCTTTCACATGCTGGCGCACCTGTTCCGGCGTGCCGAAGGGGATAATATACTGGCGGTCCAGGTCGGAGCGCACGCACACCTTACCCGCGAGCTTCTCTTCCAGTAATTCGCGAGGCATCAGCGGATGCTGAGGATTCAGCACGTCCACGCCAATCTCTATCAGGTCATCCCAGATGTCTACCGTCCAGCCGTCGGTGTGGAAGAATATCTTCTTGCCCGCGTCCTTAATGGGCTCGAACATGCGTGCGTAGCGCGGCTTGAAGAACGACCGCCACTGGCGCGGACTAATCAGTAACCTGTCCTGCGCGCCCCAGTCGTCGGCGAAGGTGATGCCGTCCACGCCCGCTTTCAGCCATCCGTAGATGTGCCGCAAGTTCCAGTCCACCAGGCGGTCAGCGAGCTCGTGTAGTGGTTCCGGTTCCTCCGCAAGGTCCATGAACAGCTGCTCGCTGGTGCGCAGCCATTGCATCTGTTCAAAAAGCGTGCCTCCCCCACCTGTACGGAACCAGTTGCACTCCGGCGACTGCAGGCGTCGGGCGATGTCCTCAAACACGCTGTCGTCGGGAACGGGCGGGAACTGGTAGTCGCGCAGCTGGTCCCAGCTTTTGAGAGGAGCCTCTTTCACCTCGCCCGCGCTGTATCCTTTACGCCGCAACCATCGGCAGCCCCACTGGTCTACGTACTCCTCGATATCGCCTTCTATTTGAGGCTCCGGCGGGATAGAGAAGTTTCGCGCCCCGAAGTCGTCGGGACGCGCGTTTAAGAAGTCCACCAGCTTCTGCCCGTGACGCCAGAACGCGCCGGGAAATATCGCGTGCTGGAAGGGTACGCGGTCGGGACCGCGAAACTCAATAGCAGCAAGTACTCGCTCGCGAGCGGTCATGGTCTTCTCCTGTACCGGTAGTTTGTCATCACGAGCGATTCGCGATGGAAGCGGCTTTTCCTGTAGAGCAACAGTTTAGAGAAGAATTTGCCCGCACCCTCGCCATCTACTGCTCCGATGGGCGGTTTGCACCAGCGTTTCGGCGGATTACTCCCCAAAAACCTGGCGAGCCGCTTCCAGAGTCCGCGCCGCAAGCGACGCGCCCGGCTCCTCTGTCAGTCGCTGCTGGAAAATCTCCGCCAGCGTGGTGTAGTACCACTTCTGAGCAGGCATCGGAGCCTTGAACCGTTCCCAGAACTCCACGCCGTACACCCGCATCCCCTCACGCATCATCTGCAGGTTATCCAGCTTGTCCGCACACGCGACCAGCAATACATCCCTGTCTTCTACCTGCCGCAAGTGAGCCACCGTATGCTGCTTTCGTACCTCCCACGGCTCGGACTTATCCGGCTCCGTCACCTGCTCCACCAGCCACGCTATTCGTTCGCTAAATCGTTCGCGTAGTTCATCCACCGTCGTGGCAGTATCTTCCAGTGTATCATGCAGAAAACCTGCTATGGCTACCTCTTCGGAGCAGCCGTGTTGTAACAGCAGGTAGCCGACGTTCAAAGGGTGCAGTACGTAAGGAACATTCGTGCCCTTGCGCACCTGTTTACCATGTCGCTCAACGGCAAACTCGATGGCATCGAACAGCACTTTCTCCCTCCAGAAAATAGGCCGAGTAGGTTTCATGTGATTCTATCATGTACAGGTGGATTCCTGTGGATGTCTCGCGAATGATGTCATAGACATTCTGCCCAACAAGGAGAGAAGAAACCATGCCAGAGGTCAAGAAAGCGCGTATTGCCTTTGTGGGTTGCGGAGGACATGCCACCCATTCGCTTTTCCCCGCTGTGCCCTTTATCCCCGAGATAGAGCTGGTCGCGGTGTGTGACCTGCGCGAGGAACTGGCGCAACGCAACGCCCGCTGGTTCGGCGCACTGCGCTGGTATACCGATGTCGCCACGATGCTGTCCAAAGAGGAGCTGGACGGCGTGGTGGTGGTGGGACCGCCGCAGATGCACTACGAAGTGGGCAAACAGTGTCTGGATGCTGGATTGCCCATCTTTGTGGAGAAGCCGTCTGCTCTTTCCGCTGCGCTGGCGCAGGAGCTGGCAGAACACGCCGACCGAAAGGGGTTGTGGGGCGCTGTCGCCTACATGAAGCGGTTTGCCGTCGGCTACGAGCTGGCGAAGCAGATTGCGCAAAAGCAGGACGAATTCGGGCAGGTGACGGTGGTGGAGATTCGCTTCTCCAACGGTCCCTACCCCGCGATATGGGGCATCCCCAGCGCGCCGCAGGCTTTTCTGATTGGGCAGGCGGTGCACCTGTTCAACCTCGCCCGCTACTTCGGCGGTGAGGTGGAGGAGGTCTACGCCCGCCTGCACGTGCTGAGCGAGAACCGCTTCGGCTACGCCATCAACCTGCGCTTTGCAGGAGGCGCATTGGGCATCCTGAACCTGAACGCGCTGGAGTCGCCCTCGTGGAAGATACACGAGCGAATGGCTCTCACCGGCGTGGACTGCTGGCTGGAGGTGGAGGATATGCTCCGCCTGCGCTACCGCCCGCGCGGGGAACCGGTTGCCGAGCCACATGTCGGCGGCAGGAACCAGTGGATCGAGTGGCAGCCGGACTGGACGGAAATCCTGCGGGTACATGCGGTGGGCTGCTTCGGCTATGCAGGCGAACTGCAGAACTTCGCGCGGAGCTGTCTGGGGCTGGAAACACCGCGCAGCACGCTGTGGGACGGCGCACGTGACCTGCAGGTGGCGGAGGCGGTCTGGCAAAGCGCGCAGACAGGGGAGGTGGTAAAAGTAGGCGACGGAATATGAGCGCGAAGGCGTGCGCGAATACTGGCTGGTAGACTCACGTCCAGCCCACTACGGTGTGGAGGCCTTCTCTCTGGAGGAAACAACCTACGTGCCGATAGAGGTCAACGAGGAAGGCTGGTTGCCAAGTCGCGTTCTGCCCGGCTTTCGGCTGAAGCCTACGTGGTTTGTCCGTGAAACCCTGCCCGACTCGCTCACCGCGTTGAACGAAATGCTATCGCCAGAACTCAGAGCGCAATTGAGGCAACGACTGGGTGGAGAGTAATCCAACCAGACATCCTTAGACCCAAACTAGACCGTCACCACCTGTATTTCACCGAACCCCGCGAGACGCAGGTCGTTAGTCAGGAAGAGGTCGCAGTGTGCTGCCAGCGCGGCAGCGAGGTGGATGGAGTCCAGAGGAGCAAAGCGATGAACCGCCCGTATCTCCGTCGCTTTATCTACCACTTCGGTTGTCAACGGTATCACCTCGTTGACGTAATAGGCGAAAAATTCGTCAAAGTCTTGTAGCAATGTACTATTGCCGGCGCGCAAAGGCAAGACACGGCACTCCATTCGTGTGATGTCGCTAACCACCAGCCAATCAGATGGCTGAAGAACAGCACGCACGCGCGTATAAAAGGACGGCGTTCGCTCCACGAAGTAGGTCACAGGTGCGCTATCCAGGTACACCCGCCGCATCATCGTCCTCGCTACGCGATTCCCGAATGTACGCCTCGACCTCCTCTGGAGACATCGGTTTGTGCCCACGTGCGCGCTGGCGTTCGTGGATGGCTTGCAATATCGCCTCGCGGTCTACTAAAGCACTTTCATACTCGTCAGTTTCGGTTTGTATCCGCACCTTCACCCGTCCTCGCACTGGCAACGGAGTCTCCAGTACGATGGTACTGCCGTCCTCGATGGTACCGATTGCCTCGTAGGTTTTGGACAACGCAATCACCCCCTTCAGAGTATACCCCCATACTGCTTCTGGAGGCAAAAGGGAACCTTCAGCGCCGGAAGGAAAACGCCGCCCTTTTACGGAAACATCCTGCGGAGTCGAACAGGGTCACTGGAGCAAACGGATGGAACATGCCAACCTGCAGATTTTCGTGACGATAGTGCTCTTTTCCACACTCATCCTGTGGAAGATTTTCACCGCGCGGCGGGGCAAAGCGGGGTTTATCCGCCGCATCCCTGGCTTGAACGAGATAGACGAAGCCATCGGACGAGCGACCGAAATGGGGCGCCCCATGATTTTCCACCCGGGCGTCGGCGAGGTGCAGAACGTGGGCACGCTGGCGGCGCTGGGCGTGCTAGGCTATGTGGCTCGCAAGGCGGCGCAGATGGGCTCGCGCGTGATTGTCACTACCGCGATACCGGTGGTCGTGCCTGTGGCGGAAGATATCGTCAAACAGGCGTACACGCAGGCGGGTCGCCCCGACCTGTTCGGCGCCGAGGATATCCGCTTCCTCGCCGCCTCGGGTGACCAGCTTGCGCTGGCAACCGCCAACGTGATGGAGCGTGAAAAAACCGCCGCCCACTTCTTCTTCGGCATGTACGATTACACCTCGCTCCTGCTGACCGAGCCCGGACAGCGCACAGGAGCTATCCAGATAGCGGGTACCGACCAGTACTTTCAGGTTCCCTTCTTCATCGCCAGCTGCGATTACACCGTCATCGGCGAGGAGCTGTACGCCGCCAGCGCATATCTCACCCGCGACCCTACCATGCTGGGCAGTCTCATCGGACAGGACTATTCCAAGATTATCGTGCTGGCGGTGATTCTGCTTGGCGCATTGAGCGTTACTCTACTGGGTAGCCAGAACCCGTTCGTACAACTGATAGGGGTGTACCGGTAGCCATGACCAAACGTCGTTTCATCGCGCTGGTGACCTTTCTGGCTGGGTTGTACTACTTCCTGGAGTTCGTGGTACCGCCCACCGTCCCCTGGCGCACGGTGAAAGGTGAAGTAGTAACGGTCACTGCAGACACTATCACCCTGCGGGTGGACGGACAGGAACGGCAGATACCCATAGAGCCGAGCCTGAAAGTATATCGCGAACGCCCTACCGGCGCGCCGGAACAGGTAGAACCTTCGCTGCTGCGCCCGGGCGATCGCGTGAGTGCGGGTCCGACTACCTACCTGTCGGACTGGATTACCTCCGTAAACAACTTCTTCATCGTGCTGGGGGCGATGGCGTGGGGCATGGGGCTGATTAGCCTCGCGATGGTGCACTCCAGCAACATCCGTCGGCGTCGCCCGGAGTGGTATGGCAGTGTGTTGTTCTTCCTCGCGGTCGGAGGGGGTATCGTGGCAGGGCTGGGTTACGGCACGGAAAGCGGCTGGCTGAAAGAAGCAAACGATGTGGTGTTCAACTACCTGCTGCGCCCGATGAGCTCTACCGTGTTCTCCCTACTGGCGTTCCACATGGCAACCGCTTCCTACCGTGCTTTCCGGGTGAAGTCGGGCGAAGCGGCGCTGATGATGACCTCGGCGTTTATCGTGATGTTAGGACAGATACCGATTGGGCTGTGGCTCACGCACGGGTTGCCCTCGTTCCTGCAACTGCCGGTGATGGCGCAGTGGATACTGTACATCGCCAACTCGGCGGCGGTGCGGGGCATGTGGTTCGGGATGATGGTGGGCGCGATTGCGGTCGGCTTGCGCTTCTGGCTATCGCTGGAGCGGGGGGCTTTCTTTGACAGGGAACTGTAGACTCATCTCACACGAAGGCATAAAGATTAAGACAAATGCCTTTTTAATGTCTTTATATGGCACACAAAGGCAGGAGTTTCCGTCATGGTAGAATGGCTTTCGAAGTTACAGGCGATTGACCGCCGATGGATATACCTGTCCATCTGGGTAGCGTGCGCGCTGCCCTTTGTGGTGAACATCAAACTGCCTGTGTACGTCTCGCCCGAGACGCGCCGGCTCTACGAGTTCATCGAGAAATGCCCGCCCAACAAGGTGGTGATGGTGGACAGCGCGTGGGACGCGGGCAGTCAGGGCGAGAACTGGGGACAGGTAGAGGTGGTGTTTGAACACCTGTTCCGCAAGCGCATCCCGTTCATCGTCACGTCCGTAGAGATTACGCCGCTGGGTCCGCAGTTCGCGGACAAAGTGATCGAGAAACTGGTGCGCGAGAAGTTCCCCGACCGCAAGTACGGCGTGGACTGGGTGAACCTGGGCTACACCAAAGGCGGCTGGCAGGCGATGCAGCAGATTGCGAAGGACATCCGCCAGCAGTACAAAAAGGACTCGCGCGGCTACTCGCTGGACGACGCCGAACGGTTGCCCCTGATGCAGCGCGTGCGCAACATCGAGGACATCTACCTCATCTACTCCGTCACCTACTCGCCGATGGAGGACTGGATACCGTTTGTAAATGGGGTGTACGGCACGCCCATCGCCTTCGGCTGCGCGGGCATTCAGTCCACCACCTACTACCGTTACCTGCTGTCGGGGCAGCTGGTGGGAATGCTGGTAGGGGTGCGCGGCGCGGCGGAGTATGACGCCCTGCTCCACCCCGATATGCGCGAGCGCAACAGCATGGGCACGAAGCTCATTGTACCCCAGGCGTTCGGGCATCTGGTGATTATCGTGGCGGTGATACTGGGTAACATCGGCTACTTTGCCGCACGCAGGAGGAGAGGCTGATGGAAGGCGCAGCAACGTGGCAGGTCTGGCTGGCGGCGGTGGTCACGCTGGGCATCTATTCCTATCTCATCAGCGATAACAAGCTCTATCGCCTGCTGCTGAATATCATGATCGGGCTGGGCGTGGGCTACAACTTCATCATCATGTGGAAGCAGGTGCTTCAACCGCTGTGGTGGGAGCCGATGGCGCAAGGCTTCGCGGCGGTGGTGAACGGCTTTGCGCCCGACAGCGCAAAGGCGCTATGGGTGCTGGTGGGCTTACTGGGCACACTGTGGTACTTCCAGTTCAGTCGCAAGTATCTGTGGCTCTCGCGCATCGTTATCGGCATGACACTGGGCGCGGGCGCGGGCGTGGTATTCAAGCAGCAGCTGCTGATGAACATGCCGCAGATTGCCGACTCCTTCCGCCCGCTCATCGCCCGAGCGGACGGCACGCCGCTGGTGGGCGGTAGCGCTGCGCCCATTTCCCTGTGGATGTCGCTGAACAACATCATCTTCGTGGGCACGATCGTGTGCGTGATGGTGTACTTCTTCTTCTCGTTTGAGCACAAGTGGGCACCCGTCCGCAACACCGCGAAATTGGGGCGCTGGCTGTTGATGATCAGCTTCGGCGCGTTCTTCGGCAACACGGTGATGACCCGTATGGCAGTGTTTCTGGAAAGGTTGCAGTTTCTGTTGAGGGACTGGTTGCACATCGGTGGCTTTTAGGGACATAATATACCCGAAGGGGTGATACAACATGGCACTGCCTGCACCGTCGGGAAAGGCGAAAATCACTTACGAGCAGTTTTTGGAGCAACTGGATGAAGACACCCTCGCGGAGTGGGTGGACGGGGAGGTGGTTTATTTGTCGCCTGCCGCATTAGAACATCAGGACACAGGAGATTTTCTAACCGCTGTCATTCGAACTTACGTTCAGAAGTATAACCTGGGACGTGTCGTATCGGCTCCATTCCAAATGCGCCTCCTGCGCACGGAGCGTGGGCGCGAACCCGACCTGATTTTCGTCTCCAAGGAGAACCTGCACCGCTTGCATGATACCTATCTGGAAGGCGGCGCTGACCTAGTGGTGGAAATCACCTCTCCAGAAAGCCTGCTTCGCGACCGGGGCGAGAAGTTCGCGGAGTATGAACTGGAAGGTATTCGCGAATACTGGATTATCAACCCCGATGAGCGTCGGGTAGACTTTTTCGTGCTGGGGGCGGACGGTCGCTACGAGCGTCGGCGCGAGGATGCGGAGGGCGTGTATCACAGTGAGGTACTCAAAGGGTTCAAACTGCCCGTGCGCTGGTTATGGGAAAGACCACCCCTGCATGAGGTGATTTCCTCTATTTGACAACCCCTGAGCTGTGTGCTATAATACAAGAGCGTGTGGGCGGTTGGCGCAGCGGGAGCGCGCCTCGTTGACAACGAGGAGGTCAGTGGTTCAAATCCACTACCGCCCACCATTTTGTTTGCTCCCCTCGTTGTCAACGAGGAGGTCACTTCTTACTGCGCGTAGTTGTGGAACAACGCCAGGCACTCCTTGAGCTGCTCCCGAATGGGAATATGCTGCGGACAGTGTTGTTCGCACTCACCGCACTCCAAACAGGCGTCCGCCTTCTTGCCCTTTACCCACTGTGACCCGATGGCGTGATAATGCTGTCGCGCGTAGTCCCTCAGACCGTACACGCGATAATAGTTCATCGCCTGAAAGATGTGCGAGATGTTCACTTCTTGCGGGCAGTGAGGCAGACAGTAATTGCATCCGGTGCAGTAGAGGTCCGCCAGCCGTTTGTTCTCATCCATCGCCGCATTGATGGCAGCAACCTCTTCGGGGCTGAGAGGCGACATGTTAGAGGCTATCGCCGCGTTCTCTTCTACCTGCTCGATCGTGCTCATACCCGACAGGGCGCAGTCTACATTTCGATTGGCAAACACGAAGCGCAGAGCCAGTTCCGCGCTACTGTGCACACGGATGCCCCATCGCTCAGCGGTCTCTCGCGGCAGACCAGCCAGACGTCCTCCACCAACCGGTCCCATCACCACCGTACCCAACCCTTTGGATTTCGCATACGCCAGGGCTTCCTCGTTGGCACGGTCCAGCAGGTTATACTGACACAGCACCGAGGAGAAGATGCCCAGATCTATCAACTGCATCATCACTTCCGGCTTGTCGTGGAACGAGAAGGAGATATGGCGTATCAGCCCTTCCTCCTTCGCACGCAGCGCCTCACGGATGAATTCGTCGCGCCGTTCATGCCTGAGAAACCATTCGCCAATGCCGTGAAAATGGTAGAAGTCAATATGGTCGGTGTCCAGCTTGCGCAGCTGTATCTCCAGCAGCTCGCGATAGCCCTTCTCGTTGCCGACAGGGTATTTGGTGGAAACGTATACCTTATCCCGCCAACCTTTCAGAGCCTTTCCTACCACGATTTCGCTCTGCCCATCGCAGTAGAACCAGGCGGTATCCACATAGTTCACCCCGAGTTCAAAAGCGCGATGAAGCATCGGGATAGCTTTCTCTTCGTCAACCACCCTTTTGCCGTTTACCTCGGTCATGGGCAACCGCATCGCACCAAAGCCCAGTCTCGAAATGCGGATACCTGTGTTACCGAAATCTCTATACTCCATCGTCACCACCTCTTAAACGATTTAGAAAACCCACCAGATTTTATTATACAGGCTTAATGCACGTGAACGGTGTATTTAGAAGCGTTTACTGGCGAAAACAAGTTTCGGATGCGAAGCAGGTTTATGTGGATTCGCAGGAGAGACAGGACGCCGGACGCCTCTGGCGAAACAGAAGGGTGAAAACATCGACGGAGGGAACGAAACCATGCCTGTACCTGCTACGGTCACCCGCGCCCTAACCAAAGGCATCAACCTGAGCCACTGGCTCTCGCAGCACTCACTGGATGAACCGCACTTGCAATCCTATCTCGGAGAGCGCGATTTTGCCCTGATTGCCCGACTGGGCTTCACACACGTACGCTTGCCGATAGATACCGCTCTGCTACAGTCCACAGACGGCAATCTGCGCGAGCAGGGTTTTGCCTACGTAGACCGCGCGCTGGACTGGGCGCAGACGTATCGGCTCGGCGTGGTGATTGATTTGCATCCCGTACCCGCGCCCAAAGTGGCTCGCGACGCCACCGCATACGCCCACTTCGAGAAGCTGTGGACAGCCATTGCCCAGCGATACGCGCGCCGCCCGCTCAGCGTGGTCTATGAACTGCTCAATGAGCCGGTAGAAACCGACCCACAACGATGGCGCGAAACGAGCATCAAACTGGTCAAAGCCATTCGTGCGGTGGATGCAAAGCGCACTATTATCGTTTGCGGGCATAACTGGAGCGGACCCGATGACCTTCCCGCCATCCGTCCGATAGAGGACGATAACATCGTGTACACCCTCCATTTCTATCTGCCGCATGAGTTCACCCATCAGGGTGCCACGTGGGGCAGTGCGCACTGGCGACCGATGCGCAATATACCATACCCGCTGAACCGAGACAACGTTCAGCCTGTGCTGGCGGGATTGCCCGAAAACTCCGCTTCCGCCCTGCGTCGGCTCGCTGAGGAGGGAGTGGACATCAACTGGATAGAAAAGCACATGTCGCCAGTCGTGGAGTATCAGAAGCAATATCGTGTGCCCCTGTATTGTGGAGAGTTCGGGGTGTACCGCGCTTTCTCACCACCCGACTCGCGCGCTCGATGGCTGGCGGATGTAGTCAAAACCCTGCAGAAATACCGTATCGGCTGGGCGATGTGGGATTATAAGGGGGGATTCGCCCTGCTTCAGACGGATAAGCCAGAACCGGTAGCAGACGAGGCGGTGGTGAAGGCGTTAGGGCTGGGCTAATAGACCTCTCCCTACTGCTCAGTTGACGCCTGCCCCCAATAACCGATATAATCTTCTACGCGAAACTCTGTAAGAGATTGGGAGTATCAGCGTGAAGCTTAAAATCGGTTTGCCAAAGGGCAGTCTGCAGGAAGCTACTTTCGAGCTGTTCAAAAAAGCAGGGTTTGACTTCCATGTGTCGACGCGCTCGTACGAGCCGATGGTCGACGACCCCGAACTGGAACCCTGGCTCATTCGCCCACAGGAAATCCCACGCTACGTGCAGGATGGCGTACTGGACGTGGGCATCAGCGGCAAGGACTGGATTGAAGATAACGGCGTAGACGTGATAGAAGTCGCCGACCTGACATATTCCAAAGCCACACGCAATCCGGTGCGCGTGGTGCTGGCGGTACAGGAAAGCAGCCCCATTCAGAGCGTAAAAGACCTGCAGGGCAAGCGCATTGCCACGGAGTACGTGCGTTTGACCGAAAGATACCTGCGCGAGCACGGGGTGCAGGCAACGGTAGAGTTCTCGTGGGGCGCGTGCGAGGTGAAGGTGCCTACCCTCGCCGATGCCATCGTGGTGAACACGGAGACGGGCAGTAGCCTGCGGGCGCACAACCTGCGTATTGTAGATACCCTGCTGGTCTCCACCCCTCGCCTTATCGCCAATAAAGAAGCGTGGCAGGATGCCTGGAAGCGCGAAAAGACCGAGAACCTCGCGATGCTGCTGACCGCTGCGCTCAACGCCGGCGTGCTGGTGGGCTTGAAGATGAACGTAGAACGGGCTAACCTGCCGAAAGTGCTGAGTGTGCTGCCCGCGTTAAAGAACCCCACCATCTCACCGCTGTCGGACGAGGGGTGGGTAGCGGTAGAGACTATTCTGGAAGGGAAGCAGGTGCGCGAGCTGATACCACAGCTCAAACGCGCCGGAGCACAGGGCATCGTGGAATATCCCCTGAACAAGGTGATTTACTGACCATGATTGCGCATGTGCGCGGCACGCTGGTGGAAAAGGAGCCGTCGGCGGTCGTCGTGGACGTGAACGGCGTCGGCTACCGCGTGCTGGTTCCCGAAACGGTTTCAGCGGTGCTTCCCGCGGTGGGTGAGCAGG
>VSSL01000114.1_pt1 | contig 20047 bp, 14 predicted proteins | sample 4557531 | NCBI WGS metagenome assembly VSSL01 (sample SAMN10986726, study PRJNA523729) | hot springs metagenome | isolation source: hot springs | place: India:Timba, Gujarat | collected 2018-05-31 | reverse complement strand
CGAACACGCCCACGAACTGGTACAGCCCGTAGTAGAGCACCAGCAGTAGAATGGGGATGCCGGTCAGCGGCTGCATACAGACTCTGCCTACCCATTCGGCAAAACCGCTGCTCGTTGTGGGGGGGTAATGTACCACTTCCTGAGCGATGGCTTGCGCCACCCGCTGGCGGTGGGCAAGAATGACCATGCTGAGCGGTTCGCGATAGTGCTCTTGTGCCCGCCGAATGTGCTCGGCGATGAGAGCAAAGCGTTCCTCGCCCTCGCGCCGACGCACCATGCCTTCGATCTCCTCATCGTGCTGCAGCAACAACAGGGCAACAGCCCGTCGGCTGAGGGTATACTCCTTGCTCAGCAGAGCCTCTATCGCGTCAACCGCCTCCTCAATCGGCGGGGGATAGGTGACAACTTTGTCCACTGGAAAGGTATTCACCGACAATGTTTTTCAACTCCTCAACGCCTCGCCCCGAAATCAGCGAGGCGGGTATAACCGGAATACCCAAACGCTTTGCCAGTGCGTGATGATCGACGTGCAGGTGCAGTCGTTCCGCTTCGTCCATCATGTTCAGCAACAGGATAACCGGTAGACCGGCTTCCAGCAACTGCAGGGTCAATGATAACATCCGGTTCAGATTCTTCGCGTCAACCACGTGAACGACTACGTCGGGTTGTTCCCGGAGCAGAAGTGCACGCGCCACACGCTCCTCTTCCGTAATCGGAGAGAGAGAATACATGCCGGGCGTATCGATCACCTCACAGGTAATTCCGCCGATGCGCGCCTGTCCCCGAGCGACCTCTACCGTTGTGCCCGGGTAATTGGATACCACCACGTACCTGCCTGTCAAACGATTAAACAGCACGCTCTTGCCCACGTTGGGGTTGCCTACCAGTGCTACGCGGGCGGACCTGCTTTGCGTTTGCGTTTTTTCGTTACGGGCGTGGCTCATGATAACTCCTTCACCCATATATATCGCGCCACTTCCGGTCCGATGGTGTGTTGCGTACCATCGACATTAATCTGGATTAAGCCGTCAAACGGTGTTCGGCAGACCACCTCCACGTGTGCGCCCGGTACCATCTGCAGCTCTTCAATATATTGCAGAAAAGCGCACCGCTCGTCAGTGATTTTTATCACCTGTAGGTTCGTTCCCGCCTGAGCGTCGCTGAGACGGTGCGAGCCGTCATCAGCAGCGGGGTCTATCGGGTTCCCATGGGGGCACGTGGCAGGATGTCCGAGCGCTTCGGCAATCTTGTCTGCGATTTCGGGTGTGATATAGTGCTCCAGTTTGCAGGCGATGTCGTGTACGTTGTTCCACGGCAATCCGATGATATCTGTCAACAGTCGCTCGGTCAGACGATGGATGCGCAGCAGCCTGTGAGCAAGGTTCTCTCCTTCGGCGGTCAGGATAATGCCCCGGTAAGGAGCGTGTTCCACCAGTCCCAGCTCGTCCAGGCGCTTCAGCATGATACTTGCCGAAGCCGGAGAGACGCCCATGTATTGCGCGACTTCATTGGTCGCCACCCGTCCGACCTCTTGCTGAAGCCGGTAGATGCCCTCGATGTATTCCTGTATGGTTTCGTTTATCTGACCATCCCGCATCGCACCGGGACGGCACTCTGCTGGCACCCGCAACGGGATTTCGGAGCGACTGCGCATCGCCTGTTTTTCCTTTCAGAACGCTAAGATTTGATTTTTATATCCGTCTAAATTATGCCTGAGATGTGGCTAAAAATCAAGGATGACGCCTTCTCGTTGCTGTGCGTGACAGCCGGTCGCGCGCAGGATAGCATACACTCAGCCAGAGTGGTAAGAACCTGGTTGTTCGCGCAGAGAGGTCATAGAGCATTTACGGCTGGAGCCGTTCCCCTTCAGACGAAGCCAGCCTTCGCTGGCTAAGCAAGCCCTGCGCAGGCAGGGCTTTGTTTGCGAGGGAACGGCTTTAGCCGTGAGAGAGGTAAACAGGTAGATGCGCGTGCAACCAACAGTGCAAAGCGCAGGGTATCTTCCCGTCAGGGGAACCGCTGAAGGAGTTCTCTGAGCGCAACAGAAAGAGCACTGTATTTCATCAGGCTATACCGCCTGGGCTTCTAATGCTACCCGGAACTGCTGTTGGTAGAGATTGGCATAGATGCCTCCGTATGCCAGCAGCTGCTCGTGCGTGCCCACCTCTTTGATTTCGCCTTTTTCCATGACCACAATCTTGTTCGCCTTGACGATGGTGGAGAGGCGGTGAGCAATGACGAAGCTGGTGCGCCCCTGCATCAGCCGTTCCAGAGCCTCCTGGATGAGCGCTTCGGTTTCGGAGTCGAGTGCGCTGGTGGCTTCGTCCAGAATCAGGATGCGCGGGTTACTGAGGATAGCGCGGGCAATGGCAACACGCTGTTTCTCGCCCCCAGAGAGCTTGACTCCCTCCTCGCCGATGCGCGTCTCATAGCCCTTGGGCAACGCCTCGATGACATGGTGAATGTTAGCGGCGCGAGCGGCTTCGTATACTTCTTCATCGGTGGCGTCCAGCCGCCCGTAGCGGATGTTCTCCATAATGGTGGTGTTGAAGAGAATGGTCTCCTGAATAACCACACCGATTTGACGGCGCAGACTCTTGAGCTTTACATCGCGGATGTCGATGCCGTCAATGCGAATCGCGCCGGAGGTGACATCGTAGTTGCGCTGTAACAGGTTGACCATCGTGGTTTTACCCGACCCCGACTGCCCCACCAGCGCGACCATCTCGCCCGGCTCGACAGTCAGATTAATGCCCTTCAGCACGGGTTGGCCGGGCTCGTATTCAAACCACACGTTGTCGAACTCCACCTTGCCCACGATAGGAGGCATCTCAAAGGCATCCGGTTTGTCTTCAATGGTGGGCTTGGTATCCAGGGTGTAGAAGATGCGCTCCAGCGCGGCGTTGGTACGGGCAATCATGTCGTTCATCTGAATCAGGCGCAGGATAGGACCATACATGTAGCCGCCGATGTAGGAGATGAAAGCAATCAGTGAACCGGGCGACATTTGACCCGAAATCACCAGGCGACCGCCGTACCACAGCATGAGCGCGGTTCCCAGCGCACCAATAATCTCCGCGATTACCCAGAGCAGCGTACCGATGACGCCCTGCCTCACGTTCAGCACCAGCAATTCGCGCGTTTGCCCCAGAAACTGGCGCACTTCGTAACGCTCTTTCGCATAGGATTTGACTACCGCCACACCCGCCAGCTTCTCCTGGAGGTCGCCAAGCATCACGTCGCGCTCGTGGCGTATCTGGCGGCTACCCTCTTTGAGCTTGTTGACGAAAGCCAGATAGTTGAGGATATAGATGGGGAACACCGACAGAGCCACCAGGGTCAGCACCCAGCTTTTCGTGAACGCAATAACCAGCACTGCCACGAGGGTCACCGCATCCGAAATCATGGTGACAAACCCGCCGGTGAGCAGCTGGTTGATGGTCGCCACATCGTTGATGACGTTGGACATCAGCTTGCCTGTCTGTTGCTTCTCAAAGAAGCCGATGGACAGCGACTGCATGTGGCTGTACAGTTTTCGGCGGATGTCGTACATGAATCGCTGACCGAGATACGTGATGGTAACCGATAAGGCGTAACCCACCAATCCTGAAGCCGTGGAGATTCCCACAATGGCAAAGAAGACGCCCCACAGAGGGAAGGGTTCGCGCTTAATCAGGTGGTCGGTGATGTACTGGATAATCAAGGGCATGGGCAACCCCAGCCCCGCGCTGAGGAAGGTCAGCACCGCTGCCAGAAACATCGTGCGCCGATAGGGGCGCAGTTCTTTCAGGAATCGAACGAGGTTCTTCATGGTGGAACAAGGTCAGCGAGATTCGAATATCCCTTCGGCTCACGCGAGCGGAAGGGCAAACGTTCTTGCATCTCCCCGCTAAGCGCTAGCCAGATAAGAGGTACACAGTGTGCTGTTTGCACTCTCGTGACGGTTTCTGTCATTGGTAGACGACCTCTCTCCGTGAGGGAGAGTTATCTTATTGTACCACTATTTCGTGCTCGATACAATTCGTCTGTCGACCCGTATGTTCCCTGTAGACGAGGGATTTGTTTTCCGAAAATGATTGCTGGATAGGGTACTGGCGGTGGTAGGGAAGTGGTATAATAGTAACGAAAACCGTTTTCTTCCCTGCGTCAAGATGCCGCAAGCGAGCTCCGCTTTTCCTATGTGAATTATCCGGTAGTTTTCGGGAACAACCCTAATGAACCGCTCAGGCATCACCGCATTTTGCGTAAGGGAGGAACGACTTTGAAGGGGTACATATCGCGTGAGAGCTGGATTATCGCTGCGATTTGCGTGGCGGACCTTGTCTCCACGTTAATATTTGTGCACCACCACGGCGCCAGGGAAGGCAATCCCTTGATGGATTTCTACCTGCAGAAGGGCGTGATCCCCTTCATTCTGGCGAAGTGTACGATGTTCCTGTTGCCCATCGCGATTATCGAGTGGGCACGCCGACACAATCCCGATTTCGTGCGACGCATGGCGCGGTTTGCCATCGCTGCGTATATCGGGCTGTACATGGTGGTCGTGGCGAAGGAGAACATCTTGCGTCCGGCACCGCCACAGCCGATACCTCCGGCGGTGATGGATTTCTACGGACCCAACTACATGTACCGCTTGCACGGCGCTATGCCTCCAGCATACTGGGCGAAAGGATCGCGCATGGTGAACGCAGATGGGATGTGGCGTTAAACCGGCTTCAGGAACCGACAGAGAGTGCGACATATAGCACCGCCTCCGGAAAGACTGGAGGCGGTGCGTGCTTATTCCACCTCGAACTGCGAAATCTGCACCACCGTGTCTCCTGTACTCCCCGACCACTTCCGGGCGCAGAGCGTGATTCCGCCCACAGCCAGCGGTTTGTCGTCCGTGTACTGAATCAGCAGCTTGCTGTCCTGCTCTACCTCGATCCTGCCTCCACGCACGCGGATGAGCAGGTTGTGCCATTCTCCATCGGGAGTAAAGGGCGTAATGACCAGATTCTGCTGGTCGCCATTGTATTCCCCACGGAGGGGCACTTTGTGCAGCTGGGCGTCACGACTGGTCAACAGGAGAGCATAGCAGGCTTCGCTTCCATAGCGAAAGCCCACCCAGAAGCCATCGCGCCAGTCGGTTCCGCGTGAAAGCAGGCGGTAACGAATCTTCACCGTGTAGTCCTTCCACGTGTTATCACCCACGCTGGCGCCGCGAGGTAGCCACCCATCCTCGATGCAGTTTCTTCCTTCGTACACACCATCCCGCACCTGCCACGTTCCTGCCCCCACTGTGAAGGTTGGGGAACCGTCGCTGCCGGGGCGATAGCTGGTGAAATCCACCCTTCTGGAAGACCCTGCAAAGACAATAACGCCAAAGCGCTCGGGGCGATGGAAGGTATCTGTTGGCGACCATGCCTGGAACTCAGCGTTGGCATCCGTTGTGTCTTTCGGACGCTCAATGCGATAGAATTGCGCCCGCCACGCATCCCCGACGTACACCTGTTCGCCTTCGGACAGTACCTGCTGGAGGGGTATCGCCAGCTCCGCTGTCCAGGCGGTGTCGCGGTCGGTGCGGTCGTTGACAGTGCCGTTGACGAAGGTCGCCCAGCGCAGTCCGACGGCGTTCCAGCGAGCCGCTTGCTCTACATCGCCCGGGTTTCCGTCTTTCGCTTCTGCGATATTCAGGTCAATCAGCGCACCCAGGGGATTGAGGTCTATCTCTTTATAGTTCTGTCCCTTGCCAGACGGGTCCAGATATACTTCCACCGCCTCGCCTTCCCAGACATAAGCGTCACGCTGGGTGTAGACCGACCACACGTCCGGGTCCTCACACTCGAGGCCCACATACAGAAACTGTTTGTCCCAAAGCAGGCGCGCGGTGGTGCGTACGGTGGGCGTGAGCGCGATGAGTGCTGGGGCGTTCGCGGGGTTAAATCTCCATTTCAGTTCCACGATGGCTGCGTTTTGCCAAACAGTGTCGTCCAGCTTGCCGTCGATGATGGGAGGCGCAGAAGCCTGCGGCACGGCAACTTTCAGGGGAGGGGGAGGCGTGCTGGAAGCCAGATAGTTCAGCACATCCGAAAGGATATTGAGCGCCTGCTCGGCGTCAGCAATCAGGCGGTGCCAGATATAGAGTATCCTTGCTCCGCGAAAGTCACCGCGTCTGAACTCCACCAGCGCAATGCCCTCGCCGTACTCCTTGCCCGTGTTGTCCTTGAGCGTGAGGATGGGTGTGTAACGCGCCTCCTGTTCGTCCCAGATATTGACTATCGGACGCCAGCGCAGGTCCCCGTCGGTAGGGAAGGGGAACTCATCTGGCAGACTGGTGACAATCTGCTGGTTGGGGTTACGTACGAAGCGCAAGGAAACGCCCTGCGGCGGCTTCTCCCAACCGCGCACTTCTTTGCCCTTGAGATAGTCTTCCCGTCCTTCGGCGCCGCTGCCGCTGATGGGCATTCCGATTTTGGGCGCGAACACGACGGGCGTACCGCGCTCGTTGTAGTAGAAGGGGAAGGGTTGAGTCGCAGACACCAGCAGGGTTCCGCCCTTGCGCAGGTATTCCACCATCGCCCTGTCGCCGTCTCCCTGCTCGCGGACGGTTTGATAATAGTTTTCGCCGCCCAGATAGAGTGCAATGGGAAACCGTGTGGGGGTAAAAACGCTGGTGTTCACCAGTTCCTCCGGCGTGAGGTTATACAGCAAACCGAACGCTCCCGCACGGTTGATCGCTTTCACTAACGGGTGTCCCTGTGGCGAGACCAGCGGCGTTGGGATGAGCGCAACCGCCCCCAGCGACTTCAGCCTGTCGGTAACCTGCTGCCAGCGTTTCTGCATCTGTTGTTCTGCCAGATAAGCTTGCCTGCGCGCTTGAACTGCCTCCAGTACCGGCTGGAGTTGTTGTTCGGGCAGATCGCTGAGGGTGAGTGCGAACAGAGAGCATCCCTGTGGGGCGACCACACGTAGCTCTTTGCTCAGTGGATGCGCTATCATCCATATCTTCCACTGGAGTACGGGAGGCCACCCCTGTATTGCAGGCGCGCCTTTGTCCAGAGTGATTGTTTCGGTGCTTTCGTCGGCATAGGTAAGTTTCAATTGCGCCTGGGGTTCGTCTGAAACCAACGCGAAGAGCATTGTTGCCCTGTGCGCCAACCGCACCGGCTGGCGGGTAGCCGCTTTTCCGCCGTTCTGTGCTGGTTCTATCAGCGCAAAGGGTACTCCCCACAGGAAGCGCAATCCTCCGAAGAATCCCGCCATGCTGCGGTTGTCGTCCCAATTCAGGTTGAAGGCGACGTCAGCCTGCTCCGCCAGCGAAATCTCTTCAAAGCCGGGAACAGGCACGCGCTCCTGCAGGAGACGTGGTTTCACCAGCATGGGGCGTACCCACACCGACTCAGCAGGAACCTCGCCCACCCGTATCTGGTCGCCCTCTCGCACTCCGCGCACCAGCAGGGTGTCGTGCCGTTCCGGGAACCGCTGCACCGCTTGCGTTTCAGTATCGTTAATAAACACCCGCTTCCCCCGAAGGTCGGCGAGAGGGAACGTGAGCACCACATCGAATCGCCCCTCCGCATCCGCCGAGGGCGGTTTGCCCTTTAGGCGCAGGGCGAAATTGCCACCCTTTGCGGGGCGGTATTCGGCGATATCGGTGTGCGTGCCCGCGATGTTGAACGCTATTGCCGCCTTTTCACCGCAGACCACCCGCACCTGCGTGCCTGCTATGGGATAAATGAGCTTTTCCAGTCCGCCCCACAAGCCGCCGTAGGTGCTGCGCGTGCCCAGAGGTTGCTCAGCACCGTCGTATAGCCCGTATCGCTCCGCGAAGGCATTGCCGTAGTCGGCAACGGAGGGATACATCTCATCGCGGAAGAGCAGAGGGAAACGCTCGATCATGCCCCGCAGATAATGTCCGAGTACCGGGTCGCCTGTGTGCACGTACGTCAGAAGCACCCCTACGGCGGTTTCCCAGATTTCGTTGGCGCACGCCGCCCCCAGCCAGGGCAAACCGGAGTTCGGCTCCATGAAGAAGGAGGCGTCGATGTCATCGTTCGGGGTGTTGTCGGAGGCGAAGATGGGCAGACAGCGGTAAACCAGGCTACGCGCCAATTTGAGAGCGAGGTTTGCCAGCTGCTGGCGTTGCGGGTCGTCGCGGAAGGTGAAATGATATTTGAGCAGGAAGCTGGCGATAGGCGCGGCGTCCCACGCAAACATCGCGGCGGGCACGTCGGGATAGCAGTTGCGGGTGTACAGGATGTATTTGCTCCAGCGCACCATGCCGTCGATAATGGGCAGCCACTCGGCGTTGCGCTCGTTACGGTAAGCGTCTATAAAGGCGAGGGCAATGAGCCAGTTGTTGACGTTATGCAGAGTGGGTACGCCTTTGCCGAACTGCGGTCTCCAGTCGCCTTCCAGCGGCTTGCGCCAGGCAACGCACTGCTCGCCGTTGACGGTGAAGTGTTGCGCCAGTTTCGCCAGCTGCGCAAGGTCTTCACGTAATCCTGCAATAGCCTGTTGATTACCGGTAGCGTAGACGTAATCAATGGGGCTGTCCCAGTTCACACCATAGCTTTCCAGATTACCGTCCAGCGAGAAGGGGTCGTCCTTTGTTCGGTATAACAGGCGAGGCAGACCCGGTTTGGGGAAGGACTGCAACCTGTAAGGCTTGGGGAGCCACAACAGGTCGTTCATTGTTGGGGCGGAGGAGAGCCGCTGACGATAGGCGCGCCAGATATAGTCGTTAACAAACAGATTGGGGTCCTCTTCGTAACGCAGGTTGGTACTGTACAGGATACGAAAACGCGAAGCAAACAGCTCGCCATTCTGCGGGTAGCGGATCTGGTTGTAGGGCTTGCCGTAGGGCAAGGTGAGGCAGAAGAACTGTTTTGCCTGGCGCGACTGCCAGCAGTACGTACTACCCAGATTGTGCTCGCTGTGATCGGTCAGCCGGGCATCGAAGAATTCATAGGCGATGTACTTGCCTTCATCAGGTTTCCATAAGCCTACTACAGGCACCGGGTACGCTCCGATGGCAGGGGCATACATCCAGTCAGGCGACCAGGCAGAGACAATCGTTGCACTGGCGGTGCCAAAAGCACCCTGCATGACATGGTCGTCGATGACGGGGGTGGGTATCACCCAGCCACGCTGGTGAAAAATAGGCGCGCCGGGAAGGGAGCAGGCGAACAGGTGTACAGGCTGTTTGCCATGTGTGGCTTCCCAGACTACCGGCGCAAACTGTTTGATGGAAACGCGGAAAGAGACCTGGGGATAGGGATTACCCTGCGTGAACCCCACGCTGACGACCGTGTCGTCACCAACTTCCCAGGAACCATCGGTACGGAAGCCAGAGAAGAGTATTTGTTGCCCCTGTGTTAGAACGCGAGTAGCATAGAGCGCGCCATTGGCGTGGAAAAGTATATCGCCGAGCACCGTATTGCCCTCCTGCAGACGGAAGCCGATGTAACGGTTATCCTTCTGCAAAGGGATGCAGCGCAAGGACCCGCTGACTATAGGAGTTTGCGCTGAAGCGGGCAACACGTTAGACAATACGAGCAAGATAACGCCTATGGCGTACCGTGCTTTCCTCCGCATCTACCGTCACCTCGAGTCCTGATAATCGGCATCCCCAGAAGATTGCTCCTGCAACTGGTCGCGCCCTGAATACGGTTGCCACAATGGAGCGTGACCATCGGTTACCAAGCCATTCTTCTCTAAAAGGTGAGGGAGTCCTGCAGTCTGGCGGGGGAAGCCCCCGTTTACAGGAAGCCTCCCCGCCGAGCGATTAACCGCCAGCGTTGGCTATCCAGGGGTTCAGCCACGGTTCTTTGCGGTCGTTGTCCGGGTGGGATTTCCAGATGGCGTCCCAGCGGTACCACTTTGTATGCCCGTCGCAGAAGGCGAGGTTCGAACCCATGTTGTGGCGCGTGTACGCACTGATATTGTTCAGCACGTTCTGCACCCACGGGTCGTTGATGTCGTACTGGTGGTCCCACAGGTCGTCGCCGGTGTAGTCGGGTAAGGCGGCACGTCCGCTGCCCCAGTAGGGCAACCACGGTGTCCAGCAATCACCTAACATCACCAGTTGGGCAGGACGGTCAAGACTCGACTGTTTGCTAAAGTCCGTCTCGCCGCTAATCTGGCGGATGATGCTTTCGTTTGCGCCGTAGCTCAGCACGGAGCCCTGCGGCTGCCAGCCGTCCTGCGTGAGATACCAGTCGCGTCCCCGCTTGGTGCTCGGGCACTCGTAAATCCTCGCGTTCTTGAGGTAAGGGTGAATCTTGTAGTACCACTGGGAGTACAGTTCCCACATGCGCGGTGGTGGGAAGTTCTCCGGATAGGTATACCACACGGGGAAGTGCTCATCGTAATCCTGTGCGTACATTAACATGCCCAGAGCGAGCTGCTTGACGTTCGAATTGCAGCTGGCGGCGCGTGCCTTCTCCCGTGCCTGGGCGAACACCGGGAAGAGAATCGCTGCCAGTATCGCGATTATCGCGATAACCACAAGCAGCTCAATCAACGTGAAACCGTTCCTTCGTTGCATGTTCGACCTCCTGTTCGAGAGCTAGCGACTACCGGAAGACGGTGTGCTCACGCCACCCGGGACATAGCCGGGGGGATACGGACTGACACCCGGCTGCATGGTCTCTGTGGTCCTGCGCACTGCGCCTCCACCAAACCACCAGTAGGCAACACCCACGAGCAGCAGTACGACCGCAATCACCACAGCAGCCAAGGCAGGGCTGACCTGTTTGCCCTTCATGGGTCACCTCCTTCAGTTAGACTTGTGCAACGGAAGTGGCAGAGGTCTTACTATACCCTGATGTACATGACGCAAAGAAAGGATGTTGGGTGCAGTGTGCGAGGTCAAAAGTGATGGACATCGTCCGTCTGATTTGCTATATTGGTCATACCAATCAGGAACAAGGAGGGCAACCATGTCGTTGGAGGAGATAAGTGTTCGGCAAGAAAACGGCGCGAAGCGCGTGGTGCTGAGCGTGGATGGCGAAGAGGCGAGCGAGTGCTGGATTATTCCGCTGAGCATCCGCATTGGCGCGGCGACGGTGCGCATGGACGGCATCGGCGGGGTAGCAACGAAACCCGAACACCGCATGAAAGGCTACGCCAGCCGAGTGTTGCACCGGGCGATAGAGGAGATGACCGCCGGGGACGCGGCGATAACCATGCTGTACGGCATCAGTAACTTCTACCACCGTTTCAGCTATGTCACGGCGGGACCGGAGTATGCAGTATTCCTTTACGACGTGCGGCGCGATGAACCGTTGCCGGCCGGGTGGGCGGTGCGCGAGTTCACGCCGCAGGATTTGCCTGATGTGCAAAGCATCTATGAACGAGCCACCGCACTGGCAACAGGGGCGGTTGTACGCACCCTCGGCTCGCGCACATGGCAAAAACTGCTGGAGGCGCCCGGCAACTATCCGCAAGACGAGTGCTGGGTGGCGGTGTCGCCGCAGGGGGCGATAGAGGGGTACGCCTGGCGTGCGAGGTGGTGCTGGTCGGTGCGGGATATTTTAGAGCGCGAGTTCCCCGATGTGCTCGTCTTTGGCGAGGTGATAGCTGTGACGCCGGGCGCAGCGGATGCTCTGCTCGCTCTCTGTCGTCGGCGCGCCGCCGAAGAGGGGAAAGGGGAGGCGTTGTTGCCCGTTCCGCCCGATAGCCTCGTTGCCGTCGCGGCGCGCTACACCGACGCCCGTCATGTGCAGCTGTACAGCGCGAACGGCGGTTCGATGGTGCGGGTGCTGAGCGTGGAGCGATTGTTGCGTGCGCTGGAACCTGAACTGAACCGAAAGGTTCGGCAATGCGGGCAGAAGGTCATGGCTTGCCTCATTACCTTCCGCACCGAACTGGGTGAGGGCACGCTGGCGATAGACGAAGATGGCGTTCGCAGTGTGCGTCAACAGGCTGAAACCCGCCATTCGTATATCGTCCGCCTGCCGCAGGGCACGCTGGCTCGGCTTGCCTTAGGATTCGCCCCCGCCGAAGACCTGTGCGCCCGCCTGCCCGAACCGCTAGCGGAGGAGGTAGTCTCTCTGCTCAAACTGCTCTTTTCTGTCGGTTATCAGCACGCTTACTTGCCGGACAGATATTAGGTGGGAGAAAATTGCAAACAAATGTCCCCTTTGGAGGGGGTAAAACGGTAATATTACTGGAAAAACCACCTCAAAGGAGGTTGACAACCATCTGGATAGCGGCTTGCAGCAAGCAGAGTTGTTGACATCGCAAGGAGATACGTCAGATTGCTAGAGGCACACGGGGTTTCCGTGGCAGGGGCGTATCTTTTCGGTTCCCATGTGGATGGAACCCCGCGTGAGGACAGTGACATCGACCTGCTCATTGTATCTTCGTCATTTAGCGGGATGCCCTATGCACAGCGATGGAGGATACTGGGTGATGTTCTGGCGCAGGTCCGGGAACCGATAGATGTGCTTGCCTACTCACCGGAAGAGTTTGAGAATCGGCGTCGCAACAGGGCGAGTTTCGTCCACTATATCTTGAACCACTCCGAAAAGCTGGACTGGTAAGCCCCGGCTCCTCTCCCTCAAATGGCAGAACATTCTGCGGCGTTTGCAGGAAGGTCGTTACGCGCTCTCGAATCATGCCCTGCTACGATAACCGCCATCGACTTACGCTGTGAATACCTGGCGCGCCCGTTGGGGGGTGGACATCCCTCAGCCGCGGCTGAGCTGGACGCTATGGTCGCGCGAACATGGGCAGCGACAGACCGCTTACCAAATCCTCGTCGCCAGCGCGCCGGAACTGCTGGCGCGTGACGAAGCTGACCTGTGGGATAGCGGAAGGGTAGACACCGACCGCACCTGCCATATTCCCTACGAAGGCAAGCCGTTACGCTCTCTACAACGGTGCTATTGGAAGGTACGCGTGTGGGATGCGGAGGGAAAGCCTTCCGACTGGAGCGAGGTCAGCTGGTGGGAGATGGGCGTTTTGCAGCCTGAAGAGTGGCAGGCGAAGTGGGTGAGCGCGCCCGTCGCCGAGCCTGCGCCCCTGTTCCGTAAGGAGTTTAACGTCCGACACGGGTTGCAGAGAGGGCGTGCGCTGATATGCGGATTGGGCTATTACGAGTTGTATCTCAACGGCGAGCGTGTGGGCGAGCAGGTACTCGACCCCGCCCAGACCGATTACGAAAAGCGAGCGTTTTACGTGGTGCATGATGTGACCCATCTCCTGCGCGAGGGCGATAATTGCGTCGGTGCCATGCTCGGCAACGGCTGGTACAACCAGTCGGTGGTATGGGGTGGGATGTCGTATGGAGAGCCTGTGCTGCTGTTGCAGGTGGTGCTGGAGTATGCCGACGGCAGCCGCGAACTGGTGTGTACCGATGAAACATGGAAGACTCACCCGGGACCTGTGCTAAAGAACAACGTGTATGCTGGCGAAGAGTACGACGCCCGCCTGGAGATACCCGGCTGGAACGAAGTCGGCTTGGACGATTCGGCATGGCAGGCGGTGCGCATCGTGCCCAGCCCCACGCTGAGACTACAAAGCCAGATGATGCCGCCCATTCGCCGAACGCGCACATTACCTACCGTTGCGCTCACCAGCCCGCAGCCGGGCGTGTGGGTTTTCGACTTCGGGCAGAACTTCGCGGGATGGGCGAGGCTAAAGGTACAGGCTCCGGAAGGAACCACGGTCACCCTTCGCTTTGCCGAGGCGGTGTATCCCGACGGCACGCTGAACCCCGAAAGCACCGGCGTCTTCGCCACCTATGTGGTACAGACCGACCGTTATATCTGTAAGGGGCGGGGGATAGAAGTGTGGGAGCCGCGCTTTACCTATCACGGCTTCCGCTACGTGGAGATGACGGGCTACCCGGGCACACCTGCGCCGGATATGCTAGAAGGAATAGTCGTGCATACTGCTGTGCCGCCTGCCGGCACATTCGAGTGCTCCGACGAGATGCTCAACCGTATCCACCGCACGGCGATATGGACGGAAATCAGCAACCTGCACAGCATCCCTACCGACTGTCCGCACCGTGAGCGGTGTGGCTGGCTGGGCGACGCGCACGTCTCCGCCGAAATGACCATCTACAATTTCGAGATGGCGAGCTTCTGGACGAAGTATCTGGAGGACATCGAGACCTCGCTTACCGAGAAGGGTCTGCCCACCTTCGTCGCGCCGGGCAAGCGCAGTATCGGCGAGGCGTCGCCCGACTGGGGGACTGCCATTGTGCAAATACCCTGGTATCTGTACCTATACTACGGCGATACGCGCGTGCTGGAGCGCCACTATCCTACCATGAAACGATGGGTGGAGCATCTGCAGAGCATTTCGGAGGGCTATATCGTCTCAGCAGGGTTAGGCGACTGGTGCGCGCCCGGCTCGGTACCCGGCAATACGCCTATTCCCATCACGTCTACCGCCGTGTTCTATTTGGACGCCGTGCTGATGGCGAAAATCGCCAGCGTGCTGGGCAAGGAGGAAGACAGCCAGCAATTCGATGGGCTAGCTCAGCGGATCAAGCAGGCGTTCGTGGAGCAGTTTTATGACAAAGGGAATCACACCTTCGGTAGTCAGACGGCGGATGCGCTCGCGCTCGCCTGGGGGCTTGCACCTGAAGGCGAGGAACAAGCAATTGGCGATAGCCTAGCGCAGGACGTGATGGAGAAGCATGGTGGACACCACTTTACGGGCATTCTCGGCAGTCGATATTTGTACTGGGCGCTGAGCGAGTATGGACATGGCGACGTGGCGATGACCATCCTGCATCAGCAGGACTACCCCAGCATCGGCAACCTGTTTATGTTGGGCGCGACTACCTTCTGGGAGTACTGGGGCGAGCCCCGTATCGACGAACAGGAGGGACCCCGTTCCTACAACCACCCCATGCAGGGCGGATTCGATGCGTGGTTCTTTTATGGCATCGCGGGAATCTGTCCATCCGAGGAGGGAGCCGGGTTCCAGCGCATCGTGCTCAAACCGCAATTCGTGCCCGGATTGACATGGGCGAGGGCGAGCTACCGTTCGATGCATGGATTGATTGTAAGTGAGTGGTACCGGCATGGTCACCGCGTTACCTGGAGGGTGGTCATTCCACCCGGGACGACGGCGGTGGTTCGTGTCCCCTCTCTGGTGCAGGAGCTCACATCGGGGGAGTACGAGTTGGAGGTGGTAGCGCAAGAATGAAGGCGGGCTTCTCAATCGACGGGCAGCTGTCCAAGTAGGTGTGTCTTGGGGAACTCGATATCGAGCCAGACAAGGTAAGCTTTTAACGCTTTCTCAGCAGCTTGTTGTGCATGAAACGATGCCATATCGGCGAACTCCTCTCCGCGTTCGATTGCCATTCTTGCCATCGCAATGTCTTTGCGCGCCTTATCAAGCCACGCCAGTACCGGGTCCCTTTTGCTCCTTTTCATAAAGAACAATCCCTTCCCTTAGTGCAGTGGTGACGAACGCCTGTCTAACCTCAGACCACTCGGCAATTTCTTCGGGAGTATAGACTATAATGTCTAACGGAACCTTCACGCCTCTGAGGGCGCGATATATCGGCAAGGCTCTTTTGTAGCGCGGTTCGGAAGAGGACATCACAACCAGTAGGTCTATATCGCTCTCCTGACCAGCGCCGCCGCGAGCGTATGAACCGAACAACACCACTTTTTGCGGGTTCACCGCCTTCACAATGCGGTGTACAACTTCTCCCAGTGTTTCCGTTTGCAGTGAACGCTTCTTCATCGTTCTCACCGAAATCTATGATACCTCCTCCCGCAGGAAACTCCTGCCCTCTTGTCGTATCATGTTTTGACAATGTAACTGAGGTGGAGTGCGGTGCAGTGTCTGCCGATATGCATCCTTATCCTTTTGACGATGGTGACCCTGATGACGACAACGCAAGCTGAACCTTCGATTCCGCGTCCTGAACACCCGCGCCCCGATTTCCGGCGCGACCTCTGGCTCAATCTGAACGGTGAGTGGGAATTTGAGATAGACGAGCAGGGAACCGGTGAGCAACAGGGCTGGACCTCGGGCAAAAGCTTTTCCAAACGCATCCTCGTACCGTTCTGCCCGGAGAGTAAACTGTCGGGCATTGGCAACACCGATTTCATGACACACGTATGGTATCGCAGGCATTTTCGCGTGCCCACCAGTATGAAGGGCAAACGCCTCTTCCTGCACTTCGGAGCGGTGGACTGGCACGCGCGCGTGTGGCTCAACGGCGAGTTTATTGGCGAACATCGGGGCGGCTATACGCCTTTCCGCTTCGAGGTTACTCGCCATGTGCGTGCTGGCGACAACGAGCTGGTGGTGCACGTCATCGACGAAACGCGCTCCGGTAAGCAGGCAACGGGCAAGCAGAGCCACGAACGGCATTCCTACGGCTGTGTGTACACCCGCACCACCGGAATCTGGCAAACGGTGTGGCTGGAAGCAGTGGGGCACACCTACCTGAAAACCTTCTGGCTGACGCCGGACCCCGACGGGGGAAGGCTCATCTTTCAAGGCTGGATAGACGGTGTCCAGAAGGGCACGAAAGTGCGCCTGCAGGCGTACGCAGGCGGTAAGCTTGTGGGCGAAGAAGTGGTCCCTGCTAACTGGCGTAACACGATTGGTGTATTGAAACTTTCCACCGTAAAGCTATGGCACCCCGGCAAGCCGTTCCTGTACGACCTGACCATCACCATTGAGCGTAACGGCAAGCCGGTGGACAAGGTGAAAAGCTACTTCGGCTTGCGTAAAATCACCATCGAAGGCAACCGCTTCCTGATTAACGGCAAGCCGGTGTTCCAGCGGCTTATCCTGGACCAGGGTTTTTATCCCGACGGCATCTACACCGCTCCTTCCGATGAGGCTCTGCGTCGGGACATCGAGCTGGCGATGGCAGCGGGCTTCAACGGCGCACGCCTGCACCAGAAGGTGTTCGAGCCGCGCTTCCTGTACTGGGCGGATAAGCTGGGTTACATCGTATGGGGAGAGTACCCCTCGTGGGGGCTGAACGTGAACGACTACGAGGCGGTGACCTACGCTGTCCAGGAGTGGCGTGAGGCGCTAGAGCGCGACCGCAACCACCCCAGCATCATCGGCTGGTGCCCGCTCAACGAAACGGATAGCAGTCAAGGCTCTGCGCTGGCACAGGTTCTGCTGGCGACCACTCAAACGATGGACCCCACGCGCCCATGGCTGGACGCCAGTGGATATGTGCACTTCGTACCAGAGACGGACGTATACGACTGCCACGACTATACGCAGGAACCGGAAGTGTTTGCCCGACGCTACGAGCCGTTCAAGCAGCTGGGCACTCGCGCGTGGAACAACGCGCCTAATGACCCGCGCAGTGCGTATCGTGGGCAACCCTATTTCGTGAGCGAATACGGCGGGATGCGCATCCGCACCGAACGCAGCGCCGGCGAAGGATGGGGCTACGGTGAGACAGACCTGCAGGAGTTCCTGAACCGCTATAAAGCGTTGACCGATGTGCTGCTGGACAATCCCAACATGTTCGGCTTCTGCTACACGCAGCTAACAGATGTGGAGCAGGAACAGAACGGCGTGTACTTCTACGACCGCCAGCCCAAGTACGACCCCGCATTGCTGAAGGAGGTTAACGCTCGTCCAGCGGCATACGAGACGCAACCACCGCGTGTGCTGGATGTACAATGGCAGATTCTGTTGCCCACCTCACAACATCAGGCACAGCGGTGGCGATACACCTCAACGAAGCCTGAAGACAGATGGTTCCAGCCCGATTTTGACGACAGCGCATGGCAGGAAGGTGAAGGCGGCTTCGGCACGCAGGGTACACCCGGCGCGGTGGTGCGCACGGTGTGGAATACTTCTGACATCTGGCTGCGCCGTCGATTCCATCTGGATAACATAGACTTCAAACACCTTGCGCTGACTATTCATCACGACGAGGACGCGGAGGTGTACATCAACGGCAAACTGGTGGCTACTTTCAAGGGGTTTGTCACCGGATACGTGGAGCACCTCGCCACCGATGCGCTGAAAAGTGCGTTGAGACATGGCGAAAACGTGATTGCCGTGCACTGTCGCCAGACGGTCGGCGGGCAGTATATCGATGTAGGGATTGTCGGAGGCAGATGAGGCGAGGGGGCAGCGCCCCCTCCCGTTTCCTGAATGAGAACCCTCGCAACAACTTTTGCTTTCGCGGAACTTTTTCGCGGTATGCTTTAGATGAGGCAAGATGAAAAGGTCGCTTATCACTACGAACCCATATATGCGGGATGCACAACGGCGCGAGCAGCTGTTGCTGCGCAATGCTCGCGACTCGTCCATGTTCGAGGGAGCGCGCGGGCTGAGAATGCCTGCTCACTATTCCAGACCTCGTAGCGAACGCATCAAAGCTTCCGCAAAGAAGCTTGTTAGCGGCTCGTAGTCCTGCAAGTAGCCTCGGAATACAGCCTGCAAATATGCTTCACGGCGTGCTCTTGCCCGTTGTGACTTCATCTTGCTCTGTCGCAACGATGTGGTGGGAGATTGCTTCGGTTGCTGTGCTTCCTCGCACGGGCATGGTGAACGCTGCCTGCTGTCATTGCCATGCACGAAGTGCTGAAACAATCCCCTCCAATGATGTTTGCAACAGAGTAACTTCATCTTATCATAGCGTGGGATGATATGCACGTTGCACCAACCCATGTCACGCGGTAAAATATGAGTGAGTGAATGCGGAAGGTGAACGAGGGCAGATGGAAAAGATAGACGCACAGACTGTCATCAACCTGCTTTTACAGGACGAAGAACTCCGACAACAGGTCATGGAAGCCATTGAGCCGGTGGAGGTGAAGCGTCTGTACGAGCAGACGCGCCAGATCCTGCTACGGGTTCGTGAGCTGGAGATGCGCCACGCTTACCTCGAGGCAGTGGTCAAGGAGCTCAAGGCGCGTCAAGAAGAGGTGGAGGAGCGGGTCAAGCTGGCAGAGGCAATCGTCAAAGCGCTGCTGTTAGAGGCGAAGAAGCTGCCGAGCGATTCCGCGCTGGGGTTTATGGTGGTGCGCAAAGTCAGCGGCGATACGATGTTGAATTGACTAGATGGTGGGAACACCCGTACGAGACAACGACCTTCATGATGTGTTAGCTGCATTTGATGCCTTTGGGAAACCAACGGTAGTGCGCCACACTCGCAGCGTCCCCACCTACGTCAACGAGTTCTGGACTGCCAAGCAGCGTCAGGCAAACAGCCTGCATGAAATTGCCTACCGCGCTTGTTTCAAGCCCCAGTTGCCCCGATTTTTCATAGACCTCTTCACCCAGCCGGGCGATGTGGTGTATGACCCCTTCATGGGGCGGGGAACCACACCCGTTGAATCCGCGCTGATGGGGCGTATCCCTTACGGTTGCGATGTGAACCCGTTGAGTGACATCCTGACGCGCCCACGTCTGAACCCGCCGCGCCTCCCGCAGGTAGTACAACGCCTGAGCGAGATAGACCTGCGTCGGTATGAACACTACCCCGAAGAATTGGAGGTTTTCTACCACCCCGAAACACTGCGCGAAATCTGCGCCCTGCGAGAGTATCTGCTACGCCGCGAGAGGGCAGCGAAGCTGGACGATGTAGACCGCTGGATACGCATGGTGGCGGTCAACCGGCTAACTGGGCACAGTAAAGGCTTTTTTTCGGTGTATACCCTGCCACCCAATCAGGCGGTTTCCATCGAATCACAGCGTAAAATCAACGAGCGACTGGGACAGACCCCACCGCGCCGCGACGTGCGCGAAATCATCGTGCGTAAGAGCAAATCCTTGTTGCACGATGTGAGCGAATCGGTACGGCAGCAGCTCGCCTCGGTGTATCCTGAGGTGTTACTGCTCACCCGACAGGCGCACGATACCCCCGAAATACCCGACGAGAGCGTATCACTGGCAGTGACCTCGCCGCCGTTTCTGGATGTGGTGGACTACGTGCAGGATAACTGGCTGCGCTGCTGGTTCTGCGGCATTGACCCGCAGAGCGTACCCATTACCATGGCACGAAGCGTAGAAGAGTGGCGTGAGGCGATGCGTCGGGTGTTCGTTGAACTCGCTCGCGTGCTGAAGCCCGGTGGGTGGATCGCCTTTGAGGTGGGGG
>VSSL01000113.1_pt1 | contig 20056 bp, 10 predicted proteins | sample 4557531 | NCBI WGS metagenome assembly VSSL01 (sample SAMN10986726, study PRJNA523729) | hot springs metagenome | isolation source: hot springs | place: India:Timba, Gujarat | collected 2018-05-31 | reverse complement strand
GGGGGGCGCCATCCTCCTGTTCACTGTCATGCTGCTTCAGGACATCTGGAAGTGCTTTACTATGGGATGCTCTGCGCTGGTACCCATGCGGATACGTTCCTTCTGGAGCCCGGTATCCATGCCTGTTCATGTTCACATAGCCTTTGACGGCGGGATGTTGCTTCTTCTCATCGTGCTTTCCCGGTTGGGTTACAACGACCTAATGGAAAGGGTAAACGAATTGCGAGCACACAGAGAGTTTGAAGCGGTCATGCAGCGTATCCGCGCTGGGGAAGACATGGATAGTATCCTGGAGGACCTCAAGAGGCGAAAGGGACGGTAACCTTTGGTGTTCGCACTGCAGCGATACAGTGCACGGGTAGGACGCGGGTGGATGGGTGTATGAATAACGCGTTGCTCTGTTGCAAACATCTCATCGGAGGGGATTGCTTCAGCACTTCGTGCTTCGCAATGACACGGAGCGGCGTTCATGGTGTCATTGCGAGGGAGCGTAGCGACCGAAGCAATCTCCTACTACGTCTTTGCAACAGAGCAATAACGCGTTGCTTTTTGCCGTTCTATGAGAGGAAAGAGCCTCCTCTCTGGAGAAAATCTCAAAGACGTTGGATGTGCCGGAGGAAAGATGTCCTTCAAGCCTATTCGCAACCGCTGGTGGGTAGTGGTGGGCGCGCTGATGATACAGGTGTCATTGGGCGCGGTGTATATCTACAGTGTGTTCAAGCCCGCCTTGAAAGAGAGATTTCCCCACTGGAGCGAAACCGACCTTGCTCTCCCCTCACAGGTGGTTCTGGCTTGCTTTGCTTTTAGCATGCCGCTGTTTGGCAGGCTGCAGGACCGCTTCGGTCCCCGACTGGTAGCCATGATAGGCGGCGTACTGCTCGGCGTCGGACTCATCAGCGCATCGTTTGCTTCCAGTCTGGCGCACTTTGTGTGGAGCTACGCAGTGATTGGCGGTATCGGCATAGGCGCGGCGTATGTGTGCCCGGTAGCGACGTGCGTCAAGTGGTTCCCCGATATGCGGGGGCTGATTACGGGGCTGGCGGTTGCCGGGTTCGGAGCGGGTGCGCTCATCTTCACGCCGGTAGCGCGCACTCTGATCGCGACGCAAGGGGTGATGTCCGCGTTCCTGTATCTGGGTATTATCTTCCTAACGGTTGTTTTGCTTGGGGCGCAGGTCATGGTGAACCCACCGCCGGGGTATGCGCCACGCGGGTATACCGGAGCTGCGGTAGCGAATCCGCTGGGGGCACGGGACTTCACCCTGCAACAGGCGTTGCGCACCTGGCAGTTCTGGCTGCTCTGGTTTACCTACTTTACCGGTTGCACCGCCGGTTTGATGATTATCATGAACACCATGAACATCTGGCAATCGGTTGCCCTTTCAACAGCAGGTCCAGCAACGATTGACCATACCACCTTCGCTGCAATACTGGCACAGGGAGCTACCGCGGTGATTGTGGTGTCCATACTCAATGCGGCGGGACGGGTTATCTGGGGTAAAGTGTCCGACCAGTTCGGGCGTAAGCGCACACTATGCCTGATGTTTCTGTTCGCGGGCGGGGTGATGCTATCGCTGCAGTTTCTCAGGGACTATATTCCATTTCTGGTGGGCGTGGGGTGTATCGGTTTCTGCTTTGGCGGGTTCCTGGCGGTGTATCCAGCGGTTACCGCGGACCTCTTCGGTACGCGCCACATCGGTGCGGTTTATGGCGCGATGTTCTCCGCCTTTGGCGCGGGAGGTCTGCTCGGTCCCTGGCTCGCACCCAAGCTGATGACCATCGTCAACCGTGTTCCTTATGAGGTGTTGGAGCAAAGCGGTAATATTGCCCTGCGCACGTATGATGTCGGCAGTTACGCGACAGCGTTCGCACTCTCTGGCGCGCTCTGCCTGCTTTCGGCGGCGCTGGTGCTCCGACTGGAACCGCCTTCTCTACCGGAGCCTTCACAATCGTTCGTCTCCGCGGCAAGCACGTCCGGGTGAGTCCTGGTCTCCATGAAGTTGCTTTGAACTATCCATGGAGAACGGAGGACACAGAGAGAGGTTCTGTGCCCTCCGTGTTCTCTGTGGTGGTGTGCTTGTTCACCAATCTTCTCAAACGGCTCGGCAGGAGCCTCGCCATTCGTGCGCTGTCGCACGGAAAGCAACGCGCACCGGCTCAATGGTTTACGGTACCCGTATCCGTATCTCGTACAGCACCTGCTCGCCTCCGTAGCCGCCGATGACGGCAAGGCGGTTCACCGGCTGTTTCGGGTTGGGGTCGGCGGCATAGAGAACGGGCTTGCCGTCCACCAGCAGCCATACCTCGCCGCCCCTTCGCGATAGCTGCAGGCTGTGTTTGCCCGGCGTCATCATCACCTCGCCGTCGCCCTCCTCACGTCCGAAGAGGCGGAACCGGGTAACCGTGTTCCCGTAGCCACCGACGAAGGCGATGTAGTCTACCCCTGCGTTCATCTGCGGTGTGCCCGGCAGAAACGCACCCAGGATACCGTCCTGCTTCGCCTCTATCTGCGCCCACAGGTCAAACTCCAGCGCGTTCAGACCGTCGATATACACTACCGACTCCTCGTGCCCGGAGTGGCGCAATGCGCCTCCCTCTAATTTCCAGCCGCTGCCGGTGAATTTCAGCGCGGGATCGTCCGGCATCAGCACGCGCGTTGCCGACTCGCGGCTCAGCTCGGCGGGCGCATTGGAGGGCAGGGGGAAACGCCCGTTTGGTTCCAGCATTATCGCGTAGAACAGGTGGTATGGCTCGTACACAGAGTACGCTTTGTCGTCGGCGGCGATAACGTCTATCGATGCGCCGATTTCACGTCCTCCGCGCGTCCAGAACCATATCCCCTCGCCGCGGTTGGGCAGACTAAACTCGAAGACGGTTGTCCCGTCTGCCTTGCGCGACGATTTCCACTTCAAGCCGGGGGCGGGCGCCCATGGAGAACGGACGGTCAGGGTGTCCCCGTTCAGCACCTCAAGGGTCTGGATACCCTCACGTGAGAAGACGCCCTTGCCCTCGCCGTCGAACACCGCGTAAATGCGCTTCCAGTTGCCCTTCACGGTGAACAGCCCATAGTAGGCGTTTTCATCATGCGCCTGTTTGAAGGTAAAGCGCATTCCGCCTTTATTCATCTCTCCAGCGGGCGGAATGTCCTTCCATTCGCTATCGTCGCCGTCTACCGTGGCGCGGTAGGCGTAGATGAACGGCTTCCATGGGTAGAGCGGGTAGGGGTCTATGTCGTCGGTCAGCCCGTCTTTATCGCTGTCGGGGCTGGTCGGATTAGGCTTGATGTACTGAGCGGGCGGTTTGTTGAAGCTGAACTGCAGGTGCGAGTACGCCCACGTGCTCAGCATGACTTTCCGCAGGTCGGTGATTCTGCCGTCGGTGGAGCGTTTGCGCGGGTCGCTGCCGAACCGCTTCTCGTCCAGCGGCAGGCGCGGGTCATCGTCAGGCACGCCGTCCTCGTCCGCATCGCGAACGGTGACCGTATAGCCGATGTACATGCGCAACCACTGGGCATCGGTGAGAGTGCGGTCCCAGTAAGCCATGCACTGCCAGTGCTCGCCGTGTTTGCCTGCACCGTTCCATGTGTTTTCGGAAAAGGTTCCGTCGGGGTTTGCCCGGCGATAGCGCGGTTCGGGGTGGTTGAACACAATGCGTTCATCCTCGCGGTTTGCCAGTGAGAACGCGCCAAAGGACTCCATCTGGTGATGGAACTCATGAGTGACCAGCCAGGCAGTGTCGCCTCCACCTAAGAACTGGGAGCGGGCAGGTACTCCATCGGGTAAGCCGTCCACGCCGAAGGTTCCTCCACCAGAGCCGTAGAACTCCCACTTTCGTGTGCGCGGGTTCCACCGACGGGGGAATGCCTGCTCAATCTGCCCGGGATAAGGTCGCTCTTCGTAGACCGGTTGGGTGTTGGTGCGCTGGATGTTCTTCGTATCCAGAATGGTAAACTCTCCGCCTCCGGGTCCGCGAAAGTCCTCGCCCGGGTAGCTACGGCAAACGGGCCATCCTTTATAAAAAGGATCGGCATTCTCGGGTTCGGGTCCCCAGCGTTGCCAGCGGTCGTCGATGAAAATCTGGAAGTCCACCCAGAACCGCATCCCGCTGTTGACCCAGAAAAAGCGCGAGGCGGCTTCATACTCCTTGCGGATAATGTCCAGTTCCTGCGGGGTGAGCTTCTGCGGGCGCGGAGCGATAGCACCGCTGGCGTCATGCGCCGAGGCGATGTTCGCTACATTGGGCATAATCAGTACCTTGACCGGTACGTGGATGATGGTTTTGTATCCTTTCGGTGCTTGCGTGGAGACGGCGTATTCGCGTCGCCAGGGCGGTTGTGCTCCCCAGCGTTTTTCCTCTGGGGTCGGGACTGCGCCGGGGTCGTAGATGCGGTAGAAATAGCGTTTGCCCGGTTTCAGACCGTCTACGGTAACCGTGTGCCACTGCCTGCGTCCCGCGATGCGTACCACGCGCACACCGGGTTGTGACCAGAAGTCGGTCTTTTTATTTTCGGGACGCCAGGCAATCATGGGAATATCGCCCTCACGCACCTGCACCATTGTCTCGCACGGTTGCGCCGTGAAATACTGAAGGGCGAAGCTGGTACGGGTGATGCGTGTGACCGGACGTGTGGGGTCTATCAAAGGCGCGCCATCGTCGCCGGCGAAGGCTAGCGGAACAAAGGTTATCGTCAGCAACGTGACAAGCGCGATCAGTGTTCTGGACATTTTCATCGTCATCTCCTCACCGCGAAATGGGAATCACGATTTACAGATTACTCCAGTGGAGAACAGTGTCCTTCTCTCTGTATTTCCCCGTAATTCTGGCGACATCATCTGACGACGACAGGTGGAACAATCGCACCGGAGGAGGTGGATGACGAAATGAAGAAGACACATTACCTACTAACTTTTCTGATAGCTGCGGTCAGCATGTCTCAGACCTTTGCCGCTGGTGTTGCAGTCGGTGTCATCGGTGGAGGCGATACCAGTTCCTCCGAGCCTGTTCCGGTTGGTTCTGAGCAAACGATAGTAGCCTCGGTCGTCAACGGCGCGTCCAGCGTGCAGTTTGTGGTATACGACTCCCACGAGAATATGATTTTCGCCAGCTCTTCGCTAGCGGTCAGTGATGGCAGTGTGTCGATGGTGTGGTACCCTCCATTCGTAGATACCTTTGCCGTCTGGGCGGTCAGCTACGACGAGTCCGGCAACGAGATAAGTCGTGAGCAAGTGCTTCTCGTTTCCGCCTATCAGCCAGATGCGAAGGGTTTCGTTACCGGCGGAGGCTGGCTGGAGATGGACGGTTATAAGCGCACCTTCGGATTCGTGGCGCAGGTGCAGAGGACGGGCAGTATCAAGGGTAGCCTGGAGTACCAGCGCCACGGTTTGGGCTTCAACGTGAAGTCCTATGCCATCGACTGGGTGTACGCGCCGAATCTGAGCGAAGGATACTTCAGCGGCTGGGCAACTATCAATGGCGAGGGCAGCTACCGCTTCTATGCGGCGGTGCTGGATTCGGGAGAACCCGGTCGCGGAGATTACTTCTCCCTGTGGGTATACGATTCTTCCGGTACGCTGGTTTTCGCCGACTGGGGATACCTGAGCGGTGGGAACATTGTGATACATGCCAATCGCTGATTCCCGCCGGGAAAGAGCCTCTTCGTGCGGGGGTAGCTGGAAGAGCTGCTCCCGCTTTGCTTTTGTACCCGAATTGCCCTGCGGTAAACGGTTTATGGGAACGAGATTGCTTCAGCACCTCGTGCTTCGCGATGACACCGGGCAATATTCATCGTGTCGTCGCGAGAGAGCGCAGCGACCGAAACAATCCCACACTACCTCTTTGCAACCGAGCATACGCGGATTATTAAGGATTATTAAGGCAAGGAATCTCTCCTGTGGGGTAGAATATTCACGGTGTGAAACGCATCGAATGTATCATTCGCCCTTTTAAACTGGACGAGGTCAAGCTGGCGCTGAGCGATTTGGGCGTGGTCGGGATGACTGTGACCGATGTGCGTGGACGCGGCAGCAACGAGGAGTCTCGCGAACACTACCGCGGCGCCGGATACACCATCTATTTGCCCCCGAAGGTCAAAATCGAGATGATTGTTCGCGACGAGGATGTAGAACCCATTGTGCAGACTATCCTGCAGTATGCACGTACCGGCGAGCCGGGTGACGGCAAGATTTTCATTCTGCCGGTAGAAGACGCCGTACGCATACGCACGGAAGAGCGTGGCGACGTGGTGTTGTAAACCAAACTATTCTACAAGGAGGAATGTCAGGTTTGAAGCGGTTCGCCTTCACACTCATCGAGCTGCTGGTGGTTATCGCGATTATCGCGATACTGGCAGCAATCCTGTTCCCGGTCTTTGCCCAGGCCAGGGACAAAGCGCGGCAGACTACCTGCTTGTCGAATTGTAAGCAGATCGGGCTGGGCATCACGATGTACGTCAACGACTACGACGAAACCTTCCCGCGCAACGACGATTGCATCGCGCCCAACGTGGTACCCTATCAACCGAACGCGGTGGGGTGTAGCGGTCCCACCTATGGGCAGCGCGTGAACCACTACAAGTGGCAGTACTGGATCTACCCCTACGTCAAGAACATTCAGATTTTCTTCTGCCCCAGCCGCACCTACGACCAGCAGGCGTGGCTGCAGAACGCGGAGATTTATGATGCGGGCTACTCGCTGGCTCTGCATGTAACGGGCGCGCTGAACACCTGGAATCGTACCGGTAACGCGCAGCAGATTCGCAACTCGTTCCTCGGCGGCACACTGGCAGGCGTCCAGCGCCCGGCGGAAACCATGATTCTCATGGAAGACCGTTTCCCCGCCGTACGCCATTATGTGTACGGACCCCAGCCGTATCAGACCATCTACCCGATGGCGCATCGGCACCTGTGGCAGAACTGGTTCTACCAGAACGGAAGGTTGAACAAGAACAATGCCCCTCACTCCGAGGGCATTGTGATTACCTACGTGGATGGGCACGCCAAGTGGATGAACATCCGCGAGTTCCTCGCCAAGTGCCCAACGGCGCAGGAGTACCAGCCCAGCCCGCTGAACACCTTCCCCAGCGGTATGGCGTGGACGGTCAGCCAGCAGCCCAGCTGGGTTGGCGACTGGGCGCTGTGGGGACTGTACGGTTATTGATAGCGAAGGGGCAATCTCGCAGGGGTTGCCCCCCTGGACTTCCTCAGGTTACCTTCGTTTCCCGCTGTGCGGATAGTTAGGGTACAATATGTATAGCACTTCGTCTACCGTGGGGCTGATGACAAGACCATCCTCTAACGAGCGTCCGCTGATTCTGGCTTCCGCCTCACCGCGCAGGCGGGAACTGGTGGCTTTGCTGGGCGTGCCTTTTCGAGTAGACCCCGCTGATATCGATGAAGTGCCTCCTGATGGACATACCCCGGAAGAGGTCGCGAGGAGCCTGGCTCGTGAGAAGGCTCTGGTGGTCGCCCAGCGTCAGCGACATGGAATTGTTCTGGGAGCGGACACGATTGTGGTGCTCGAGGGGGAGATTCTGGGCAAACCTCGCGATACCGAAGACGCGCTGCAAATGTTGCGTCGCCTGAACGGACAACAGCATCAGGTGCTGACGGGAGTGGCACTGCTGGATGTAGCAGACGGCACGGTAGTGCGAGAACAGAATGATGTGGTTTGCACGCGCGTGTGGTTTCGGCAAGTCAGTGAAGAGCACCTGCGGCGATATGTGAACACGGGTGAACCGATGGATAAGGCAGGGGCGTACGGCGCGCAGGGGTACGGTTCTACCTTGATTGAGCGCATCGAGGGATGTTATTTCAACGTGGTGGGGTTGCCTGTTTCTCGTGTTTGCGCCATGCTGGAAGCGTGGGGGATGACAGCCCTCGAGACGATATCCGGCTGAAACATGCAAGATTTACGCAAAAAATCTTGTGAAATCCCCCGCAAAGGGTTGACAAATCTGCGAGTTTGTGCCATACTAATAATTCGTGTGCAAGCGTAGGAGGGTACCCGAATGAAGACTATTCAACACTCGGCAAAGCGTACCTCTAAACCAGTCGAACCTCCCAACCTCGTTTCAGTACAACTAGAATCATACAAGTGGTTTCTGGAAGAGGGACTCCTTGAACTGTTCCAAAACTTCTCGCCTATCTATGACTTTACCGGACAGCAGTTCGTCGAACTCCTCGACTTCACTCTGGGCGAGCCGAAGTATAGCCTGGAAGAGTGCCGTGACCGCGACATGACGTTTGAAGCACCCATCCGGGTGCATGTGCGCTATGGTCGTATCGAAGGTGGTGTCCCCGCTGAAATGCAGGAGTCTGAAGTTTATCTGGGCGACCTGCCTTTGATGACCGACAAAGGTACCTTTATTATTAATGGGCGTGAGCGCGTTGTGGTCAGCCAGATACTGCGCTCGCCGGGTGTGTACTTCGAGAACGTTTTCGACAAGATTTTCCGTAAGGGCACGCCCACTGGGCAGTGGCTCGAGACGTATCTGAGCAACAAGAACATTTTTGGGGCAAAGGTCATTCCCAACGAGGGACCCTGGATCGAGATTGATACCGGCGCAAACGATGTTATCACGATGCGCATCGGACAGGGACGCACCCTGCCGATAACGACCTTCCTGCGCGCGCTGGAAAACTTCCCGGAGGCGTGCACGCCTCGCTATATGAAGGTGAAAGACGCCCTTCACCGGCGGTACGAGGGCATTGTGGAAGAGGGCGTGGACACCGAGACGGGGGAGTTGTACAACACGCCTGAACAGCTGGTACAGGTTCAGGGCTATTACCGGAAAGCGCCTAAAGTTTCGCCCAAGCCTCTGGTAAACCCCGAAACGGGTGAGGTACTCCTCAACGTGGGAGACCGGATCACAGAGGAGTTCCTGCAGAACCCAGACCTGCCGGAGAGCGTGCTGGAGATGCAGGTAGCCGTCTCTTCGCCGACCGATACCACCGAAGACATCCTGCGTCTATTCGGCACGCGCGTGCGTCTAGAGAACCCCACCCTCGAACAACTGGAAGGCAAATGGACAACCACCGACATTATGGAGCCTCGTGGGCGGAAGCCATTGATTAAGGCGTTCCACCGGATAGACCACGAGGTGGCGCGTCGCATCGAAAACATGGGGTTGCCAGAGATAGAGGTACTGGATGTGCCCTCTGTCATCGTGGCGACGCTGGAGCACGACCCCACCCACGATAAGCGCGAGGCGCTGATGGATATCTACCGCAAGTTGCGCCCGGGCGACCCGGCAACGGAGGAGGGTGCTCGTGCGCTCATCGCTTCCCAGCTGTACGACAACCGTCGCTATGACCTGGCGCGGGTGGGGCGGTACAAACTGAACAAGAAGCTGGGGCTGAACCTTCCGCTGGATGTGCGCACCGTAACCAAAGAGGACTTTGTGGCGATCGTAGAGTACCTGCTGAAGCTGGAGCGCGGCGAAGGAGAGGTGGACGAGATCGACCACCTGAAGAACAAGCGCGTGCGCGCGGTAGGGGAACTGCTGCAAAGCCAGCTACGTAACGGCTTCCTGCGCATGGAGAAGGTCGCCAAAGAGCGCATGACCAGCATGGACGCCGACCAGATTATGCCGCAGGTAATACTGGCGATTAAACCCGTTGCCGCGGCGATTAAGTCTTTCTTCGGCTCCAGCCAGCTGTCGCAGTTCATGGACCAGACCAACCCGCTCAGCGAGCTGACTCACAAACGTCGCCTGAGCGCGCTGGGACCCGGAGGGCTCACCCGACAGAGTGCGACGCTCGAAGTGCGTGACGTCCACGACAGCCATTACGGGCGTATCTGCCCTATCGAGACGCCGGAAGGTCCTAACATCGGCTTGATCAGCCAGCTGGCGATTTTCGCCCGGGTCAACGAGTTCGGCTTTATCGAGACGCCTTATCGCAAGGTGGTCAACGGTAAAGTCACCGATGAAATCGTCTACCTGTCGGCGGAGGAGGAAGAAGATTACCGCATCGCTCCGGGCGATACGCGCCTGCTGGAGGATGGCACCATTGCCGAGGAATTCGTGCAGGTACGCCATCGGGCGAGCGAGGCGAACCGTTATCCGGTAGTGCGCCGTGAGGATGTAGACCTGATGGATGTCTCGCCAGTGCAACTGGTGTCTATCGCCACTGCGCTGATACCGTTCCTGGAGAGCGATGACGCAGCCCGCGCTCTGATGGGCTCCAACATGCAGAAGCAAGCGGTGCCTCTGCTGCGCTCGTCTGCACCGATTGTCAAAACCGGATTAGAACGGCGGGCGGCGATGGACTCCGGCGCGCTGGTGATAGCGCGGCGCAACGGTACGGTGACCAAAGTAACCGCGGAAGAGATCGTCGTGCGTACGGAAGACGGCGACCTGGACATCTACCCGCTGCTGAACACCATGCAGTCCAACCAGTCCACTTGCATTACCCAGAAGCCCATTGTCAACCGGGGCGACCGGGTGCGTGCAGGACAGGTTATCGCAGACGGTCCATGCTCCGACCATGGCGAGCTCGCCCTCGGCAAGAACGTGCTGGTATGCTTTGTGCCGTGGGGCGGTTATAACTACGAGGACGCCATCCTCGTGTCGCAGCGCCTGGTGCGCGATGACGTATACAGCTCCATCCACATCGAGCGCTATGAGGTAGAAGCGCGCGACACCAAGCTCGGACCCGAAGAGATTACGCGCGACATCCCCAATGTCGGCGAGGATGCTCTGAAAGACCTGGACGAGCATGGGATCATCCGCATCGGCGCGCAGGTACAGCCAGAGGACATTCTGGTGGGCAAGGTTCAGCCGAAAGGGCAAAGCGAGCTGAGCGCGGAAGAGCGGTTGATTATCGCTATCTTCGGGAAGAAAGCAGAAGAGACGCGCGATGTATCCCTGCGCTTGCCGCACGGCGAGAAAGGCAAGGTCATCGACGTGAAGGTCTTCTCGCGCTTCCGCTACCGATGCAAGGAGTGTGGGCATATCCACTATTTCAGCAAGCGACCGGAAGAGAAGCCGGAGTGCGAGCGGTGTAGCGGTGATCTGGAGCGTATCGCGGCGGATGACCTGCCGCCGGGTGTGAACATGCTTGTGCGCGTCTACGTGGCGCAGAAGCGCAAGCTGATGGAAGGCGACAAGATGGCAGGTCGCCACGGGAACAAGGGTGTTATCTCCAAGATACTGCCCGAAGAAGATATGCCCTTCCTGCCCGATGGTACGCCGGTGGACATCGTGTTAAATCCGCTGGGTGTACCCTCTCGTATGAACATCGGGCAGATTAAGGAGACGCACCTTGGCTGGGCAGGGCATTTCTTCGGCACGGCTTACGAGGAACCCGCATTCTCGGGTACCCGCGAGGAGGATATTCTGGCGGAGCTGGAGCGCATGGCAAAACACGTGCGCCGAATGGTGCTCCAGAAGTACGTTAACGTGGACCTGGGGCTGGGAATGGAGTTCCGCGACGAGCAGACCGCCGAAGAGATGCTGGACGAGATACGGGCGAAACTGAGCCAGATGCCCATGTACAAGCTGGAGGCGCTTGCCAGTAAGGTCAATGCGCCGCCTGTCATCTCGCCGTTGCTGATGAACGAGAACGAAGTGATAGAACTGCAGAAGAACAAAGGCGAGGGCGTAGACGAAACGAAACTGCCTGCGCCGGTGCTTAATCCTGCTCCGCCCGAAATGATAGAGCACATTATCGAACGCATCCGTGCCAATACATGGCAGCGATGCGGCATCGACGAACGCACGGGTAAGTGCTGGGTACGCGATGGATTAACGGGCGAACCGTTTGATAACCCGTTGACGGTGGGCTACATCTACATGATGAAGCTGGCTCACCTGGTGGATGACAAGATTCACGCCCGCTCCACCGGACCGTACTCGCTGGTGACACAGCAGCCGCTGGGCGGCAAGGCGCAGTTCGGTGGACAACGATTCGGCGAGATGGAGGTATGGGCGCTGGAAGCGTATGGCGCCGCCTATACCTTGCAAGAGATGCTGACCATCAAGTCGGATGACGTGGTCGGGCGTGTGAAGGTGTACGAAGCCATCGTCAAGGGCGAGCCGATGATGGAGCCCGGTGTGCCCGAGTCCTTCAAGATACTGGTGAAGGAGCTGCAGAGTCTCGGTCTGAAGGTGACGGTATATAACGATAAGAACGAGGAAGTGAGCCTGAAGGATGAAGACGACGAAGATGGCTCGCGTCCGCGCCGTTCGCATCATCCTGAAGCATCCGCAGGAGGTGGCAACTCGCGATGATAGACGCCAGCGCATTCAGCAAGATACGAATCAGTATCGCTTCGCCGGATGACATCCGGCAGTGGTCGCACGGTGAAGTCAAGAAGCCGGAGACCATCAACTACCGCACCTTCAAGCCGGAGCGAGATGGTCTGTTCTGCGAGCGCATCTTCGGTCCGGTCAAGGACTGGGAGTGCCACTGCGGTCGCTACCGCAAAATGAAGTATAAGGGTACTATCTGCGACCGCTGCGGTGTGGAGGTGACTCGGGCGCGGGTACGCCGCAGCCGCATGGGGCATATCGAGCTGGCGTCGCCCGTGTGCCACATCTGGTATCTGAAAGCCATGCCCTCTCCGCTGGCGCTGATTCTGGATATGTCCTCGCGCCTGTTGGAGAAGGTTATCTACTTTGCCTCGTACATCGTCACGCACGTAGACCGTGCGACCATCAATCAGGAGCTGGATACCATCCGCGACGCCCTGCGTGAAATCACCGAAAACATCCGCAAGCAGGCGGAAGAGGAAGTTGCGCGGATGCGTCGCGAGTTCAACAAGCAGCTGAAGGAGCACGGTCCGGATAGTTCGGAGCCCTGGGATGAAGCGACCATCGCGGACAAGCGAGCCTATCTGGAGCGGCGCATTCAGCAGGAGTACGAGGAAGCGGAGGCGCGCATCACCGAGCTGAACGAGGCGCTGTCCCGTCCCAATAGCAACGCTTGCCTGGAGCGCATTGAAAAGCGAATGCTGATCAACGATGAGGAATGGCGCGCCATCGAGCGGTTGCTGTATCAGGTCTCGCGCCATACGGGCAAGGACTATACCGGCCTGGTCAAGGCAGGGATGGGCGGTGCGGCTATCCGCGACCTGTTGAAGGAGATCGACCTCGAAGCACTGGCGCGCGAACTGCGCCAGGAGATTCAGAACACGCAGGGACAGGCACGCATCCGCGCCATCAAGCGTCTGGAAATCGTAGAAGCATTTATCAACTCCAAGAACCGCCCTGAGTGGATGATTCTGGAGTGCATTCCTGTGCTTCCGCCAGAGCTGCGCCCGATGGTGCAGCTGGACGGTGGGCGATTTGCCACCTCCGACCTGAACGACCTGTATCGGCGCATCATCAACCGCAACAACCGCCTGAAGAAGATTATCGAAATCCGTGCGCCGGAAAGCATTATCAACCACGAAAAGCGACTGCTTCAGGAGGCGGTTGACGCGCTGATTGATAACGGACGGCGCACGCGCCCCGTAGTGGGCACGAACGGACGCGCCCTCAAGTCTCTCTCCGATATGTTGAAGGGCAAGGAAGGGCGCTTCCGCAAGAACCTGCTGGGCAAGCGCGTGGACTACTCCGGGCGTTCGGTCATCGTGGTAGGACCGAACCTGAAACTGCACCAGTGCGGTCTGCCGAAAGAGATGGCGCTGGAGCTGTTCAAGCCCTTTGTGATGAAGCGCCTGGTGGATAGCGAGGTGGCGCAGAACATCAAGACCGCCAAACGCCTCATCGAGCGCATGAGGGATGAGGTGTGGGATGCCCTGGATGATGTCATCCACGAGCATCCGGTGCTGCTCAACCGTGCGCCGACTCTGCACCGTTTGGGTATTCAGGCGTTCGAGCCGGTGCTGGTAGACGGCAAGGCGATTCAGATTCACCCGCTGGTGTGTCCCGCGTACAACGCGGACTTTGACGGCGACCAGATGGCGGTGCACGTGCCTCTGAGCCCGCTGGCGCAGGCGGAGGCGCGCGTGCTGATGCTTCCACCCAGAACCTGTTCTCGCCGGCGGACGGACGCGCTATCGTCGCGCCCACGCAGGACATCGTTCTGGGAGCCTACTATTTGACCATCGCCAAAGAGCAGGAACCTCGTGGGATGGAGCAGCTGCGGGTGAACGGTGAAACTCGCTGGTTGCCCTTCCGCGATATCGAGGAGGCGCGTCTTGCGCTGGAGCACAAGATAATCGGGTTACACGACCCGATACTGGTGCGTCTGGAACGCAACGGCAGGCGTGAGGTGGTAACTACCACCGTCGGTCGGCTCATCTTCCATGAAATCCTGCCCGAAGGCATTGCCTATACCGACGAGTACCTGAACATGGTGATGGACAAAAAGGCGCTGGCAAGCCTGATCCTCACCTGCTTCCGCATGCACGGGCAGGAGCGGACGGTGAAGCTGCTGGATGACCTGAAAGATTTGGGCTTCCGCTACGCCACCACTTCGGGGACGACCATTGCCATTACCGACATGGAAAGCCCCGAGGACCGCGACAGGATTCTGGCGGAGACCATGCGGGCGGTGGAGAGGCTGAATCAGCAGTATCGGCGCGGTCAGCTCACTCTGGGCGAGCGCAAACAGCGCGTGATCCAGGCGTGGCAAAAAGCCAGCGAAGACATCGGCGAGGCGATTGTTCAGTCCATCCACCGCTTCAACCCGCTGTACATCATCACCGCGTCGGGAGCGCGCGGTTCTACCAAGCAGCTGTCGCAGCTGGCGGGGATGCGTGGCTTGTTTGCCGACTCGCGCGGTAACCTGATGGAGGAACTGCCGATTAAGTCCAACTTCCATGAGGGCTTGTCGGTGCTGGAGTACTTCGTATCCACGCACGGCGCGCGCAAGGGAATGTCCGACACGGCTCTGCGAACAGCGGACGCAGGCTACCTGACCCGTCGTCTGGTGGACGCGGCACAGGATGTGATTGTGCGTGCATACGACTGTGGCACGACAAACGGCATCACCATCAAGCCGGTGGAAGACCTCTCCAGTCTGGTGGAGACGGTGGCAGAGCGCATCCGTGCCCGTACCGCACTGGAAGACATCCGCGACCCGGTAACCGGCGAACTGCTGGCGCAGGCGGGTGAACTGATCACCGATGAGGCGGCACAGCGCATCGACGCTATCCTTACGGACCTGGACAGCATCGCCGAGAAGGCGACGGACCAGCAGGCACTGGAGCACTTCCGTCTGATGCGCGAGCGCGGCGTGCTGGTGCGTTCACCGCTTACCTGTGAACACCATCGCGGCGTGTGCGCCAAGTGTTATGGACGCGACATGGCGACCGGCAAACTGGTGGAGATTGGCACGGCGGTTGGAATCATCGCGGCGCAATCCATCGGTGAGCCGGGTACCCAGTTAACCATGCGCACCTTCCATACGGGAGGGGTTGCGGGTACCTACATCACAGGTGGCAAGCAGTTTGCCAACGTGCGTATGCAACTCCTGGAGGAACTGCGTCGCGACGTAGGACGCTACGAGGAGCGTCGTCGGGCGCAGGCGGAGCAGGAAGGCGAAGGCGGCGAGGAGGGTATCTCGCTGAGCGCAAAGCAGTTCCGCGAGCTGATGGATACCTACATTACGCCTGCCGGTAGCCTGCCGCGCGTGATCGAGCTCTTTATGGCAACCGAAGCGCTGAAGGGACGCGCTATCATGTCGGAGTATGCAGGCGTGGTGGCTGCCATCGAGAGCCACGAGCTGATGCGACAGGTGATACTGCACGTGCCGATAGCAGTTACCGAGACGGGCGAAGGGCTGCTGGAGGAAGTGGCAGCACAGAACGTGGTGGACCCGTCGTTGCCAGAAGGCGACCCGGACGCGGTTATCGTACGCGAGGGGGAGAAAATCACCGCCGAGCACCTGGAGCGGTTGATAGAAGCGGGCATCGAAGAGGTGCAGGTAGTGAAGGTGTACCCGGTGCCCGGACGCGGTGAGCTGAAGGTGAAAGTGGGTGATACGGTAGAGCCGGGCGACGCCCTCACCGAAGGGTTACTGCAGCCACGCGAACTGTTGCGGCTGAAGGGCGTGCGCGCAGTGCAGGAGTATCTGGTGCAGGAAATTCAGAAGGTATACAAGCAGCAGGGCGTGGACATCCACGACAAGCACATCGAAATTATCGTGCGCCAGATGCTGAAGAAGCGGCGCGTGGTAGACCCGGGCGATACCCGCTTCCTGCCCGGCAGCATCGTGGACAAGTTCATCTTCGAAGCGGAAAACGAGCGCGTACGTCGACAGGGCGGGCGCGAAGCCAATGCCGAATGGGTACTGCAGAGCATCACCGAGGCGGCGTTGACCACCGAGAGCTTCCTGTCGGCGGCGTCGTTCGAGCGCACCACGCATGTGCTGACTGAGGCGGCGGTACGCGGTAAGAAAGACGACCTGGTGGGGCTGAAGGAGAACGTCATCATCGGACGGCTCATCCCCGCCGGTACGGGCTATGCGGCGTACCGCGAGCTGGAGCCTCAGCCGTTGGCGGAGGGCGCAGAGATACCGCTGGAGGCATACGACCCGGTACTGCATCGCGAGATAGAACCTCCTCTGCCGGAGATTATCGAACGCGGCGAGTTACCGGTGGTAGAAGCGGGCGAAGTACTCCTGCCGGGCGAGGAGGGACTCTTCGAGGAAGACGAGGTCATTCCAGAGGAGGAAATGCTGGAAGATACAACCTTTGAAGAGGAACCTCCGATTGTGTCTCCTCACGACGAGGAGGATATCGACCCGCTTGCCTTCGGCGAGGAGTAAGAGAAACCGGAAAAAGGTGGATTTAGTGCCCTGAAAAGGTTGACATTCAGGACACTTTCCAGTATAATACTTCGGTTGGGTAAGCCAACTGAAGTACAAGGTCCTTCCGCGGATGCGGGAGATAACGATAGATACTAACACGGAGCAAAAGGAGGCGAGAGGGCGCCGAAGAGGCTCGTTTTCGTTCCCCTCATTTCCGTTGAGGGGGTAACATAGCGAAGTGTATAACGACCAGCCCCTTCGCCTCGTAGGTGGCGAAGGGGTTGTGTTTCGCCCAGAGACGGTGACGGAGGAAAACACGCGATATGCCGACATTTAACCAGTTAGTACGTAAAGGGCGTCAGCCAATACGCAAGAAAAGCAAAAGCCCTGCTCTGAGAGGGTGCCCGCAGAAGCGGGGAGTATGTCTGGTAGTGCGTACGGTGTCGCCGAAGAAGCCGAACTCGGCACTGCGCAAGGTAGCACGTGTGCGTCTGAGTAACGGTGTGGAGGTAACGGCTTACATTCCGGGTATTGGGCACAACCTGCAGGAACACTCGGTGGTGCTTGTGCGTGGCGGACGCGTGAAGGACCTGCCAGGTGTGCGTTACCATGTGGTGCGTGGTACGCTGGATGCGGCGGGCACGCAGAACCGGAAAAGCAGCCGTTCCAAGTACGGTACGAAGCGACCGAAGTAAGCGGGAGGGAAGAGAGCAATGCCCAGAAAAGGACCGGCTCCGCGCCGTGTGATACCGCCAGACCCGGTGTATAATGATGTATTGGTTCAGCGGTTTATCAACCGCTTGATGGTCTGCGGGAAAAAGAGTGTTGCAGAGAAGATTTTCTATCGAGCCATGGAAATTGTGGGTGAGCGTACGAAGCGCAACCCGCTGGAAGTGTTTCATCAGGCTCTGAAAAACGTGATGCCCATTCTGGAAGTGCGCCCTCGGCGCGTGGGCGGTGCTACCTACCAGGTGCCGATGGAGGTGCGTCCCGAGCGAAGAACCTCACTGGGAATTCGCTGGCTGGTTACCTCCGCGCGAAAACGCGGCGGGCGCACGATGATCGAGAAGCTGGCGGCGGAAATCATGGACGCCGCCAACAACCAGGGTGCCGCGGTGAAGAAGCGCGAAGACACCCACCGCATGGCGGAGGCGAACAAGGCGTTCGCACACTATCGCTGGTAATGTCGTTATCTGTACGCTGGGGTGATAGGGACCTGCAGGTGCAGGTCTAGGAGGAAATTAGCCAACGTATGGCACGTGAATATACGCTAGAACAAACTCGAAATATCGGTATCGCCGCGCACATCGACGCGGGGAAGACCACCACCACCGAGCGCATCCTGTACTATACAGGACGCATCCACCGCATCGGTGAGGTGGACGATGGCGCTGCGACGATGGACTGGATGGAACAGGAGCAGGAGCGCGGTATCACCATCACTTCCGCCGCTACCACCTGCTTCTGGCGGGGGCATCGTATTAATATTATTGATACCCCCGGTCATGTGGACTTTACCGTAGAAGTGGAAAGGTCGCTGCGCGTTCTGGATGGTGTGGTGGCTATCTTCTGCGCGGTAGGCGGCGTTCAGCCGCAGTCAGAGACGGTTTGGCGACAGGCGAACCGGTACCACGTGCCACGCATTGCCTACGTTAATAAAATGGACCGCCTGGGGGCAGATTTCTATCGCGTCGTACAGCGCATGAAAGAGCGCCTCGGTGCGAACGCAGTGCCCGTCCAGTTGCCTATCGGTGCGGAAAGCGATTTCCGTGGCATCGTGGACCTCGTGCGCATGAAGGCGATTATTTACAAAGACGACCTCGGCAAGGAATACGAGGAGACGGAGATTCCTGCCGAGATGCACGAGATGGCATCGCACTGGCGCGAGGTGTTGATAGAGGCAGCGGCGGATGTGGACGATACACTGATGGAAAAATACCTCGAGGGCGAGCCGATTACTGCGGAGGAAATTGTACGCGCCGTGCGTCGGGGCACATTACAGAACAAGATGGTGCCAGTGACGTGTGGCTCGTCGTTTAAGAACAAAGGTGTACAGCCTTTGCTGGACGCCATTGTCGATTACCTGCCCTCGCCCATAGACATCGGTGCAGTAAAGGGAACGAACCCCCGTACGGGCGCGCCGGAGGCGCGTTATCCCTCCGATGATGAACCTTTTACCGCCCTCGCCTTTAAGATTATGTCTGACCCGTTCGTTGGCAAACTCACTTACTTCCGCGTCTACTCCGGCACCCTCAGCAAAGGCTCCTACGTGTATAACGCTTCCAAAGACAAGAAAGAGCGTATCGGGCGTATCGTCCGAATGCACGCTAACCACCGCGAGGATGTAGAGGTGGTGTACGCCGGAGAGATTGCGGCAGCAGTGGGCTTGAACGAGACCACGACCGGCGATACGCTTTGCGATGAGAAGGCGCCCATTATACTGGAAGCGATGCAGTTCCCCGACCCCGTGATTTCGGTGGCTATCGAGCCAAAGACCAAAGCCGACCAGGATAAGCTGGGTATCGCGCTCAGCCGATTGGCTGTGGAAGACCCCACCTTCCGTATCAGCACCGACCCCGAAACGGGGCAGACCATCATCTCGGGCATGGGCGAACTGCATCTGGAGATTATCGTTGACCGCCTGATGCGGGAGTTCAGGGTGGAGGCGAACGTTGGACGCCCGCAGGTGGCTTACCGCGAAGCGATACGCCAGCCCGCACGCGGCGAGGGACGCTATGTGCGCCAGACCGGTGGGCGAGGTCAGTACGGGCACTGCATTCTGGAGATTGAGCCGTTGCCGCCAGGGCAGGGCTTTGAGTTTGTCAACAAGATAGTTGGCGGCGTTATTCCCAAGGAGTTCATTCCCGCCATTGAGGGGGGTGTTCGCGAGGCGATGGATACCGGTGTTATCGCGGGATACCCCGTGGTGGACGTGCGCGTTGCGGTTGTGGACGGCTCTTACCACGAGGTAGACTCCTCCGAAATGGCGTTCAAGATAGCCGGTTCGCTGGCGTTTAAGGCGGCGATGCAGCGGGCGAACCCCACCATCAAGGAACCTATCATGGCAGTGGAGATTGTCACGCCGGAGCAGTTCCTGGGTGACGTCATCGGCGACCTGAACTCACGGCGTGGACGCATCGAAGGAATCGAGCCGGGACCCGGCGGTACGCAAACCATCCGTGCTCATGTGCCGCTGGCGGAGATGTTTGGCTATGCTACTGCCCTGCGCTCGTTAACGCAAGGGCGCGCAACATACGTGATGCAGGGCGGTGTTGATAACCTGGCGCAGGAAGGCTTCTTGCCCGGCGTTCCAGCCTTCGAAAGTGAAGGAGAGCGTGCCGTCGCCGTAGCGGGTGCGTG
>VSSL01000112.1_pt1 | contig 20126 bp, 21 predicted proteins | sample 4557531 | NCBI WGS metagenome assembly VSSL01 (sample SAMN10986726, study PRJNA523729) | hot springs metagenome | isolation source: hot springs | place: India:Timba, Gujarat | collected 2018-05-31 | reverse complement strand
CGCGCCGTCCAGGCCGCCAACCCCGAAGTCTGGCCGGTCATGGTCGGTGAGGCGCGCGCCGGTTACCTCAAGGCCTGGTACGAAATCCTGCAGACCAAGCCCGACTTCGAGTCCATCGGCGTCATCAACCCGCCCGGCCAGTGCGCCACCGGCCTGCGCGTGGCCATCAAGCTGCTGCTTGGCAAGCAACTCAAGGATGGTATCCTTAAGGGCGCGGCGGGCAACACGCTCTATGTGCCCATTCCGGGTGTGGTCACCTCGGCCAACTTCCTCACCTACTACGAAATGGTGAAGGATAAGACCGATTGGTACACCCTGGATTCGGTCATGAACGACCTCGAAGTGAGCGCCTTCTTCAAGTAACCAACGCTTCGAGATAAGTTTCGATGGATAAGGTGTCCCTTTCCGCTCAAGGTTTGGTGAAGCACTATGGGGGTGTCGTCGCTCTTGCCGAGGGCAACCTTGAAGTTCGCCCCGGTGAGGTGATGACCCTGGTTGGTGCTAACGGGAGCGGGAAGAGCACCTTGAGCAAGATCGTGACGGGAGTAGTCGCCCCGGACCGGGGGCGGCTACTCCTCAACGATCACGAGGTGTCCTTCCGCTCTCCCCATGCGGCAAGGGCGTGTGGCATCGTCGCGGTTTACCAGGAACTCTCCCTGGTGCCCCGCATGACCATCGCTGAGAACATTTGGCTGGGTCACGAATGGGGGATGGCCGGCGGAGTGCTGCGCAATGCGGAGATGCGCCAACGCACCCTGGAGTTGCTCTCCCTCTTTGAAGGGGCCACCCCCAACTCGCTCGACCCCGATATGCCGCTCGCCCTGCTCTCCCCCAGCGAAAAACAAATCGTCGAAATCCTCAAAGCGCTTTCTTGGAACCCCTCGGTGCTATTCTTGGATGAAGCCACCGCTTCCCTGGATTCGCGCCAAGTGAACCGCCTCTTCGAACTCATCGGTCAGTGGAAGCAAAGTGGCATGGCTATCGTCTTCATCTCCCACCGCTTGGATGAAATCTATCGCATCGCCGACCGGGTGACCGTGCTGCGCAACGGGCGCACTGTGGCTGCGGCCCCCATTCAGGATCTTTCCAAGAGTGACCTGATCAACCTCATGATCGAAGGCGGGGTAGCGGCGCGCACCAACGGTAGGGAAAAGGAAATCTCCACCGAGGAAGAAGAGGTGCTGCGCGTCACAAACCTCTCCACGGCTACCCTGAAGGGCATCCACCTATCCTTGCGGCGCGGAGAATTGGTCGGTTTGGGAGGGCTGCAAGGACAGGGACAAACCGATTTGCTGCTCGCCCTCTTCGGGGCTATTCCCTATAGTGGTCAAATCTCCCTCTACGGTAAGGCGGTGGAGTTGCATCGCCCTCAGGAGGCGATGCGCTACGATATTGCCTATGTACCGGGTGAGCGAAACGCTGCCGGCCTGCTTCCCATCCAATCCATTCTCGATAACCTGCTGCTCCCCTCGTGGAGCCGGTATGGCTTTCCGCTGCGCATTCGTCAGGCGCGTGAGGACGCCCTACGCATTGCCAGCGGCGGCCTAAAATTGGTGATGGCCGGCTTGGAGGCTACGGTGAACACCCTTAGTGGTGGTAATGCTCAGAAAGTGGTTTTGGGAAAGTGGCTGCTGCGCCAACCCAAGATTTTGCTCCTCGATGACCCAACCAAAGGTGTGGATGTAGGTACGAAGAGCGAATTCTACAAAATCCTCTCCGATCTCCGTGCGGAGGGAACCTCCATTCTTCTGTACAGCACGGACGATGAAGAGCTGCTTGGTCTCTGTGATCGCGTGGTCGTCCTGCACGATGGGAAAATCAGCGCCGAACTCGCCGGCGAGCGCCTGGTTCATTCCGAACTTGTCGCAGCCTCTATGGGCGGCAGTACCTAGGAGCTGACCATGAGACTCGCAAGCCTCTCCCCTTTTCTCCGCCGCCTCGGTCGCCAATCGTTCCTCTTCTCCCTCCTTCTGCTTCTGATCGGCATTGCCATCAACGCCAGTCTACAAGAAAACTTCTTCAAGCCCATCTCGATCAACGGGTTGCTGCGCACTTGGTTACCCTTGGTTCTGCTCGCCGCCGGCCAGACCATCGTCATCATTAGCGGAGGGATTGACCTGTCTGTAGGGGCGGTGGTCTCCATGATCAACGTCATTCTGGTGACGCGCACCGGAGACCAGGCTACCCCTTCCCAAATGGCGCAGGCGGTCGCCCTGGCTTTGCTGGCCGGCACCTTAGCCGGCGCGCTCAATGGTGCCTGTATCTCCTTTCTGCGCTTCCAACCACTGGTGACCACCTTTGCGACGACCTCCATTTTCGCGGGCATCGCCGTGTGGATTCTGCCCCGCCCCGGAGGAGCCGTGCCGGAATTTTTCATGAAGCCCTACCGCAGCGCACCTTTGGGAATCCCATTCCCACTGTGGGTCATTCTGGGAGTGGCGTTGTTCTGGCTTTACCTGCGTTCAACGCGTTTTGGGCGTTACCTTTACGCGACCGGTGGTGATGCCTATGCCGCCTATATGAGCGCTGTGCCGGTGGAGTGGATCCGCTTCCTGGCCTATGTGCTCTCAGGCTTGCTCGCCGCCCTTAGTGGCTTGGTTACTACCATGTCCATCGGCACCGGTTCGGCCCTTATCGGCCTCGAAATGACAATGAGCTCCATCGTCTCCGTGGTGCTGGGTGGAACGCCGCTCAGCGGTGGGGCCGGCAGCGTGATCGGCACCATCATTGGTGTCTTCAACCTGGCGATCATCCGCAGCATCGTATCCTTCGCCAATGTCCCCTCGTGGTGGCAGACTTTGGTAAATGGCTTGGTAGTGATGTTCATCCTGGCAGGGCCCGGTGTTTGGGCGCTCATCCGCAGGAGGCGAGAGGCATGAGATTCCGCATCAACCCTACACTTATTGCCTTGACCCTGGCCGTCATCTTGTTCTTTATAGGCGGGCTCATCCAACCGGGCTTCACCTCGTTTGAATTGGCCATGAACATCCTTCGGCTGGCCGCCTTCCTGGGCATCGTCGCTGCCGGCCAGACTCTCGTAATCATCAGCGGCGGAGAAGGCATTGACCTTTCCGTTGGGGCTATGGTCACCCTGGGTGCGATCATCTCCTATGGGATTATCAACTACCAGAACGAACGCATCCCTTTAGGTTTGCTGGCCTCCCTTGGGGTGGGGATGGTGATCGGCGCCATCAATGGCATCGGTGTCGCCTACTTGCGCATACCGCCCCTGGTGATGACGCTGGGGATGGCCACCGTCATTCAGGGATTGATTTCCGCCGTGACCAAAGGCAGTTTGGAAGGTGGTTCGGCGCCTTTGCTGTCCAAATACACCGCTCAACCGCTGCTCTTCGGTATCCCCGGCATCATCTTCATCTGGGCCGCTTTTGCCGCGCTCATGTGGCTGTTGCTCACGCGGACCCGCTACGGCAAGAATCTCTTCGCCATCGGCACAAACCGCGTTACCGCTCGCCTTTCGGGCATCAACGTCCCAGCGACAGTGGTTGCTACCTTTACATTGTGCAGCACCTTGGCCTCCTTCGGAGGGTTTATCTTCCTCGGTTACTACGAGAAGGTCTTCCTAAACCTGGGCAACCCCTACACTTTGCCTTCTATCGCGGCAGTGGTCATGGGAGGGACCGTGCTCTCCGGAGGGGTGGGGAGTTATTGGGGCACTATGGCCGGCTCCATTGTGCTCACTTTAATCACCAGCCTCCTCACCACCCTGCGCATGGAAGAACACCTACGGCAGATCGTTTACGGGGCGATCCTGTTGGTACTGCTGGCTGCCTACGGCCGCCAACGGGCGCTGCGCCAATAATCCTGTGAGAGGATACCTCTATGCTAAACAGTCAGACCATCACTTATGAACAACTCGCCAAAACCATTGACCATTCCCTGCTGCGCCCCGAGCTCACCCGCCAAGAGGCTATTGAAGGGTGCGAAGTGGCCGCACGCTATAACGTTGCCTCGGTGTGCGTAAAACCTTCCCATGTACGGCTGGCCTGCGACGTACTGCGAGGCACCTCGGTCGCCATCGGCACGGTGATTGGTTTCCCTCACGGCGCCCATCTCACCGCCATTAAGGTCGCCGAAACCCAACGGGCGCTCGAAGATGGGGCCACCGAATTCGATATGGTGATTAACATCGGCGACTTGCGCTCCGGGGAGCACCAGGCCGTGCTGGAGGACATCCGAGCGGTGGTTCACGCCGCGGCAGGCAATATCGTCAAGGTCATCTTGGAAAACGCTTACCTAAACGATGAACAGAAAGTGCTTGCCTGTCAGCTTTCCGAACAAGCCGGCGCTCACTTCGTCAAAACCTCCACCGGTTTTGCACCCAGCGGCGCCACCGTGGAGGACGTGCGGCTCATGCGCGCCTCGGTGAGCTCGAAAGTTCAGGTCAAGGCAGCTGGCGGCATTCGCACTCTGGAGAGCGCCCTAGCGATGATTGACGCCGGCGCCACCCGCATTGGTGCAACGGCAACGGCAGCTATTCTAGACGCCTTTCGCGCCCGACAAGAGGCGCATGGTTAAGCCTAAGTTCTCAGATAACCATCCGCAAACCGGATAACCTTCTACAGAAAGGAGGAGGATTATGAGCCAAAAGCAACCCATTCAGGTTGGAATTGCCGGCGTTGGCTTCATCGGGCCTGCCCACATCGAAGCGCTAAGGCGGATAAACATCCCTGTCGTAGGGTTGGTCACTGCCACACCGGAGGAGAGCCAAGCCAAAGCTGCTGCTCTAGGGATCCCAAAATGGTACTCCTCGTATGAAGAGATGATCGCCGATCCCCAAATTACCGCGGTTCACTTGGCCACCCCAAATTATTTACACTACCAACAGGCCAAAAGCGCCCTATTGGCCGGCAAGCACGTCATCTGTGATAAGCCCCTGGCGATGAACAGCCAGGAATCCGCCGAACTGGTGCGCCTTGCCCAGCAGAAAGGCTTGGTCAACGCCATTTGCTTCAACCTGCGTTTCTACCCTGTGCTGCACCATGCCCGTTCGCTCATCCGCGAAGGCGCCCTTGGCGATTTGTATATCCTCCAAGGCTCCTATTTGCAGGACTGGTTGCTCTACCCCACCGACTGGAACTGGCGCCTGGAGCCAGAACTAGGAGGCACACTGCGCGCCGTAGCCGACATCGGCTCCCACTGGCTCGACTTGATGACCTTCCTCACCGGCCTGAAAGTGAAAGCGGTCCTCGCCGATTTCAAAACCTTTCTCCCCGTGCGCAAGAAGCCGGCCAAACCCGTGGAAACCTACACCGGCAAACTGCTCACCCCAGAAGACTACGTAGATCAACCCATCTTCACCGAAGACTACGCCTCAATTCTCTTGCACTACGAGAATGAGGTGCGCGGCGTGGTCACGGTCGCTCAAGTGTGCGCCGGTCGTAAAAATCGCCTTTATTTCGAAATTGACGGTGCCAAATCCTCCTTGTCTTTCGACTCAGAGCGACCCAACGAACTGTGGATCGGCCACCGCGATCGGCCAAACGAATTGCTGCTCAAAGATCCCTCCCTGCTCTCCCCCGAAGCTCGCGCCATTGCCTCTTATCCCGGCGGCCACAATGAAGGCTTCCCAGACATCTTCAAGCAGCTGTTCAAGAAAATCTACGACTACCTCGCCCAGGGCGATTTCAGCGCTCCGCCCGACTTCCCTACCTTCCTCGACGGTCACCACGAGATGCTGGTAGCAGAAGCCATTGAACGCAGTGCCAAAGAAGGGCGTTGGGTTGAGGTGAACTACGATCTCTAAATGATTAAGGAGGTTGCCATGAAACTCGGTTTATTCAGCGCCGCGTTCCCCCAATGGTCGCTTGAGAAGTTCCTCGCTTGGGCTGCCGAAAACGGCTTTGAGATGGTCGAAATCGCCTGTTGGCCACCCGGAAAAGCCGAGCGGCGCTACGCCGGCGTGACCCATATTGATGTTACCACCCTGAACCCCAGCGGCGCCAAGGAGATTCAGGCCATGCTTAAGAATTATGGCCTGCAAATCTCCTCCTTGGGGTATTACCCGAACCCTCTTCACCCAGATGAGGAACACCGCCGGACGGTCATCGAACATCTGAAGAAGGTCATCCTGGCCGCTGAGATGCTGGAAGTGCCCATCGTCGGCACCTTCATCGGCAAAGATAAGAACAAAACCGTCCCCCAAAACCTCGAGGAGTACGCCCGTGTATGGCCGCCCATTGTCAAATTCGCCGGTGAGCATGGCATCAAGATCGCCATCGAGAACTGCCCCATGATCTTCACCTACGATGAATGGCCTGGCGGCAACAACCTGGCCAGCACGCCAGCCATCTGGCGTAAGATGTGGGAGATTATCCCCGATGAGAATTTCGGGCTGAACCTCGATCCTTCCCACCTTATCCTCCAGATGATTGATTACGTGCGCGTCGTTTATGAGTTCAAAGATCGCATTTTCCACGTCCACGCCAAAGACTTGATGATTGACCGCGAAGGGCTGTATAACAACGGCGTGCTCTCCCAGGGTATGGGTTGGCAAGTGCCCCGCTTACCTGGCTTTGGCGAGGTGGATTGGGGCAAGTTCATCGGGGCCTTGTACCGGGTGGGCTACGACTATGTGTTGAGCATCGAACATGAGGACCGCGCCTTCGAGGCCACCGAGGACCTCGTGAAGCGTGGCTTCCTCATCGCCCGCGACGTGTTACGGCCTTACGTTCACTAAGCGAGAGACCTTGGAGGGGCGCATCTTAGAACGCCCCTCCAGACTTTTTAAAGCAATGGACATGCCAGTTTCCCCTGCGGAACTCGACCCTCAGCGCCAGGAACAAGCGCGTCACTATGCCCGCCTTCGCCGGCGGCTGATGCTGCTCGATGTGGCTTTGGCCGGCCTCTATCTGATCGCTTGGTTACTGAGCGGCGCCTCTTTTCGCCTGCGGGATTGGATATATGCCCTTCTCCCCTACGAGGCACTCCGCGTGGCTGCCTTCGGCTTCTTCTTCGCCCTGCCGTATGGGGTGATGAATCTGCCCCTGGCGTATTACGAGGGCTTTGTCCTGCAACATCGTTTCGGCCTCTCCACCCAAACCCGCAGGGATTGGGTGCTCGACCAATTCAAAGGGGCTCTGGTGAGCGGCCTGCTGGGTCTGCTGGTGCTAGAAATAATGTATGCCCTCCTACGCAGCGTCGGCCAATCTTGGTGGCTTTGGGTGGCTGTCCTTCTTCTAATCTTCAACGTTATCCTGGCTAATTTGGCTCCGGTGTTGCTATTCCCGCTCTTTTTCAAGTTCGAACCGCTCGGCGAACAGCACGCCGATCTCGTCGAGCGGTTGGTACAGCTCTCCAAGCGGGCCGGCGCACCGGTGCGCGGGGTATATTCCTTCGACATGAGCCGTCGCACGCGCGCCGCCAACGCTGCCTTGGTCGGCCTGGGCAACACTCGCCGCATAATCCTAGGCGACACTCTGCTCAACGAATTTACCCCCGAAGAGATCGAGACCATCCTCGCCCACGAACTGGCGCACCACGTTCATCATGATCTCCCTGTGGGTATCGTGGTGCAATCCCTTATTACTTTGCTTGGTATGTATTTGGCCTCTCTAGGGCTAAACTGGGGCACAGCCACGTTCGGCTTTCAGGGTTTGGGAGATGTGGCCAACTTGCCCTGGTTAGGGCTGCTGCTCAGCGCTTACGGCCTGCTTACTCTGCCTTTGGTAAATGCTTACTCGCGCTGGCGCGAACGACGCGCCGACGAGTTTGCGTTACACCTCACCAATAAAGGAGCGGCCTTTGCCTCTGCCTTCAGCCGCCTGGCAAATCAAAATCTAGCCGATGCCAACCCACCCCGTTGGGAAGAGATTCTGTTCTATTCCCACCCTGCTTTGAGCAAACGAATCGCCATGGCGCAAGCTTACACCCTTCCTAACGCTCAGGGGGGATGACAATCCATAAAATGAGATAAATGAGCAACCCGGGGACACCGCCAGGCAACAAAGCCAACAACATCGCCAAGCGAAACCAAACCGGGCTGATCCCAAAAAATTCCCCTAACCCCCCACATACGCCGGCCAGCACCCGATCGCGGCGCGAGCGGCGCAACACTTTTCCTTCTCCCGACATGCTCTCTTCCTCCATGAACCGTCCTACTAGCTAAATATACGCCGCCTTGACCCGCTGGTTGCACACCTGCTTCTATCCCCCTCCAACGCGCCGAGCGTACTCGGCTGCCAGGCGGATGGTCGCCAGATGAATTTCTACAGTATCCTCCACCTGCCGAGCATACCCCCCACCCAAGACAATCGCCACCGGCAGCTCAAAGCGCCGGCAAAGCTCGAACACCAGGTAATCGCGCTCCAAAAGCCCTTCTTTGGTCACCTTTAGGCGCCCCAAGCGATCCCCTTCGTAAGGATCGGCCCCAGCGATGTAAAAAGCCAAATCCGCATGCGCCCGTTCAATGGCCAGGGTCACCCCCTGTTTCACCGCTTCCAGGAACGGCTCATCCCCACAGCCATCGGGAAGGGCGATATCCAAATCGCTGCGTTCCTTGCGAAAGGGAAAATTCTTCTCCCCATGCAACGAAAGGGTGAAGACCGTGGGATCATCCTTGAAGATAGCCGCCGTACCATTCCCTTGGTGTACGTCTAAATCCAACACCACCGCTCTAGAAATGCGGCCTTCTTTTTGCAACACCCGCACAGCCACAGCGACGTCGTTGAACACGCAATACCCTTCGCCGTGGTCGGCGTGGGCGTGATGCGTCCCCCCGGCCAAATTTGCCGAAAAGTTGTCCTCCAATGCGGCCCGTCCGGCACATATCGTGCCCCCCACAGAATAGCGGGAGCGAAGGACCATCTGCGGAGTCCAGGGGAAACCAATGCGGCGCATCTCTTTTTCGCTTAGTCGCCCTTCCACCACGCGGAGCAAATACTCCCGATCGTGCGCCAAGGCGATTTGCTCATCGCTGGCGGGCTGGGCCTCCATCAAGGTCACCCCCGGCAAGGCAGCTTGCTCCACCCTTTGGCGCAGCAAACCGTATTTGGGCATAGGGAAACGATGCCCCGCCGGCAGCGTTACCTGTAGGTGATCGGAGTAGAAGACTTTCAAGCGGCTTTCACCCCCTCGCGTCCCCAGCGATCCCAGTGGACGATTTCGTCCAAAGGCAGGCGTCCGCCCTTTTTCGGCGGCGCTTGGAGAACCCTATCATCCAGGGGGTAGCCGAACGAAAGAGCGAAGCGCAAATAGTACTCCTGCGGAAAGCCAAGAATTTGGCGCGCCCGTTCCATGTCATAAATCGAGGCCAAACAAGAGCCAATGCCCAGCTCCCAAGCAGCCAATTGCATATAGGCCGCCGCTTGACCCAAATCGAACAGGATTTGAAAGCGTTCCGCCGGATTCGGGCAGAGCAAGGCCACTCCTAAGGCCGCTTCGGCCAAATGGCCGGCCCAATCGCCACATTCCGAGAGGCTTTTCAAAATCGCCCGATCGCGAATGGCGATGAAACGCCACGGCTGGGTGTTTTTGGAGGATTGAGCCCTTCGCCCAGCGTTGAGGATGGCGCGCACCGCCTCATCGGGCAAAGGTCGCTCCTGAAAGTGTCGCACGGCACGTTTCGTCCGAATGGCTTCTAAAACGTTCATGATTGTGTTCCCTCACGCAGCAGCATAACAGTCAGTTCTCGGCACAACGATCCCGTACCTGGCCATGGAAGAATTGGATTTCACGAACAGCGCACAATCTCCCTCGTTTCATCACTCCCGCGCCTCAAATACGACCTCCACCAAGGTCCCCACCACGGGAAAGGGGATCACCCAAACCACTGCGCGCTGCTCATCCTGAATGAATACCAAACGGGCAGCGTTGCTCTCCGCTGCCTCCCCTATCTCACCCTCTCTTTCCCATCCCTGCTTCTCAAACGCCTCTTTATAAAAGGCAATCACCTCTGCAGTGGATTTGTCGGTTACAAAGGAAAAGTGATCACTCTCACCAATGAGGGTTTCCCTTTCCACCCATGGCGGCAGAAAAGCCATCGCCGCTCCCCTGAGTGAAAACCGTGCCGGGGGTGTCGGCACCCCCCTAGGTTTGCCCCCTTCCAACCCATCGCTAGGTCTCTCGTCTTGAACAGCAGCCTGCCGCACCAACCATGCCCTAGCCGTCAGGACACCCAGCCCCAGCGAAAGGACGCAGAAAAATACCATCCCCCCTAGAAGGGTCAGGCTCGTCAGGCCATAGAATAAGGGGAACCTATGGCGTAACTCTTTAGCCACTCCCAAAATCAGCCTTGCACCAGGATGGTGATCTCAACCCCGAAGAAAAATTCTTCTTGGATTTTCACCTCAGCCGTGCGCCCCCCTTTGGTAAAAACGATCCGAATTTCTCCTTCCTCGCTCTTGCTGCTGCTTTCCACCCAACCGCGGGCGGCCATCTCACGGCGGTAGAAATCCACCGCAGTCTGGAACTCGACATCAATGGTGTATTTCAATTCCGTGGGCGAGCCCTTCATTTCGAGAATTGAGCCGCTCATCACGGGGATATCGGCGGGGAAGCCGGCGGGCGTCACCACAGGGCGAGGAGTGCCCTCATCGAGAAATGGAATTCCGGTGATGAACTCACCAGCATCGGTAATGAAAGGCGCTACCTCGGTGGCTAAACCCTCAACATCAATCTCAGTGGCCAAACCCTCAAGGTCAATCTCAGTCGCTAAGCCTTCGAGATCTACATCAGTGGCCAAATCCACCACTTCTGTCACGAGTCCCACAAGTTCCCCAATTTGATCGGTAAGTTTGCACCCCACACTCACCATCACCACCAGGGATAGCACCCATAAAACACGGAAAAACCGCCGCGCTTCCATCTCGCTCTCCTTTCATCCGTTGAGTAGCCGGCTCCTTCAAACCTCCACAAAAGGCGTAACCCTACACCCGAACGCCATCAAATAGGCGAATAAACTCCTCCGCCTTCTCGACCAAATTGCGGTTACCCACGAAGAGCGGGGTCCGTTGATGAAGTGAGGTCGGCACAATATCGAGGATGTTGCGCTCCCCATCCGAGGCATAACCACCGGCCTGCTCCGCAATAAATGCCAAAGGGGCCGCCTCGTAAACCAAGCGCAGTTTGCCTTTGGGTTTCTTCGGATCGCGGTAATCCGCCGGATAGTAAAAAATGCCACCGGCTAACAAGTTGCGGTGAAAATCGGCCACTAAGGAACCCACGTAGCGCAGAGAAAGCGGTTGTGCTTGTCCATCGAGACCCTGCAAATGATCGCTGAAGCGCTTCACCCCTTCACTCCAATGCATGCGATAGCCCAAATTCGCGCTGAAATAGACCGGTGGTTCGGGGATGCGAATGTCGGGGTGCGAAAGCAGGAACTCCCCGACATAAGGGTCTAGGGTAAAGCCATGCACACCCTGGCCGGTAGTGTAAACCAGCATCGTACTGCTTCCGTAAATGATGTAGCCGGCTGCCACCAGGTTGCGCCCTGGCTGCAGGCAATCCTCCAGCGTTCCAGGACCGGCCGGCGTGATGCGCCGATATATCGAAAAGATCGTCCCCACCGGGATGTTATAGTCAATATTCGAGGAGCCATCTAGCGGATCAAAAAGCAACACATATTTCCCGGCAGGATACTTTGAAGGTATAGGCAAAGGGTTCTCATTCTCTTCCGAGGCCATGATGGCTACACGACCGGTGTGATCGTTTAGACGATAGATGGTCAAATCGGCGAAACGATCCAGTTTCTGTACCACCTCCCCCTGCACATTCACTTTTTCGGTGCGCCCCAATATCTCCGCAAGGCCGGCGCGCGTGGTTCGACTAGCGATCACCTTACCCGCTAGGGCGATATCATAGAGCAGCTGGGTCAACACGCCTGTCGCATCGGGGAACTGCTTCTGCATTTCCAAAATGTGGCGTTCGATGGTCACAATGCGATAAGGGTCTTCAGGCCTGATAGTCATCGCTCCTCTCCACCTCAAAGTAAGACGTTCCATCACTGTTTCCTAACGATTGTCATACCTCGCTTCTGGCTTCTCGCTCTGAAAGGCTCAACCCCTCTCTTTCTTACTTGAATAATTATAAAACAAATTCTCTACCCGTCTCCTTTCCAAAGAGACTTACAGCGTTCTTTGGGGTGATGATGGAATCACCCCTCGGAGAAGTTGGAAATAGCCCTAAGGCCGAAACAAAACTAATGACAATTTTGATGAATTTTGGTAAATTAATTAGGCGTTGAGCGCTTTCTTCTCACCCATGTTCAAGAAACGCCAATCCTTCCGCAAACGCCGCCGCGTTCTTATCGCCTCCAGCCATCCCCTCTTTGGTCAGGGGCTGCGCAGCCTGCTGCAGGAGCGCAAAGGGCTTAATGTTGAGGTGGTGGGCATGGTCTCCAACTTGGAAGAGGCCCTGCACGCGTTGGAAAGGCTCAACCCGGACCTGATCATCGTGGATTATGATGATCGCAACCTCAACCGAGATGAATTCCTCGCCCGTTTTGTCGAAGGGGAAGGCCAATTGCGGGTAGTGTTGCTCTCTTTGCAAAGCGCTCAAGAGGCCATCGTTTACGACCGCCGTACACTTTCTGCCTCGCAAATTGACCAATGGTTGGAGGAGTGGAATTACCTCTCCCCCGCCTCCCAAGGCAAATCCAAACCTGCTGCAAGGAAAAACAGGAGAATCGCCATGAAATTTCCCTCCAAGAGAGTTATCCACCTCGTCCTTGCGTTCCTTCTCGTCTTCGCTGTAACCGCTCTTCTGCTTTGGGGGTTGGATAACATCCGCCTTCTACCCAAACAGGCCAGCGCCCAAGCAGAACCCATTGATGAACTCTTCCGCCTCGAGTTCATGGTGATTGCCTTCCTATTCTCGCTGATTGTGGTCTTTATGCTTTATAGCATCCTGGTATTTCGACGCAAGCCTGGCGATACCAGCGACGCTGCTCCAATCGAAGGCAGTACGAATCTAGAGGTTGCTTGGACACTAGGGCCTCTAGTCACCGTGCTGGTATTCGCTTATTTGGGGGGGGAATGCCCTCGCCGCTACGGTCGCCCCCGCCCCCAAACCGCTGCGTGTGGAAGTGATCGGTAAGCAATGGACATGGACCTTCGTCTACCCGGACTATGGGGTCATCTCCAACGAGTTGTACCTGCCAGTGGATAAACAAGCTGTGCTCCTGCTCCGCTCGGAAGATGTGATCCACTCATTTTGGGTGCCTGAGTTTCGCGTCAAACAGGATGCCCTTCCAGGTGGACAAGATTTCGTGCGCGAGTTGCGTGTCACCCCCACCCGCTTGGGTGAGTATAAGGTGCGTTGCGCTGAGTTATGCGGTGCCCAACACGCCTATATGGAATCGCCGGTGATTGTGGTTAAACAAGCCGATTTTGAAGCCTGGCTCGCCAAGGCTGCCGGCCTCTCCGAAGACCCTGTAGAGCGCGGCCAAAAGTGGGCTACCACCTTTGGTTGCGCCTCGTGTCACAGCATAGACGGGACTCGTATTGTTGGTCCCAGTTGGAAGGAGCTCTGCACTGGCCAAAGGGCCCTCGTGGATGGCTCGACCGTCCCGGTAAATGAAGAATACCTCATCGAGTCCATTCTCTACCCCAACGCAAAGATCGTTCAGGGTTTTGCTGCCGGCATAATGCCACAACAATTCATTGACCCCGTGACCAAGAAACCCATCTCCGACCAGCAGATCAACGACCTCATCGCCTACATGAACTCCCTCTGCCGCTGAGGGAGGTCCATGCGACTGAGCATCGCGCCGAGTATCGTTATGGAGGTTACCCATGAACGCTAAGCACTCCACAAGCCTTCTCTCTATTGGATTAATCCGAGGGCTGCTTGCCATGGTCCTTGGTTTTCTCATAGGAGCAGCCATTGTCTCTGCCATACGTCTCGCCCTAGGATTACCCATTTGGGTTTGGAACCCCCAGAGCAATCTGTTCGGGTTTAGCGAGCCGGCCTGGGTAGTGGGCGCTATTTTTGGGGTGATCGCCTTCATGTTGGGCGTGGGCGTACTCACCGACTGGCTGAAGTGGATGAACGGCCAACCTACCCCCGAACACCCGGTGGATGCCTTCCCCAGTGGTTTGAAGCGTTACCTCAGCGTTTCCTATGACCATAAGGCCATCGGGGTGCAATACGGCGTGACCTCCATCCTAGTTATCGGGTTGGCCGGCGTATTTGCGCTCCTGTTCCGCACCGAGCTGGCTCAGCCGGGTCTGCAGTTCCTCTCGCTGGAACGATACAACACCATCATGAGCCTGCATGGCATTGTGATGATCGTCGGCATCCTGCTGGGGGTGGGAGCGATGTCGAATTACTTGGTGCCCCTGCTTATTGGGGCCAACGACATGGCCTTCCCCCGTTTGAACGCTTTTGCCTATTGGATCAACGTTCCGGCAGCCATCGTCCTGTTGAGCAGTTACTTCCTCGGCGGGTTCGATACCGGCTGGACCGGTTACCCGCCCCTCAGCGCGAAAGCGCCGCTGGGCATGGATATGTTCTTCTTAGGGGTCTATTTCGCCGGTCTCTCCTCAATTCTTGGCTCGCTGAACGTGATCGCCACGGCCATCCGCATGCGCGCCAAAGGCATGACGTATTTCCGCATGCCTATCTTCGTCTGGACAGCCCTGGCCACCGCTTTAATTGGCCTCACCGCCACGCAGTTGATCGGCCTCTCGTTCCAGATGGTGCTCTTCGAACGCCTCTTTGGCATGGGATTCTTCACTCCCGCGAAAGGCGGCCATCCCATCCTGTTTCAACATCTCTTTTGGTTTTACTCTCATCCGGCTGTGTACGTCTTCGTGCTCACCGGCTTGGGTGTGATCAGTGAACTCCTACCCGTCTTCGCCCGCAAACCGCTCTTCGGCTACCGGTGGGTGGCCCTTTCCTCTTTTGGCATCGCCATTGTGGGTTTTTTAGTTTGGGCGCACCACATGTTTACCAGCGGAATGTCGGCCTACTTACGGATTCCTTTCATGTATAGCACGCTTTTGGTCGCTGTACCCACCGGCGTGAAGTTCTTCAGCTGGATCGCCACCATCTGGGAGGGCAAACTTTCCTTCGAGACACCCATGCTCTTCGTGCTTGGGGCAATCTCCATCTTCCTCCTCGGCGGCTTGAGCGGCCCGCCCAACGCTACCGTCGCCACCGATCTCCATCTGCAGGATACCTATTGGATAGTGGGACACTTCCACGCCACCATGTTCGGGGGTTTCCTCTTCCCCTTCTTCGCGGCTATCTATTACTGGTTCCCTAAGATCACCGGGCGCATGTACAACGAAACTCTCGGAAAAGTGCACTTCTACTTGATGTTGCCCGGTTTCTATGTGCAATCCCTAGCGCAGATGCAGGTGGGGCTTCTGGGAATGCGCCGCCGTATCGGGGATTACGACCCCGCCTTGGGCATAGACCTGCAACAGCTGCTTATCACCATTGCCGCCTTCGTAATCTTCATCTCGGTGGTGATTGCGGTGATCAACCTGGTGGTCAGTGCGGTGCGTGGGCCGCTGGCCGAGCGCAATCCCTGGCGCTCGCGCTCGCCCGAGTTCATGTTACCTTCCCCGCTCCCCGCCCACAACTACGCCCAGGCTTTTGAAGTAGTTGGCGAACCCTATGACTACGGCAAACCCGGCGCCTATGTAAGCATTGACCCTGACCGCCCCATTATTCGGGAGAGCGAAGGGGAGGCTGGCGCACCCACGCCGGTCAGTGCCAGCACCGATTGAACCGCTCTGCTGGAATCCCCATAACAGGAGTTCTGAAATGAACGAGGAACGCAAGCAAACCGCTCTACAAATCGGAGTAACCGTTCTGATTATGCTCAGCGCGCTAACCATCGGCGAGTTCTTCATCGGCCTGTACGCCTCATCCTGGTGGGCGCCGCTAATGGCCGTGGCGTTGCTCAAAGCTTTCTTTATCGTGCGCGACTACATGCACCTCGGCCGGGTGTTCGCCGGCGAGGCTGCGGAGGAATAAATATGACCGCTGAAGCACTACCCCTAAGCGAATATCGTCGCAAAACGGTCACCAACCGTTTAGGACTGTGGCTCTTTATCGTTTCCGATGCCTTCGTTTTTGGCGGCCTCTTTGTCTCGCGGTTCTATCTTTATGGAACCGAGGTGCGCCCCGAGCTGAGCCAAACTGTGGGGCTGATCGTCACTGCCATTCTGCTATTGAGCAGCTTCTTCGCCAACCGCGGCGAAGTGCTCATGGCCCATGGTGACCTTAAAGGGTATTTTCGCAATACGCGTATCACCATTGCCCTGGGAGTGCTATTCCTAATCGGAGTGGTAGGTGTGGAATGGCAGATCGCCCCTCATGGCCCAAGTTACGATGCCCTATGGTCGCTCTTCTACACCATGACCGGTTTCCACGCCTTCCACGTGTTAACTGGAGTGATCTTCCTTGCCATCGTCTACCGCAATGCCCGCAAGGGACTCTATAGCGCCGAACGTCATTGGCCGGTGGAAGCCGCCGCTGTCTATTGGCACTTTGTGGACGTGGTGTGGGTGTTCTACTACCCTGCCCTCTACCTCATCGGTCGTCCACCAGTTTAAAGTCGCGCTGCCCCCAAAGTGCCTCAGCAAATAACAAGACCAAATTTTGCGCCCTCGAAGTCATGAATCGGAAGTGGTTGTTCGGCAGCGGTCTAGTTTTCGGGTTGGTCCTAAGCGTGGTCAGCCTTTGGCTAATCCTCAACCGCCAGGCGGAATACCGTGGGGTGGTGATTGACCCACCTGTGGTCGCCGCCGATTTCAGCCTTCCCGACCAGAACGGGGGCACCTTTCGCCTAAGCGAGCAGCGCGGCAAGATCGTATTGATTTTCTTCGGCTACACCCACTGCCCAGATATTTGTCCCATCACTTTGTCGGAATTCAAACGCATTAAAGCCGCCCTGGGCAAGCAAGCCGAACAACTGGTCTTTGTATTCATCACGGTGGACCCAGAACGGGATACCCCTCAACGTTTACGGGAATATCTCCTAAACTTTGATCCCGCCTTCGTCGGACTCAGCGGCTCTGCGGAAGATTTAGAGCAGGTCTATCGCGCTTACGGGGTGTATCGCCAGAAACAAGAGGTAGGTAGCGCCGGCGGTTATCTGGTGGATCATTCCACCCGCATCTACCTAATTGATGCCCAGGGCAATTGGCGACTCAATTACCCCTACGGCACCCCGCCCGAGGACATCGTGAGCGATATCCGCCTTCTTTTCAAACGTGTGCAAGGGTGAAAACCTTTTGAGGTCTCCTACAGCCATGCAAACCATTCTCAATCGCCCCTTGCTCAACCGCTTGGCAGCAATCTCTCTTCTCTCGCTGCTCTTTGCGCTGGCTTTCAACGAGATCACTTATTTATTTCAGAAGGAGGCTACCGACCGGCCTCCTCAAACGAGGACTATCGTCATCCCCTTGGGGGCGGCGGCGCGCCTGCAGGCCGGTGAGCAGGTATTAGAACTCCCCGAGGAGATGGTCTTCGTGGTGGGTGATGTCCTAGAAGTCAAAAATGAAGACTTGGTCAGCCACCAACTCGGCCCCATTTGGGTGCCACCCGGTTCCAGTGGGCGCCTCACCCTCAACCAAGCCCAAAAGTTCACCATGAGTTGTTCCTTTCAGCCTGGCGGTTATCTGGGTCTTGACGTGCGGCCGGCCACCACTTGGGGCACACGCTTCATTGCCCTGCTTCTCACCGCGCCCACGTTGGCTGCCTTGTTGTTCCTATACAGTCTCGCCGCCTTTCCGCTCAACGCTTCTTCCAAGAGAGCCGCCTCATGAAGGCCTTGCTTCGCCCCTTTAGTCGGCGTTGGTGGTTGGCCACCCTGCTCGTTCTGGGCGGGGTGGCGCTCTGCGTGCGCCTAGGCATTTGGCAACTCGACCGCCTGGAACAACGGCGGGCGTTCAATGCCCGCGTGCAGACTCAGCTCGATCTACCACCTCTAACCCTAAACAAAGACACCCTTCACTTAGACCTTTACAACATGGAATACCGCCAAGTAGTGGTGCGCGGCGTTTACGACCACAGCCAGGAGATTGCCATTCGCAATCAATCCTGGGGGAATGAGTGGGGTGTCCACTTGGTCACTCCGCTGATCATCGAGGGCAGTGACCGAGCGATCCTGGTCGATCGCGGGTGGATTCCCGGTGGGGCTTACCAAACTCAGGATTGGTCTCCCTTCTACGAACCCGGCGTAGTAGAGGTGCGCGGAGTCTTGCGCCGCCCAATGAGCAAAGCAGAGATGGGTAGCCGTGCCGATCCACCCCTGCAACCGGGTGAACCCCCGCGCCGCACATGGAATTTCGTCAATATTGATCAAATCGCCCGTCAAACCTCTTATCCCCTTCTTCCGGTTTACGTTCAGCAAGCACCCGATCCCGCGTGGAGTGGCCTGCCCTATCGCAGCCAACCCAAGCTGGAGTTAAGTGAAGGGCCCCATCTGAGTTACGCCATCCAGTGGTTCACCTTTGCCGCCTTGCTGGGTGTGGGCTATCCCTTTTTCATCCGCCGCCAGGAGCGGTTGGCATCTGAGATAAAAAATGACAGCCGCCTCGCTGCCGCAGCGGCGCCATCTCTGAAATCTCATGCTGATGGGTCGTAAGACGAAAAGACAATGAGCAATTCCATTTCCCCTCAAAAGGCGCGTTTGCTGCGCCGTCTTACCCTTACCAGTGCCGTATCGGTATTTCTATTGGTGGTGCTGGGAGGACTGGTGAGCGCTTCCCAAGCCGGTGGGGCCTGTCCGGATTGGCCCACTTGTCTGGGGGATTGGGCTCCTCCCGCCACCCTCCAAGCCAGGCTCGACTACGGGCATCGTGTTGCCACGTTGTTGGTCATCCTTATTTTCTCCCTCACCACCTGGTTCGCGTGGCGGCTACGACGCTCTGCGCCTACGGTCGCTTCCACCCTTAGCCTAGCATGGGCTTTCCTCATTCTGCAAGGACTGCTGGGAGGGCTGTTTGTTTTGCCCCTTTCCTCAACGGCTCTCGCCGCGCTGAAGCTCGCCCACCAGGCATTGGCCTTGTTCACCCTCACCGCCTCTTTGGCGGCCGCCGCGCTCAGTTACACCCCCTCCGTTCTGCAATTGCGCTTTGCCACACCCTTTGCTCGCCTCACCTTGGCCAGCGTAGCGCTTCTTACGCTCATCTCGTTCAGCGGCTCACTGGTGAAGACCCTGGGGGTGAAAAACCTATGTGCTTCTTGGCCATTGTGTGACCCTTTGGCAGTGCTCAATGACCCCCTTCTCGGTCTTCCTGCGATACATCGCCTATTGGTAATCCTGCTGGCCGGTTTACTTCTCGTGCTTGTACGTCAGGCCTGGCGCACGCAGCGTACCCAAACTCTAACCTTAGTCGCCGTGACGGCAGCCGCCACTCTCTTCCTCGCTCAGGCGCTTTTGGGAATCAAGATGGCTGCCGGCTTCTCCTGGCATCTCATCTTCTTACATCAGGCTACCGCCGCAGCCACATGGAGCGCTTTGGTAATCGCTGGGATCGCCGTCGGTGTTGCGGGGCGCACCGTCGCCGATGAAGAGGGTGAAGCCCTTGCCCTGGCCGGGCGCCAAAGAATGTGGCGTGACCTGTTTCTGCTCACCAAGCCTATTGTGGTGGCCTTGCTGCTGGTCACAACTCTAGCCGGCATGGTGATCGGCGCCCAAGCCTGGCCACCCCTCTCTACCCTCTTTTGGACGCTCTTGGGGGGCTTTCTGGCTGCCGGCGGCTGCGGAGCGATCAACCAGTACATTGACCGTCACGATGACCGCCTTATGCAACGCACTCAAGCGCGACCGATCCCTGCCGGCCGCCTCACCCCCGGCGAGGGGCTGGCTTTTGGGGTGAGTATGGCCATTGCCTCGTTCTACGTTATGACCGCTTGGGTCAACTTCACCGCCGCTCTGCTGACCCTGGCCGGAATCCTTTACTATGTCGTCATCTACAGCCTCCTGCTGAAAAAGACCACCGTCCAGAATATTGTCATCGGTGGCGGGGCCGGTGCTATCCCTCCCTTGGTGGGATGGGCTGCGGCTACCGGCCAGCTCAACCCACCGGCGCTGTTGTTATTCGCTGTCATCTTCCTTTGGACTCCCCCCCATTTTTGGGCTTTGGCTTTAGTGCGGCGCAAGGACTACGCCCGCGCCGGCGTGCCTATGCTGCCTGTGGTGCGGGGGG
>VSSL01000110.1_pt1 | contig 20202 bp, 17 predicted proteins | sample 4557531 | NCBI WGS metagenome assembly VSSL01 (sample SAMN10986726, study PRJNA523729) | hot springs metagenome | isolation source: hot springs | place: India:Timba, Gujarat | collected 2018-05-31 | reverse complement strand
GAAGCTGGTGCGGTTGCCAGAGATAGAGAGCTGGCAGACCGACCGGCTGCCTCCGCCCAGCGAACGGGGCGTCATGCGCTGGGATGGAAACCCCTGGGTTGCCGTGCAGGGCGATGGCGGACATACCGAAAGCGACGGCGTATTCTGGTTGCTGCCCTACTGGATGGGCAGGTATTACGGCTATATCCAGCCGCCTGCGCAAGACAGGTAGGTTGTAACCTGGCGATATGTGGAACAGTCTAATTAGTGTAAGCACACGAAGGGAGGGTGTTCCCATGAAAGCTCTTGTATCCCGCTGGAGGTTGCTGATAGCGGCGGCGGTGCTTGCTATCGGCGTAGCGGTGGCGGTGCCTGCGTCTGCCGATGACCTCGGCAAGTTGTTCAAGAAAACCGAGAGCGGTAAGAGTAAGTCCGATGATAAGTCGTCGCCCAGCAAGAGCGACGGACGCAGCGCGCCATCGGTGTCGCCCGGTAATAACAACCCGGACGATAACGACCTGTTCCGCAAGCGAGGGAACAACAGCCCCGCCCCTGCCCCAACGCGCCAGCCGTCTAACAGCCCCGCGCCGTCTGCGCCGGGCAACCGCCCACAACCCAGTGGACGCGACAACCAGCCGCCAGTTGGACCGGGCGAGTACTGGGTGTATCCGCCGGAGGTGGAAACGCCCTTCGGCAACCGTCCGCGTCCGTCCAGCAACGGCATGATTAACCTCGCGCGAAGAACCGGCGAGTGGCAGCCGAAGATTTACTTCCCGCCGGTCAACGACCACTACCGGCGACACTATCCGCGCGGAGTGGCATACGGTTTCTATATGCGCGTGTACGAGCCGTACCGCGTCTGCCCGTCGGTGTACGTGTTCTACCCCACGATGCCTGCCTACATCTCCACGGAGCGCATCGTGGTCATCGAGCGACCGGTGTTCGTCGAGGTGCCGGTATTCACCTACCGCGAGAGCTACTATCTGGAGCGCAACTTGCCGACGCGTCTGGACGTAACCATCGGGGACATTCAGCGGGCGTGGCGATACAATAGTTCCGACCTGATACGCCGACATTTGCGCTTCGACATGTATGTGGCGGTGTACCTGCGCGGGAAGTACGCCTACTCGATACCCGCTGAGGATTACTTCACGATGACGATAGACGCGATGCGCAATACCCGCACGGTACGCTTCGCCTTCGACGAGATTCGCAAGCGCACCAACGACGCCTATGTGCTCTACGGGCAACACGTCTACGAGGACGAAGACGGGCAGGTTCGTACCACCTACATCAGCTACACCGTCGAGCGATTCGGCAGCGAATGGATAATCACCGAGGTAGGCTCCAGCCCCGAGCCCATAGTGCGGTAAGGCGACTCTGATGGAGACTTTGAGCGCGGAGGGCGCGGAGAGGGTAACCTCTCTGCGCCCTCTGTGTTCTCTGTGGTGGTTCGGTACACACTCCGACTCATCTTCACCCGGCTTGCCCTCCCCCTCCGCTCCCCAATCTTCCGCTGGCTAGAGTATAATATGCTGTTGGGGAGGTGAACGGTATGAGCGAGAAGTGGGAGGGCAAACTGGAACGCATTGATACCTACCGCTGGCGCATTCCCAAGGACTATAAGAAAGGCATGCGTGTGGATGGCATCATCTATGCCAGCGCGCAGATGATAGAGCACATCGTGCAGGACCAGTCTCCTGAGCAGGTGGCTAACGTCGCTACCCTGCCGGGCATCCAGAGCTACTCCATCGCTATGCCCGATATCCACTGGGGCTACGGCTTCCCCATCGGTGGCGTCGCAGCAATGGACATCAGAGAGGGTGTAGTATCACCCGGTGGCGTTGGCTTCGACATAAACTGTGGGGTGCGAATGTTGCGCACCGACCTGACCATTGAACAGGTGCAGCCCCGCATTAAAGAGCTGATAGACCAGATTTTCCGCGACGTGCCTGCGGGTCTAAAGGGCGAAGGGCTGATTAAGGTCAACCCGCACGAGTTGCGCGAGGTGATGCGCAAGGGCGCGATATGGATGATCGAGCACGGCTACGGCTGGGAAGAGGACCTCGAGCGCAGCGAGCAGAGCACCACCCTTACCGGACTGCTTCCGCCCGAACCGTCCAACATCTCCAGCCGCGCCATCGAGCGGGGCAAGACGCAGCTGGGCACTCTGGGCGGAGGCAACCACTTCCTCGAGGTGCAGGTAGTAGACGAGATATACGATGCGAAAGTGGCTGAAGCTTTTGGCATCACGCAGGTGGGGCAGATTACGGTGATGATTCACACCGGCTCGCGCGGGTTCGGACACCAGACCTGCGACGACTACCTGGATGTGATGCAAAAGGCGCAGAAGAAGTACGGCATCGAACTGCCCGACCGCCAGCTCGCCTGCGCGCCCATCACCTCCGAAGAGGGCGAGGACTACCTGACCGCGATGGCGTGCGCGGCAAACTTCGCATGGGCGAACCGACAGGCGATTGCGCACTGGGTGCGACAGGCGTTCGCCAAAGTTTTCGGCAGTAAGCCGCAGGACCTGGGCATGCATCAGATATATGATGTGGCGCACAACATCGCCAAGATTGAGGAGCATGAGATAAACGGCAAGGTCAAGTCGGTATGCGTGCACCGTAAGGGAGCCACTCGCGCGTTTGGTCCAGGTCACCCCGCAGTGCCGGAAGTGTATCGCCACGTCGGGCAACCCGTTCTGATCCCGGGCGACATGGGACGTTACTCCTTTATTCTGGTGGGTACCGTAACCGCAATGCGCGAGACATTTGGCTCTACCTGTCACGGCGCGGGGCGTATGTTGAGCAGGCACGGCGCGATGCGCGAAGCGCAAGGTCGCAACATTGCGCAGGAACTCGCGGATAAAGGCATCTACGTGCGCGCTCAGAACAAAGGCACGCTGGCTGAGGAAGCCTCCTATGCCTACAAAGACGTGGCGGATGTGGTGGACGTCTGCGAAGGTGTAGGAATCTCTCGCAAGGTCGCCCGCATGCGCCCAATTGGCGTGGTGAAGGGATAAGAAGCCTCTCGGGGGGAGGGCGTTGCTCCCCTCCCCACGCAAAAACCGCGCCTTCCCCGCTACACCCCAATATTTGACAACCTGAAGCAATTCTGATACAATATATTGGAAATCTCCTCAGGAAAGCCTGCTGAGTTGTGGATTTTTCCGCTCGGAGGTGTGGGAAGGAAACACGCATGGCAAAACCGGGAATACTGACGACACCCCAGACTCCTGACGAGCAGTCTTTAGTGACCACTGTTGACCGCGAGTACACCGCGCAGGAGTTTACCGTGCTGGAGGGGTTAGAAGCGGTTCGCCGACGCCCCGGCATGTATATCGCTGATACCGGCGTGCGCGGGCTTCATCAGCTCTTCTATGAGGTTATCGATAACAGCATCGACGAGGCTCTGGCGGGATTCTGTACCCGCATTGACGTGGTACTCCATTCCGATGGTAGCCTCTCCGTCACCGACAACGGACGTGGTATCCCCGTAGACGTTAATAAGGAAACCGGCTTGACCGGCGTAGAGCTGGCGATGACGCGCCTGCACGCGGGGAGCAAGTTCGGCGGCGGCGGCTATCGCGTCTCCGGCGGGTTGCATGGTGTCGGGGTGTCTTGCGTGAACGCGCTCTCCGAGTGGCTCGTCGTAGAGGTGTGCCGCGACGGCAAACGCTATCGCCAGCGTTTCGAACGAGGAAACCCGGTCACGCCTCTGGAGGTGATAGGCAAGGCGAAAAACACGGGCACGATGGTGCACTGGCTGCCCGACCATCTCATCTTCGAGAAGCGCGACTACGACCCGGAGCGTATCGTGCGACGCATCCGCGAGCTCGCTTTCCTGAACAAGAACGTCACCATCACCTTTACCGATGAACTGCACGGCGAACCCACGCAGACCTTCCACTACAAGAACGGTCTGGCGGAGTTCGTGCAGTGGCTGAACGAGAACAAAGACCCGCTGCACAAGCCCATTCACTTCGCCCGCACGCGCGAAGACACTTACGTGGAAATCGCCATCCAGTACAACGACACCTATCAGGAGAACATCTTCGCCTTCGCCAACAATATCCACAACACCGAAGGCGGCACGCACGTGTCGGGCTTTAAGACCGCGCTCACGCGCGTGATTAACAACTATGCCCGCAAGAACGGTCTGCTCAAGGAAAAAGACCCCAACTTCAGCGGCGACGACGTGCGCGAGGGGCTGACGGCGGTTATCAGCGTGTTACTGCTCAACCCGCAGTTTGAGGGACAGACCAAAACCAAACTGGGCAACAGCGAGATAGAAGGTCTGGTGAACTCCATCGTCGGTGAGGCGCTATCGCAGTACTTCGAGGAGAACCCCTCGGTCGCCCGTCGCATCATCGAGAAGGCGCTGGTAGCACAACGTGCCCGTGAAGCTGCTCGTCGCGCCGCCGACCTGGTGAAACGCCAAAGTGCTCTGGAAAACACCTCCCTGCCGGGCAAGCTGGCGGACTGCTCAGAGCGCGACCCGCGCCTGTGTGAGCTGTTCCTGGTAGAAGGTGACTCGGCAGGCGGTTCCGCCAAACAGGGGCGCGACCGGCGCACGCAGGCGGTGCTTCCCCTGCGCGGTAAGATTCTGAACGTGGAGAAGGCGCGACTGGATAAGGCGCTGGAAAACGAGGAGATTCGCGCCCTGATTACCGCACTGGGCACGGGTATCGCCGGTCCGGGTAACGGCTCCAATGGCAACGGCGATGAAAAAGACAACGGCGATTTCAAATTTGACCTTTCCAAACTGCGCTATCACCGCATCATCATCATGACCGATGCGGACGTAGACGGCGACCATATCCGTACGCTCCTGCTCACCTTCTTCTTCCGCTACATGCGCCCGCTCATCGAAGAGGGTCATGTGTACATTGCCCAGCCGCCGCTTTACGTCATCAAGGCGGGTAAGGATGAACGCTACTACGCGCGTACCGAAAAAGACCGCGATGAGATACTGAGGAACCTGAAGCGCAAAAACGTTACTGTCGGGCGGTTCAAAGGGCTGGGCGAGATGAACGCCGAGGAGCTGGCGGAAACCACCATGAACCCCGCCACCCGTCGGCTGGTGCGCGTGGAGCTGGAGGACGCCGTCGCCGCCGATGAGATATTCAGCGTGCTGATGGGCGACAAGGTGGAGCCGCGCAAGGAGTACATCGTCCGCCACGCCAAGCAGGTGACCAACCTCGACTGGCACGCCTGAAGCTGCAATATGCCCCGCACGGCACTGAGGCTGCGCACAGCCCCAACAAGAGTTGCGATTGCCTGCCCAATGCCTGTGGCGGAATGGCGGTAAGGTTGACTGCGACACTCCAACCTCTGTATAATCCTCATACGGAGGGAGGAAGCCAATGAGCAACGCCGCGCGCTCGCTGCATTCGACCAGCAACAGCGCACAGGAAGAAACCGCTATCCTCAGCGAGGTAGTTCGTTGCCTGAACGAACAGCTGGGGCATAACCTTCTTGCTGTGGTGCTCTTTGGTTCTCGGGCACGCGGTGAAGCCGGTGAGGCAAGCGATTGGGACCTCTTCATCATATCCGAGGGACTACCAGCGAGAACGCTGGCACGCTATCATTTTGTGAAAAGCTGCCTACCCCCTCGCTGGCGAGGGCGTATCTCGATACTCGCGAAAACCCCTTCTGAATTCGAATCGGCTTTGCCCCCTCTGTATCTGGATATCGCGTGTGATGGGCAAATCCTCTACGACCCCACAGGCTACATGCAACGCAAGCTCCGCCAGATTCGCCTGCTTATCCGCAGACTAGGCTTGGTGCGACAAAGACGGGGGCAGGATATCGTATGGACATGGGAAACCTCCCCGAAAGCTGGCTGGAAGCTTCGCTGGGAAGAGGCACAAAGATGAACGGTTCAGAGCATGCGCGATACCGCCTGAACCTCGCGCGCGGTTTCCTTGCAGAAGGTGAGCAGGATATGCAATTGGCGCGATGGCGTTCCGTGGTAGACAATGCCCAGCTCGCAGTGGAGAACGCAGCAAAGGCGGTTCTGGCTCTGGTAATGCCCGTGGGACGCACACATAACCCTGCTTCTTTGCTACGTGAATCCGTTGACGCAGGGTTGTTCGCCGATGGCGTTTTGCCTCTCGTGCTAAGGCTGGCAGAGTGCGCTGAGGAGTTAGGCTACGACATTCACATTCAGACGGACTACGGAGATGAAACCGAAGGCGCCACACCCTGGGAACTGTTCGGTGAGGAAGATGCACAAGAGGCTATCGCCTTGGCACGGGAAAGCGTTGCCCTAGCCGAAAAGCTAATACGGTCGTGAATTCGAAGCGTCTTTCGCCCCCCTACAAAGCCTGAGACGACTTCATTGAACACCCAGCTACACATTGCTTCTCAGCACAGGCTCTAGCCTTTCCTCCAGCGACGGCAGTGGAACATGCGGATAGCCGGGTTCCCGCTGATACCAGTATGTCGTCACTGCGTAATCAATCCACCCCTTGCCTGCGCGGTGTCGTTCAGCCAGTTGCTCATGGAACTCGCGCCAGCCTTTGAACTCGTGTCGCCAGTCCACCTGCCACACCAGTCGGCGTGAGAAGCGGATGGGGTTGTTTACGTGAAAACGGTAGATGCTCAGCTGCGCTGGCTCCTTCGGGCGCACGTAGTTGATACCCGCGTATAGCCCACAGAAAGACTCCCGAAAACCCCAGCTGAAGCCGAACGAGTCCTCACTGCCCAGATAGTCGAGGCGAGGCTTCCTCTCGCCGTCGATAAAGACGCCGTTGTTGCCCTCCATCACGAAGTGAAAGCCTTCAAACAGCGGCTCGTCGGTGCACACGCTCCACGCCCGCCCCACCAGATGCCCGCAACCGTTTACCTCGAAGAACCTTTCCACCGAGCCGGAATGCAGCTGAAAGGCAAACCGTCGCCACGTGGCATGAAAGTAGCCCAAATCCGGCTCCAGATTTGGCGTGAGTTCGTACTCCACGAAGCTGTAATTCGCCATATCGTAAGGGGTATCATTGCGCAAGTATACACGGGCAGACTTGCGGAAAAGCATGGGGAAATAACAGTTGTACGACTCGGGTGCCTTTTCCATGAACAGGCTGCTGAAGTGTCGCGCCATCCCGCCACAACCGTCTGCGAAAAAATCACCCAACGGCACGCACACAGAGGGTGAGGAGGCGTTGTCAAAGTAAATCAGCAGCACGACACCCCGTGCGCTCAATGCCTTACGCTCGGATTCGGAGAGGTGTTGCGTCTGCGGCGTGGGCATCACCAGGTGCTGGGTGCTGTGGATACAGGTAATAACGCCGCTACCTTCTATCTCCGCGATGGGAATGGTGGCTCCCGCATTCAGCGGTTTCAACTCAGGATAGGCGTCATAACACCATCCGCCGCTGCTTAGCACGGTACGCCTGTCGGAACGTATCTTTGCGATATGCCATTCTATCATGCCTATGTTACTACAAACCTTGGTGCCCCTTTGGCAGCATATCCACCAGCACCGCCTTTGCGCCGTCGATCACTACTCGACGGTTTTCGCGGCGCAGGGTTCCCTTCACGGTCACCACGTCGCCCTTGAGGAAGGGCAGAGGTAGTTCGCCCGGTATTCGCACAACTACTTCCCCCAGTTGGAAATCGCCAGTAGTACCAGGCATCCCGACAGTCACTGCCTGCTCAGAGAGCAATACCTCGATGCCCTCCGGCAGCCGGGAGAGCTCGGAGAGGTTTTTCACCCCCTTTGCACTGGTGCTGCCCAGCAGCAGGTTGCGCGTGGTGACCTTGCCCGCCTTTACCTGCACCTTTATCTTCATCGGTGAGCCGGTGCGAGGCGTCACCGTCAGCGTATATTCGCCGGGAGGCAAGTGCGCAAAGCCGAAGAAACCCGTGCCGTCCACGTACTGCTCGCGCTCTTGCCCTGCACCCCTCAAGGTTACCAGCGTGTGGTCGGCGGGGTTGAGGGTATCGGCGTAGAGGATGGTGCCTTTAATGTGCCCGTTGACAGGCTTCTCCTTCCACAGCGCAGGCGGTACGGGAACCCACGAACCGAACACCTTACCCAGCGTCTCGTAGAAAGCGGGGTTGTGTTTCTGCTCTTTGCCCTGCGCATCGGTGTTCGTAGTGGCATAGGAATAGAAGCAGATGCCTCGCGGTTTGTTGCCCCGCTCGGTGGGCTTCCAGACGCGCTCTATCTGCTTCAGCGTATCTTCTATCGGGTTCAGGTAGTTGCCCAGACCGATGGCGGCGTAATGCTGATACTGGTGGTCTTTCACAAAGCGCATCCAGTTGTCCAGCCAGCGGGCGTACTTCTGTTCGTTATAGTAGCACATGGGGATATTCCAGTCCAGAATGCCCTCATCCATCCAGCCTCGCCAGTCCTGATACACACGCGAATAGGCGGCGGAGCGAATCCAGGCATCGTCGGTCTCGGGACCATTGCCCCAGGTGATGGTCGCAGCAGATACTAGCGCTTTCGGATTCACCGTTAAAGCGTACAGGTAAGTCTTGCGCACCAGCGTGGTTACCTGGTCGCGCCGCCACTGCTTGAACCGCTCGCTCTTAAAGAAAGGAAAACCGCCCGGTCTGTTGCGCCGCTCGTTGTAACGCTGTACGCTGACGGGATTGTATCCCCACCGCTCACCTCCATAGCGCACGAAATCGAAATGGATGCCATCCACATCATAATGTCGAATCACATCCAGATAAGTTCGAAACGTCCAGTCCGCCGCGCCCGGGTGACCGGGGTCTATCTTGGTGGCTTCGCCGTCGTAGTCCTCACCCATGTCGCTAAGCGCGAGGTATTCGGGGAAGCGACTCTGCAGAGAACGCGGATGTCGGTTCCTGCCTACCGCACAGGTGTTCAGCCACGTGTGCACCTGAATATACGGCTTCTCCCCATGCGCCTTTTGAATCAGATATGCGAGCGGATCAAACCCCTCGGCGATGTCGGAAGCGCGCGGCTCGTAGTGCGAGTTATAGTAGGCGTCTGCGCTCTTGCGCACCTGCACCACCACCGCGTTCAACCCCGCCTGACGCACCCTCGCCAGCAGGGTATCTATTTGCTCCGGCGTCTTAATACCCTCGTTAAAGCCGTCTACCCAGATAGCACGCAGCTGCGGCTCCCCGCTTGGAGTAGCGAAGGCGGGAAGAAGGCAAAGGAACACAGTCAGCAGGATTCGCAACATCATCCCCTCCTTATGTCCGAACAATACAGGCGCTGATACTGCAACCGGACGAATTCGGCATGTTCTGCTCTGGTAAAGGGATGTGACACATGCCGTCGCGCCAGTTGGTGTGTCGTTCGCCCATAGGTAGTGCGCATTGCTCTTGCAGTCAGGGCATTACGATAAGCCTGCACAGCCTCCTCGCGCTGCTGCAGCAAGTCGCTACAGAAGGCAATGTGCAGCCACGCATACGAACCGATGATATGTTCGATATTCGGGAAGATAACCAGTATATCCCTCCAGTGTTGACGACACTTTTCCCATTCCCCTAACATGAAATGGGTTTGAGCCGCGATTTGAAGAATGCCCAGTTCCGCCCCGTATTCCCGCTTGTACTCCTCGGCATGGAATGCCGCATCATCCAGCCGGGAAGCCGCAAGGGACAACCATACACGCCAGTAGGTTTGAAGGCGCGGCAAATCCGGTATCGACTGCACGTTTGTTTGTAACTCCTCGCGCCACAATCTATCCGCTTCTGTCACACTCATGCCGTAAGCCTTCTGAAAGGCAGCAACATGGTTGCGAGCGTCTACCAAACGCACAAACCGCAAGGTCGCTTCCCAACCGCAAGTGCGAACCAGAAAGCCCATAAAGCTGCCTGCAAGCATGTAATTGCGGAAAGTAGAGGATGGTGTATAAAACGCTCGGTCATCGAGAAATGCAGGGATGGTAGTGTCGCCCTCTTTCATTATCGCCACAGCGTGGTAGTCAATATGGCAATTGTAGAATCCTTCTGCCACCAGCGACGCCACACCCTCGACGACATAGGCAGGCGTCCCGCGCAACCACGATCGAGACAACATGCGAAGGTGTGCCAGTTCATGGCGAACCATTTCCTCAAAGCGCTCCGGGTAGGCACATGCAGTCGTAGCGCCAATGACGGCTGTAGCAGGGAGGGCGATGCCTCCAAGGTGAATAAAACCATCGTAAACCGTCCAGCCATGGTCAGGAATAACGACGAGAGGACGCATCCACAGTTTACCCATTAGTTGCTCAACGTGTGATTCCGCCCTCTCTGTCTGCTCAATGAGGACATCGGCTTTCACCTCGCGGCTGATGCGCGGATGGAGGGCAAGAACCGCTCTTCTCCCCTTGTACTTGGGATATGCCAGCGAAGCGGACATCAAGATACTCAGGTAACGTCCAACCCCTGCATACAGAAAAGCTCCTACAATCGCCAGAAGCACCCAACGCTCTCTGGTGACACCGTAAGCCACCGCGCCACCTATCAGTAGCCAGCCAAGCGCGCTTGGCAGCCAGCGGCTAAGAAAAAGCAGGTAGAGAATGCTCAGCCACGCAGAGCGAACCAACTTGCCTTCTCCTTAAAATGCCTCCGCCTCCTCTTTAGCAATCTGCACCCAGCGAATGACCCGCTGCGGGTCATTGCGGATGGTATGGCAGTCCTTCATGATAATCTCCACCCGACAGTCATTCTTCCTGAGCGCGTGTAGACCTTTACGCAGCGTCTGTCGGATGTACTCCTCGTCGAAGGTGTCGGCGGCGAGCACGCCCGGATGCGGTTTCCACGAGAAGATGTAGCGGTTGCCCAGTCGCTCTGCCATCGCCTCCACGTTTGCCCAGGGCGACATGGACACCCGACGCAGGCGCGGGAACTTTTCCACCACGTGCCAGCGACTGTCCAGCGGCTCGCAACAACCGTAGCAGTTCAGCCCAAACCGCTCCAGCAGAGACAGCTGGTAAGGGAAGATGAACTCCTCGAACATCTCCGGTGAGATGCCCACCGTCTCCTGACTCTCCGCGAAGCCCCACATGTCAATGGGGCGGACATGTCCGTCGAAGTCGGGTTGAGGCAATTCATGCGTCCAGCCGAACCCGCCCGAGCCAACGTAGCTACCGTCGTTGTTGAGGAAGAGTAAACCGTTTTTCTCCAGAAAATCCAGTCGTGCCGCGTGACCGTCGCGCAGAAATGCCATCAGCCGGTGCACGTTGCCAGGGCAGTCTACCATGTCGTACATGATTTGCTCCAGCCCGCGCAGGTACACCAGTATCTGCGTCATGCCGAACGACCACCACCAGGTGCTCTTCAGCCGTACCTGCAGGATGTCGCCGAACGTTTCCTGAGCCAGCTGCAGCAGTTCCTGCGTCGCTTCGTAGTCGACCGTAATCTGCGGGAAGTGCAGTTTGTCCATGTCGTCGTAGGTTTTCAGGGGAGCTTCCCATCGCCACGCGCCGCCAGCCTGACCGCCGATTCGGGTTTCATGCAAGCCCCAGTCGGTCTCGGTGTATACATGCCCCACATTGAAGTAAGGCTCTATCACCTTGTCGCCGCGCATCTGCTCACCCCAGAATATCTCCCGACGCAGATGCCACTCCCAGCCGCGTGCTAATCCCCCTTCGCACCGTAGCTTGTCAGGGGTGAGGATTTCGTTCCAACCGTTCTCGGGGTCACAGAAGACAAGAGGGCGCGTTGGCTCCAGAGCGTTGTGGCGGTACCAGAGCTCGCGTTTCTCCGCTTCCACAGGTCGCGCCGCAAGCTCCGCTACCCGCTTCGCCAGGTCTCTCAATACCAGCTGGTCGTTCTGGCTGATAAAGTACCTCGATGGAACGGTAGTCTGTTGAGACACTGTGTAACTCCTCCACTGGTATCAAGCGAATCGCTCTAACAACTCCGTCGGTGACACAACTTCTATTCCACGAAAAACACGGAGGGGAAGCAGATGCTTGCGGTCACCAGCTACAATATGGGTAGCCTCCCCTACCAAAGCACATTCTATCACCTTATCATCTGATGGATGAAGCGCAGCCCCCTCCAGCGCTCCCGTAATGGGAACTATCTGCATGAACTCCCTGAGATCATCTACAATGGCAAACGCTTCAGCGGGAGTTCGCCCCAGCGTAGCGATTGCCTTTGCGTAAACTTCGTCCAGTACCTCAGCGCAGGTTAGTCCTTGGATCACCCCTGCCCGAGCTAACAGTAAACACCGCAGAGGGTTGCCATCCCACCCGACAGCCGACAAAATCACATTTGCATCAAATACCACCCGTGCTCTCGTCAATCCTCAATCCACTCCGCGACGAAAGCAGACCTGTCGTCTTCGCTCATGGAGTCCCAATCGTAACCCATTTGCCTGGCGGCTTCACGGATAATTGGTTCTGTCTGCTGCTGCGCACTCCATATTACGTCCGCCGCGCTGAGCAGCCTGCGATAATTTGACAGGATGAACTGTGCCCGTTGTTCAGGAGTTAACTGAGACCAATCTGCCCCGCTCTCCTCAGCGATTTGCAGGAGAACAGTGCGGAAGGCTGTCTGTTTCTGGCGACGTTCCTCCGCCAGTTCTTGCTCGATAAGCGCAGCTATCTCACGTTTGCGCTTCAGAGGAAGTCGTTTTACCATCTGGACGATTTGCTCTTCGCTCAGCGATGCGCTCACTCTCAACACCACCTTTGCCATGCTGGTTCCAAAGTTATCCAGAGGCTATACGGTACAATTATACCCCCTCTATACTCCTCCAAACGGACACCTCATTTGCAGCAACACACATTTCCTTTGGGGCGAGGCTCTCGGCGAACCGCACTCCCCAACCTATCCCCCGAACGCCGGGCAGCGTGGGACGGCTCGGCAGGAGCCTCGCCCTTCAGGTTAGAACCGTCTGCATCCTAGCCGCGTTTGCGCCTCAGCAATGCCAGCAGCCCCAAACCGCTCAGAAGCACTGCGCTTGTGGCAGGCTCCGGCACCGGCTGCGCAAGGATGACGCTCCAGTATCGCACTCCGCCGATGTCCTCACGGGTGACCCATACCAGCTCACCCCGGTCGTTGAGCGCAACGCGGAAGCTGCGCGTAGGGTCGGTGTTATCCGTCAACGGTATGGTCTCCCCGTTGGCGAACAGCCGCACGTCGTACTTGCGGAACAAGATAGACTGCTCATACAACACCCAGCCGAGGTTGTTAATGGCAGGGAACATGCTGGCAGCGTTGCCCGTGTTGTTGGTCAGCGCAACGACTCCCGTCGCCTCCGACCACAGCTCGATGTTCCAGTTACTGCCGTTATGGTGCATCCACACTGCCTGTCCGTTGTCGTTCAGGTCGGGTGAGGAGTAGTCGTCACCAACGGTATTGTTTGTGAGGTCGCGGTAGCTCATCATGTCGTCAGCGTGCGCCAGATAAACCTGCGGGTTGGCGTCGGCATCCACCGCGTTCCACACGATTTCTCCCAGATTGTTGATGCGCGGGTTCTGGCTGTCAAAGCCCGCCCAGTAGGTCAGGTTCTCCGGTTCAGAATAGCCGGGCTTCCAGATGTAAATGTCCTGATAACCCGTGACGGCGTTCGTCCCCGTAGTGACCACCCAGCCAGAGTCGTTGATGTCCGGCGCGCCAAAGCCGACGGAACCGTCGCTGCGGGTGATGTTGGTAATCACTCCGCTATCCCACAGTACCACATCGGACACGTTGCCGTCGTCGTAGCGCCATACAATCTGGTTGAGATTGTTGAGACGCGGGTAGGTATTCACGCGCCATTGCTCCCCTGCGCTCAGACGACGCACCTGTGAACCGTCGTACAGCCACACATCGCTGCGGCTGAAGTCCCCTTCCGACCAAACAATCCAGCCGTTGTTATTGATATGCACGGACTGCACGGAGTTCGAGTGACGATGAATCACCTTCGTCTGAAAGACCTTCGGCGGTTGCGGGTGTGCCTGCAAGCACGCCAGAGACAACAACAGTAACAACCCACCTGCCACCGCATAACGCCAGGTGAACATGCGTACCTCTCCTTTCTGAATTGATGGAGTGTTTACACCCACTTCATACCGATGTCCGTCCGGTAATGCATGTAATCGAAGCGGATACACCGCACGGCATCGTAAGCCCGCCCACGTGCCTGGGCGAGCGTATCGCCTAATGCAGTAACCCCTAGCACACGCCCTCCAGCGGTGAGTATCTTATTCCCTTCTTTGCGCGTGCCTGCATGAAACACCACACACTCCGGCACCTGCGCCGCTTCCTCCAGCCCTTCGATGGGTAAGCCGGTCTCGTACTTGCCCGGATAGCCACCGGAGGCAATCACCACACACACCGCGTAACGCGGCTGCCACTGAAGAGTAATCTCGTCGAGACGGCACTCCACTGCCGCCTGCATCACCTCGACAAGGTCGTTCTTCAGCAGGGGCAACACCGCCTGCGTCTCCGGGTCACCAAAACGCACATTAAATTCCAGCGTCTTGACTCCTTCCTCGGTCACCATCGTTCCCGCGTACAGCACCCCGCGGAAGGGAATGCCTGCATCGCAGGTGGCGCGGATAGCCGGATGGATAATCTGCTCCATTGCCTGCATCTGAAGCTCCGGCGTCACAATGCGCAGGGGGCAGATACTGCCCATCCCGCCAGTGTTCGCCCCTCTATCGTTATCAAGAGCGCGTTTGTAGTCCTGAACCGGAGGCATGGGCAACGCCGTGGCGCCGTCGGTAAATGCCATCAGAGAGGCTTCTTCCCCTGTGAGAACCTCTTCAATAACGATGCGTGCCCCTGCTTCTCCCAGCACACGCTCTTCCATGAGAGAGCGAATCACTTCCAGAGCCTCGTCGATATGGTGCACGATAAACACACCTTTCCCCGCCGCCTCGCCATCCGCCTTGACGACCAGCCCTCTGGCTCCCTCGTGGAACCGCCGATGAGCGTATTCCGCCGCCGCCTGAGGGTCACTGAAAGCCGAGAAATCGGCGGTGGGAATGCGATAGCGGCGCATAACCTCCTTTGCGTACACTTTGCTGCCTTCCAGACGCGCCGGTTCTTTGCTGGGACCGAATATCGCCAGCCCGCGCGTCTCAAACACATCCACGACACCAGCAATCAGCGGCGACTCGGGACCGACAACGGTTAAGTCAATGCGATTACGTTCGGCGAAATTCGCCAGGCTTTCGATGTCGGTGGCTTTAATCGGCACACACTCCGCGAGATCAGCGATGCCTGCGTTACCCGGAGCCGCGTAGATTTTGGTTACTTTTGGGCTCTGCGCGATTTTCCACACCAGGGCATGCTCGCGCCCGCCTCCACCTATTACCAGTATCTTCAACGTTCACTCCTCCCGATGACGCTCCAGCGGGACAAATCGCGCGTAGTCGGGTTTGAACCCAACGCGCACCGTGCCCGTTGGACCGTTTCGCTGTTTGGCAATGATAATCTCGGCTTCCTCTACCCGCCCCTCTTCACGCGGCATGGTGCCCCCATCGACATCTTCCGAAGACACCGCATCTTTCATCGCGTAATATTCAGGGCGGTAGATGAACGCCACCACATCGGCTTCTGCCTCAATCGAACCACTCTCTCGCAAATCCGAGAGCATAGGACGCTTGTTCTCACGATGCTCCACGGCACGAGACAGCTGCGACAGGGCAATAATGGGCACTTCCATCTCGCGTGCCAAACCTTTCAATGCACGAGCGATGTCTGAAATCTCCTGCGTACGGTTCTCGGAACGCCGGTGACTGCGCATGAGCTGAAGGTAGTCCACAATCACCAGGTCCAGGTCATGCTCAGCACGCAGACGACGGCATTTCGCCCGCATCTCCAGCACCGAGATATCCGGCGTGTCGTCGATGAATATCTTCGCGTTCCAGAGGTCCTGCACCGCTTTGGCAAGCCTTTGCCAGGCGGAATCGGGCAGCATACCGAGACGCAGACGATGGGCGTTGACCTCCGCCTGCGAGCAAATCATGCGCTGTACCAGCTGCTCTTTGGACATCTCGAGGCTGAAGATAGCCACCGTCTTCCCTTCGTGCAGGGCAACATGCTCGCCGATGTTCAAACACAGACTGGTCTTGCCCATACTGGGGCGTGCCGCGATAATCACCAGGTCCGACTTCTGCAACCCGGCAGTGATATAGTCCAGTTCGCGAAAGCCAGTGCTCAGACCTGTTACCAGTTTTCGCTCGTGATAGAAATTGTCGAAACGGTCGAATACCTCGCTCAGCAAAGGGCGAATGCTCTCAAACCCCTTGCGCAGCCTCCGTCGTGCCACCCGATAGATGGCGCTTTCCGCCATATCGGTGATGTTGCTGATGGTGAGAGGCTCCTCTTCGTCCTCGCTGACCGCCGCCAGGCGAATAATCTCCTGCGCCGCTTCGATAAGCCGTCTGCGGATAGCGTACTCCTCCACAATCTGGGCATAGTAGTCTACGTTTGCTGCGCTGGGCACGCTGTCCATTAAGGTGGTCAGGTAGGCGATGCCTCCAACCTCCTCCAGCTTGCCGCGACGTTGCAGTTCTTCACTTACGGTTACTAGGTCTACCGGCTCACTGCGGCTGGAAAGGGCAATCAGCGCATCATAAATGGTTCGGTGTGCTTCCCGATAGAAGTCGTCGGGCGCGAGGAACTCGCTGACGCGCTCGATGGCGGTGCCATCGATCATCATCGAGCCCAGCGTGGCGATTTCCGCATCCAGGTTGTGCGGCAGGGCGCGCAGCAGCTCGCTCATGCGAACCTCTTGACCGCCCTGCCTGTCCGAGTTCTTCCTCATGGTACAGCACCTGACCTTATGCAGAAGCCTCTTGAGGCACGACCTCCACCTTTAACGTCAGGTTGACATCATGATGCAGGTGTAACGTGACCTCATACTCCCCCAGCGACTTAATCGGCTCCGTCAGAGCGATTTTTCGTTTATCCACCTTGACATGGTACTGCTGGGCAATGGCATCTGCAATATGCTGAGCGGTGACCGCGCCAAACAGCTTGGTGGTTCCCTTACCGACATGAGCCTTTACCGTCACCGTTTTGCCCTTCAGTACCGCGGCTATCTGTTGCGCCTCCTGAGCTGCCTTTTCCGCCCGCATCGCTTCCTGCCGCTGGCGCAACTGCACGTTCTTCATCGCGCCTTTATCGGCTTCAATAGCCAGTCCACGCGGGAACAGATAGTTCCGCGCATATCCCTCGGAAACATTTACCACCTCACCGTGCTTACCCAATGAGGGTACGTCCTGCGTCAATATCACTTTCATCGCCATGGTCGTTCTGCCTCCTTCGATAGTGCTACCGTGTCAACTGCACACCCAGCACAGGCTGGTTCTGGTCAAACAGACTGTCAATACCCACCCACAGGCTCCAGTCTGCATTCAGCTGTATCTTCGCCCGCGTATTGATTTGCAGGTTGTTCGGATTGAACACGTCCGCCCGAAATTGCAATCCCGGCTTTACCTTCCAGTCCACACCTACGCCCGGCTTAGAGGCGTACAGTCCATAACGCAAGTCTAACGTTGGCTTCAATTGCGAGCCATACTGCAGGATGAACTTGTTGCTCTCCGTGACATCGTACACGCCCAGATAAAAGAAGCGATTATCCCGATAGGGAAACGATAGCGTCAGGTCGGTGCGAAAACTACTGTCACGCAACAACCCGTACACATCCAGCGAGACGTCCATCGGTCTGATGGAAAGCTTGCTGGGCTGAATAAGGCGCTCCACAAAGCGATTTATCTTCTCGGTTGCCTGGCGCGCTTCAACAAGGGTAGCCCGTGCTTCGGCAACGGTACCCCGCACGTTCTCCCGCAATTCCTCGTCGCCCGTGTATTTGCCGATGTCCTCGGCGATACGATTCAGTTTCACACTGAGCACGTTCATCTCGCTGGCGACATCGCGCAGGTTCTGTTGAAGCCGCTCGTCGCTGACAAACCGGTCAAAGCTCTCTGTGGCGTGCTGGGCGGTGCGCACCAGCTCGCGTGACTGCTCCAGCAAAGCCTCCAGATTCGCCACGACCTCGGGCAGCATCCTCGTGGAACGCCTGGTATCTTGCACCACTACGTCGAACGAACGTCCTGCGCTTGCCAGCAGACTTCGCGCCTGCTCCAGTAGCACTGTCAGACGCGCCGACGCTTGCTCTACGTTCTGAAGCGTCTGCCGGATGCCCGACCGCATCTCCGGGTCAGTAACCAGTGCGTTCACCGAGTGAACCAACCTCTGCACCTCTTGCAGGGTTTCCTGCGCCACAGGCGCGAGGTCGCTGATACCAGGCTCCTTCGTGCCTTTCAGCAATGTCCCTTCTCGTGCTTCTACAGGCGACCTGCCCGGAACCAGAGCAATCAGCTTATCCACGCCGGCGATGCCCGGTGACATCACTACTGCCAGCGAGTCCTCAGGGATTCGCACATCTTTGCGCAATGTCATGCGCACCCGTGCACGTAAATCAGGAGTGAGCCAGACCTTCTGCACCTCACCCACCTCAACCCCCGCCAGGTATACCCGCGCTTGCTCGCGGATGCCGAGGGCGTCAGGAAATACCGCTTCCACATGATATACCCGTCTCGCCGCCAGCGTGCCGCGCAGGTAGATAACCGTCGCCGCAATCCATGCAACCGCCAGAATAATGGTTATCCCCACCAGAAATACCGCTTTACGCGAGGTCATCATCGGCTCGGCTCCTGAGCACTCATGGTTTCACCACCCGGTACGATACCGCCAGCTCGTAAAAAGCGGCGCACCACCGGGTTGGCGTCTGCACGCACCTCCTCCGGTGTGCCGCAGGTGATTATTCGCCCTTCGTGCAACATCGCTATTCGGTCTGCAATATGGAACACGCTGGTGAGGTCGTGCGAGACTACCAGCGCAGTGACGTTCAGCTGGCGCGTCGTGTTCACGATAAGGGCGTCAATGGTCTCCGCGACAATCGGGTCCAAGCCCGCTGTCGGCTCATCGTACAGTACGATTCTCGGATTCATGGCAAGCGCACGCGCCAGTCCCACCCGCTTCTGCATTCCGCCGGAGAGCTGCGCCGGGTAAAGACGCTCCGTTCCCTCCATTCCTACCATTCCGAGCTTCTCCCGAACGATTTGCGCCACTTCTTGCTCCCGCCGTGTGATATGGCGACGCACGCCGAACGCTACATTGTCATACACCGTTAGCGAGTCGAACAGCGCAGCATACTGAAACACCAGCCCTATCTGTTTTCGCACAGGCGTTAGCTTCGCTTCCGGCAGGCGAGAGATTTCGGTATCGCCAATCCATATCTCCCCTCGCTGCGGCTGAAGAAGCCCTCCGATTAGCTTCAGTAACGTCGTCTTGCCGCAGCCGGAAGGTCCCATGATAGCAAACACCTCCCCGGCGTACGCCTCCAGCGAGACGCCCTGCAATACCCATCGCGAGTCTACCCCATACCAGACCTCGTTCACACGTACGACAGTTTGAGCCTCCGTTTGCTCTCTCATCGCCCGCCGAAAAGCAGATACGCCAGAAAGAAGTTTGCGATGTATATCAACAGCACCGCTACGACGACGCTATTTGTTGTTGCCAATCCTACTCCCGCAGCCCCCCCTTCCGTTCTCAATCCCGCCCGACAGCCTACCAGCGCGATAATCGCTCCGAAGACCACTGTCTTCAGAAGCCCTGCGAATACATCATAGGTGTCCACGAGTTCCCGAACGCCCAGCAAATAGGAAGTGGGCGAGACGCCAATAGGCACTGCCACCGCATATCCCCCAAACGTACCCGTGACGAAAGCCAGCGTACCTAACGCAGGTAACATGGTTAAACAGGCTATCAGACGCGGCACCACCAGATACTGCACCGGTGGCACAGCAAGCGCTCGCAAGGCGTCCACCTGCTCGGTAACCTTCATGCTACCGATTTCCGCAGCAATCGCCGAAGCCGAACGCGCCGCGACCACCACACCTGTTACCACTGGACCCAGCTCACGCGCCATCGCCAGCGCTACCGCGCCGCCAGCCAGCGACCCCACACCGAACTGAAGCATCAATTTCGCCGAATAAAGCGCAAGCACCGCTCCCGTAAATCCGCTGGTGATAACCACCATCGGTACCGCCTGCGCTCCGATAATCGCCATCTGCATTATCGTTTCGCGCGCTTCCCAGCGACCGCGAAACACAAACCCTATCGCCTGCGCCAGCAAGATACCCACGTCGCCGACAAACAGCACCAGCTGGGTAGCTTGCTCGACGAGGGCACTCAACGGACGATACACTGGAACCCGTGTTTGCATCATCTCTCAGTCGCGCTAACAGTATAATCGGTACATGCCTGAGTTGTCAACCAACCGTTTTGCCTCACGTAAAATCTT
>VSSL01000109.1_pt1 | contig 20296 bp, 15 predicted proteins | sample 4557531 | NCBI WGS metagenome assembly VSSL01 (sample SAMN10986726, study PRJNA523729) | hot springs metagenome | isolation source: hot springs | place: India:Timba, Gujarat | collected 2018-05-31 | reverse complement strand
TTTTCTGCAACCCTTTTACAATTTCCATCACGGTGATGACAGAAATAGTGAAATACCCGTACTGACGTAGATACTCAGAAGCTGTTGCAATAACCCGAGGGTTTCTACCCTTCAAAACCTCTGATAAGATGTCAGTGTCCAGTAGCGCTTTATCCATTGTCCACACGTAGCGGGGTTAGTTCTCTGGACCGCATCGCCTGTTCCACAACGGTGTCCACTAAATCGGGGTCATCCGCAAATAGTCCTATCAGATTCTCCTCACCCTCCTCGCGCGTCTTCAAATATATCTCGACGCGAGTACCCTCTGGCAAGTCCACCGTCTTGTCGAGCTCGATTATCTTACCCCTTAGCACGCCAGTAACCACCATTCAGGACCAGCTCCTTTCACAAGTAAATTGTAGCACATCCTTCGTGCAGTTGCATAGCCAGTGCAGGACTTTCGAATCTCATCCCGAAGCTAAGTGAAGCGAATAAGCAACTTTGTAGAGGAGGGGTTCTCATGGTACTGCTGAGCGTCGTCGCCAGTTTGACCCTGTCGCCATACTTCCAGCTCATCTCGCATCAGTACACCACACGGCACGGTCTGCCCGAACAACCGGTGACCGCTATTAAGGTACATGGGGGTAAGGTGTACTGCCTGGCAGGAGAAATCTACGTGCTGGAAGGCGAACGCTGGCAAACAGCTACCAGTCCTCCCTTGACTGCCCAACAGCTGATGCCGGAACCGCCGCCGAAGCTGGAGTATCCCAAACGTTTCTACCCGCATCAGCAGATGCCCAACTTCGACGGCGAGCCGCAGTGCGCCTCTCGTGACGCCGCAGGACACTGGTGGATCGGCACTTCGCGTGAGCTGATTGTGACCAATCTGGACGATTATCTGCTGCCCATTAAGCCGGAGCCGGGTGGACTGCCCTACTTCAACGTCACCGCCGTCGCTTGCGACCACCAGACCGGCTGGGTGTGGGTCGGCTTTAGCGAGGGCGCGGCGGTGTTACAGGATGGCAAGTGGCGCTATTTCTGGGGGCGACGCTGGCTGCCAGGCAACCGTGTCTATGCCATCGCGCTGGATGGAGCAGGCGGCGCGTGGTTCGCTACCGACAAGGGCGTTACCCACATCGAGGCGCGCAAGATGCGTCTGGTGGACAAAGCCGCGCACTACGAGCAAATCAACGCCGCACGCCACAACCGCTATGGTTTCACCGCCGATTGCCAGCTGCTGGACCCGGAAGACCCCAGCAAGTTCCGCTACAACGCCACCGATAACGATGGGTTGTGGACATCCATTACCGTTGCAGCGGAGGCGTTCCGCTATGCGACCACGAAAGAACCCGAAGCGCGTGAACTGGCGCGCAAAAGTATGCGTGCGATGCTGGAACTGGTATACAAAACCGGCTCGCCGGGCTTTGTGGCGCGTGCCATTGCCCGCGAAGATGAACAGAACGTCAACCTGTCGGACTTCAGCCCCGACAACTGGAAGCCCTCTCCCCAAAAGGGCTGGCTGTGGAAGACCGATACCAGCTCCGACGAGATCGACGGACACTATTTCGCCTGGTACATCTATTACGAGCTGGTGGCGGACGAGCAGGAGCGCAAAGAGATCGCGGACGTATGCCGCGCGGTCACCAACCGCATCTTGAACGACAACCTGCTGCTGATTCGCCCCGACGGCAAGCGCACCACCTGGGGCGTGTGGTCGCCAGAGTACTTGAACGACAACCCCTGGTGGTGGCAGGAGCGTGCGTTGAACGCGATGGAGATACTTTCGCACCTGAAGGTCGCTTACCACATCTGCCGCGACCAGCGGTTCAAGGATAAGTACGAGGAGCTGATTACCAAACACCATTATCTGCTCAATGCCGCCGAGGGGCGCGTGATTAACCCGCCGGAAGCCATCAACCACTCCGACGACGAATTGTGGTTCCTTGCCTACTACCCTATCGTGATGCTGGAAAAGGAACCCTCGCGCCGTGCCTTGATACAGCTGAGCATCGAGCGTTCCTGGCGCACCATCCGCCCCGAGCGCAGTCCGCTGTATAACTTCATTTACGGGCTGGCGACCGGCAAACCGTGCGATGTGGAGGAGGCGGTACAAACCCTCCAGCGCTGGCCATGGGACCTGCGCGGCTGGGAAGTGCGCAACAGCCACCGCACCGACCTGGTGATTTCGCAATCGCGCAGCCGATTCCGTGAATGGATTTCCACCACCCCTTTACCCCCTGACGAGCGGCAGGGCTTGAAATGGAACGCTAATCCCTACCGCATGGACTGGGGCGGCAGTGGGCACTCGGAAGAGTACGGCGGCGCGTTCCTGCTCGCCTACTGGTTGGGCAGGTATCACCGGTTTATCGAAGAGTAGCGCGTGCGCACCCATAAGCAGTTGTCAGAGCACATGGATGCTCACCGATGCGGCGGATGTATAAGGATTAGCCAGTAGTGTACAGCCGTTGCATCCGTGTTCATCCGTGTGCTCTCTCCGGCAGTTGTTCCTGCCTGTTTAATTCCTTCACCTTTTTCGCTACAATGAGAGCAAAAGTCAACACGAGGAGACAAGATGAACGTCCTGTTGATCATCAACGAATCGCCATACGGTTCCGAACGGGCTTGGAACGCCCTGCGGTTAGCCACCGCCCTGCAACAGGAAGTGCCGGACACGCGCATCCGCATCTTCCTGCTCTCGGACGGTGTATACGGCGCACTGCCTGAGCATCACCGTCCCGAAGGAAACTACAACATCGGGCAGATGTTCGCCAACCTCATCGCCAATGGGGCAGAGGTGCTGGCATGTGTGACATGCATCGACCAGCGCGGACTGTGGGCATCCAAACTGGTAGAGGGTGTGCAGCTGGGCTCGATGGTGGAACTGGCGCACTGGACAGCAGAGGCGGATAAGGTGATTGTTTTCTAGAGGTCTGTCAAACCTCCATCTTGGGGAGAGCGAGGCTCCTGCTGAGCCGTCAGCCCACCTGTAGTACTCTGTCAGACCTGTTTCCTAACATCGTTGCCCCAGCGATTGAAAATCGCGGGCAACAGGGAACGAAACCTGCTGGCGCAGGTTATGACCCCCCCGAAGGGGGTTTTGTCCTCGTTGCCCGCGACTTCCAGTCGCTGGGTGACTCATAACAACATTGAGCCCTGACAAAGTACTACGGCTAAAGCCGTTCGCCTGCAAACGAAGCCCTGCCTTCGCAGGGTTATAGCCAGCGCAGGCTGGCTTCGTCTGAGAAGGTGCGGCTTCACCCGCATAGGGTACGCGCCATCCGCTTAGCGTGGGCGTCTTATCACGTACTCCCCCGGCGTCAACAGCCAGCCGTCCATCACCTTCGGCAGAGGGGAGTTAGCACCCTTCGGGAAACACTGTGCTTCCTGCCACCCTTCCAGTTTGAACCGGAACAGGTGAGGTTGCTCCCGCAACTCCGCTACTGGCGAGGCGAAGCTGCCCCGGAGGCTATTACCCACCAGCATCGCATCCGGGTTCACCCGCAGGGAAAAGGTGTGCTCGTTCTCCTGCTGCAGGATGTATAGTCCGCTCCCCGTATACTCCACAATCGGCGAACTGCCCGTGCCGACGATACGCTTTGGCGACTTCGGCAGTCTGAGTGGTTGCCATTCATCGATGCCTCGCGCATACATCATGGTATCTTCGGTAACAAGCATACTCTGGTTACGTGCAAAAGAGGTCGCCATCAGGTTGGGCAGCACCAGTTCGGTGACAGGACGTTCATACCTGACGCCACGAGGCAGGCGGCGGAAGGTCTCACCCGCCAGCATGTAGCCGACCACTTTAGATGGCGTGTACAGCCAGTTCAGCCAGTGCGCCTGCCAATCGGTGTTCCAGCGGGCGGTGCTGACGCTGTCATACTGGAACTGGCACGCTACCTGCACCTCCCCACTGCGAAATCGCGCCGCCAGCGCAGGATACAGATAGCAGCTGACATTCGTGGCAGGCGTATCGAACTCGTACTCCAGTCGCGCCTTGCGAGCGAACTCTGCAGGCAGTTGCATGGGCGTAGTTTCCGGTAGCAGGTTGAACCCGTCGTTTACACGCTCCCAGCCGCCCGGATACTCGGCGGGAATAGTGATGGCGTCGCACTCCGAGTCGCCGATAGCCTGCACCAGCTCCCTGTCCGCCGCGCCGAAGAAGGCGATAGCCACTGGCTGCTTCGCGCCGGTAGAGCGTATCGCCTCTACCATCTCGCGGATATACTGGCGCATCAGCTCATAGCGGAACAGGGGGAAATAGGCAGGCGATTGGTCCAGCCCCTTTACACTGCACCATTCCTGCCACAGTCTGCGGAACGTGGCGCGGTCGCGTTCTATCACATCAGGGTGTTCGCCCTGCGGGGTGTAACTGCGCGTGAAGAGGTCTTGATAAACGAAATAAGCAGGCTCGTTCATTACTTCCAGCAACACCAGACAGGGTTCATCCTTGTATGCCCGCCCGGTGTAGCGATTGACGTGGCTCAGGAACTGACGGAGGTAGTTCGCGGCGGCGCGTTTGGCTTCGGGTACGAACATCATGCCCGGCTTACTGGTGTTGGCAGAAAAGGAATCGGGGCGTTCGTCGGGTCCGCCCCACCAGGCGATGGGCGTGAACATCAGATAGATGCCCCGCCGACCGCATTCCGCTACCAGATAGTCCAGCAGGTCCAGGTGCTCGTTGTCTATCAGGTTGCCCTGCCCATCGCTGATTTCGCGGTCAAAAACGTGAATGCGGCTAATCTGCACGCCCATGAGCTGCAGATGGTCCATGTCCTGCCGAATGGTCGCCTTCATGTCCACGCCGAGGCGTTTCATGTTCGCAAATTGATGCCAGCTCTGGGGATAGTAGTTTACGCCCCATAGCGCGACTTCGCCTCCGTCAGCATAGTACAGCACACCGTCGCGCACCACCATCGGACGCAGAGGCAATGGCTTGCCAACAGGCGACGGTTTCGGGCGCTGTACGGCAGGGGACGCCTGTTGCTCCGAAGTGGGCACAGGTTCCTCGCCGACGAGTATTGCCAGAGGCGCTTTGTATAGTCCTCCGCCTGCATAGGTGTTTTCCACCATCACCGTCAGCACGTTCTCCGCACCGTAGCGCACCAGCGAGTCGGGCAGAGGGTAGTCACGAGGCAGGTCCCAGCCGGTCGTGCGCCCGATTTGCTGACCGTTGAGGAAGGTGATGTCGTTATCATCTATCGCCGCGATGTAGAGCCGCATCCTTTTGCCTCGCCACGCCTCCGGCACGGTAAATCGCACCCGACACCACGCATGGCGCAGGTCAAACCATAGATTCGGCACGCCGATGGTTTCCCAAGCGGAGTCATCGGCACGGGGGTCCGCCAGCGAGGTATCGGGAGCAGACTCGGGCGAGGCATACAACCGCTTCCATGTCAACAAGGTGAGGTCTATCCCGCGTCGGATGGACACCTGCGCGGTCTGGTCCCCCACACGTGCCTGCACGATGGTGGAATCATGTTGAGGGGATAGCGATACCTGCACGGTGACCACGCTCCACGCGCGAGCGGGCACGCGCACGTTCAGAGAGGGGGGCTCCACCTTCCCGCCGTCACAGGTAAAGGCAATCTGTGCGGCAGCAGGGCGATTCGTATGGTTCAGCACCAGAAAGGCGACGGGAACCCGTCGTTCCTCCGATACCAGCACCACTGGTAGCGAAGAGCGCAGTTCGAACATGGTTTGCGCCTGAGAGCCTGCCGCCGCAACGCTCAAGGCAATCATCCACCAGATTGGGATTTTCATACAGCGGTAGTTCTGCAGGAAGAGGTCTATTCCTGCCTCTTGCTGGGGCAGGTCTCCCTGAGCAAGCGTGGAGGTAGTTCTCACCTCAGAGGACACAGGGAACGCAGGGGGCTGACCCCACGCTCCTCGTGTCCTCTGAAGCTGGCCTAACGTAACCGCTTACCAGTCTCCTGCTTCCCCAAAATGGCGTACGATGATGCCGAAGTCGTACAGAGTCACCTCTTCATCACCGTCCAGGTCGGCATCCGGGTTCCAGTTACTATCGCCGGGCATCGAGCCAAACGCCGCGACGAGTCTGCTGAAGTCAAACAGCGTCACCTCATTGTCGCCATCCACGTCGCCGTTGGGCAACGACACATTGACGCCCTGTACGTTTGAGCCGATTACCTCTACGGTGCGCACCCGGCGCAACCAGTGGCTCGCTTTGAAAGCGACTTCGTACGTGCCCGGCGCAACCTGATACAGGGTGAACCCGCCCTGTGCGTCCAACGATATCACTTCGGTTCGCACCACGTTACCGCTCTGCCGCAGTTCCACCGTAACAGGCACGGTGGTAACATCCCCGGAGAAATCCTGCAACTCTACCTGCCCGCTGACCGAATAGCTGTGGGAATCTCCGGTGTATCGCAGTATCCACAGCCCGCCCCAGTAATCCGCCAGATATATCAGTGAATCCGCAGCAAATACCTGCATAGGAAGACCCGGCGTTTCATAGAAGCCCACTTCGCGAGGTTGGGTAGGGTCGGAGACATCGATGACGCGCAAGCCAGTCCAGTAGTCCGCCACATAAGCCAGCGTGCCTGAGACAAACACACTGTTGGCTATAAAGGGAGGCAAACAATAACCTACCTCGCGCGGCTGAGCAGGTTCAGAGACGTCAATGATGCGTAAGCCCCCATAACGTCTGCCACATACGCGAACGGTCCCGAGACGAAAACGCCTTGAGCATTACCGGGGGTATCCACAGTTCCAATCAGCCGAGGGTAGGCAGGGTCGGAGACGTCTATAATTTGGAGCCCTGCGCCGGAATCCGCTACGTAAGCCAGCGAACCCGAAACGAAAACGCCACGGGCACTGCCGGGGGTGTCATAGTACCCTACCTCACGCGGTCTCGAGGGATCGGTGGCATCTACTATGCGCAAGCCGTATGCTCCGACCGCCAAGTAAGCTACAGAATCTGACACAAAAACATCGTAAACATCAGCAAATATGCTATAGTGACCCAACTCCCGTGGTTGAGCAGGGTTAGAGACGTCCACTACACGCAGACCGACGAACCAGTCACCAGCAGCGTATGCCAGCGTATCAGCGATAAACACATCGTTGATGGTGTGAAAGGGAATCTCGTAGCGACCTACCTGACGTGGCTCGGTTGGCTGGGAGACATCCAGCACTTGAAAGCCTCTGAAGTAGTCTCCAGTGTAAGCCAGCGAGTTGGAGATGAACACGGAGTTGGCAAAGCAAGCTGTCTCGTGACGACCGATCTCACGGGGAGCGGAAGTGCTGGAGACATCTAACACCCGCATGCCCGCCTCGATATCCGCTAGGTATGCTGTGGCATCGGTGACGAACACGCCATAGGCGTAGCCGGGTGTATCACAATAGCCCACCTCGTGAGGGTTGGTGGCGTCAGAGACATCTACTACCCGCAAACCATTCCATCCATCAGCCAGGTATGCTATCCCGTCCACAACAAAAACATCCGCGGTGCTACCGGGCGTGTCGTAGTAACCTACTTCGCGAGGGTGAGCAGGGTCGGAAACGTCTATCACCCGCAACCCGGAGACACTATCCGCTACGAACGCCAGCGCCCCGGAAACATACACCCTGACCGCCCAGTCTGGTGTATCGCAGTAGCCTACCTCACGGGGATTGGCAGGGTCAGAAACGTCCACCACCCGTAATCCCGCGTCAAAGTCCGCGACGTAAGCCAGCGTGCCACGGACGAAAACGCCGCGAGCATCACCAGGGGTATCGTAGTAGCCTACTTCGTGAATGTTACTCGGGTCGGAGACGTCCAGCACACGCAAGCCTCCGTAGTAACCAGCGGTGACGTACGCCAGCGAGCCAGAGACGTATACATCATAGGTTCCGCTGTAAGGCATTTCGTAATATCCCACTTTACGGAGATTGGCAGGGTCGGAGATGTCCGCAATCAGCAGCCCGCCACTGGTAGCGAGGTAAGCACGTGCGTCCGCGATGAAAATACTCCATGCGGAACGCGGGGTAATCAACGTCGTTATCGGCTGAGGCTGTGAGGGATTGGTGATATCCAGCACCAGCAGACCTGCTCCCGTTGCACAGTACGCATAGCCGTCCTGCACCGCGACACCATTGACTGTGCCGCCGGTAAAACCGACCAGTTCCACGTTCCAGCTTTGCTGGGCTTGAGTGCCGGCACACCAGCACATTACTGCGCTCAGCACCCACACGAGAGCGAACACCCGAGAAAACGTTGTACGCATCGTTGGTCCACTCCTTTCCTGTCACTGGTTTGAACGCAAATGGGAGTTTGAGAGAATGTTCCGGCTTGCTTTTACTATCATAGCAGGTTGGCTTCTAACCTGTCAAATAATCCCTGCGCACCTGAGAAGGGACGGGTGAGCCGGAACCCAGCTCACCCGGACATTTGCCCGCACAGCCTATAAGCCTATCGCTTCGTCCAGGTCACGCTGATAATTGGCGATAGCTCCCGCCTCTACGTCGGCGACAACCACCGTGCTGCCGTTCAGCCAGCTGGATTCGTAGAGCGCCATGCAAATGGCTTCGTCCTTGTAGCCTTCCACGCCATCAATTTCCACCGGCATCTTGTCCTGCACCGCTTGGATGAACTCCCACAGCTCGGTTGCGATGGTATCGGTGACGCCGCGTGGAAACATCTGCTCCCAACCGTCTTCGCCTATCGCTTTACGGAAGCGGGCTACCATCTCCTGCAGGCTCTCCTCACGCCCGGAGCGCGTCTTCAAGCCCGCGCCAAAATCGATGGAGCCATGCTCGCCGTACAGCACGCGCTGGCTGAATCCCTTGCCCGGTGCGGCGGAGACCGATGTCCATTGCCCCATCGCGCCGTTCTCGAAGGTGAGCGTCGCCATCACGGTGTCTTCCACGTCTACCGGAATGGGGTCTTCCAGCGTTTCCGGCTTGCCGTAGCGATAGGGATGGAAAGCATGTGTGCGCGCTGCGACGGTGTCCACTTCGCCCACGTGATAGCGGAACAGGTCGGCAAAGTGCACTCCACCGTCCAGTACCCATCCGCCGCCAGCGTCCATGCGGTGTTCCCGCCACGTCCAGTACCACAACCTCTCGCCCACGTCCAGCCAGAATATCATGCGTATCTCGCCGATGTCGCCCTGACGAACCGCCCAGTGGATGGCGCGGTGTTCGGGGGCGCGGCGATAGTTCTCTGCCACCTGAAACACGGTTCCAGCCTTCTCCGCCGCCGCCAGCATCCGCCTTCCCGCTTTTAGCGTCAGCGCAAGCGGCTTCTCGATGGTCACATGTTTGCCCGCCTCAAAGCACGGGATAGCCAGCGAATGGTGGTTCCGGTGCACCGAGCAGATATCCACTGCATCCAGGCTTTTCTCCGCCTGAAGCATATCTTCCAGCTGCTGGTAAGGCGTGGGGCGTTTGCCCTGAAACTCCGCTATCTGGTCCGCCATCTTCTCGGCTCGGGAGCGGTCGATATCTACTGTCGCGATGACTTCGAAGTCACGGATGCCCGCTTCCCACAGCTTCCTCAATCCCTCGCGGTGTGCGCCGGCGATGCCGCCACAGCCGATGATTGCCAGAGTCACCTTGTCTGCCATGTGATGTCCTCCCCCAAAGAGTATGCAGAGCTTTTGTTCGGAGAAGCGCGAAGAGTTCCTGCAGAAATCGCCCTTACATCAGGCGGAGTAGACGACTCGATAGAAGCCTCACAGCCGGGTCAGGGAACTACCACATCCTCCGGCGTCTCGCCGCGAGCGACCCGCTCCACGTCCTGCACCACTTTCTCGCCCATCAGGCGTAACGATTCGCGTGTATAGGCGGCGATGTGAGGCACGATAAGCACATTGGGAAACTTCAGCAGGCGGTGGCTACCGTCTATCGGCTCGCCCTCCACCACGTCCATGCCTACCGCCGCCACCTTGCCCGATTCGATGGCAGCTATCAGCGCGTCTTCGTCAACCAGCTCACCTCGCGCGGTGTTCACCAGGAAGACGCCCGGTTTCATCAAGCTGAACTCGCGGTGCGAGAGCATGTGGTAGTTGCCCTCGTTCAGCGAGGCGTTGAGGGAGATGATGTCAGATTGACGCAGGAGGTCGTCCAGCTCGGTCGGCTCGGCGGAGCGGCTACGGATGGCGTCGGGAGTAAGGTAGGGGTCGTAGGCAACGGTGTTCGCGCCGAAGCCATAACGCAGTATCTCCGCCACACGACTGCCGATATTGCCGATGCCGATGATGCCCACCGTTTTGTCCTTTATCTCAAAACCCACGAACCGCGCCCGCTCCACCCAGCGGCTCTCGTAAACCGCTTGCCTTGCCTCGTGGGTCAGGCGCAGGATGTCCAGCAGCAACGCTACCGCCAGCTCCGCCACCGCCTCGCGTTCCACCCAGGGGGTCACCTTCGTGACGATAACGCCCTTCTCCACTGCGCTGGGCAGGTGGATGTTATCCACGCCGATGCCGTGACGCGCAATCAGCAGAGTGTGGTCTTTGTGCTGGAAGAACTCGCGAGTAAAGTAGGGCTTCACGCTGGCGATAATGATGTTGTATCCCTGTAACGCTTCCGCCAGCGATTTGCCGTCGATGTTCACCGGAAAGTCGAAGCGGGCAACCTCTCCCAGCGCTTTCAGCCGTTCGATGTGTTCCGGGAAATATTTGCCAAAGCTGCTGGAGTTAACGATGGCAATGCGCAGTTTCAATGTTTCCCTCTCACCCCATCCATTCGCCAACTGTCTGAAGCCAGTGCCGGGCAATGAGCGCGTGTCCTGCTTCAGAAGGATGCACGCCGTCGCCTGCCCAGAAAGCGGGTTCGCGCATGGCGCACACTCTGGCAAAGATGCCGTCCAGCGGGATGTACAGCGCGTTGAACTCCCGCGCCAGCCGGCGCACTACCTGAATCTTGGGGTCTAAATCCTCGCGCCAGCTTTCCATCTCCTTGCGCACGTGAATCAGAAACGGCTCCAGCAGGATGAGCCGCGCACGGGTGCGCTCCCGCGTGATGCGCAGCAGTTCCCGGTATTCGCGCTCGAAACGGTCTGCCGGGGTAGGGTCATTGCTATCGTAGCGGCGCCACATATCATTGATGCCTATCAGGATGGACACCCAATCGGGTTTGAAGGCGATGCAGTCTTGCTCCCAGCGCGCCAGCAGGTCACGCACACGGTTGCCGCTGATACCGCGATTCACAAAGCGCACCGGACGATGCGGGTGCATGGCAGCAAACAGGCTGGACACCATCATCGCATAGCCCCCGCCCAGACTGGCGGGATTGTTCTTATCGCGCCCCGCATCGGTAATGCTGTCGCCCTGAAAAAGCACCAGAGAGTCATTTCCTAAAAGCCCGGACATCGTTTCCCCCTTATCTCACAACAATGCCTGCAGATGCCGCTCGATATGTTCTGCGACGAGGCGGTAGTGTTCCTGCTCATGGGTGTACAGCAGGTCGCGTATCAGGCTACCTGCTTCCTCCAGCAACACACCGTAGGAGATATGGAACAGCTGGCGCACTGCAGGCTGTGCGAGGAAAGCATTCAGGTCGGCAGGTGGTGATGGCGGCAGCTGCTCGGCGGAGAGGGATACCGGATACGCCTGTTTGCTCTCTTCCAGATGCACCAGACAGAGCCGGTATAGCTCGGTAAACAGCGCGGCGTCGCTCTGGGCGATCACCTGTATTGCCTGCAGCCAAGAGGTGCCTGAGGTTTTCACGTGGAAGGTGCCGCCCGTTGCTTCACGGAAGAGGCGGTAGATGCTGAACTTGTCGCTACCGGAGTGCAGGCTGAGGCGATAGCCCTGCAGCTCCCTGCACAACGCGACGTGCAGGCGAAGGGACCTCTCCAGCTCCGCGATGCTACCCGCGTAGTCGATGCCCTTCTGGAACTCGCCCGGGAAGCGCGGAGCGAGGCTCCACAGGTTCACCCCACTGCGTCGCAGATATTCCACCACATACAGGTGGTCCTCCGGTGTGGTCACCCGCGCGCTCTCGTCGATGGAGACCTCGAAGTCAAACTCCGCGAGATGCTCCTTCAGCAATTCGTAGAAGCGAACCGCCCGCTGTACCGCCTCCTCGAAGGTGATGGCGGATTGCACCAGCCTTTCCGCTTCCATCTGATAGCGTATACCACCCTCGGCACGCAGTGACATGTTCACGTGGTCGCGGATGATGCCCTGGCTCAGCGGAGGGAGGGCGCGCGTCTTGTCCACGATTTCGGGCTGGGTGAGGCGGGTCACATCCCGCAGGTGGTCGCTGAGGTCTATGGTGTACATGCTGTAGCCCGCCTCTATCGCCTGCAGGAGCTGCTGTTCATGCTTGATGTGGTCGGCATCCGCGCCGAACTTGCCCGTGTAGCCCGTTTCCAGCACGCCGCACACCGCACTGAGCAACACCTCGCGGAAATCACGCCCCGTGCGCACCAGCTCGCGCGGCGATTGCTGGGCGATGACGGGAAAGACCTCGTAGCGCGAAAGTGCCTGCAAGTGTGCAGCGGTGACCATGCCCAGCCTGTCGCCCGTGCCGAAGGAAGCCGGTTTGTCGCAGGGGGCAGGAGATAGCGAAAGAACCTTTCTCAAGGCAAAGTAATTGTGCCAGTCTACCGGGTAGAGGTACAACTCCCCCAATTGCAGCACCGCGCTGGGCTCGGCAATCGGCAGCGGCTGCTGGCATACCACAAAGCCCTGTTCCTCGTACTTTGCGAAGGCGACAGGTATCTCCCCGACCCGACGGAACGAGCGGGGGTAGAAGCGCAAGTCGTGTTCCTGTAGAAACTGCACCGCCCGTCGCCATTCTGGGGGTATCTCTGTGTTGTCTGTGTTCACTACTCCTGACCTCGCTTGCCCAAACGCCAGTCTGTCAAACAAAGGTGTATTCGCTAAGGCGCTCTTTTCTCCCTGCGTGGGGGCTATCTCATTGAAAGCACATGAGGTAATCCCCCACACAGCCTCTTGCGCTTTCCCCTCATTGTCTGGTATTATCCTATTCGTTCGCTGAACGATTGTTTAACAAAAGGATGATGATGGCTCACCCTTCCCTTTCGCGCAAGCAGCAGGCACAGATGCGCCGCCAGCAGCTGATAGACGCCGCCCTGCACCAGTTCGCCGAAAAAGGCTATGATGGGGCGTCTATCCGCGACATCGCCCACGCCGCAGGCGTTACCGAAGGGCTGGTTTACCACTACTTCCGCAACAAAGAGCATTTGTTCGAAGAGGTCATCAAAGCGCGTAGTTTTGCCCCTATCCTGCGCCGCGTGCTGGACGAAGCAGGCGATGCCCACCCGAGAGAGGTACTGCACCGCGTGCTGGAAGAGTTCCTGGATATGCTGTGGTACAACGCCTCGATGGCACGCATGTTCATTATCGAATTCATGCGCCACCCGGTATGCGCCCGCTACTTTCGTGCGATGGTGGAAGATAATACCGCCAATTTAACCCGGTACCTGCAAGAGCAGCAACAACGCGGCGTGTTTCGTGTCGATGTGGATGCGGAAGCGGTGGCGGGAATGCTGCTGGGCATGGCGTTCGCGCTCTTCTTCGCTTACGGGCAAGCTTCCGAGCGTGAATGGCAGATGCGGCGCGACCGGTTGCTCCAGCACAGTGTGCCGATGGTGCTGAGAGGCTTGTGGACAGAACCGGAGAAGCTTGATGAAATTGAACAGGCGTTCAATCAAAAGACGTAAAAGAGTGTTGACTGGAGCCGTACGGCTGTGGTATACTCCCGCTGGATGTATGATTTACATGATTTGCATGAACCACATGAGGCAGGGGGTAGCAATGCAAGGGCGTCCAGAGTGCAGATTAGAGGAAGCCACCTACGGTATGGTGACGGTTGGTGAACGAGGGCAGATTGTGATACCTGCAGAGGCGCGACGGGAACTCGGTATCGAGCCGGGTGACAAGCTCGTTGTCATGCGCCATCCGATGTACGCGGGGTTTATCGCCTTTAAGATGCAGTCGGTGCGTGAGTTTCTGGAGATGTTCCAGCGAGAGGTCGAGCGATTGGAGAGCCAGTTTGGGCAATCAGGAGGTGACGGCGAGTGAAAGTGTTCCGAATCGGTGCAGTGTGGTGCATCCTTGTGTTATCGGCAGGTGCGTGGGCACAACAGCAACCTGCGGCGTTGACCCTTCAGGATAGTATTCGCATCGCCTTGCAGAACAGCAGAACATTGCGATCGATACTGCAAGATGAACGCAAAGCCAACGCGCGCGTGCGTGAAGCGAGAGGAGCAGGCTTACCCCAACTGGATGTGTCCGCTAACTACCGTCGGCTGGACCGTGTGCCGAAGGCGAAGTTTCCCTCCTTTGACCCCGTCACAGGAACTTTTACCTTCAACGAGATAGAGATTCAGCCCATCGATTCGGGCACAGCGACAGTGAGCCTGAGCCAGGTCATAGATGTCAGTGGGGTAGTTCGCACCGCAACGGACGCCGCTTCTCTGTACTCCCGCATCGCCAGTCTGGATGTTCAACGCACGCGCAATGAGATTGTGTTACAGGTAAAGCAGGCGTTTTACGATGTGCTGCGTGCGCAGGAGCTGGTAAAGGTGGCGGAAGAGGCGCTACAGAACGCAGAGACACGGCGCAAGCTGGCGCAGGCATCTGTGGATGCGGGCGTTAGTCCAAAGCTGGATGTCATGCGTGCTGAAGCGGCTGTGGCTGCTGCGCAACAGGCGGTGATTGCCGCACGAAACGCCCTGCAGTTGACAAAGGCGGCGTTCAACAACGTGCTGGGCAGGCGAGTTGACGAACCGGTGGAGTTGCTCCCCGCCGACGAGCCGGAACCCGAAACGGCGGACTTTAACCAGTATCTGCAGGAGGCGATTTCCAAACGCCCGGAGATGATTCAGGCGAACCTGGGCGTGTCGCTGGCGGAAAAGCAGGTCACCGCAGCAAAGCGCGACCAGCTGCCCAGTGTGGTGGTTCGCGGACAATGGGATTTCAACCTGAAAACCTCCACCTTTCAGCCTCGCGAGTCCAGTTTTACCACCATCGCTGCCCTGCAGTTTAAGATTTGGGATAGCGGTCAAACGCAGGGACGTATCGACCAAGCTCGCGCCGATGTGGATAAGGCGAAGATTACTATCGAGAACGTGCGCGAGGGCATTGCGCTGGAGGTGCGCAACGCGTATCTGAGCCTGCAGGAGGCGCGCGAGAAGGTATCCGCAGCGGAAAAGGGCTTGCAGGCGGCTACCGAAAGCCTGCGTGTGGCTCGCCTGCGTTACGAAGCGGGCGTGTCCACCCAGCTGGAGCTGAGCGACGCCGAGCTAGCCTATACGCAGGCAGAACAGAACCTCGTCAACGCCCGTTATGACCTGCGCGTGGCGTGGGCGCGTCTCGAGAAAGCGATGGGCAGATATGCACAAACACCCTGACGAGAAGAGAAACAAGGCGACTTCACCAAGGAGGAGCATGGCAGTGTACCGGAAGGCGTTTATTTCGGGTTTCGCCCTGTTGGGGCTGGCGGTTTTGCTTGGCGGATGTGCCCGGCGTGCGCCTATCTCTCCAGCACAACAAGCCGCTGCACCGGCAACAGCGGTAGCAGTGGTGAGCGCACGCACCGGCGACATTCCGTTCACCATTTCGGTGACCGGCTCGCTGCAGACGCTGGACGACGTAACTGTGTCCGCCAAAGTTCCGGGCAAGATTGCGAAGGTATTCGTGCGCGAGGGAGACACCGTGCGGGCGGGACAGGTCGTGGTGCAACTGGAGACCAGTGACCTCGAAGCGCAATTGCGCCAGGCGGAGGCGACGCTCAAGTCGGCTCGCGCCAGATTACAGCAGGCGCAAACCGCGCTGGAGTTACAGCCGACCCAGAATGAGACCAGTTTGCGTCAAGCAGAAGCCGCGCTGGAAGCGGCAAAAGCCCGTCTGCGAGCGCTGGAGACGGGAGCGCGCCGCCAGGAGCGCCAGCAGGTAGAACAGCAGGTGGCTTCCGCGAAGGCGAATCTGGAAAACGCTCAGGCGAATCTGGAGCGAGTGCGTCGCCTCTACCAGCAGGATGCGGTATCCAGGCAGCAGCTGGACGCCGCCCAGACCGCCTACGACATCGCGTTGGCGCAGTACCGAACCGCGCAGGAACAGTTGAGCCTGGTACAGGAAGGTCCGCGTCAGGAAGATATCGATGCCCAGCGTGCTCTGGTCAAACAGGCGGAGGAGGCGGTGCGCCTGGCGCGAACGGGCAATCTGCAACTGCGCGTCCGCCAGGACGAAGTCAATGCAGCAAAGGCGCTGGTGGCGCAGGCGGAGGCGGGTCTGTTCTACGCACGTCAGCAGTACGAAAGCGCGTTTATCCGCTCGCCCATCAGTGGTACAGTCGCCATGCGCGCGGCACAGCCCGGACAGATGGCAGGGTCAGGCACTCCACTGGTGCGCATTGTGAACCTCAACGCGATCTTCTTCGAGGCGCACGTTTCCGAGACGGAGGTGCGTTACGTGCGGGTGGGGCAACCCGTCAGCGTGACCGTCGACGCCTATCCGGGCAGGAAGTTCCAGGGCACAGTGAGCCGAATCTACCCGGTCGGTTCGGAAGGCGCGCGTGACTTTGTGGTGCGCGTAGACATGCGTAACGAGGGCGGAATGCTCAAGCCGGAGATGTTCGCGCGAGGCGAGATACTGGTAGACGTGCACCGCAACGTCGTGCTCATTCCCAAAGATGCTATACTCATGCAAGACGGTAAGCAGGTGGTGTTTGTCGTCAAAGAGGGCGTCGCCCGGCGGGTAGCGGTGCAGACCGGCTATATCAACGGCACCAACGCCGAGGTGCGCGGTATCTCGCCCGGCGCGCAGGTAGTAGTGCAGGGGCAGGAGAACCTGCGCGATGGCGACAAGGTGCGGGTAGAGCAATTGCAAACCGCAGAAGCGACAACCACAGGCGGCTCCTAGTTCAGGCAGGGAGGAGATACAGGTATGTGGCTTACCAGTGTAGCGATACGGCGCCCCGTTTTCATCCTGATGGTTTTCTCCGCGCTGGCGGTGCTGGGGTGGACAGCTGCCAGCAGAATGCGCGTGGAGTTGAACCCCAGCGTGGACTTTCCGTACGTCATTGTGACGACGGTCTATCCCGGAGCGGGTCCGCGCGAGGTAGAGACGCTCATCTCGAAACGGATTGAAGACGCGGTCAACGGTATCAACGGCGTCAAGAACGTCACGTCGGTTTCTCAGGAAGGCATCTCGCTGGTTGCCATCGAGTTCAATCTGGGCATCAACTCCAGTCAGGCAGCCGCCGACGTGCGCGAGAAGGTGGACGCCATCCGAGCCTCCCTGCCGCGCGAGGCGCTGTCACCTTCTATCTCCAAGATAGACATCAACGCCTTCCCGGTACTCTACTACGGCATGTCCAGCGACCGCCCCAGCAAGCAGTTGCGCTATATCGCGGAGGAAATCGTCAGCAACCGACTGGCTCGCGTGCAGGGCGTGGCTTCCGTGTCGGTAGTGGGTGGCGACGTACGCGAAATCCGGGTGGAGGTGGACCAGGCACGCCTGGATGCCTACGGACTGAACATCATGCAGGTGGTACAGGCTCTGCAGGCGGCGAACCTGAACGTGCCCAGCGGGCGCATCGAAGAGGAGCGTCACGAGTACGCCATCCGCGTGGTGGGTGAGTTCGCGAACCTGGACCAGATACGCAACGTGCGTATTCCAATCACGAACCGCATGAACCCGATGGGCGCACCCAATGTGATACGACTTGCGGATGTGGCGACCGTCAAAGACGATATCGCGGAGCGCACCGAGGCAGCTCGGGTCAACACCCGCAATACGGTCGCTATCATCATCACCAAAGCCGCCGACGCGAACACCGTAGAGGTCTGTGAAGGTGTCAAGCGTGAGATAGAGCAACTGAAGAAGGAGTTGCCCCGGGATATCGAGTTCGTTCTGACTCAGGACCAGTCCAAATTCGTTCTGGAAAGCCTCACCGACCTGCGGGTTGCACTGTTCCTGGCGATATTCCTGGCGGTTTTTGTGGTGTACCTCTTCCTGCACAACCTGCGCGGCACGTTCATCGTCTCGTTGGCCATACCCACGTCTATCATCAGCACCTTCCTGGTGATGAACGGCTTCGGCTTCACGCTGAATACCATGACCATGCTCGCCCTGTCGCTGGCGGTGGGTATTCTGGTAGACGACTCCATCGTGGTGCTGGAGAACATCTTCCGGCACCTGACCAACGGGGAAGAACCTGCCGAAGCGGCGCTCAACGGGCGTTCGGAAATCGGTCTGGCGGCGATTACCATCACCCTGGTGGACGTGGTGGTGTTCGTGCCCGTCGCTTTCATGGGCGGTATCGTGGGACAGTTCTTCCGGGCGTTTGGTATCACCGTCGCAACCGCCACTCTCTTCTCCCTGCTTGTTTCGTTTACGCTCACACCGATGCTGGCGTCGCGCTGGTTCCGCATGGGCGAGCAGGTAGAAGCAAAACGCGGTTTGTTCGGTGCGTTTGACCGATTCTACCACGCGCTCGACCGCTTGTACCGGCGTGTTCTGGAAAGGGCGTTACGCCGCCGCTGGCTGGTCATCGCCGTCGGTAATGGCTTATTGCTGAGCATTCTGCTGATTATCGCCGGCTCGCTGGTGGGTAGCAAATTCGTGGTGCCCGCAGCGTTCGTCGCCGGTTTTACGGCGGTGTTTGGATTCCTGTTCTGGTTGCTCGCGCTAATATGGCGCAGTAACCGCAGACCGTTGTTTGTTGCTGGATGGGGTACGTTCATCATGGCAGGCGCGTTCTTCCTGTCGGGCTTGCTGGGTAGCGCAGTGGGGCGTCCTCTATTGCCCTTCCGCTTCGCGCCTGACCAGGACCAGGGACTGATCCAGATTACGGTTGAGATGCCCGCAGGCACCTCGCTGGAAGCGACGGACCGCGTTCTCCAACGCATCGAGGACGTCATTTACAATACCCCATCCATCCGTCGCGATGTGGCAAACATGTTCACCAGTGTGGGCAATACGGTATCTGGATTTGCGGGAACAGGTGGGCGCGGAGCACAGTATGGCGAGGTGCAGATTACCTGCGCGGAGAAACAGGCTCTGGGCGACAAGCTGATCGGCTGGTTGCCCTGGGTCAAGCATCCGTATCTGCGCACCCGCCCGAGCTCCCAGATTGCCGAAGAGATACGCCAGAAGATAGGCACCATCCCGGGCGCAAAGATTAGGATCAACGCCGTCTCCGGCTTTCGCGGCGGTGGCGGAGCACCCATCGAGATAGAGCTCACTGGTCAGGACACCGATTTGCTGGTGCGCACCGCCGAGCGCGTGATGGCGGTGGTATCGCCCATTGAGGGCATCGTAGACCCCGACATCTCGTGGAAGCTGGGCAAACCCGAACTGCAGGTGCGCGTGGACCCCGACAAAGCAGCTTCTGTGGGCATGACGGTAGCACAGGTCGCTTCCGCACTGCGCACCTACATCGAGGGTAATACCGACACCAAGTTCCGCGAAGCCGGTAAGGAATACAACATCCGCGTGCAGCTCACAAAGGCGCAACGGGATGACGTCAATACAGTGCGAAATCTGGTAATTGGCTACTTCAACGGGCGTCCTGTAAGCCTGTCCGATGTGGCTGCAGTGGAGATGACCACCGGTCCGACCAAGATAGACCGCAAGAACCGCCAGCGGCTGGTGACCTTCACCGCTTTCCTGAAACCGGGCTACGCGCCGGGCAACATGCAACTGGTAATCGACGAGGCGCTGGCGAAGGCGAACCTGCCGCCACCCGGCGTGCAGCTGAAGTGGTCCGGAGAGATACAGTTCCAGCAGGAAGAGGGCGGTTATATGGGGCAGGCTCTGCTGCTGGCTATCGTGCTGGTGTACATGCTGATGGCGGCGCTGTTCGAATCGCTGCTGATGCCGTTGACCATCATGCTGAGCCTGCCGCAGGCGATGATCGGCGCTCTGCTGGGACTGATTATCACCGGCAACTCGCTGAACATCGTGTCGATGATCGGTGTGATCATGCTGATGGGACTGGTGACCAAGAACGCCATTCTGCTGGTAGACTATACCAACACCCTGCGCAGTCGCGGTCTACCGCGTTTGCAGGCGTTGCTGGAAGCCGGTCCCACGCGGTTGCGCCCGATTCTGATGACCACCTTCGCCATGGTGTTCGGCATGTTGCCGGTGGCTCTGGCGATTGGGCGTGGCTCGGAGTTCCGCGCGCCGCTCGGCATCGCGGTCATCGGCGGCTTGCTGCTGTCCACCCTGCTGACGCTGGTGGTTATTCCCTGCGTGTATACGGTGTTCGATGACATGGGCAACTGGATCGCGAGGGTGATATTCCGCCGGGGCGTATACCCGAAGGAACAGATACCGGTACGCGAGCCAGAGGTCGTCGACTGAAATCAGCCACTCCTTAGCCCTCTCATCCCCCC
>VSSL01000108.1_pt1 | contig 20297 bp, 11 predicted proteins | sample 4557531 | NCBI WGS metagenome assembly VSSL01 (sample SAMN10986726, study PRJNA523729) | hot springs metagenome | isolation source: hot springs | place: India:Timba, Gujarat | collected 2018-05-31 | reverse complement strand
GGTTCTCGGCCAGCTTGCGTTCACTGGTAGCTGTCATGCTATGCTCTCCTTCGCTTCTGATTATACCTCACTTTGTCCGCGAAGAAGATTTACTGTACACAGAAATTTCCGCACTGGGCCACGTCTCAACAGGGAGTGGTAGGTTTGGTTGCTATAGTCACGCAGGCAATGATAGCAGCTTGTTTCCGGCCCACAATCTGGACAGCTTACTACACGGAACGCTTCTTGCAGTACTTCTTCAAAGTGATCCCGTATTTGTCTTACATGCCCTGCTCCGCCAGGCACATTATCGTACAAGACAATCGTCTGTCCCCATGTGGAACCATCAAAACGGCGTGGATATAACACACCGTCAATATCACGCCGCTCGATTTGCAGCGAATGGCTGGCACCTTGAATAAGCGCTGCCATTAGTGACAGCCAGAACGAGGTTTCAAAAGGTGATAGTAAGTCCAACCCAGAGACTGATGCAAACCGCAGATGCAGAGTGTCAGTTTCCCGAATGTGTCCCAGAGACATTCGACGGATCTGAGTTTTGTTCGATTTATCTTCAGCCAAACCACCCCTCAGTGGTATTTCAAATCCCCTGCCAAAGGTGCCCTCATTGACATAAAGCAATTTCCCTGTGCGGTCGTAGGAACAATACACGCTGTCACTTAATGGTTCTTCATCCAATTCCTCTTGACTTGGGATTAAGGCCGATCGCATTACATTGGGTTCTGTGCGAACATACTGTTTGGCAGGCTGCCCACTCTTGCCTGGATCGGCGTAAAAACCGTCCGGAATCACAAAACGTGATACTTCGCGGCGACGTTTGGATGGTACCAAGCCACAGACCGGACATGTTCCTGCATTCTGCCCTGAACCGTCATCTAGCGGGATCCCAGCCTCTCGGCTGATCTGCAAATGTCCACACTGTTCACAGATACGGTATTCGCGGTCGCGTACCGTTTCTTTCAGAAACACTACACTCCCGCTGCGCCAGATCCGCTTATCAGCCACCACTTCCGAACCAGGCGCGTACTCGCGGATCGCGTCGCTGAGGTCTCGCTGCAGACGCAGATGCTCAGTTTTTGGCTCGTAGGGTAACATCAGTTCAACTGTATACAGCGGGAAAGAATAGCTCGGTAGTACCCCTCTGCTGCTTAAGTAATCGATCAGAAATTCTCCGCGCAAGCGTTGCCACAGCCGTTCGTATCGCTCCTCTCGTTCACGAGCTTCCCGACGCGCCGTCCGCTCATTCTGAGCTTTTTTGATCTCCTGGTAGTAGTAATCTGCTACTACACGATAGTGTTCAGTGTATACAGCTTGCATGTCGTTTTGGAATGCTGCGATCCAACCCTCAATCGCCGCGGGGTCAGTATATCCTAACGCTTGGCCATATTCAGCCAACTGATTATAGATTTCGTCGTGTCGTAATTTGATCCATTTCTCCATTACCGCGTAATGAGGCTCAGAGGGATGCTCAGATTCGGGATATTCGTCAAAAAAGGGACCGACGCGATCCAAGTCGTTGTGACCAGCCATCATCCGATAGCGCAGAAACAGACTGAGCAAAATCGCGTTTGTGTGCCGCCGTTGAATAATCGGGTTATCTAAAGCAATAAACGGTGCACGTACCCGCCCACGGATAATTTCAGTTGGTGCGTGGAAGTATGCTTGATCGTGTGGGCGATCTGCCGCCCAGGTCAGAATAAACGCCGTACCGTTGGTACGACGACCTGCCCGCCCAGAACGCTGGCGGTAGTTGGCCACAGTAGGTGGCACATTACTCATCACCACCGCTTGTAGGTCGCCCAAGTCAATACCCATTTCGAATGTCGTGGAACAGCTCAAGACGTTGATGTTACCATCACGGAATTCGTCCTGATATTCACGGCCCTTTTCAGAATCCAGTTGGGCGGTGTGTTCCTCAACACGCATAGGAACTACGCCGCGATCAAACATCCAAAAGTAGAAGTTGTTATGTAAACTATCTCGGTGCGCAATAGGGCGTAGCACGCCACCGCAGTTTGGCTGTGGACAAGGCAGCGAATTGCCCCGGTAGTGCAACCTTTGACACCATTCACAACGATACCAATCGTAATCAGTACGAAAAAAGAGAGCTTGGTGACGAAGTTGGTAGCCATCTGTTGGTCTGCCATCCAGCAGACCAGATTCCCTGACCAACCATTCCCAGATAGCAGATAACGTATCTTCTACGGCCTTGTCATTAGCTAACAGGCCGTTGGTCTTCAGAACTAATTGTACATATTGGCGGCGACGTTGTCGGGGTGTGGCCCCGATCCAAGAAATTTCATGTGGGCCAGGACTACCACCTTTGATCAGGCGTGGGCTAAACTGATTACGGCCAAATACTGGATCGTCACGATGGACCCCATTAGGCAAAACAACGACCTTGGCGCTGCGTAGATCGTCCAGCAGATATTCGATCAGGGTCTGCGTCTGCTCAGCAGTCAATCCAATCCGACTGGCAAGTGAGGAAAAGTCAGGCTCACGCCCCTTCTCAAAATAGGCAACCCCCACCAAGCCGAGAGCTTCAAGAGACTGCCGATCCCTACGCTGCGTGGTAAATTCGGCCAGTATTTGCGTCTGGACTTTGACAATAAGCTTCCTTTCCTGGTCGCGGTTCATATGACGCGTGGTTTGTCGCCATTCGTCAGTATCCGGATCGTTATGGAATATCTGGTAATTCCAGGCAAGCCGGGTGCATCGTTCGCTAACTCCAGAAAAACTGGGCCACCAGCCGTTTTCAGCGATCAATTCAGAGACTGCCCTGGGGACAATATGACGGTAGGTCTGTTGGTTCACCACATCCTGCAGAAAAGCAGCAAACCGCGCTGCTCCTTGCCGACTGTCGTAGAAGGTTAACAACTTACGCCCTTCGCCCGGTTTTTCCCGAATTTCAACTTTCGATGAAGGTGGCAACGCCCGATATAACTCATAGGTCATGATGGCCAGTGGCATTGATCCCCCGACCGAAATCGGTGTAGAGATTTCAGTGTCTTTAAAAGCTTTTGAACGGCAGCGCGGGCATTCACTCATCTTTTCAATCGGCTCTGATCTAGTCCCGCGTTTATCGGTTTTGATCGTGTGAACACCGTACAATGTGACCAGCGCAGGGTGCTCACAAGAGCAGTACCGGTCGTCGCCACATCTGACGCATATTTCCTTCTGCGGATAATCAAAGGCAGCAAGAGTTTCCTGGGGATCTTCTTCCTCGTCCTCTGCTGCCAGCGAACGATTTTCTTCAGGCTTGCGCCAGGCGAAGTAATAAACCTTGGCATCGCCAAACCAATTTTCCGCCTCAGGCACAAATCGCCTGTCTTGTTCCTGCATTCGGATATACACCTGCCCACATTGACGGCACACATAGAGTGGATAAACCAGGCTTTTACAGACGTCACAGCGCTCGCGGCGTTCGGTGAACAACCGTGACCAGCCTGTGTTTTCAGAAGACTGTCGGCCTTCACAATAGGGATTTATGCAGACCCAAACCCCCTGGGGAGATCGTGCAAATAGATGGTAACGAGCTGGCAGCAGTGGTGTCATATCTGGGGCGGGGCGTGCCTGTGAACCCAGCTCAATAAGCCGGTAAAGTGCTTCTTGGCGAACTTCTGCATCCATGGTGCCAAATAACTGCTCTGCAGCAGTATCTACCGGCATCGGCTCATCCAACCTCTGGAGCATCCAGCGGCGTAGATGTATCAGATCAGCATTGTTACGCAGTACCTCATACAGAAATGCCTGCAAATCCTCCGGTCCCTCACCGCAGAACTCGGCTTTTTGAACCACCTCTTCAGAAGTAAGGCCAATTTCAAACAGCTGTTGCGCGACATCCTCGACCCTATTCCAGGTTCCACTTCGCATCACCTCAAGCACATTAGCCAATCGCGGGTCCATGTATACGGCAGGATCGACTTCAAGCTTATCCGGCTGTTCTGGAACAAAAGCGCGGTCAATTTCACCGAATATGATGTCATCTGCGGCAAACTTCTCACCAAATAAGTTTTGCGCAAAGGCAACTGCCGCCCCAGCATCGTCGTCGGTGAGTGTTGCACTGGTGGCAATGCAGCGCATTTCACCCGGCTCTTTCCCCAAGCGGTGCTTTAAACGACGCATCAGCATGGCGACCTCAATACCTTGAGCGCCTGCATAGGTGTGTGCCTCGTCCAACACCACAAATCGCCACGCGCCCGACTGGAATAACGGCGAATCCTGCGGTCGTAACAAGAGGTATTCCAACATGGCGTAGTTTGTAATCAGGATTTGGGGCAGTTTGCGACCCGTCCTGATTTCTTCGCGGCTGATAACCTCATTGGGCATCGGATCGCGTAAGATCTGGCGCGCTTCCTTTTCAGTAGCACGCAGTTCGCTCGTGTAACGCCCAAAGGTAATCTCAGTCCCTGCCAGCAGGCTTCGTAAGCGATCCAGTTGATCATTGACCAACGCATTCATCGGATAGATCAGCAGCGCGCGCACGCCGGGTGTAGGATCGCGCAGCAGGTCATCCAGAATAGGAATCAGAAAACCTTCGGTTTTGCCACTACCTGTACCGGATGAGATCACAATACTGCGTCCGTCCACGCAGAGTTTTCGGATCGCGCGTTCCTGATGCACAAACAATGGGGCATCCGCCGGAATAGGCTTGCCTTGCTCAAAACACGACAGGCTGAGTAGGTCCGGTGTCAAAACCCCTTCAGTGCACAAGGTGCGCAAAGATTGTCCAGTTCGATATGGCGGCGTCAGCTCCAGATAGGGTCCACGAAACAAAGCTCCCGGCTGACTGAGCCGCGCTTTTAGCTCTGTGGCAAGTTCTGGCTCCTGGCCGTCAAGATTGACATCAAAGGTCGTGAGCAGATAACGCACCAGGATCTGCTGAAGCTGTTGGGCGAGGAAAACAGGATTCATAAAGTGATCCTTGCCAAGAAAAACTACGAGATCGCGTGCACACGGAATAACTCTACCCAGCCGATTGCCCACTGGAACAACAACGGGCAGGCGTGTAAAGCCAAAACAACCATCTGATCGAGATCGTCGGTGGTGAACCCGCTGGCACTCTTCAACTTATCATGCGTCTGCCGTGCTGATTCGTAAGTACGCAGTAGCAACGCCAACAGGACCATATTTCGATCGAGCCAGATCAATGAGTCTTCTAACGGACGAGCACGCATTGCATCTAGCAAGCGATTAGCAGCTACCACTACTGGCACGTCAGTAATTTGATTCCGCTTTTGCTCCAATCGATCAAACCCTCGTCGCCACCGAGGATCATCCACCAACCGATCCAATGTTTTACGATCGCCGGTATGGTATTGTTTAACCCATTCCATGGTAGCTCGACGGTGCGCGTCAGGAGTAGTGAGGTTAGGCGCTATGTCGCGCAAGAGAGTGATCTTCGGTTTCTTGAGACTTTCTAGCAAATACGGCGTATCCATTACTTGCCGTGGAGAGGAAATATACGTCAATCTTTCGCGTTTCAGACTTATTACCGAAACATGCAGATCGTAATCGTAGACGATATCTCTGAAACGCTCTCTTTTGTCCTGATACTTCTTGCCATGTTGATGAGTGTTCAAGGTACTGGGGCTGAGCTTGAGGTAGTTTCCAGAGCGACTTCCAACGATTTTTCCGCACCGGGAGCATTGATAAGCAGGCCACAAATCATACTCATCCAGCGAGGAAAACGGCCCTGAGACCTCAGATGTCGGAATCATCAGTCTTAGTTGAGAAGAATAAAGCGCATTTTCCGCTGCGGCCAATGGTTCCCAAGTGGCATAAACACGTGTCTGGACATCACCTTCAAGTTTGATATCCACATATCCTTTGCCTGCACGCCCTTTAAATGCCGCGATTTCAGGATATACTGGCAATCCTATCCTATGCTCGCGAGTTGTTAACATCAGTGGATGACTGGTGACCGCCCATGCCGGTAGAAGTCCATAAGTCCGAATCCAGTCAAGTGGTTTGTTGATTTCTGCCAGGCGGCGATAGACCGAGGATAATGGGTCGTCGTGATCTGACACCATGCCCTGATACGCCGACCCTGGCAGCATGAGCATGTCGGACTGATGACCCCTTTGTGGGCTGAGCTGAATTGAAGGGATTTGACTGCCAACTGCAAGCAGAGAGGCTGATGGTTCAAGCTCCAGCGGTTCTTCTTTACTGAACAACTGAATTCTGTATTCTCGCGCTTTGAGTTCACACCTGAAACGTAGCGAATTTTCAAATCGTGTGAAACATTGCTCGAAAACAGGAGCATCATCGGGATTTCTTGAATCGACAAGTTGCAGGCGGAAATCACCTACATGTACATGGCCCACCTGGCAATCAAGCAGAAGTTGCTGAGCATCCGCATCATACTTGGCATCCCGGACTTGTACATCTGGTTTGCGTACATATTCGAACAACTTCCATTCATCCTCGCCTGCCAAAAGATTGACCGTCACATGCGTCTGGGAGCAGTGCTCAATCATCTCGATCAATTGGTCCTGCGCTAGAATGAAATCTAATTCTCCCCGCGCCCCCAGTTTGAACTGCCGTTCTTGAGAGTCATTTGTAATTCGCCATGCCAGCCACTGGTCGCGCGGCCCACGCACATGAATCAGGGCCTCATTACGCAGCTTTGCCCGGAGTGTACCATCACTTCCTAACCCATCTACCCAGGCCCAGACCCGCTTTATTGGCCAAGCCAATGGTATTTGTTGGTTGCTGATAGACAAACGCAGACTGCACTCTGGTTGTCTCAAATCATGCCATATGATTTTGATACCCCGCGCTTCCGACTGACATTCCACACCGTGCAGAACTACTACCTGTTCAGGACGGATGCCACCGATATAAGCGGTGGGTAGGCATGTCGGTGAGTAAAGTCGGTTGAAATCGGGTAGTTGTAGCGAAATGCCCGGAAAAACTGCAAACTGTACCGGCTCATCTAGCAGAGACTGCAATCCACGACGCAGATCGACGACAAATACACCAGCAGTTTCGGGAACTATTTTGTTAAGTGCCACCTCGCCACCATCTGGTGTTCTTTCCAGAGTTCCTTGCTCAAGCATTTCATCAAGTAGTTGAGCGGTATGTATTTTCCCAGAAGAGCGAACTGTCAACGTGATGCGCTTCAACCGATCCGCCTCATGAAATGGAATGGTTAATTTGATTGGCCAACCCGTGAATACTGGTGGGACATGTGAGGAAAGATATGGCACCATGTGAGGTCCGTCGACCCAAGGCTGACCTACACTACCTGGCTTTCTTTCGATGCGGAAAAGCTCACACCCCTTATGAAAAACTACCACTGGCAATACCAGGTTGACTATGCCTGCACGGGCGTGTCCGGCGTGTTCACGCAATGTATTCGGAAGATACTTCGACTCAACCCACTGGCACGGCTGTCCATCCTCACCGACTATCTCAACATCGGCGGCCATGCTGACTAACCATTCTCCATCAGTCACTCGATGGCGATCTACCCATATTCCCCAACTCCTCCTGCTCATTCGAAAGAAGATTAGGGGGTCGCTAGGCAGAGGAGGCACCTCCGCTTGGTAAACCACATCAGGATTATCGTCCTCGTGTTCCACTGACAGGATACATACCCGACCATCAGGCGGGCCACCAGCGACCAGGACCTCGTCTACGAACCATCGACCATCAGGACGTTTCCAGGGCGATAGCCTCTCAAGTACGTCACTACGCGCCAGATCAACGTGGGTCTTATCAGTCCACACACATACATCAGGTTGATGTTCCGGTTCAGCCAAGACATTGGTTAGACGCAGCATCAGTTCTGCGTTTTCCAGTGACCAGATCCAAGCCAGCTTCGGCGAGCGCACCCGGCGGATATGCTCTCTTTCCACCTTCTCGGTTAGAACGGGTTCGATCTCTTTCCACAAAGCGCGCTGAATAGGGTTGATCATCAAAGCGGCCACATCTTCTTCACCTTCAAGGAATAAACTCGCCGCTTCCTTCAGATGAGCGATAAGCTCGGCGGCAGAGTGAATGGTTTCCTCGTCTTGAAGAAAACGCCGCAAGGTTGGGACCACATAGACTAGACTCGGATCGGCGCGAAGGACCACAGGCATGGAAGCAACGTCAAATTCACGCAAGCGTTCAAGATTTTCGGAGAGCCAACGGGCAAAATCATCCTGTAAATAGAATGGAATGACCGCATGATAAAAGACGGGGCGTACAACACTCCCTGGATGTTCCGAAATCACAGGAAAATCCAGCCCATATTCTCGCGCCAGCCATTTTCGGCAGTCTGCAAAATGGCTACGGCATTGATTCTGGAAAGCTTGAGAGGCGGCAGGCAGATTCCACACCAGACGGGCATAAGGTGTCCAGAAGTTGCGATCGGTTTCTTCAGAATACCGAGCGCAAAATACCATTGATGTGACAAAGAGCGCGGGCCACACTCGCTTAATACTTAAGCGGCGGCGCACATAAAATTCGCGGCGCATAACGGCTGTAATTTGGTTGAACGCTGCTTTACTGATCGGCAGCTCACCGATCAGGTCTACTTCTCGCAGTGCTTCCATAAGCAGCGCATCGATACGCCGGGCGGTCAGATTGGGCATGCTGTCCAGTGCACCAAGTTCGATCAGCCGTAGAAACTCGCGTAGTTCTTGCCTTGAAATCCTGGGATGTCGGCTGAAATCGAACGAGGCCATCGGTCTTGGCCGACGATCAAGAGGTGTTTTTGATGACGCGACGATATCTTCTGACAATATTGCCCCGAATGGCTCTGATAGCGGAAGTTTCGAGGATTCCTCACGCTCTGTAGCTTGTGGAAGACGCTCCCAACTTGGTAATTCCAGTTGAGTTTCACTACTTGGCTGATCGGGTACGGTTTCTTCTATTTCAGTGTCTATTTTTACGTCTTTGTGCGAGGAGGAAATGTCTTCTGTCGATAAAAGGGGCGAATCATCGCGCTCGTCAATCTCTACCTCCACAGAAGCAACTTCAGTGATTGCCCCCTTTTGAAAATACGGTATCTCTGCTACATCAAAAGGTACAAAATCTGTGATGGGTAAAGACTCTTCCTGTATTTCAGTTGCATGATCAAGCGCATCGAGTTCCTCGATGATTACCGTATCAGATGTATTAGAGGCATGCCTTTCCACAACCATTTCGCCAATAGGGACAATATTCTCAACAGCCTCTGGATCCGGGCCAGCCCTGGCAATTGTATACTTTGCGTGAGGACGCTTGCTAAGTCGAATTAATCGCTTAATAACTATGACCAATCTTCGCCATACATTTTTGAAACTCATCAGATCTTACTCCCTATGCCATCACAACCGATTGTAGATAGCCTTCAGACACAGAAGTGCCGAAGGCTTGACAATATATAGTATATATCTAAAGTCAACGCAGAGAGTAAACGCATTCACTAATTGCCAGGAACTTCAAATGCACAAGTTCACCGAGCCTAACACGTTAAATAACTGCGATAATTGGGTGAAGAGCGAGTCCCTGAATGTGGTTATTCGGTCTTGTTCTTTATTTTGCTGTCCATAATATGCAGTCCTGTTGATTGATTATCTGGGGCTGTGTACGGGTCGATTATCACGATGGCGTTTAGCGCGCTGACGGCACGCATTGGAACAATAGACACGATGGCGTCCGCCCAACTCCGACGGCGCTGACAACTCTGCTCCACACATCGCGCAGCGCCTCACCCGATGGCGGCGCTCACTTTTGGGAAGGTGTCGTTCCCGTTACGCCTATTGAGGCCAGCAGGCATAATCGCCTGCATAGGTGTTTCCTCATCAGGTTCTGGTCGTTCGTACCTCAAATCTATCTGCGTTTCACGGGTTACCGCCATCCGCCAGTCATTTCGCCTACTGCCTCCTTGCGCGCGAGTTGGCCTTCAGCAAGGCATCCCGCAGCACATTGGCATACACCTGGGACCAATTCGGGTGTTGTTCGGGGTCGGCGGTCGCGGCTTGCCAATCTGCAAGTGTCACCTGGAATGCGTACTCATCTGCGTGTCGCCGCTCGATAGTCTCAAGCACTTGTTCTTTTAACACGTAGGCCGTGCTAAGAACCAAAAGCGGAGGCGCTACCGCCTCAAGCCAGGCGAATGGGCTTTTTGTATGACCTGGAAGCGCGGTCTGGATGTTCCCCGTTAAGGCGAGAATCGTGGAAATCGCCATCGAGAGATACAAGAGCCTGCGGGATGACCGAGATGTACCAAGTGTCGCTAAAGCCAGCGAGAATACGACTTGGCCGACTTCGGCGGATAGTACCGTTGCCAATCCAACGGCGGTCACGGCTATGCTGCTGGCTGATTGGGAATTATTCCGCCCCGTGTTTGGCAAAGATAAGAGAAAAGAAATACTGGGAGTCCCGACGACAGTTGTTATCCAAGATTCGAAATCCCTTAGCCCACAACAGGGATAGAGTGCTCGAAGGACACGAAAGATTTACCGCTGAAGGCTATTGCCGAGAGATACTGTCTTGTATTGAGAGGTATGATGTGTGCAGTTAAACTTCTTCAAAGACAGGATGACCGAAACATCCGACAGCCTGGAAGGGATAACCCCCATGTTACGATACCCCAGATAGGGACGTGACGTGTGATCTCGCTTGATTCTGTACATGGTCTCTGCTAGAGACATAATGTGCTATACATTACCCAAACCTGCCGCTGCGCCGAAATCCGCGCCCGCTTCAGCAATTGACGATGTGACCCATCTGACCAGCCTGGAACGACTTTTCCGAACCGCTTTTGACACGGTGGTTCAGGAGGATGGTTGGGCTACGCTCGCGTCTATGGGAAGCGCCCCGCGCAAGCTCGATCCAGCGTTCGATCCGCGCACCTATGGGCACACGCAGCTTTTGCAGCTCGTCAAAGCGTACCCCAAGCTCATCGAGGTCAACGAAGACGCATCGAAAGGCGGCTCCGTCCACTATGTGCGGATGAAATCGAAAAACAAAAAGGCCGCACAGCCGCCTGCAAGGATGAGCGTATGACAATGGCCGCTTGGTGCGTGTAGGTGTCTATGGCGGTGTAGGCGTAGACCTGCCTCCGCGCTGCCGGATGCTTTTTAGCCAGCGGTAGACCGTCGCCCAGTGCTTCGCCGGCTGCGCGGCGCTCTCTTCTACCCGCTGCCCGGCATTTCTCAATTCCCGTGCCGCATAGATCTGTGTTACAGTATCCATTGTGCGACTCCTGTGATCCGGTTGTTTGTTTCCCAATCACAACTCTATCACAGAGTCGCATTTCTATTGAGAATACTGCGGAAGACGTCGGGGCGACTTTGCACGATTGTTCGACCGTTTGTATCCTATGTAACAGGAGTCCTCAAGGGCAAGTGTTATTGGCACCAGACATCTCTGTGCCTGGCGGATAGCGTTCGTCTTGTGCCAGCTCAAAATGCTTCCTGTGCTGGAGATTCTGATCAAATGACTGCTCCCGTGTCGGAAAAGAAACGCCCCTATGCTTTTGGCGGGCACGAGAAATTCGTGTTCCGCCAAAGCTGGCTCAAGAAAGGTTTCGATCTGGCCTCCGCCGAGCCGACCATCTTCACCCAGAACGATGCTCTGGTGCGGCTAGGCGTCGGCAAGAACATGGTGCGCTCGATCCGCTATTGGTGCCTGGCCCTGGGGCTGCTGGAAGATCATCTTGACGGCCCCAAGACAGGTCTACAACCTACTGCTTTGGGCGAACGGCTGCTGAGCGATGGCGGCTGGGATCCTTACCTGGAGGACCCGGCGACCCTGTGGCTGCTGCACTGGCAGTTGGTCTCCGGTAGACGGCACAGCCTGATCTGGCACTATGTCTTCACGACCTTTCTCGAACGCGAGTTTACCAGGCAGCACCTGACCGAATTTGTTGGACAGCAGCTCGACCGCGAAGGCGTTCTCACTACCCCGCAGATGGTCGAGCGAGAAGTGGACGTCTGCCTGCGCACCTATATTCCTGCGCGGGCAGAGCAATGGCTGAGTTTCGAGGACAGCCTCAACTGCCCACTGGCCGAACTTGGATTGATCCGCAGCATGCCTGAAGAACGCCTCTTCTCGTTTGTCATCGGCCCCAAACTTCTGTTGCCAACTGAAGTCTTCGGCTACACTCTGTTCCTCTACCTGGAACAAATTGCCGACCGTCAACGCACGGTAGCCGTTGATGATTTGCTCTACAAGCCCGGCAGTCCGGGACAGGCTTTCAAGCTCGACGAAAATAGCGTGGTGACCTATCTGGAAGCGCTCGAAAATCTGACAGACGGTCAGATCGGGCTGCATGAGACCGCCGGCATCCGGCAACTGTATCTGCACTATTGGCACAGCGATCAGGTGATGGAGCGCGCGCTGGAATTGCTGCATGCATACTATGACTGAACAGACATTCCCCTCACTGGCAAACTATGTCCATATTCATCAGGCGGCTATTCGCGCGATACGCCTAGAGAGCGATTGGCACATGCCGGGTGTCATGTCTAGTTATGTGCTCACCGCTCAGGCGCGCAGTTCGCTGGAGCGTATCTTGGCAGGGCTTGAAGGTAACCATATCGCCCGCGCCTGGACACTCACCGGACCTTATGGCTCCGGCAAGTCATATTTCGGGCTATTCCTGATGAATCTACTGGGGAAAACGCAGCCCGATCACGCTGTTGCGCTGCGCATCCTTGCTCAGCTAGACGAAGTGTTGGCCCAACAGGTGCAGGATAAATACCTGGACAGCGGCCAGGGCTTTTTCCCTCTGCCTCTCACCGGCTATCGCGCCCCATTGGGGGAATGTCTGCGTGAGGGACTATGGCACGCGGCGCAACACTTGGGGATCGAGGAAACAGCCGCGCACGAAATGCTGATTCCCCCGGCGCAGGCTTCCAGCCGCGCCTTTGTCTTCGCCTTGTCTGCCTTGCTGGAACAGGCAGTTCGCCAGGGCTATCGCGGCATCCTGCTGATCATTGACGAGCTAGGCAAGCTGCTGGAGTTCGCCGCGATGCGCCCCGATGCCGCTGACCTTTACTTATTGCAGGAGATTGCTGAGTTTGCCAACCGCAGCGCCGATACGCCGCTAGTAGTCGTCGGCATCCTACATCAGGCCTTCGAACGCTACGCGACCTTCGTAAACAGCGTGACGCAACAGGAATGGGCCAAGATCCAGGGACGCTTCGAAGACATCCCCTTCCAGGAACCGCCGACTCGACAACTGCACTTGCTGGCCCGGGCTCTGGCGCACGGCCTGGTACCAGACCAGCGGACCAGTGGTTTTGTATCTATAATTGATCCCAAGAGATCGTCTTTCTTATGAGGCGCATTGAACGCCAGGTGAGATGGTCAGATGGTTGAACTGCCAGAGTCCAACCGATTGCCTGTGGCATCCTTAGCAAGTGTCTTCAATAACGTAACCAACTCTTACAAGTTCTACTGGTTTCTGTCCATTTTGGACACTGTTAAGGCTCACTGTGGCAGGACGATCCCCATTAACCATTTACTGGCGAGGATGATCGCCAATGCCTGGTATCCACTGCACTATTTCCACCTGTCGTTTGGCAGGCAGGATCAACTGGGACACGTTGCCGATCTCTTGCGGGCACAAAGCGGCTCTTTGGACATCAACGCCAGGCCCCAAGAAATCATTGAAACAGTACACGATACCCTTGCCGGTACTGGTCAACTTGTCAGAGAGATCAGGAAGCTGGGGTATTATGTTCCTCAACGTTTTCTGCGTACGTTCTTCTATGATCAAACCAGAGGAATCGAAGACTGGAAAGTCAATGATTTGGTCGTGGCCCTCGCTGAGCAACACTTTGATAACCTGCACTCGCCCTGTCTTTATCGATTGGTTTCAACACCTGACAGAAGTATCGAGATTCACCCTGCCTGGTACGAGTATTTGCAGGAGCACATTCGTATCCTGGAAGGCTTTTGCCTCTGGAATCTAGTGAGCTACCTGCAAAAACACAACCCGAATGTTCCTAATATCGCGGGCAAGTTGTTTCGTCCTGAACATCGCGATCTGAAACAGGCTCGTGATTATTGGAAGCTCGTCTTTCAGGGTGTCGGACGGATATGGTGTATCTACTCCCGCCAGCCGATTTTTTCTGGCGATTATTCGCTCGATCATTTCTTGCCGTGGAGCTTTGTCGCCCACGATTTGCTCTGGAACATCATCCCAACGCCCAAAGCGGTCAATTCGAGCAAAGGAGATCTCTTACCAGATATAGGCCGCTATTTCGACCCATTCGCTCATTTACAGTACGAGTCTGTCCAGATTGTAGCCAGTTCTAGGCATACAAGACTGCTAGAAGATCATCTGCTGCTTTTGAAGAGTGCCTCTGTTCAACAATTGCAGGAGATGACCTTCGAGCATTTCCGACAAGTCTTGTATGAGACTATCATGCCACAAGCACAAATCGCCCGGAATATGGGATTCCAGGGCAACTGGAGGTATTCAGGCGAATGATCTTCCAATCTCCCAAGAATCCGTACAGCTATGCGACCGTCAAGGAGCGGAACACGCCTTCCTTTCCGACCTACGAACTGTTCAGGCAGGGGTTGATCAAAGGCAGAGTTCTCGACTTCGGCTGTGGTCTGGGATTGGACGGCAAGTTCCTCAGGGACAAAGGCTTTGAAGTAACGGATTACGACCCTTATTATGCTCCAGATTATCCTTCGGGTCAGTTCGAGACTATTCTGTGTATTTATGTTTTGAATGTACTGTTGCCCGAAGAGCAATCTCACGTCCTGATGGCTGTATCCGAACATCTGTCCAGAGACGGCAGAGCTTTTTTCGCCGTGAGAAGGGACATCAAGCACAATGGCTTTCGCACCCATGCAAAGGCAAACGTCAAGGTCTATCAATGCAACGTGATTTTGCCTTATAGGAGCATCCTGCGAACAGGTCATTGCGAAATATACGAATATCGCCATTTCAATCAGTTGCAGCATTCAACCGACTGCCCATTCTGCGCACCAGACCCTTCTCGCGAATTGATCACAGAATCTGCCACGGTGTATGCCATGCTGGACAAATATCCTGTCAGCCCTGGTCATACACTGGTCATACCAAAACTACATATGAGCGACTACTTTGACCTTCCAGAGCGCGCCAAAGCAGCGTGTTGGGCTGTTGTTGACCGGGTAAAAATGCTGCTGTCCCAGCGCTTTCACCCCGATGGGTTCAATGTGGGAATCAACGTTGGACAGTCTGCCGGGCAAACAGTACCCCATGTTCACATCCACTTGATTCCCCGTTACCACGGAGATGTTCAAAATCCCAGAGGTGGCGTCAGAGGAGTTATCCCTGACAAAGCGGACTATCTTTCTTCTTGATAAGTCACCTCACCCTGCGGCCAGATTGCGACCTTCGCCGAACGGATGGAGATCCCCACACTGATCGGCGACTACGATAATCCCAGTCTCAACCGGTCATTGCTGCAGTCCTATATTTTCTCTACTGACAGCGCTCAAGGAAATGAGCGCTGAAAATATCATCCAGTACGATTCGGTACACCATCTCAATCATTTCTGGCCATTAGGAACGGACCCCAAACGTCTGGAAGAGGCCATCCGTAAGGAAAGTGAGCGCCTGACCCTGGAGCCGGCGGCGCTCATCAAAGAGCTTAACGAACGGTTCCGTACCAATTCGTCCTACAAGTTTGGCAGCGTGTCGCTGGATGTGGAGTGGGGCCATCCGGACGATTGGGCGGCTAAGGAGTTCATTATCACACCAGAGGCGATGCCCCCAACCCCGTCTTTCGACCTTAAGGCCGGGGGATTACCACAGGAGATTGATCGCGGCATCGTAGCCTGGGTGTGGTTGCGCGATGAGTCCGAACGCGGCGTGCTGCACGAGCGGGTGCGTAGTTATGTGGAAGATCAGGGAGCAGCAAGTGGCTCAAAAGAAACGCCACTGCCAGTGATCGCCATCATTCCCAGGGAACCTGTCCCCGAACTGGAGCAAATCTTGATTCGTCTCAAAGCTCTGGAAGCTATCGGGAAACGCAAAGATCTGCTGGACGAAATCGGACAGCACACCTACGAACAAGAGCATGATCGGACGAAAGCAGCGCTTGGCAAGGCGTTGCGGCAACTGCGCGGAAACGCCGAACAGATCTGGGATATCCAGCGCAATCCGGAGAAAATCGTGGTTCCCCAAGCCTATCAGGCTGCTGTCGCTGCCAGCGAGCATGGCCTGAGCATCAAGAAGGTGCTTGAGCAACTGTATGACCTGGCCTACCACATACGTCCGCCGGAGTTCTTCACGCAATACTCGGCTCTAGTGACTAAAGGGCAGAGCAAGTTACGTAGCGCAGTCAAAACCGTCGCCAAGAATCTCCTGTATGATCGTATTGGCAGTGCTCTGAGCGGCATGGATAGTGTGTCCAAAGACCTGTGTGAGAAATATCTGAGCAAGAAATGGGGTATGTTGACCCAATCACGGGGAGCGTCAGGCCCTCTTGCATTACAGAAGCCGACCTCCCCCAAGTTGCAGCCTGCCTGGGATTGGCTCGACCGCACCTTTGCGCCAGGCGTGCAGGATGCGCGGCTGTCCGATATTATCCCTAAACTGCTCAAGCCGCCCTACGGCTTCGACTACAACACGGTGATGCTGCTGCTGTGCGGCTGGTTCGGCTATCATAGGTCGGAGTTGCTGCTGAGCCGTCAGGGTAGGCGCATAAAGCTGGAAGATCTGGAGCAGGAGATTGAAACTAACAAGACGGCACGCGATTTCCTCAACTGGGCCTATGTGAATGGCCTGGCGCTATCCCGCCGCGACCCGGACGTCGCTTTACAAGAGATGCGGAGCCTGCGGGCAAGAATTATCAAGAAGCAGCCGCCTTTCTCTCAGGCCGAGGCCGGCGAGGCTGTGCAGGCACTCTATGAATTCGCGCTCCAGGAAAAGCAGCCGCCGGATGTTCGTCAACAGGCTGCCGAAGCCGCCGGCTGTCTGAGGAAAGCGCTTGAAGCCGCCCAGAAATATGACCAGGAAGTGCGGCAAATTCTGGCGCATCTCGATAGTTCGCATGAAGCGTCCGACTTGCTCAAGCAGCGTCAGCGTCTGCCTTCTCTGAACGTTGATGAACTGGTCATCGTCACACAGCCAGCTATTAGCGAGATCGAAGATCGTATTTTCACCGAGCTTGAACAGACGATAGAGGCAGAACGCTATCGCGTGGAGAAGTTGACCGATATCACTCAAACCGGGGCGCTTGAGCAGCGACTGCGCACCCTTAAGAGTCAACTCGAAAAACAAGGGTTGACCCCCTTTGCCCAGCAGGCAGCAACGATCGTTGATGCGTTGCAGAAACGGATCGCACAACTCAAAGCAGCAGAGCAGGAAACCGCCATCAGGAAAGAAGTCGAGGCAATGACGGTAGATACCAGCCTGACCCAGCTCGGCAAATACCATCAACGCCTGCGCGAGATGGTGCTTGTTTCTCCTGAGCTCAAACAGATACGTGACAGGAAACAGGAAGCTATTCAACGAGAGATTGACAACCTGAAGACATTCGCCGCTGGCATTACCGAACAGGTTCGCAGCGTGCATCCGAACGATGTTCAACAGATGCAGAAGAGGATCCTCAACTGCCAAAGCCGCTATGTCGGCACACAATACGAGCAGATGCTCGGTCAGGCACTAGGCTATCTGGAAACTCTCCAACAATTCCTTGCGGAAGTGCGCAACCTGGAGCAACTGCCGTTGACAACACCCCAGGATGCGCAAAACGCCAAGCAAAGGCTGAGGGAAATCGAAGCGCGTTTCAAAGAGAGGTTGAGTGCTTTTCATCTCAAGGCGCTGAATCAAGTTCACGAAAGCATTGCCGACCGGCTAAAGACGGCCCGTCAGCAAGCTATCCAATGGTTGGAAACGCTCGAGCGTGACCAATACAAAGTGCCCCTCGGCGAACTTCAGCACAAACTGGAGCACCCGCCGGCTTTCTTGCCTACAGATCATCAGCCGCGTCTGGATGCTCTGCGCGCTCATGTACAGGAACGGCTAGACCAAGACCATATCGCACAGATCGAATTGCTGTTCCGGTCACTTGGCACACCTGAGAAGCGCAAAGAATGCTTGAACCGGCTGCTGCAACTCGGCGCGGAGGAAATCTAGACTCCGGGAGCACCAAGTGTGATGTGTTCTTTCCTGCTAGATCGCAACGGTGATGCCCGTGTTCCAGAGGGCTATACTGTCATTGACAGCGAAGTCGCCTTCCTGGCTCATGCCGTAGACGACGGGTGCTGGCTGATCCGTGGTGCCCGGCTGTGCGATTGGGCAGAGGTATTCCTGAACGGGCGCAAGATAAGCTGGCAGGAAACGCTCTCGCCTATCGGCGAACTCCAGGCTGCGATTCCTGGTCTCAACCCCGAACAGGCTGCTGAGCTTTTCGCCAGGCTAGGGGAGCGGTTCGACACTTTGCCGCATCCTCTTACCGCCCTAACGATCGCGCAAGCGTTGCATCCGCGCGATCTGTATCTGTGGCAGGCTCAGCCTTCCCTGGTTCATGCTGCGCAATGGCTCCTGTGGCTCGACCAATCCCCCCTGACAGAGGCCGAGCGGCGTCTAGTCCAAGCAATACAATGGCGCTGGTTTTCTGAGTGTCCGGATGAACTCAGAGCGATCTACGACATTGACGAGCCGGAGGCAGCCCGGCATATGTTGGAGGAGTGGCTTGGCCTCACACCGAGTACGCGCGGATATCCAGAACCGTTCCCTGTCGAAGTCGAAGTTCCTCAGCATTGGCGAGAAAGAGCAAAAAGTACCTGGCGCTCTCGTCTGATTGAAACACGGGGGGCTTTTACGGCTTCGTTGCTAGAGCAGCCCTTGCCCTCTGTGCTCAGGCAGGTAGCCGGTGAGGTAGCGCACTCCTATTTTGTACACAACCCCGAGTACCTGACCGAGGAGTATCTCGGTAAGCTCGCAAAAGTTGTACCCAGGACACAGTGGGAGCAACTGAGACGGTTGTTGCGTCCCTCTGAACCCTCTAAGGTGCCCGCCGCGGCAGCAGACGTTCGCCAATGGTTCAAAGAAGAGTACCTGCCGTTCCGCGAGTGGCAGCGAACGACCGGAAATAGGGAAGCCTATCAGTGTGTGTTGGATGCAGGCCGCTCTTTTGCGCAGTGGTATCTTGACTTCTACCCGCGAGCTGCTATCTCCAACGATCCCTCGCCTCTCAGCTTTGCGAATGCCATAGCGTTGCATCAAAAGAAATCTCGCTTTGTGACCCTGTTGGTCGTGCTGGATGGCCTGCACCATGTGGATGCCCAATACCTACTGGCAGCTTTGCGAGGCAAGACGGGACGCTTAACGCTGCGGCGAGACGATCTGGTCTTCGCGCCGATTCCTACCATCACGCAGTTCGCCAAAGAAGCGTTGACGAAAGGGGCGCTACCCAGAGATAGCGCCGAAGTACCTCGCTTGGGTGAGGTTATCTCGGAAAACAAGTTCCCCCTAAAAAAGCTGGAGGCGGCCAAGCCTGGAGATATATTTATCTGGAGCCTCCAGGAACCCGACCGTACCTACCATTCACGCAACAGCTATGAGACGCTCCAAGATGAAGTCGAAGGACAGCTTAATACGGTTGCCGACAAGATCGCTAAGATCGTCAATCAACTGCCCGCACAGATCGCTCTGCGTGTCATTCTGACGTCTGACCATGGACGGTTGCTCGGCACATCTGAGCGGTCTGTGCCGGTGCCTCCTGGTATGCAGGCCCATGGCCGGGCTGCCTGGGGACACACCCAACTGACATATCCTGCTTCCGGCTATGTACTGGATGGCAACCTGGTGTATCTGTTCGGTGAACGCTTCGGTTTGGCGGAAGATGTCGTTATCATCCTGGATGAGAGCGCTTTCCTCACCAGCGACGGTAAACAGGGTTCTGAACGCTATGCACATGGTGGCCTGTTCCCAGAAGAAGTGCTTGTGCCCTGGCTTGAACTAGAGCGCGACGCTGTGCCCATTCAGGATGGCAGTCTTCGTATTTCTGTAAAGATCACCGGGAAAGGTAAAGCGGGGCAGCCAGGTGTTCTCAACGTCAAAGTCATCAACAACAACGAGCTCCCGCTGATCCTGAGTTCGATCTGTCTGTTAATCGGAGAAAAGCGGCGGGAATCTTTCGATCTCGAAAGCGAGGTGCTGCCCCTCAAAGAATCTCCGTATGAGGTGAAACTGAATGTGTGGCCCTCGCGCGATGAAGTCCAACACAGCGCTGCTTCGGCGAGGGTACGCTGGCCCAGTGGGGAATACAGCGAAGTACAGGCCACTGTAGAGATCGAGAGCGAGGAACTGTACCGGCGTAGCATCTCGCTTGACGATCTCGGCTTATAGCAGGTGGAATTTT
>VSSL01000107.1_pt1 | contig 20328 bp, 24 predicted proteins | sample 4557531 | NCBI WGS metagenome assembly VSSL01 (sample SAMN10986726, study PRJNA523729) | hot springs metagenome | isolation source: hot springs | place: India:Timba, Gujarat | collected 2018-05-31 | reverse complement strand
CTTCGAACAGGGCCTGCGAGGCATCGGCTTGCGGTTCACCTATGAGTCGCCGCCTTTCACCTGCGACCTGCGCATCGAGCCGTTCTATGCGGATACCGCCTTCTTTTTCATCCAGTTCAACGCGGCGCACCCGCAACCGCTCTCGCTGGAGACCATCTTGCTTCGTGCGGCAGAGTTCGGCGAGTATGTGCGCGACGAGGCGGAAGAGGTGCTTGTCTCGCTGTTGCAGGGGTGAGAGCCATCGGGTCACGACCTCCACGCTGGAAACAGGTTCTGGAAACGGTGTTGCCGCTGGCGCTGGCGGTGCTCGCGGTACAGGTGAAAGGCTTTCTGCACCAGCTGGGCGGCACCAGTACGTCCACACTCCTGCTGGCGCTGGTCGTCATCGCCTTCTTGATTCCGCAACTGCGACGCTATGCGCTGGTAGTGATTTGCTTCGGCGTGTGCGTGTTCTCGCTGCATCGGATGTGGGAAGGCGCTCGTGCGGTAGACTGGCAGGAGGCGGTGTGGACAGATTACGCCTTTGTGCTGATGTGGCTGGGGATAGCGCTGTTCAGCGGCGCAGCGGGCATCGGCGAGGTGTGGTTTGAGAGCCCGCGCTGGTCGCAACAGAGCTATCTGATGGCGGTCGCCCTGTATTTCATCGGGCATGGCGGCTCGGAATGGCTGCAGGGCAAACCGGTGTATGCCCTGTTTCTCGCTCTGGTAGGGCTGGTCGCGTTCGGCGGAGTGTTGTGGGTAGGAAGCGGAAAAAAACCTCTGCCCGAGCCTTCACCCCGCCGCACTCCCCGGCGCGTCCGCTGGATTCATGAGCCTTCCTCCTCGGAAGAACCGCGTAATCATCCCACATAACCTCCCCGCATCTCCCCCCCGTTGCAAACAGTGCTGCCAACCCGCTGCGGGACGATGTCTATGTTGCCAGCACCGGTCCCGAAGCATGGATGAGACCTCCTCTCTCCTGGTTTCTATCACCCTGTCAAACGTGCATCTTCGGATTAGCCCATGGTTGATTTCAATCGTAGGTTAAAAGGCTGACACCCCACTCAAACCCGTACCGGGCGAACGTAATCACCCGCACTGAGCGATAGCTGCACCTTGACCGTTTGACCAACGCCCACTCGTGTTGCCATCCATCGGGTATCCGTACTCACAGGGGGTATCTCACACGGCAAGGACGGCGGCGACGCAGGCACAGGCTGGAAGGGGGAGTGTGTCGGGTGTGCGCGCAACCGCCAGTCGCCCGCTTGCACTGGCAGGCGGAACCTCCCTTGCGCGTCCGCAAAGGTGCACGCGAACGGCTCCCCGAATTGCATTACCATCCGATACCGCCGCCGCACCCCATTACAGGTGGCGACGCTGCCTCCCCCGGCAACTCTTGTGTGCGTAGTCGGCTTTTTCCCCTGCGCGACTACCAGCGCAAACGGCTCCGGTTTCCCCTCTGCCCCTTTCACTTCCCCTGCGATGAAGGCGTCCGGCGCATCGATGGCGATTTCTCCCAGTTCCCATCGCTCGCAGGCTGTTTGCATGGGAGGGCGTGTATCTGTTGGGATCAGGCTTGTCCATGCCTCAAGTCCGTTGGGGAAGCGGCACATCGCAGGAACGATGGGACCTGTGGGGTTGGAAAACTGACGGACGGTAAACCATCCTTGCGCATCCGTAAAGGTCAGGTAGTCGGTAGGCAGAAACTTGAACCACTTGCCCGGTACCGTATGCAACAGCACCGCCTCTCCGCGTAGCGGCTGGCGTGTGCGAGAGTCTATCAACCTGCCGTGCACCTCTCGGGTGCCCAGGTGGTAACGCACCCGCAGTTCGCGCTTGTTGAGCGGAACCGGTTCATGGAATCGCTGGCGCATCCCCGCGGGCAGTTCTCCGCCCCACGCCCAGTAGGCGGTAGCCCCTTTGGGGACCATCACGGTTAGCCTGCCCTGCGCGTCCGTTTGGAGAATAGCTTCCGGCATCTGCGACAGATGTACCGGCGCGGGGATTTCGGGTATTCGCATCTGGACTATTCTCCCCTTCAGCCCCGTTGCGGGTTCGCCGAAGCAGTTCTGCACGGTCCATGTGCATTCTCCCCCCGAAGCAAGGGTCAGCTTGACGTTCTGCAGGGTGTCCAGACGGGCAATGTTCCACGCCCATCCTGCCTGAGGATGCCACGCCAGCACCAGAAAGCGCAAAGGCGTCTGGTTTTCATGGGAGACGGTCAGCAGTTCGGAGGGCAGGGGAAGACGGGTACGCAGTTCACCGGTCTCCGAAGTGCTCCAGTTTCCGGGCAGAGGTTTCAGCGCGCCAGCGGGGATGATGCGCCACAGCAGAACCTGTGCGCCTTTTACCGGTCGCCCTTCGCGGGTGACGGTGCGAACATGCAAAAGCGGGAATGATGGCATCGCCAGCACCCCTCCTTTGTTCCCGCATTGTTTTGTCCTTTAGACGCCCGGAGTGACGATAGAGTTACCCTTCAGCCTGCCCGGGCGCGGCGTAACGCTTCGATATACTCCTCCGGCAGTTTCACCGGCTTGCCCTCCTCCGACCACCAGCGCGGCGTTTCAGAATATATCCACACGTATTCGTCTGCCACTTTCAACGCCTCGCGCACCAGCGCCTCGAACTGCGCGGGCGGATGCGGGTTCTTGCTCAGGTCGTCGGTATGCCAGCCGCTGTGGCGCCAGTCCAGGTCCATCCAGATGCCGAACGAGAAGGAGAAGACGCGAGCATATTTGCGCGGGTCTGCTACAATCGGAAGCAGTTCCTGTTTCATCATGCGGTATGCCTTTGCGAACTGCGCGGGGTCGCGAAAGCCATAGGAGAGCTCGTGTCCGTCCACGAGGCGCGTTCTGCCTGTGGCGGCTTCCACCATGCCGTCCAGAAACGGCGCGAGCAAGCCGTAATCGCATTCTTTCAGCGGTCTCTTCCCGCCCTGCGATTGCGCCCAGGGCAGGCAATAGCCGAAGGTGAGCAGAACCGTTAACCCGGGGTAGCCCTGCTGGAACGCCTGCATCACCTCTCTGCCCCGCCTCCGAACCTGCGCCGCGTACTCTTCCCACGATTTGGTGCGGGCATCGCGCTGGCGCTGGTAATTGAACAGCGGCTCGTTGTACTGCTCGATATCGAAGAGGATGCCTTTGCACCTGCCCTCTCGCGCGATTCGCGCCGCCAGCCGTGCGTTGTTCAGCACCGCCGAGAAGTCCTCGAACCAGTCGATGTCCGCAGGGGTCGTGTTGAAACGCAGGAAGTTGTGCCTGAATCGACGGAAGGGCGTGGCTTTCAAATCATCCAGAGCGGGACGTAACTCCGCCTCGGTGAATGCACGCTTGCTCCAGCACTCCCAGGTGAAGTTGGCGGTTTTGCCTTCCGGGGTGGTGTAGTTAATGTGAAACACACACCCGTCAAAGGGCGTCTTTTCCATCTGCGCGACATGGCGTCGCATGAAAGCGGTGTCCGGCTCATCCCAGCCGAACTCGATGAGCTTTTTGTCTGGCATCAGGTCTACCTCCCTGTTTGCTTCGTATGCTATCCCAGAGCCTGCACCGCCTCCGCAATGCGAGCGAGACCGTTGCGGATGGTGTCCAGCGAACAGGCGTAAGAGAGCCGGATATTTTCATCCGCGCCGAAGCCGCTGCCCGGCACCACCGCTACCCGCGCTACTTCCAGCAGGTACTCCGCAAAAGCATCCGAATTGTTGATTACCCGGTCGCCCCAGCGCTTGCCGTACAGCGCGGAGACGTTGGGGAAAGCGTAGAACGCCCCGCCCGGCTCGGCGCAGCGGAAGCCGGGAATGCGGTTCAAGCCGTCTACAATCACCCGCCTGCGCTCGGCGAACGCCGCCACCATCTGCTTCACCGTATCCTCCGGCGCCTGCAACGCTGCCAGCGCAGCTCGCTGTGCGATAGAGGTGGGGTTGGAGGTGGACTGGTCCTGAATGCGCGTCATGGCGGCAATCAGCTCGCGTTCCGCCGCGGCGTAGCCGATACGCCAGCCGGTCATCGAGTACGCCTTGGACATACCATTGACCAGAATAGTGCGCTTCTTCACTTCTTCGCTCAGACTGGCGACGCTGAAGTGCTCGTGCCCATCGTACACCATCTTCTCGTAAATCTCGTCGGAGATGATATACAGGTCATGCTGAAGGGCAAGGTCGGCAATCTCCTCCAGCCTCTGGCGAGGGAACACCGCACCCGTCGGGTTACAGGGGCTGTTCACCACAATGGCGCGCGTGCGGGCGGTCACTTTCTCGCGAATGGCGTCTATGGTGGGCACGAAATCGGTGCTCTCATCGGCGTACACAAACACCGGCACGCCGTCGGCGAGTTTGACCATCTCCGGGTAGCTCACCCAGTAGGGGGCGGGGATAATCACCTCGTCGCCGGGGTCGCAGATGACCTGAAAGGTGTTGTACAGCGCATGTTTGCCCCCGCAGGTGACGATAATCTGGTTCGGTTCATACTTCAGTCCGTTATCGCGCCAGAGCTTCTCGCAAATCGCCTTGCGCAGCGGCTCGATACCGGCGGTAGGCGTGTACTTGGTAAAGCCCTCGCGCAGGGCAGCGATGGCAGCATCCTTGATGAACTCGGGGGTGTCAAAATCGGGCTCTCCTGCCCCGAACGAGAGTACGTCAATTCCTTCCTCGCGCATCTTGCGCGCTTTGGCGGTGATGGCGAGTGTGGGAGATGGACTGGTGCGTTGAGCACGCTGGGAAATGAACATACCAAACCTCCTTACGGTTGAAGATGGCTACTGGTGTCGTTTTCGGACATGGGTTCCACGCGAGCGAACTGCTGGTAAATCTCGCGCAGCGGCACGCCCGGACGAAACCGCTCATGATACTGCGTCAGCGCATAGCGGAAAACCTCCGCAATTAACGGGTCCCACAGATGGTACACCTCCTGAACATCTTCCGGGGGGATCAGCAATACACCGTGCGACTCGCTGCTGTCGGGAATAGTGGTGAAATGCGCCACCTCTCCGACAAACACGGGAGCATACCACTGACTGCCGTCGGCTTCCCGCAGCACGTAGACGCCGAGTGGCTGTATCTTATCCAGAATAATGCCAGCCTCTTCCTGAGCTTCCCGGCGTATCGCCTGTTCGGGCGTTTCGCCCTGCTGGAGGTGACCACTGGGGATACTCCAGCCTCGCCCTTCGATGTCGCAGAGCACCACCCTGTCACCGAAAAAGGCGAACAGAAGCACCGCGTACACCGGCTGGATACCCCGCCACGTGCGGCGCGGACGAAAAGTGACCTGCCTGTCGTGCCAGGACACGGTAGGAAATGAAACCGCTGCCATACACTCTCCTTCCCTTATGGGACTCGCCTTCATATTATCACTTGCGAGCGTGCCTGGCGTCAAGGGCACTTGCTATCCGTTCGCGCACCGCCTCCAGCTTTCTGGGGTCTTTTTCAAACTCGGTCAGGCTCTGGGTCAGCTCCTGAATCATCTTCTGCGTGGCGGCTTCGCCGAACTCCTTCTCATACAGGGTGAGGTACTCGTAGTCCTCCGCGCCGTCGCAGATGAGCTCCAGACGAATGGATGTCACCGGTCCATATACCCTCACGCGCTTGCCCGGATACATCAATGAGCCGTCGCCATACACAGTCGGGTTAATATCTTTCACCGTGGCGATGTCCTTCCAGGGGTCTTCGGTGCTGGCAGGATTCCACCAGACGGTGTTCCAGTACAGCAAACCCTGTACGCCAAACATCTTCTGTTGCCAGAAGAGGATACGATGCGCGATGCCGTCCATGTCTACAAAGAAGTTGGCAAACGGTTTGCCGGGTCCACAGCACACGTACCACCACACCTCCTCGCCCTGCTGCTGACGCTGGCGAAGCAGGTTGGGGTGGAAGAAGGCGGTGTTGGGGCACCAGATGTTGATGTGCCCTGCGAGCAGGTCAATGGGCGTCCTGTCCTTGTCGAAGTCCGGGTTGCGATAGTAGGGCGATACGATTTTGAGTTTGGGGTCTACCTTCTTTATCCGGCTGCACACTTCAATCAGGCGGTCGTACTGCTCGCGGGTTATCGGCTCGTCCACCACATAGAAGTAGCCCTTGTGCAGCCATCCACCCTGTCGGAGGTGCTCCACCGTTCGGCGTAGCTGCGCTTCATCGTCGCTGTAGGGGATAACAAAACTGGTCAGACGCGGGTCGCCCAGATACTTGCCTGCCTCCGGCGAGAAGATGTCTACCGGAATCGAGTAGGGCGAGATTCGGCGCGAGACCAGATGCTCCCAGTATCGCTCCATCAGCTTCTGATGTGCTTTGCTGCTCGGTGACACGCTATGATGTCGGGCAATTCCATCGCCCCATAACCCGAAAGCGGTGCGCATCGACGGCGTCAGGGGGATTTCAAAGCTCCACACCCGAAGCTCTATCGGTATGGTGTGCCGCTCACCACCGGTGAACTCCAGTTCCAGCTGACCCCGATACCGCCCCGGCTGTGCGTCACGAGGCACTTCGATGCTTATCCACAAAGGCTGGTTCTGGTTCGGCTCGAGGTCCAGGGGCAGTTGTACTGGGGGAAGGGGGTCGGGGTAATCCCGACCGTGTGCGGGCAGGTGAATGTACGCCACCCGGTAGACGGTCACCACATGTGCGCTCAGGCGGAGGTTTCCATCTGCGTGGAGGTCGCTCACCTTGACATCCACCAGCTGCGCCCTGCGAGGTGGGCGAATCACGATTTGCGCCGCTTCTCGCTCGCCCCGGGCTGCGGACAGACGCAAAATGGGTTCCGTCGGGGCGGGGGGCGGTTCATCCCTGAATACCTTCTGCATGGCGGGCGCAACCCATATCTGGCAACCGGGCTGTGCTGCCGCAATGCCAGCGGTCATCGGCAGGCAGGCTATCCATGCTGTACAGAACACGGGCAAGCACCTCACTGTTTACACCTCCGAAGGGGGCATTTGTTGGGGTACTGATTTCACGTCAGTGGAGGGGTATCCTGCCCCAGGTACACCAGATGCGTTGGGCACCGGCAGTCGCTGGAACCGAAGCCACGCGCTATCACCCGGGCGTGGGGTAGAGCAAGCGTCTGCCAGTTGATGGTACACTCCCTTCGCTCGCCCGTAGGGAAGAGACGAACATCTTGCACAACGGCATGTTGCAGCAGGTAGTCGATGTGCCAGCGCAGGCGTTTCTCGGGGCGCAGGTGGCGAGCAATTCGCGCCCGCAAGCCCCCTAACGCGCTACCTGTATAGATATAGCTGCCTGCAGGGAAGTGAAACGTGCCCAGTGCGCCGATTTGCAGGGTAACTCCTTCCGCGAGAGACAGCACCAGCTGATACACACCCGGCTCGTTGGGGATGGCTTCCACATCAAGCATTGCCAGGTGACCTCCTCAACCGTGTAGACGATTTTCGATGCGGAGTGACAAATGCCCTTCTATAGCGTATCTGCAGACCGCGCATTCACCTTGACACCCCTTCGGAGCTTTCGGTATACTATGACCGATTGAGAAACCCTTCGCGAACTGGCATGATGAAGAAGAGCAGGCGAATGTATGAACATCTTCCGCAGCCGCGTGGCAGGCGGTTTTTTATTGAGCAGGAGCGCGGCGTTACCGATGTCCGGGTAGAGGTCGGGCTGGCGCATGTGCGCGTGCGTGCGGGCTCTGGTGAGAAAGGGCTGCACAACCACCTCAAGATACTTGAAGCCATTGCGAAACAAGGCGTTAACGTCTCCCTCGTGAAAATCCATCACGACTGGATTACCTTCGCCATTAGCCAGGCAGATGTACCGACGGTTACAGGCTGTCTGGACAGCCTCGGTCTCGAATACAAGATAGTGCCGAACCTCGCACTGGTCATTACAGTTGCCTCGAACATGCGCGAATCCGCAGGGGTGATGGCGCAGATTGCGGAGGCGCTGTGGGAAGCGGATGCTCACATCATTGAGACGGGCGATTCGCACAACACAGTGCAGTGCCTTGTGCCGGAAGAACGTGCTTTCGCCGCTGCGCAGTCACTGCGTCGTCGGTTCCTTCTGGGGGAGGTGGCGTCGTGAAGATTCTGGTGATGAAGTTTGGCGGGACGTCCGTCGATTCGCCAGAGCATCGCGAAATCGCCGCCCGCAAGGTGATACGCGCTAAGGAAGATGGTTTCGCCCCGGTGGTGGTCGTCTCTGCTATCGGCAGAAGAGGCGCCCCCTACGCGACGGACACGCTGATAGAGTTTCTCCGAAGCATTGACCCGTCCGTTCCCCCCAATCCCCGCGAGCTGGACCTGATGATGGCGTGCGGGGAGATTATCTCCACCGTAGTGATGGCGCACACGCTCAAAACGATGGGCTACGATGCAGTCGCCCTCACTGGTGGGCAGGCAGGCATTATCACCGATAACGAATACGGTAACGCCCGGGTACTGCAGATACATCCGCAGGCGATTCGTCATCATCTGGAAGCAGGAAAAATCGTCGTAGTGGCTGGCTTTCAGGGCGTTGCCGAAGATAAGCTGGGTTTCCACCCCGATATCACCACATTGGGGCGTGGTGGAAGCGATACCACCGCCTCCGCGCTGGGTGCGGCGTTGAACGCTGTCGCGGTGGAAATCTACACCGATGTGGACGGCGTGAAAACCGCCGACCCCGACATTATCCCTGATGCGCAAACGCTGCCCATCATCAGCTATGAGGAGGTCGCGGAGATTGCGCACCAGGGCGCGAAAGTGCTTCATCCCCGTGCTGCTGAAATCGCTATGCTCCATAACATTCCTCTGTGGGTCAAGTGCACTTTTACCGAAGAGCCGGGCACACTGGTGACCTCCAATGAGAGCGCAGAGGAAGCCGACCTGCCAGAAGTCACCGGCGTCACTCACATCACTGGAAAAATCGTCTACCTGATTTTCCACATCGGGGAAGTTCCAGAGAAACCGGAGATAGAACTGCAGCTGTATCGGCTGATGGCGCAGGCAGACATTAACCTCTACCTGAACAGCTACAGTCACGATACACTCAGCTTTGCAGTGCCTCGCGACCGGTGGAATCTGGTGCAGAGCCTGCTGGACGGTCTGGTGATGCCGGCGGGAGCTCCTCCCCAGCGTCTATTCATCTTTCGCGTGGGTGAGAAGCCCTCGCGCGAGTACCTGTTGCAGAAGCAGATGCTGGATGCTCTCAGCGGGGCTATCCCCGTGCAGGAGGTCGCGGTGGACGTGCTCGAAAACTGCACGATGGTTTCCCTGATTGCTGCCAAACTGAGCCGTCGTCCGGGTATGATGGCGCTGTTCCTGCGTACGCTATACGAAGCAGGCATCCAGGTGCTGCAGACGGCGGACTCAGAGATGTCGCTATCTTGTCTGGTTAATGAGAGCGACGTAGAGAAGGCGGTGCGCGTCTTACATGAGCGGTTCGTCACCGAGCGAGCGTACGCCCGACAGTGACCGGGAAGAGCGAGAGCCCGAGCTGCCGAGGGTTCCCGAACTTCCCGAGCCGCCGGAGATAAAAACGCCCGATATCCGCCTGCGGGGTGAGCCTCATCGAAAGGAGGCTCCGATAAACCAGGGTATGCGGGCGATGGCGCTGGCGAGCACCATCGGGTTATCGCTGGTAATACCGCCCGTGCTGGGCTATTTCGCGGGTCGCTGGCTGGACGGAAAGTTCGGTACCGAACCGGTCATCTCCATGATTGGACTGGTGGTGGGTATCGTTCTGGGATTCGTGGAGATGGTGCATATTCTGCATCAGATCGAGCGGGAGGAGCGTAAGGGGAAGTAACGATGCAGGAGCTGCGCGTCGCCTATAGAAGTATAGCGTGGATGGCTGCCATTGGTGGGTATCTCCTGTTACATTACCGGCAATGGCAGATGGCAGCAGGCTACGTGGGGGGAGCGGTATTCGCCGCGCTTACCCTGTGGAGCCTGACGCAACTGGCGAACGCGCTGAGTGTCACCGTGACCAGACCGCGTCGCTGGTGGTGGAAACATGCGCTGTGGCGGTATCCAGTGATGCTGCTGGTCTTGTGGGCGGTTTCGCGACAGCCAATAATGTTTGTAGCCGGTTTTGTAGCCGGTGTTACTTTGCTGCCGCTATCGGCAGGGGGTACTGGCGATTCGTCGGGTATGGCGTCGCCCGGCGTGGCTGAGCGTCGAGTTCTGGGCGCCCAGAGCCGTCCGTAAATCACGGGATTTGTAACGGGGAGGTCATCAGCACGGGAGTTGGAAGGACATCACGTTAGTCCATGGTTGTTTGTGGCGAACGCAGGCTTCGTGGCGCTGCTTCTTGTACTGGCAGCGATAGCGGGGACGCGCCGTATGCAGAAGATTCCCCGCAGCTTCTGGCAGAATGTTGCGGAGCAGACGGTAGAGTCTTTCCGCCATTTCGCAGTGAATGTCATCGGACCCGGCGGGGAGAAACATGCTCCGTTTCTGGGCACGCTGTTCGTGTTCATTCTGGCGTCCAATCTCATCGGTCTGGTGCCTGTATTCAGTGTGGCTGCTCCGACGGCAAATCTCAACACCACTATCGCGCTCGCACTGCTAACGTTCTTTTACGTGCAATGGCAGGGCATTCGCGCCAACGGTGTGCTGGGGTATCTCAAGCATTTTACGATGGGTACCCATCCGTTGCTCTGGCCGTTAATGGTGCCGCTGGAGATTATCAGCGAGCTGGCGAAGCCCCTGTCTCTGGCTATCCGTTTGTACGGTAACATGTACGGCAAGGAGCAGGTGATTATCGTGCTGGTGGGGCTGGCGGCATCGCTGCTGCCCATCTGGTTGCCCATCCCCTTCCAGTTTCCGATACTGGTTTTCGGAGTGTTTGTGGGCTTCGTGCAGGCACTCGTGTTTACGTTGTTAGCGGGGATTTACATTGCCCTGATGACGCAGCACGAAGAGGAGCCTGCACATTAGGTCGGTAGTCATCGCGGCACGTTGTGCCGCTTTCGATAAAACTCGAGCATAAGGAGGAAGAGCGTGGGTCTGTATCTATTCGGGTTAGCGCTGGCGGTTGGCTTCGGCTTGCCGGTGGCGGTATTGTCAGCAGCGATTGCGCAGGGGCGCGCAGCCGCAGCAGCGCTGGAAGGCATGGCTCGTCAGCCAGAGGCGGCGGGGAGCATCCGAACGGCGATGATTATCGCTCTGGCGTTCATCGAGTCGCTGGTCATCTACGCCCTGCTCATGTTCTTCATGTTGCAGGGCAAGCTGCCCGGCATCGATGCGCTCGCGCAGCTACCCAAGTAGGTGCGGGTGGGGTGCACAGCCACCCCACCTCTCCACAAACGTTAAAGGATAGCGAGGCGTAGAAGCAACCCATGAGCGAAATTATGCATCAACTGGGCATCGAACCGGCAACCATCGTCGTCGAGATGGTGGGGTTCGTGCTGTTGCTGTTGCTGCTCAAGCGGTTTCTGTGGGTTCCCGTCACAAACTATCTGGAGCAGCGCCAGAAGGACATCGCGCAGACGTACGATAAGGTCGAGCACACCCGTCAGGAGATGGAACGGCTTCGCAGTGAGTACGAGCAGCGACTTGCCAACATCGAGGCGGAGGCTCGTGCCCAGATTCAGGAGGCAGTCAAGGAAGCGCATCAGGTGCGCGAGCAGATACTGGCGGAAGCCCGACAACAAGCGGAAAAGATGATACGCGATGCGGAAGAGACCATCCGCTACGAGCGGGAGCGGGCACTGGCGGAGATGCGTACGCAGGTGGTGGAACTGACACTGCTGGCGACATCCCGAATCCTGCAGGAGAGCGTGGATGACGCCAGACACCGCAAGATGGTGGAAGATTTCATTGACCAGGTGGCGAGCGGCGTATGAGGGAAGAGCGTGTCGCCAGACGATATGCGCGTGCCCTGTTTAACGCGGCGGTGCGGGCGCAATCCATCGAGCCGGTGAACGAGGCGCTGCAGCAGTTACTGAGCGTCCTGCATGAACAGCCGCCCCTGCGACACCTGTTGCTGAATCCGCTTATCCCGCGCGAGCGCAAACAGCAGATGGTGCAGGATACCATCGGTCGCAGCACGCATCCCCTGCTGGCGTCTCTACTGAGCGTGCTGGTGGATAAACGGCGTGAACGCTTGCTGACTGAGGTGGCACGCGAGTTCGGTGAACTGCGCGATGAACACCTGGGAATCGTGCGGGTGCAGGCTACCACCGCCTACCCTCTGGACAGCCAGCAACAAGAGGCACTTATTCGCAGTCTGGAACGGCGCACCAGCAGGACGGTGGTGCTAGACACCCGGGTGGACCCGTCGTTGATTGGTGGTATCGTGGTGCGTATTGGCGATACTATCATTGACGGTAGTGTGCGAGGACAACTGCTGCGACTGCGGCAGTACTTGCTGAACCTATAGGGATGAGGAGGCAGGAGCCTTGGCGATAAGACCAGAAGAGATTACATCCATTCTTGAGAGAGAGCTGGAACAGTACCAGCGCGGCTATGAAGAGGTGGGCGTTGGTACGGTGCTGCAGGTCGGGGACGGCATTGCTCGTGTGTACGGCTTGCAGGACGTGATGGTGAGCGAACTCGTCGAGTTTCCTGACGGCACGATGGGCATGGCGCTGAACCTCGAAGAGGATAATGTTGGCGTTATCATACTGGGCAGCGACGAGAACATCAAGGAAGGCGATACGGTCAAACGCACCGGGCGCATCCTGTCTGTGCCTGTGGGGAAGCCGTTGCTCGGAAGGGTGGTGAACCCGCTGGGACAGCCTCTGGACGACAAGGGCGCTATCGTAAGCGAGGAATATCGCTTGCTGGAGATTAAAGCGCCCGGCGTGGTACACCGCCAACCGGTGAAAGAGCCGTTGCAGACGGGCATCAAAGCCATCGACAGTATGATTCCCATCGGTCGGGGACAGCGCGAGCTCATCATCGGCGACCGACAGACGGGTAAGACCGCCATCGCTATCGACACCATTATCAACCAGAAATACACCCACCACACCGATTCGCCCGTGTACTGCATCTATGTGGCGATTGGACAGAAGCTCAGCACGATCGCGCGCGTGGTGAAGACATTAGAAGACTACGGCGCAATGGACTACACCACGGTCGTCGTGGCGAGCGCGTCCGACCCCGCGCCGATGCAGTACATCGCCCCCTACGCGGGATGCACGATGGGCGAGTATTTCCGTGACAACGGAATGCACGCGCTGGTGGTGTATGACGACCTGTCCAAGCACGCGCAGGCGTATCGGCAGGTATCCCTGTTGCTGCGCCGACCGCCCGGGCGTGAAGCCTATCCGGGAGATGTTTTCTACCTGCACTCCCGCCTGTTAGAGCGCGCGGCGAAGCTCTCCGACGAAAAGGGCGGTGGTTCCCTCACCGCGTTGCCCATTATCGAAACACAAGCAGGCGACGTGTCCGCCTACATCCCGACAAACGTTATCTCCATCACCGACGGACAGATATATCTGGAGAGCGACCTGTTCTTCGCCGGTGTGCGCCCCGCGATGAACGTGGGTATCTCGGTATCGCGCGTGGGGGGGAACGCCCAGATTAAGGCAATGAAGCAGGTAGCTGGACGTTTGAAGCTCGACCTTGCCCAGTATCGCGAGGTGCAGGCGTTCGCGCAGTTCAGCTCCGACCTTGACCGCGTGACGCAACAGCAGCTGGCGCGCGGACAGCGTATGGTGGAATTGCTCAAACAACCCCAATACCAGCCGATGCCGGTAGAAGACCAGATTATTGTCATCTTCGCGGGCACAGGCGGCTATCTGGATGACATTCCGGTCAATGCCATCCAGCGCTTCGAGCAGGAGTTTCTCGCCTTTGTGCACGACAGGTATCCCGAAGTGCCGGAGAATATCCGGCGCGAAAAGGAGATAGATTCCATCACGCAAGCCGCTCTCGAAAGGGCGGTCAAAGAGTTCAAGGAGCAGTTCAGGGCATAAGCGATGGCAACGCTCAGACAGATACGACAGCGTATCCGTATCGCGCGGAACATCCAGCAGATTACCCGCGCGATGAAGCTCATCGCGGCGGCGCGATTGAAGCGGGCACAGGATCGCGTGATGGCGTCGCGTCCCTATTCCGAGAGAATGCAGACGCTTATCGGTACTCTCGCGCTGACAAGCGGTACAATAGAACACCCGCTTCTGCAGAGCCGTGAACAGGTGCGTCGCGTGGGTGTTCTGCTCATCACTGCCGACAGGGGTCTGTGCGGCAGCTACAACACCAACATCATCCGTCGGTGCATGGACTTTGTCCAGCAGTACGAACACGAGCAGGTGCGGTTACTGACGGTCGGCAAGAAGGGGATGCAGTTCATGCAACGCCGGGGGTATCCAACGGTGCAGCATTTCAGCATTCCTCTGTCCGGTCCCACGATTGCGCACGCGCAGGAGATAGCAGGCGTCGCCCAGCAGATGTTCCTCTCGGAGGAGGTCGACGAGTTCTATCTGGTGTTCAGCCGCTTTCGCAGCGCGCTGGTGCAGATTCCCACGGTACAGCGTCTTCTGCCCGTTGAGCGTGCGGAGGTGGAAAACGGACGGGTGGAGTACCTGGACTTCATCTTCGAGCCGTCGTCCGAAGAACTGCTCAAGAGGTTATTGCCGCGTTACGTGCTTAATCTGGTCTATCAGGCGTTGCTGGAATCGACCGCCAGCGAGCACGGCGCGCGCATGACCGCCATGTCTGCTGCAACCGACAATGCGGGTAAAATGATATCGACGCTCACCCTCAACCTGAACCGCGCCCGACAGGCAGCGATTACCAAAGAGATTCTGGAAGTGGTATCAGGAGCAGAGGCGCTGAAGGAGGGCGAGTAGCACATCTGCCCGGAGGTGATAGCGATGTTTCGCCGTGCCTTCCTGCCCTTGCTGGCAGCATTGTGTGGGGTGTGGGCTATCGGATGGGGAGTGGCACAGTCCCCCGACGTGGTGCGACTGCCGGTGGTCTTTACCGAGCGCGAAGCGGTGATGGTGGCTCCACGCGAGTTCGTGGCTCCGCCAGAGGTGGTGGATGGTAAGTGGTCGCCCGATGGGCGCTACGCCATCATTGTGCGCCGGTACGCGCGCACTACAGACCCGCAGAACCCGCCGGAGCAGTTTCAGTGGTCTATCCTGGTGTGGGACCAGCGGATGCGGCGGAGCAGGGAGATATGGAGCCAGCGGATTGCCAGTGAACGCTCGCCTGTACGCTGGATGGAATGGATGTTCGGCGCGCCGGTGGCGTTGCTGGAGCTGCCCGTGCAGATGCAGCAGGACGAGGCGGGCTTTTGGCACGAGGTCACCATTTATGCTCGCCTGCACGCGCCGTCGGGCACCCTGCGGACGCTAGGCAGACCCGACCAGTGGAAGAGCGTGCAGGTATCGCCCGCGAAGCCATTCGCCCTGCTGATAGGCGAGAGGGGTTACCAGATTCTGCGAGCGGACGGTTCGGTGAGCGCCCCCATCCCGTACGAGCGGTTGTTCGGCGACTCGCCAGACGAGCGCAACGCGTGGACCTGGCTAGAGGGTCCCTGGATCGAGGATGGTAGCAGGTTGTGGGTGATGCGCATGTACAGGGATGCTAATGGGGAGGTGAAACGTAGCCACTATCTGGTGGACCCTCTGGCGGCGACCGCCGCCCCGATGCCAGAGAGAGCGCCGTTGTACACCCCTCCGCTGCCGCGCTCGGGATTGGGAGTGAGGATAGCATCCTCGGTTCTGCAGTTGGGAGAGGATAAGGCGCTGGTGCGCTCGGCGTGGCTGGAAGGTGAAAAAGGGCGTGTGCTTCTCTGCGCGGACGTGCATACGGCTCACCTCACCCCTTCGGAGGATGCGGTGTGGTATATCTCCAAGGGGGCGGCGTGGGTGGCGCCGTTGCGCAAGATGTCGCACCAGCAGTACGACGCCCTCTACCGCGAGAAGATACGGGAGGCTGCAGTCAGCCACGCCAAGCAGATTGGGCTGGCGTTGATGATGTACGTGCAGGACTACGACGAAATGTTTCCGCCCAATACGGGCAACGTGACAGACCTGTTGATGCCGTATGTGAAGAATCAGGCGGTGTTCCACCTGCCAGGCACGAACTTTGTCTATCTGATGAACACGGAGCCACTGGCGAGCATCCAGAATCCGTCGGAGACGATGATGGGATACATCCAGACGCCGTATGGACGCGCGGTGATCTGGGCAGACGGACACGTGACCTGGCAGGACGAGTAAGGCAGGGATGAGTGATGGCTATCGCCGCTGAGAAAAGGATATACACGATAGACGACCTGTGGGAACTATCGCATCGCACAGGCAGGCGACTGGAGCTGGTGAAGGGAGAGCTGAGAGAGTTGACACCAGGCGGATGGGAGCACGGTCGAATATGCGCTCGAATGGCACGGCTGCTAGACCAGTATGCCGAGGGTGTGAAGACAGGTATAGTGTTAGGCGCAGAATCGGGTTGTGTCCTTCGAGGGGGAGAACGCCCCACAGTGCGTGCTGCCGACGCAGCATATATACGCAAGGAGCGCCTTCCACAGGGGGCAGTACCCCAGCGTTTTGGGGAAGTGGCTCCAGACCTGGTGGTGGAGGTGCTGTCTCCATTTGATACTTACGCAGAGATGGCAGAAAAGGTGAGTGACTGGCTGCAAGCTGGAGTGCAAATGGTGTGGGTGGTAGACCCCTCAGACCAGGCGGTAAGCATACACCGTCCGGGGCAGCCTGTGCGCGTGCTGCGAGGGGAAGAGGTGCTTTCGGGCGAAGATGTGCTACCCGGCTTTGGGTGTAAAAGGTGTCGGAGATTTTCGCGTTGTGAAGGCAGGGATGGATAATGGTTGTCGCTCTGGAGAAAAGGACGTACACCATAGACGACCTGTGGGAGCTGTCTCATCAGGTCAGGGATAAGCGGCTGGAGCTTGTGAAGGGGGAATTGAGGGAGTTGTCACCAACATCACCGGAGCACGGCTATGTAGAGCTTAACCTCGGCGCAATGCTGCGTGAATTTGTGCGCAAGCACTCTTTGGGGAAGGTTGTGTCGGGCGAAGCGGGTTTCGTGCTTTCCGAAGGGGCAAATGCCACGGTCCGCGCGGCGGACGTTGCTTTTATCTCTCAGCGGAAGCTACCCGACAACCAGTTGCCCAGTCGCTTCGCTCCCTTCGCACCCGACCTCGTTGTGGAGGTCGTCTCGCCTAACGACACCTTTTCGGAGGTCACTGAGAAGGTGAACGACTGGCTGGAGGCAGGGGTGTCGCTGGTGTGGGTGGTAGATCCGCAGGGCAAAAAGGTGTACGTTTATCGCAAGGAACAACCTGTGCGCACCCTGAGTGAGAACGAACTGTTATCGGGTGAGGATGTTCTGCCCGGATTTGAGTGTCGGGTTTCGGAAATATTCACATAGGTTGCACTTATCCTGGCATAAGGGAGGTTGAAGTCCATTCGATGGCTATAGGCAAAGTGTCGCAGGTAATGGGACCGGTTGTGGACGCGCGTTTTCCGGCGGGGGAGCTACCCGCCATCCTGAACGCGGTCACTATTGAGGACCCCGAACGAGGCATCCATCTGGTGTGCGAAGTTGCGCAACATTTGGGCGACGATATGGTACGTTGTGTCGCGCTGGACTCTACCGATGGACTGGTCCGCGGTATGCCGGTGGTGGACACAGGCGGTCCGATTACCGTGCCAGTAGGTCCCGAAACGCTGGGCAGGGTGTTCAATCTGCTGGGTGAGCCCATTGACGAACGCGGACCGGTCAGCGCCCAGAAAAAGATGCCCATTCATCGCCCTGCGCCGCCGTTCCCCGAGCAGTCTACCACCACCGAGATTCTGGAAACGGGTCTGAAGGTGATTGACCTGCTCACGCCGTTTAACAAGGGTGGTAAGATTGGCTTGTTCGGCGGTGCCGGTCTGGGCAAGACGGTATTGATTCAGGAGCTCATCCGCAACATCGCCACCGAGCACGGCGGCGTGTCGGTGTTCGCAGGAGTGGGCGAGCGCACCCGTGAAGGCAACGACCTGTGGCTGGAGATGAACCACTCCGGCGTTATCAACAAGACCTGCATGGTGTTTGGTCAGATGAACGAGCCACCGGGCGCGCGCCTGCGTGTGGGGTTGACCGCCTTGACGATGGCGGAGTACTTCCGCGATGAGCAGGGGCAAGATGTGCTGCTGTTCATCGATAATATCTTCCGCTTCGTGCAGGCGGGTTCGGAAGTATCCGCGTTGCTCGGACGTATTCCCAGCGCGGTCGGCTATCAGCCCACGCTGGGTACCGAGATGGGAGCCCTGCAGGAGCGCATTACCTCCACCCGCAGAGGTTCCATCACATCGGTACAGGCTATTTACGTGCCTGCGGACGACCCGACCGACCCCGCTCCGGCGACCACCTTCTCGCACCTGGATGCCTACGTGTACCTGGAGCGACGCATCGCGGAGAAGGGCATCTACCCGGCGGTGGACCCGCTGGCATCGATGTCGCGCAACCTGGACCCCAACATCGTGGGGCAGGAGCACTATGAAGTGGCGCGCGCGGTGCAGGCGATTCTGCAGCGCTATAAGGAACTGCAGGACATCATCGCCATTCTGGGTATCGATGAACTGTCGGACGAGGATAAACTGCTGGTAGCGCGCGCCCGCAAGATCGAACGTTTCCTGTCACAGCCGTTCTTCGTCGCGGAACAGTTCACGGGCAACCCCGGCAGGTACGTGTCTATCGCCGACACCGTGCGCTCGTTCAAGGAAATCGTGGAGGGCAAACACGACGACCTGCCCGAGCAGGCGTTCTACATGGTGGGCACGATTGAGGAGGCAGTAGAAAAGGCGCAGCGTCTGCTGGCGCAGGCATAGCGAGGGAGCAAGATGGCGAAGAGTTTCCATCTGGAGGTCGTGACCCCGGACCGCATGTTGATATCCGAGGAGGCTGTCAGCGTTGTCGCGCCCGGAGTGGAGGGGTATCTGGGCGTGCTGGCAAACCATGCCCCGCTGGTCACCGAGCTGGGTGTGGGAATCCTGCGCATCCGCTACCCGGACGATACGGAAGAGAACGTAGCGGTTTCGGGAGGATTCATGCAGGTCGCCAATAACCGGGTGCTGGTGCTCGCAGACGCCGCCGAGCGTCCGCAGGATATCGACATCCAGCGCGCCAAAGAGGCGTTAATACGCGCCCGCCAGCGATTGCACGACCCCACCGTAGACCACGAACGCGCCCGTGCTGCGCTGGAGCGTGCCATCAATCGCCTGAAGGTTGCCGGGGTGGAGTTGACCGAGGGGTTAGACGAAGATTAGGCGCTCTCCGCGATAGTGACAAAGCCCCCACCTCGGCGGTGGGGGCTGTTTTTTGTGCCCCGCTTAGGGGCATCCCATGGCGCCACGGTCGCTGGTATAGGGGTAACCCGGTTCGGGCGCACCGAAGTCCGCTGTCGTGATACTGCGCAGCTGCCGCCATTTGACGTGCCCGTCCACGAACGTGGCGTTCAGCCCGTCGTTATGCGGAGAGCGCAGGCGGTCAAACAGGGAGCAACCCCGTTCGATCCCCCAGTCCCACAACCACACGTTGTTGGACTCGGCGATAATGATGGTTCCTGCCGCGCCGCGTGGCGAGGCGTCGCCGATACGCCCGAGGGTTTTCTGGTTCTCACCCCAGTCGGTGCAGTAGTAGTCGTAGCTCATGCCGACCGTGGGGTTCCACACCAGCTGTCCGTACGAAACGTGTTCGCCGGTGCTCGGACAGAGATAAATGTCCCTGTTCTTGATGTAGGGATAGTAGGCACTCAAAGCCTGCCACACCCATTCGTTCTGATAAGTGGGCAAGGCGGGTACCTGCGGATTGCAGAAGTAGGTGCTGATTGCCTGTACCTTGCCGTCGTAATCCTCAGCATACATCAACATACCCAACCCGAGTTGCTTCATGTTGCTGAGGCAGGCGGTCGCTCGTGCCTTCTCGCGTGCTTTCGCGAACACCGGGAACAGAATCGCAGCCAGTATCGCGATAATCGCGATAACCACGAGCAACTCAATGAGCGTAAAGCCCTTTCCGAGAGTGAAGCGTTTCATTTGTTTACCTCCTTTGGTAAGGGATATTCAGTTAACGTGCCATACCTCCAACATCGCTCGGAGGGAAACCGCCTCCACTTGCTGGAGGCATCCCACCGGGAGCGGCAGGGGATGCGGGGATGCGCGCGCCGGGTACGGCTGCGGCAGGCACCAAACCGCGTGACACGGCTTCGTCAAACACCTTTCTTTCTTCTGGTGTCATCATCTGTACGTTGCCGCCGGTGCGCTTCAGAATGTCCATCGCCCGCTTGCTCAGGTCGCCCGCTTCGTCCTGCCTTTTACCTCCTGCTGTGTACCACCAGCCGAATAACGCTGCAATAACCACCAGTACGACAACAATAATCGCAATAGCGACTGGTTTGGGTATCTCCTTTTGCATCGTTATCACCCCTCTGTGCTACTCACAGTGTAATCGTTTTCCCAGCATGTGTCAATACGT
>VSSL01000106.1_pt1 | contig 20343 bp, 18 predicted proteins | sample 4557531 | NCBI WGS metagenome assembly VSSL01 (sample SAMN10986726, study PRJNA523729) | hot springs metagenome | isolation source: hot springs | place: India:Timba, Gujarat | collected 2018-05-31 | reverse complement strand
GGCCCCGAACAGGATGAAAAGAAAGATAAAATTTGCGCTGGCCCCCAGGGGCACAGAGAAAAGGCCCTCTGTGGTCAAAAACTGATACTCCACGAGCTCATCCACAAAGACCCCCCTGTGGCCCCAGTCCCCTGGGATGTGATTTCCAAACAAGGCATAGGCCAGGCTCAAGGCCCCTATGATGCTAAGGGCCGGACCCAATACCCTTCGGGTGGCTTCGAGGGTAACCAGGATGACTATGGAGCCAAATACCAAATCAGCTGTGTTGGGAGCGCCTCCCCTCATGGCGATATTCCTGTACTGGCTGACGATGTACAGGAGGCCTGAGGCCCCGGCTCCCATGATGAGCATGTCCAGCAGCCTCACCAGGCCTTTGGCCGGCCCCTTTTTCATGCCGGGATACAATAGAAAGACCAGAAGCACTCCAAAAAAAAGGTGAATGCCCCTTTGGATCACAGCTGGCCTCAGACCGAACTGGGCTGTGTAAAGGTGAAAAGCGCACATGGCCACTGCTGTCACAGTCACGACCAATCCCACAAAGTTAGCTCCCCCCCTGCTTTCCACCGCTATGGGTCATTCCTGAATCTCTCCTTCCTGTCAGGGCTTGGGCAAAGAGCATAAGCCTTCTTCGGCCCCCAACAGGACCAAGGCACCGGCCGGAACCTCCTGGTTCAGAAAGTGCATCTTGCCGCCCAGCAAGATGCGGTGATTCGCATGCTCTTTGGCACCCATGATAAACTCCACCCTCTTCAACATTGTCCGCACTGCACCAGTTTGCAGCCATCCATCGGGCCTGGTATGGATCTCCGATGCCAAAAAACCTTGTCCGTTGAGCACGGATCTGGTGACCAGGCCTTCAAATAAAATTTTGCCTGGCCCCAGGATCCTGTAATGCTCCCTAACAGGCAAGCGCTCATAGGAGTGAACAAACTCCACAACAAACTCCTGTTGCGGCCATACAGGCCCACACCAAAGAGCCTCCCCCTTACCCTCCTGCCTGAGCACCAAAGCCATAGGCTCCTGAGCCCAGGCCCGCGGGGTTGCACTCAGCCACAGAACCACAGACAGAGCCCATAACACCAAGAAAGCCAATGCCCAGCCGGGCCCTGAGGCCCTGCTCACTTGATTACTCCTTTTTCCTTCAAGAACTTCTCAGCTCCGGGGTGAAGAGGAATGGCTATGCTCTTGGCTGCGTTTTGGAGCTTTATGTCCTTGAAGGCCACGTGGATCTGGTCCAGCTCTTCTTTGTGTTCGAAGACGGCCTTTAGGATATCGTAGGCCAGCTTTTCCTCCATGTCCTTGTTGCAGATGAAGATCCCGTAGTAGTTCACGGTGTTGAAGTCCTGAGATTGGTCTTTGTACGTTCCAGCCTTGACCGTGGTCTGGGAGTAAAAGGGATATTTCTCGCAGAAGGCCTTGGCTTTTTCGGGCTCCATGCTTATGAACACTATCTTTCTTTGGGTAGCCAGCTCCATGAGGGTGGGAGCGGGTGTGCCAAGCAGGTACATGGCTGCGTCCACGGTGCCGTCTTTGAGCGCTTCGGTGGCCTCAGGGGCAGAGAGGAACTGGGGCTTGATGTGATCATAGGTGATGCCGTACATCTCCAGCACCATGCGGTTGAAGACCTCGGTACCTGATCCAGCCGCCCCTACCGCCACCTTCTTGCCCTTCAGGTCGGAGAAACTCTTTATTCCGGTCTTCTCCACAGTGTAAAAATAGGCCTCTATGGGGTACGTGGCAAAAAGGGCCCTTAAATTTTCGTATTTCTTGTCTGCCTTGAAATCCGCTTCCCCTTTGAAAGCAAAGTAGGCTGCATCCGGCATTACTATGGCCAGATCCACCCTTCCTCCGCCAACGTTCCTGATGTTCTCCACCGAGGCCCCCGAGGGCTTGGCCGAGGCAGAGGTATTGGCCACGTACTTAGTTATGAGGTTGGCTACTCCGCCTCCAAGGGGATACCATGTCCCCCCTGTGGAGGCTGTGGCTATGACCAACCTTTTCTCAGCTGCCCAGCCAGGAGTGGTTCCCAAAAACAAAGCTGCCACCAAGATCACCCCGCAGAATCCTGCCATAAGCTTCCTTCCCATTTGTAGAACCTCCTTTCTTCTGCTCTTGGGTCGTGCCACAAACCCGGTTTTGCCCCAAGACCTTGCACCTTCAGACTCAGCTCAAGGCTACAGGTCTCACCGGAGAGGCCGTTGCTCCCTTGATCTTGAGAGGTGAGACCATAAGCAAGAACTCATAGACCTTTTCCTTGGCCAGCTCCTCCAGGTTCAAGACCTCCATTATGAGAATCCCGTTTTTTACAAGAAGTATCACGTGAACCGGCAGATTGGAGGTAGGGGTCTTCTCGAGGGCCAGAGTGTCTGATCCCACGCAGCTAATTTTCTGTTCCACAAGCCAGGAGGCCCCGTCTTCCACCAGCCCAGGGCATCCTTTCTCATGTGACACATAATGAAGGGGGTTCGGGTAATTGCGGATCCACCCGGTGCGGATCAGGACCCCGTCGCCGGGTTCAATGGAGACTCCCTGGGCCTCGGCAGCACCCCGCAGGACTCTGGAGTCTATCCTGTAGTCAGCATCCAAGCATTCCACCTCTTCCTTTCCAGCTATGTCCAGCAAGACCCCCCTGGTAACTATGGGAGGGATGGTCTCTATGCCCCCCTTCTTGAGGCCGTGATAGTCCTGCCAGGGCTGTATGTCCCCGACTCCATAGACCTCTTTGTCAAGGCTTATGTGGCCAGGTGCATCCAGGTGAGTTCCTGTGTGCCCTCCTGTGGTGAAAAGGCAGTTGCAGGCCGAGACCCCCCCCTTCATACATTATCTCCCCGTGCAGCTTCAAAAGAGTTAAAGCAAAGCCAGGATGGTTGGGGTGATGTGGCATGCCCACGAAGTATTCCATCCCCAGGTCATAGAGCTTGCCTGTTCTGATCAAATCTTTTATGCGTCTGGAGTCCATCTTGAATCTCCTTCCTGCCAGAGCTCGGCTCTGGGCAACAGATCATCCCCACTACCCAGCCCCCAAGGCCTTGTCTTTCTTGGTCAGTTTTCTGGAAATCACCAACCTCTGGATCTCGGAGGTGCCTTCGTAGATCCTAAGCGGCCTTATCTCCCTGTAGAGCTGCTCCACTCTTGAACCTTTGAGCACCCCCATTCCACCATGGACCTGCAAGGCCCTGTCTATGCACCGAAACGCAGCCTCTGTGGCAAAGAGCTTGGCCATGGAGGAAAACAAAGAGGCGTCTTCAGCCCCTCTTTCTTTCTTGATTGCGGCAAGGTATACCAGAGCCCTGGCAGCCTCGGTCTCGGTGGCAGCATCGGCGATCTGAAAAGAAACCCCCTGAAACTCGGATATGGCTCTTCCGAACTGTACACGGCTTTTGGCCCAGGCCAGTGCCTCTTGCAAGGCTGCCTGTGCCATTCCCACAGCCGCAGCCCCCACCGACATCCTCATGAGCTCCAGGGTTTGCATGGCCAAGGCAAAACCCTGGCCCAGTGATCCCAGCAGACTTGTGCTGGGGACTCTGAGATCCTTGAACCTGAATTCCACCAAATCATGGCTTGCCATGGGCTCAAGTCTGCGAAGCACTTCAAAGCCCTTCATCCCCTTCTCCACCACGAATCCAGACAGCGCCATGGGATTCGCCTCAGTGGGGCTGCGGGCAAAAACCACTGCCATGTCAGCGGAGTATCCGTTGGATATGAACCTTTTGAGACCATTGAGCAGAAAACCTCCATCCACTTCCTGCGCCCATGTCTCCAAAGAGCTTACATCCGAGCCGGCTCCTGGTTCTGTCAAGGCAAAGGTGGTGAGTCTCTCCCCCCTGGCCAGAGGGGGCAAATAGGATTTCTTCTGCTCTTCAGAACCGGCCAGTATTATGGGTTGGCTTCCAAGCCCTTGCATGGCATAGGTGGTGTCAGCAGGCCCATACACACATGCCAGGGCTTCCCTGGCCAGGCAGATCTTAACAGCACTCACCCCGCTGCCCCCGTACTGTTCAGGAAACAGTGGGGCATAAAGTCCTGAGGCGGCCAGGGATCTGCGAAGGGCCTCTGGAACCACGTTCACCTCCCCCAGAGTCTGAGCCAGGGGGGCCAGCTCCTGCCTGGCATAGGTTTGGCATCTATTCCAAAAGGCTCTTTGTTCTTCTGTCAAAAGCGAGTGCATGCTCCTTACCTCTGTGGTGTCATGAAAGGCTCTTCTTCAGGATTTTCCCGGTGGAGCTCTTGGGCATCTCCTCCAGGATCTGTACCCACTTGGGCACCTTGTACGGAGCCAGGCGAGCCTCACAGAAGGCCCTTATTTCTTCAGGTTTCAGGGAAAAGCCGGCCTTGGGCACCACAAAGGCCTTGGGCACCTGGCCCAAGTGCGGGTGGGGCACTCCTATCACGGCCGCCTCGCCTACTGCCCAATGCTGGTAAAGAACCTCTTCTATCTCCCTGGGATAAATGTTGTAGCCCCCGCAGATCATGAGTTCATCTTTTCTTCCCACGATAAAGTAGTATTCCTGCTCATCCTTGCGGGCCAGGTCTTTTGTGCAGACCCATCCATTCCTGACAGCATGGGCCGTGGCCTCAGGCAGTCTCCAGTAACCGGGGGTGGCATTGGGCCCTTTGAAGACTATCTCCCCCACTTCTCCGGGTCCAACCTCATTCCCATCCTCTCCCAGCAGCCTCACAGAAACCCCTGCCACCTGCACCCCTATGGACCCAACCTTGCGAATGCCGTAAAGGGGATTTGCCGTTACAAGACCCGTGGATTCCGTAAGCCCGTATACCTCCAGGATTGGAACCTGGAACATGTCCTGGAAACGTGTCAGATGCTCTGCCGAGAGGGATGCCCCCCCTGAAAGGCCCATGCGAAGAGAGGGCAGTTTCATGGGGTTTTGCTTCATCTCTTCCATGAGGTATATGAACATGGTAGGCACGCCTGGGAACCAAGTAATCCTTGCCTTTGACATGGCCTCCAGCACCCAAGCGCTTTGAAACCTCTCCATTATGAGGACCCGGCCCCCGCTGTTGAGCGCCCCCATTACAGGACTGGCATTGGCAAAGATGTGCACCATGGGCAGGCTAACCAGGGCTGCATCATCCTCCCTCAGGCCGTAGTGCTGGGCCGTGTTGGCCCCACCGAAGACGAGGTTTTTGTGATTCAAGATGACCCCCTTGGGCCGGCCGGTGGTGCCTGAGGTGTAAAAGATAAAGGCCGGGGCCTCGGATTCTGCGGGATGCATGAAATCTTTTCTTAGCTTTCCGCAGGCCCTCTCCAGAGTCTGGAAGAGGAGTTCTCCGGGCTGCTTTATGAGAACCCTGCGCACATGAGAAAGGCCTCCTGGGATCTGTTCCAAGAGGGCTTTGAAGCCGTGGGTTGTAAGGAGTGTCTCGGCTCCGGAATCCTCCAGGATGTAAGAGACTTCCCCTGGGCTGTAGAGGGTGTTTATGGGGACCGCCACCCCGCCTGCCTGGATGATCGAAGCATAGGCCAGGACAAAATCCGTGTGGTTGGGATGCAGGATGGCCACCCTGTCTCCAGGGCCCACTCCCAATTTGGAAAAGGCCCAGGCCATCCTGCTGGTGTGCTCGGCGAATTCGCCATAAGTGTAGCGTTTCTCCTGTTTCCAGTCCTCCAAGAAGACTCTTGAGCTGTAAAGAGAGGCCTTGGCCTGCATGTGTTGTGGAAAGCTAGGCCAGCTCATGGATCTTCTCCTGGCCGCCCATCCTTGGGAGTTTCCCACTGAAGAGCCCAGCCAGCCCCGCTTCCGCCGTCCACAAAGATGGTCTGCCCTGTGATAAAGGATGATGCCTGGGTAACCAGCAGCAGGACGGCTCCGTCCAGATCCGAGAGTGTGGCAAGTCTTCTCATGGGAGACCTCTTCCTGAGCATCTCATAACGTTTGGGATCGCTAAGCCACTGCTTGGTCAGGGGAGTCTCTATGTATGTTGGGGCTATCCCGTTCACCCTTATGTTATAGGGGGCCCATTCCAGAGCCAGGATTCGGGTGAGGTGATTCAAGCCTGCCTTGCTTATACTGTAAGGGGCAAGCCAGGGCACCGGCATACCGCCCGCAGCGGATGAGACATTTAGGATCCTGCCGCCTCCTCCGGGAATCATCTCCTTGGCCGCTGCCTGGGAGCAGAAAAACGCTCCCTTCAAGTTGGTGTCCAGAATCCTGTCCCACTCCTGTTCCGAGAATTCCAATGCGGGTTTTCTCACATTGGTGCCAGCGTTGTTCACAAGCACATCCAGCCTGCCCTTCCACTCCATCACCCTCTCTATCATGCAAGAGACGCTCTCCACCCTGGAGACATCCACAAAGACCCCTATGGCCTCCCCACCAGCATTTTTTATCTCCTGGGCCGCATCCTGAGATTCCTCTAGATTGCGGCTGGCCAAGGCCACTGAAGCTCCGTGTCTTGCAAGCAAACACCCAAGGTGTTTCCCTATGCCCTTGGAACCCCCTGTCACCAGGGCTACCTCTCCCCTGAGATCAAAAAGCTTACCTTCCACGCGCGCCTCCCTTTTTTGGTGTCCCGAGAGCATCCTGAATCCTACTGGCCTGAGAAACCAGCGGCCTCAAGCCTGGGGTCCAGCACCACCTTGAGGGGCATCTCCCCCGGCTCCTGCCCTGCCACCAACCTCAGGGCCCGTTCGGCCTCTTCAAGGGGAAACCTGTGGCTCACAAGCCGATCAAGGGGATACTTCCCCTGGCGGGCCATTTTCACTGCCGGTCCCACAGCTTGAAAATCGTGGGAAAAAACACCCAGAAGCCTAAGTTCCTTGAATACTACCTGGTCCAGAGCAAGGGAGACTTCCTTCTTGTAGATCCCAGGCAGGACCACCGTGGCTTTCTTACCGGCCAAGGCAATGGCCAGGCACGCCCCTCCAGGACTGCCCGAGACATCCATCACCACTTTAGCCATCTTCCCATCTGTGACCTCGGCCACCTCTTGCACAGGATCCTGCTTCTCCAGGTTGACCGTCAGGTGCGCCCCCAGCTCCCTGGCCATGGCCAGCCTTGGGGCATCCCTTTCCAGCCCGACCACTACCACGGGTTCTGCTCCTGCCTCCCTGGCAACTGCAACCCCGGCCAAGCCCTGCTGGCCCGGACCTATGATCACCACAGAATCTCCTATGGAGACTCCTCCCTTGTGCCTGAGCCACCTGATGGCATTGCCCAGCACAGCACATACGAGCACACCCACCTCCGGAGATACTTCTTCTCCCAGCTTGTGCACCATGGCCCTGGGATGGATGTACACATAATCGCTGTAACCCCCAAAAAGGTGAGGAGGCTCCTTGCATGAGATCATGGAACCATATGTAAAATTCGCATCGCAGAGGGTGTAACTGCCAGAAAGACACATTTCGCAGGAGCCACAGCCAAAGGCGTATTCCAGCACAACCCTGTCCCCCAGTTCCAGACCCCTTCGCTTTCTGGCAATCTCACCCATCTCCACCACTCTTCCTACTATCTCATGGCCCAGTATGATGGGATAAGGCCTGGGGCCTCTTGTGGATCTGCCCGAGTATATTGCGGGATCAGAGCCGCAGACCCCCACTAGCTCCACCTCTAGGAGCCCTTCATCCTCTCCTATTACAGGGATCGGGAAGCTTTTCATCTCTAAGCTTCCCGGGCCTTTTAGAACCACTGCCCTGGATTGCTTTCTCATGGGCCAACCCCCCCGGGGATTCAAGCTTTGCCCTGTTCCATGGAGATCTCTCTAAGCCTTGTCTTAAGAGTCTTCCCAGAGGGATTCCTGGGGATCTGTTCCAGAAAAGTAACCCTTCTGGGCTTCTTGTAACCGGCCAATCTCTTCTTGCAGTATTCCACCACCGCCTCCTGGTTCAGGCTGTAACCTTCTCTGAGCACCAAGAAGGCGTGCACCACTTCCCCCCAAAGGGGATCTGGAGAGCCCACCACCGCAGCATCGGCTATGGCCGGGTGCTCCAGGAGCACCTCCTCTATCTCTCTGGGGAAAATATTCTCCCCTCCGCTTATGATGAGATCTTTTTTCCTATCAACTATGTAGATGTAGCCCTCCTCGTCCATGCGGGCCAGATCTCCGGTGTGGAGCCAGCCACCTCTCATGACCTCCCGGGTGGCATCTGGTTTGCGGTAATATCCCAGCATCACGTTGGGCCCTGCATACCAGCTCCCCCACTTCCCCGGGAGCCACTTCCCGGTCCTGCTCATCCACGATCCTGACCTCCACAAATGGCAGGGCCCTGCCCACAGAACCAGGTTTCTTTCTGGATTCCTGATCTCTGAGGATGCTGATGGTGGGAGCTGCTTCCGTGCAGCCGTACACATCATAGATGCCCTGGATCCCAGGGAAAAAGGCCTCAAGCCTCCTGCGGGTCTCTTGGGGAAGGATGGAGGCTCCTGAGGTGCATTTGGTAATGGAGCTTCGATCGTACTTGTTGGCATTGGGATGCTCCATGAGCATGTGAAACATGGTGGGGCCCCGGAGATGGTGGTGGCCTTTTCCTCCTGGATGACCCTTAGGACCAGCTCAGGCTCAAAACTTCTTATTAGGATGGCGGTGCCCCCCAGGGCCATCTGGATCGTGAGGTGGTTGTTTAGGGCGGCCGTATGATACATGGGGCCTATGATCAAGGCCTTTTCCCCTTCCCGGTCTTCCCTGCCGTACATGGTGTTGATGAGGTTCCAAAGAACTGCTCTGTGTGGGATGAGGGCCCCCTTGGGAGCACCCGTGGTGCCTGAGGTGTACATCAGCTGGCAGGGGTCTTCTTCCCGTGTTGGAAAGGGAGTCTCGATGTTGCTGACATCTGAAAGAAGCCTTTCAAACTCCTCACCTGGACCCTCTGCCTCCTTTTCTACTCTTACAAGCACATCTGGGCCTGGCAGGCCCTCCAGAGCCTCTGCTACCCTCTTGGGGTAAGATGAATGGAAAAAAAGAGCCCTGGCCTCCGAGTCTTCCAATACAAAGCGTATTTCCTGAGCCAAGAAGCGAAAGTTCACCGGTGTGGCCACGGCCCCCAAGGCCAGGGTGGCAAAATAAGCCTCCACAAATTCATGGCAGTTGGGAAGCATGATGGCTACTTGATCCCCAGGCCTTATTCCCCTCTGAAGCATTCCAGCGGCCAGGCTTTTGACCCGCTCCAGAAGCGCAGCGTAGTCCCATCTTTTTCCCTCATCTACCAGGGCAATACGGCGGGGGTACTTGGAGCCGGTGAACCACAAGAGACTGGCCAGGTTCACGTGTGCCTCTCCGGTGATTCTTGAGATCTTCTTAGGGCAAGTTCATGGCTGTAAGAACAACTCAACGCTGGCCACGCTATCAACTCGGCCATGCCTTTGTCAACCCTACACCATGGTGGTTGGAGGGGCTTTCTTGACAGCGTCTCGGGGGACATGGTAGGTACCAATCATGCCTAAGTCCAAAATTCCTTTGACCGAGCTGGACCGCCGCATCATAAGAATTCTTCAGGATGACCTGCCTTTGGTGGAAGCCCCTTATGAGGTAATTGCCAGAGGCTTGGGCGTATCCCAAGAGGAACTCTTGGAGCGTATACGCAGGATGAAGCAAACAGGGGTATTGCGCCGTTTCGGGGCCACACTTCGTCATCAGAAGGTGGGCTACGTGGCCAATGCCATGAGCGCTTGGGTGGTGCCCCCGGAAAGGCTGGAGGAAGTGGGAAAACTCTTGGCCTCTTATGAACAGGTTACCCATTGTTATGAGAGACCCCCTGGGCCAAATCTGCCTTACAACCTTTACGCCATGATCCACGGGAAAGATCCACAGGATTGTAAGAGAATAGCCCAGGAAGTGGCCCATCTCACAGGCCTGAATGAGTATGTGCTGCTTTTCAGCAACAAGGAGAACAAGAAATCCAGCATGCAATATTTCTGAGGCTTTGCCTTTGGATACCCAATGAAGCGGATCTTCTGCGATGCTTTCAGCAATATGCCTCAAGGATGCAATCTGGGAGGATGAGCTGTTTTTGATGGTCTAAAGCATCTACGAGAAACAATAGCCGTTTTCTTAAGAAGCATTTGTGCTGGTTGATTTTTTAATTTACTCTTGCGGCTTAAGAGCCGCAGCACCTGTGGCAGTCTTTTTTGCCGGGTGATCAGGACCGGGAGGTTTCCATGCAACGCTCCACAGCCAAATCCAGAAATCTCTATGCAAGAGCCCTGGAGCTGATGCCAGGAGGTGTGAACAGCCCAGTGAGGGCTTTTAAGGCCGTGGGAGGAGACCCCCTTTTTATAGAAAGGGCCCAAGGAGCTCACCTCTGGGATGCGGATGGAAACACCTATGTGGATTATGTGGGTTCCTGGGGGCCCATGATCCTGGGGCACCGACACCCAGAGGTGCTGGAGGCTATTGAGAAAGCTCTGTCCAGGGGAAGCAGTTTTGGAGCTCCCACTGACCTGGAGATAGAGCTGGCAGAGCTCATAGTGGAGAGGATCCCCTCGGTGGAGATGGTGCGGATGGTGAGCTCCGGAACAGAGGCCACCATGTCAGCCATCAGGCTTGCACGAGGGGTAACGGGTAGGGACCGGATCGTGAAGTTTGAAGGATGCTACCATGGGCACGCAGATGGCCTCCTGGTCAAGGCTGGATCCGGGGCTATTACCTTCGGTGTGCCAGACAGCGCTGGGGTTCCAAGGGCCTATGCTGAGTTAACCTTGACCTTGCCTTTCAACGACGTGGAGGCCTTCAGAAAGGCCATGGGCGAGTGTGGGGAGGAAATAGCCTGCGTCATAGTAGAGCCAGTTGCAGGCAATGTGGGGGTCATCCCACCCCAAGAGGGGTTTCTCCAGGCCTTGAGACAGGAGACCAGCAAGGCCGGTGCACTTCTAATATTCGATGAGGTCATAACCGGCTTCAGAGTATCTAGGGGCGGAGCTCAGGAGCTTTACGGGATAATGCCGGATCTGACCTGTTTGGGAAAGATCGTTGGAGGTGGGCTTCCTGTGGGAGCGTATGGGGGACCCAGGCATATCATGGAGCAGGTGGCGCCCCTTGGCCCTGTTTACCAGGCAGGCACCCTCTCGGGTAACCCTCTGGCCATGGCAGCCGGCATAGCAACTCTCAAGGTGCTGGGAAGACCCGGTACTTATGAGGAACTGGAGGAAAAAGGCAAGAAGCTGGAGGAGGCCTTCAGGGATGCGGCCCGCCAGGCAGGAGTTCCCCTTCGACAGCACAGGGTGGGCTCCATGCTGGGAGCGTTTTTCACCAAAGAAGAGGTGTGGGATTACGCATCGGCCAAAACTGCAGATACGGCCAGGTACGCCCGCTTCTTCATGGAAATGCTCTCTCGCGGGGTGTATTTGGCACCATCGCAGTTCGAAGCTGCCTTCGTCTCCCTGGCCCACAGCAATGAGGACCTGGAGAGGACTCAAGAGGCCCTAGAAGCGGCCATGAAGAGACTGTGAGTCAAGAAATTCCGTGGGAGTATTTTTCCCAAATCCATGGACTCAAACAAACGGAGTAACCCGCGTAACTGATGTAACTCAAACTCATAAAGGTTTTACCCATTACTCACAAAAGGGCAATACAAGAACCCTACCCAGACAAAACCGCTTGGGGCCCAAGAGGTTTAGAAGTAAAGTCCCCTGGGTGCACTAAGTCTTTTGGTCCCAGCCCACAGCCGTATTGAAGAAACTCCTTTGCCACAGGCACCATGTTTACCATGCTGGATCTACGGATTTTCAATTTCAGGCCTGGCATGATTTCAGAAGGGCCGGGTGAGACTGGCTTGACAGTATATGTCACAGTGTGGTAAATGCTTATGGACTTGGTAGGGTAGTCCCTATATGGTTTTGATTGGGCTTTGGCGGGCCTTCGGGGAAAAAACATAAGCTTTTAGGAGGTGAGTCCATGGGCAAGGTTTGGGTGGTGGCAGTGGCAGTGGCCGCTTCGGTCGGACTGTTGTGGTCAGGCCAGACCAGCAAAGCCGCAGGCAAGGGAAGCACCTCGGCCCAACCCTATGGGGCTACTTACGTGGGGTCGGCCAAGTGCAGTACATGCCACAAACAGATTTACGATACCTTCATGAAATCGGGGCATCCATGGAAAGTAAGTAAGGTTGTGGACGGTAAAGCCCCTGAGCGCCCTTTTACTCAAATTCCTTCTCCTCCTGAAGGCTACAGCTGGTCTGACATCTCCTATTTGATCGGGGGTTATGCCTGGAAGGCCCGTTTCATGGACAAGAAAGGTTACATAATTACAGGTAAAGATGAGAAAGCAAAAACTCAGTGGAACTTCGCCAATCCTGTGGTAGGCAAGGAAGCTGGGTGGGTGGCATACAACCCCGGCAAGAAGGAGATGAAGTACGACTGCGGACCCTGTCACACAACTGGATACAGACCCACAGGTAACCAGGACAACCTTCCGGGGATCGTGGGTACCTGGGCTGAGCCGGGCATCCAGTGCGAGGCATGTCACGGGCCTGGAAGCCTCCATGCGGAAAATCCCTATGGGGTAAAGGCTCAGGTGGTGAGGGATTCGGAGCTTTGCGGCAAATGCCACAGGCGTGGTGCGGTGGAGATGGTGGATGCCAAGGGGGGATTCATCGAACACCACGAGCAGTATGAGGAGCTTTTTCAAAGTAAACATGTGATTCTGAATTGTTCGATATGCCATGACCCACACACCGGCGTAATCCAGCTTCGCCAGGCCAACAAGCCCACGACCCGAACCCAGTGCACCAACTGCCACTTCGAGAAAGCCAAGTATCAGGCCTCGGATGCCCACAAGGCCATGGAGGTGGCCTGCATCGATTGCCACATGCCTAGGATTACCAAGAGCGCCTGGGGGGATCCCGCTAGGTTTACTGGTGACATTCGTACCCATATGATGGCCATTGACCCGGATCAGATAGGCCAGTTCACCAAGGACGGAAAATACGCCCTTTCGCAGTTGTCATTGGACTTTGCCTGCAGACACTGCCATGTGCAGGGGGGCAAGGCCTCACCCAAGAGCGACGAGGAACTCAAGGCCAAGGCCAAAGGGTATCACAGGCGGACATAAAGCCAAGGCCTCCATAAGCTGGGCAGCCCAAGAAGGGACCCGCCTAATGGGAAGGTTGGGTCCCTTCTTGAGTGACTGTTCTCTTCTGCCAGTTTCAACCAAAAAGCTCCGTTTACTGTGACCCCATCAAGAAGAAACGAGTGCCTTGGCCGCCCCCAGCCACGGTCGGCTTTGGCCCAACACCCCATATGCCTTTGATTTTAGCCTTTATCACTCACTATCAGTGAATAAACCAGGCCCTGGCATCCCTTATTCATGTCAAGGGCATTGTGATTTCCATTCTCGGGTCCTTTGCTGCTTTACACCCGAGAACAGCCCCATGTGCCTGTGGCTTGGGACCTCAGCACCCAAGCTCACAAATCGTGTGGAATAATCCAAGGCAGGCAATCTACAAGAGGCATGCCTTTTCCCCGGCATCAGAGCCCTTGGCAGGGGAAAAACTCCCATTCTTTCTCAAACAACCCGACTAATTCCGAGACGGGATGTACGGGCCTGGAGTGATAAGCCCCACTCTGCATTCATTCAAGCCCAAAGCCATGGCAGACCCAAACTGGGCCCTTCAAGACTATCAACAGCTCTTGGGTTGTGGAAGCCCTGCCAGGCGGTGAATGCTCATGAGACCCTTGGGGAAAAGCTCATGTATCCGCTTTACGCTTTGGTTTATTTGTCTTGAATACTCAGGGGGCATGGGAGAGCGGCCTCTGCTAAGGAAGAACTCCCTGGCATAATGTATCAGCTCCCTGTGCACCTGGGTGATGAAAAAGATTCCCTCCTCATGGGCGAACCTATCCACAAAATCCCAAGACCAGCTCTCCGGCGAGACCAAGAACCCCAAGTCGTCCAATTCATAGGGGTGTTTATGCTTTTGTCCATCTGTTTTGGGAAAGAGCCCCTTGCTTTCCATTCTTTTCTCCTGACTCGCATCATTGAACAATGCGGTCCAACTTGACCATATCCATGGATGAGCTGATCAATGGGCCAATGCGGCCTGATTCACCCTATGGGGTCCTTTCCTAATCCCAACCTGTTTCCCCAAGTGCCACGACTCCAAGCTTCAGTAAAGGGGGCCATTTTCCCCAACGCCGTACAGAGCCCTGATCTTGGAGATCATTGTCTCTGGCAGATACCTGCCCCAAAGAAGTATGGGCAGGGAGTCGATCTGAGTCTTGGGACTCAGCCCCAAGGAGAAAAGATACTCCACCAGGAATTCCACATTGGCCGGAATGTAGCCCTTGTAAACCTTTGTGTCCCTCTGGGCCAGGATGCGCTCCTCGTGGATGCAGGAACCCAGCTCTGATTCCACCATATCAGGAAAGGTGGAAAACATCACCTCCAGGTAGAGTTCCGGTGATGCATCTTCCAGCCAGGCTCCAATTCCCTTGGCAAGCTCTTGCTCGGGGATCCCCCTGTTGAGGTAACGCTTCCAGCCTTCTTTTTCCATAAAAGCCTTGCAGACCCCATCCTTGTCCCACCTGTGTTTGAGAACAAAGCTCTTGGCTCGATACTCCCCCTTGTATTCCTCCTTTTCCACCACCTCCCAGTAAGGCCCCTCTTCCAAGAGCTCTTCCAGCCGGGCCAATGTCTGCTGGTCTGCAACAATCTTTATGCCGCCTATGTCGTTTATGGTCAGGGCCGAGCGATCCATCTGAATCCTTCCGTCCCTGAAACTTTCGGCTATCTCCTTCTCGGCCCGAATGAACTCCTGGGCCATCTCCTCCTCAGGAGTCAAAAGCAACTCCAAGGGAATACGCAGCACCCTTGCTCTTTCCTCGGCCAGGCGCCTGGCCTTCTGCTGTACCATCTGAAAGATCCAGTTGGCTATGTAACGATTGGCCTTCTCGGCTATCCTCCTGGGCCTCTTGAGGCGATAAAGCCCCAGGAGTCTCCCGTCCTGATCCAAGGCCATGACCCCGTTTATGGGCACGTCCTTGTAATAAAACTCGGGCCGCTTCCTGTAGTCCTGGATCAGTTCCATGACCCTGGGGGTCTGCTCCTGGACGCTCTTGCAAAGGGTCTCCCTGAGTTCCCCCTTGAAGTGGATGCGCTTGAGCTCAAAAGACCCCTGGTGAAAGGCTGCCAGAAGTTTCCGGATGATAGCCTCCAGAGTTTCCCCTAGCACGAATCCGTCGCAAATCAGAGTTCGGGTAATCAACAGGCCATCATCGGGCTCCAGCCTTGCACAAAGCCATCTTCTTGTGAGCTCAAAAAGCTGCTCTCTGTGCACAAATCCGCTTAAATACATGGGGTTTGCCCGCTCCTGTCAGCAACTCTGTCCTGATAGGCCCTTTTCCATGCCGCTACCGTAAACAATGGAAACAAGCACTGGAACCAGGATCAAAGTGAGCAGAGTGGATATCCCGAGCCCGAATATCACCGCCACTGCCATGGGGCCCACCATTGGGAGGATTCTCCGCCGATATCCCATCTGAAGGTCGTGAAATCAAAGCTGACCCCCGTAGCCATGGGCAAGAGCCCCAGTATGGTGGTAATAGCTGTAAGCAACACGGGTCTTAAGCGAGCCAGTCCGGTCTGGATGAGGGCCTCTTGGCAACCAAGCCCTCTTTCCATTAGCTGGCGATGGTAATCGATGAGAACTATGGCATTGTTCACCACCACTCCTGCCAGGCTTATTACCCCAATACCCGTCATTATGACGCCAAAGGGCATTTTGCACAGGAGCAAACCTGTGAACACCCCTATGAGGGAAAGCAAAACCGTGCTCATTATCACAAGGGGGATCTTGAATGAGTCGAACTGGATCACAAGGATCAGAAGTATCAGGAATACAGCCCCTACAAAAGCTTTACTGAGAAAGTCCTTGGCCTTGTCCTGCTCTTGTTGCTCTCCAGTGAAACGAAACCTGTATCCCCTTGGCCATTGCAGTTGTTGAAGCCGGCTATTTATGTCCCGTATCACATCATTGGCCAGTCTTCCCGATACATTGCCTGAGATTGTGACCACCCTTTTTTGATCCAGGCGCTGTATGGCCCCCAACCCTGTGCTCAGGGATATAGTGGCTACGCTGGTCAAGGGAATTGGTTCCCCCTTGGGCCCTGATATGGTGAGTCTCTTTAGGCTTTCCAGGGAATGACGGTCCTTCTCAGGAAGCCTGGCCAAGATATCATACTCCTCTTTTCCTTCCCTGAAGACCCCAACTTTGGCTCCCCGCACCGCAGCCTTTACCGTGTAGGCAATGGTGTATGTGTCCAGCCCCAAGAGTGCGGCTTTCTCCTTGTCCACTCGGATAGTGATCTCGGGTTTTCCCTTGACGAAGTTGTCCTTTAGATCCACCAGCCCCGGGATGTCCCTGATCTCTTTCCTGACCGAGGCTGCCAACTCCCCGAGCACTTGGATCTCCTCTCCTGAGATCTCTATGTTCACTGGAGGACCCGTGGGAGGGCCGTGCTTTTCTTTTTCCACTTGGAGTTCTGCGCCCTTTACAAGAGATGTGAGACGGTTTCTTATCTCATCCACGACCTGGGATGAAGGCCTGCTGCGCTGGTGGATATCCACGAAGTCCAGGGCTACCCGGTTTATGTGGGTCCCTGTACCTCCCTGAGAAAAAGGATCCCCGCCCACTGAGCCGATATTGCTCACCACAAATTTTATGTCGGGGTATTCCATCACAACCTTTTCCACCTGGGAAACCAGTGCATCTGAGGCATCTAGGTTGGTGCCCTCGGGGGCCTTCAGATACACGAAGGCATGTTTTGGTTCCACCTCAGGGAAGAACTCAACCCCCTTGCCCAATAATCCGAAAAGAGTCCCGGAGCCCCCCAAGGCCACCACTGCGCTGCCCAGCACCACCCATCTGTGTTTCAAGGCCCAAACTAGGCTTCTTACGTAGAGTCTTTTGATCCAAGGGAGATTTCCTTCCTTGGCCCTGCCAGAGGTTTTGGGTCTCGCCGACTGATACCTGGCAGAGAGCACAGGATTTATGACTAGTGCCACAAAGAGCGAGCCCGAAAGTGCCAGGATCCCTGTCAGGGGAAGAAAGTACATGAACTTGCCCATTATCCCAGGCCAAAACATCATGGGAAAGAAAGCTCCCAGGGTGGTCAGCGTGGAGGTTATTACTGGCCAGGCCACCTCATCCGTGGCATCCCTGGCTGCTTGAAGGCGACCCTTGCCTTCCTCCATGTGGCGGTAGATGTTCTCCACGATAACGATTCCGTTGTCCACCAGCATGCCCAGTGCCAGGACCAGTGAGAACAGAACTACCATGTTGAGGGTAATACCCATGGCCCAAAGAAGAAGAAAAGTGATGAACATGGAGTATGGAATGGCGAAGGAGATGAAGATAGCCGAGCGAGCATTCACGAAAACAAAGATCACCGCCAGAACCAGTATGAGACCCGAAATGATGTTGTTTTCCAGGTCAGCCACCATGAGCCTCACATCCTCAGACATGTCAGAAGTGAGGTCCAGTTTGAGGGAAGGCGGCATTACAGAGCTCATCTCCTTTACCACCTGTTTCACCTCATCTGTGATCCTGATAATGTTCTCCCCGCTTCTTTTGAGCACTGCCACTGTTACGCTGGGCCGGCCGTTGAGACGACTCCTTGTAAGGGGATCCTGGTGACTGTCCTGGATCGTGGCCACATCTCTCAGGTATATGGGCTTTCCATTTTGCACAAAGGCCACCAGGGAAAATATCTCTGCAGGGTGCTTGAAATCCTCGGGCACCCGCACCAGATATCTTCCTAGACCTATGTCCATGCTGCCCCCGGGCATGTTCACATTGCCTTTCTGCACTGCCCCGATGAGGCTTGAGAAAGGCACGTTGTAAGCAGCCACCCTGTCCAGATCAAACTCCACATGTATCTCTCGCTGGAGCCCACCCGTGACTCTGGCCTCCAGAACCCCTGGAATACTCTCTATCCTGTCCTTCAGCTCGTCTGCGAAGGTCTTGAGCCTCTTTAAGCTGAAGGGTCCGGAAAGCACCACCCTGATCACCGGGATATCTGAGAAATTAACCTCCTTGATCACCGGATCGTCGGGTAGATCAGCGGGCAGATCAGCTTTGGCCTGATCCACCTTGTCGCGTACCTTTTGGACAGCGTCATCCAGATTGACCTTGGGCAAAAACTTCACAGCCACGGTGGAGATTCCTCGGCTGAGGTGGAGCGGATCTCCTCCACATCAGCTATTCCCTTTAGCTTTCTTTCTATGGGAATGGTGACAAGCTTCTCCATGTCCTCCGGGGCCACGCCCTCATATGTTGTGGTCACGAAGACATAAGGAATGGGGATATCCGGGAAGGACTCCCTGGGAAGGACCTTGTAAGAGAAAAGTCCACCTATTACCAGAAAAACCAAAAGCGCCAGCACGGCTGACTGACGCTTCAGAGCCCATCGGTTGATCATCATTGCACCTGGACCTGCATGCCCTCTTCCACCTCGGCCTGCCCTGAGACAATCACCCTCTCGCCAGCACTGAGGCCGCTGGTGATCTGCACCCTGTCTCCCTCTATGATTCCTATGGAAACCGTTCTGGCAGAAGCCACCCCGTCTTTCTCCACGAAGAGCACCCTTTCACCCCCCTTGTTGACTATGGCAAAAAGGGGAACAGCCAAGGCGTCGTTCACCTCGCGCCTGAGCAATCCTACGCGCGCTATCATACCCGGGCGGATCTCCTGGGCTGGATTGTCCACCACCACCTGAACCTGGAACGTCTTGGTGGCAGGGTCTGCCTTGTAAGCCACAAAATCCACCTTTCCCCAAAGCCTCTTGTCTGGCAGCGCGTCTATGCCCACCAGGGCCTGCTGGCCGGGTTTCAGGAATCTTACATCCATCTCCGGCACATTTAGCTGAATCTTGATCTTTTCCACATTCACCAGATCCAGGAAGGGAGCACCCCTGGCCACGTACTCACCTGCATCAACGTAAAGATGGTTCACTACCCCAGAGATGGGCGCCTTTAGGAACCCCCTTTCGTATTCCACCTGGGCCTGCCTCAGGTTGGTCTCGGCCAGAGCCAGCTCCGTGGCTGCCCTGTCCAGTTCCTCTTTGGAGATGATGCTTCTTTGAAACAGAGACTCCCTTCTTCTGAAAAGCTCATCGGCCAGATTGAAAGAGGCCTTGGCCCTGTCCAGGGCAGCCTTGCGGGCAGCCACATCTATTCGAGCCAGAAGTTCTCCTTTCCTTACCGCCTGGCCTTCCTTGGGCCCTATCCACTCCACAAGACCGTCCATGTCCGAGGAGACCCTGACATCCTCCCAGGCCCTGGTCTCTCCGGGCAAAACCAGCACGTCCTTCATGCTGGTGGGCTGCACCTCCAAAACAGAGACTCTCACAAGGGCAGGCTTGGAGGCCTGGGACTGACCCGCTACGTTGCTCTCGGATTTTTCGCAGGCAACCAGCACAAAGCTCAAGAATGCCCCTGTCAAGAAACTGCAAAGAAATTTCTTCATTATTTCATCCTCGCTGGGAAACCAGCCCCTCCATGGCAAGCCTCACCAACCTATCCATGCGACCAGGCTCGGCGTTTTGGGGGTAGCATTGATCCAGATCGATGCAAAGGCTAAGCACGGCCAGCAGGAGCAAGGCCACATCCGAGGGATTCCTCACCTCAAGCTCGCCTCTTTCCATGCCTTGCTGAGCCAGGAGGGCCAGGGTCTGTGTCATGCGCCTGGGAAAGGATTCCAGATCAAAACTGGGCATGGCTCCATTGGAAGCGGAAAAGGCCAGCCGGTGCAAGAGCCTGAAAAGGTGAGGCCTTTGGGTTACCTCATGGTAGATCTCCCTGAACAGGGCAATTACCCTCTCGCGCACGCTGCCCTCTGTGGAAAGGGCCCTTTGCAAGAGCTCTTCTTGCCTCTTGCTAGCCTCCTCCAGTATGGCCTTGAACAATCCCTCCTTGCTGCCGAAGTAGTAGTAGAGAACGGGTTTGGTGACACCCGCTCCTGCCACTATCTCAGCCACAGAACAGGCAGAGTAGCCCTTGATGGAAAACATCTCGGTGGCAACCCCAAGGATCTTCTCCCTCGTGCCTTTGCCCCGAGAAGACTTAAGCAACCCTCCCATTCTCGACCTCCAAGAAGTCCTGAACTTTAATTTACCGATCGGTAAATTATGTGTCAAGGCCAGAATTCCCCCTTGCCTGGCCGGTGAAAGCCCTTCATCTGGCCCGCATCATTGGAGATTAACTGAAAAGAGCTCATCTGGGCTCATTAATGCTCAAGTAAAGCCTCATTTCCCCCCATCAGCTCCTTACCCCATGTGAGCCTGAAAACGCGTTGAGATTCCGTGGGCTTGGGCCCTAGCTTTCAAGCTCACCGGTCCCTAGGGGGATCTGGGCTAGAATGGTACAAAGGTGGTCCATCAAATTGGGCTTGCCTTT
>VSSL01000104.1_pt1 | contig 20498 bp, 14 predicted proteins | sample 4557531 | NCBI WGS metagenome assembly VSSL01 (sample SAMN10986726, study PRJNA523729) | hot springs metagenome | isolation source: hot springs | place: India:Timba, Gujarat | collected 2018-05-31 | reverse complement strand
TGACGGCAATGCGTTGGCGGCGCTGGTACCCTCTGGCTGGAACCCGGCGGCTGATCGCAATCAGCCGCTCTATGCCGAGGCGACTGCCGGCGAGGTATGGCAACTCTCGCCGCGCGGCGAACCGCAACGGCGGTTGACGACCATCGTCGATTACGCCAGTCCGCTGATCTGGGCGCCGGCTGGGTTGGCAACGGCCCAGATCGATACCGGTGCGATCATGGTTCCGGCGGAATGGGAACTACTGCCGGTCACGCAACCCGGCGAGCTGGCGGCGACCGGCAATGGCCGGCTGGTAGGCCGGCGCGCAGTGGCCGATCCGGCGGTGCTGAGCGAGGCGGGATGGCCGCAAGCGGTCGCTGATTGGGTTACGGTGGCCCAAGCTGAAGCGCCGTACCAGCTCCCTGACGGCAGCCGCCTGATCACCTTCACCGGCCAAGCGGCTAACGGCAACGCTATCGCTGGGGTCGCGCGGTTGGCGGACAACGTGGTGATCATCAGCTACGCGCCGCAAGCCGAATGGCCGCGCTATCGGGCCAGCGGGATTGCGCTGGCGCTCGCTGCCCGATAAAGGAACGAGCTTAGCGGAGAGACGTTGCCAGCGGCGTCTCTCCGATTCTTTGCTGCCATGACGTGTTATAATCTTGCGGTAATGGGTCAAGTTACGTTATGCGAGTGAGGCTACCAATGCAGAACCTGTGGCACGATCTGGAGCCCGGCCCAGACGTTCCGAATGTGATTCACGTCGTGGTGGAAATTCCGAAGGGATCGCGCAATAAGTACGAGTTTGACAAGCGGATCGGTGCGTTCCGCCTCGACCGGGTGCTCTATTCGGCGGTGCAGTATCCCGGTGACTACGGCTTTATGCCGCAGACCTATTACGATGACGGCGACCCGCTCGATGTGCTGGTGATGACCAACCTGCCGACCTTCCCCGGTTGCATTGTCGAAGCGCGCCCGCTGGGCCTGTTCCGCATGCTCGATAAGGGCGAGCCGGATGATAAGGTGCTGGCAGTGTTGCAGTACGATCCCTTCTTCGCCGATTACCACAACTACACCGCCTTGCCGGCGCACTACTTGCGCGAAGTCGAGCACTTCTTTACCGTGTACAAAGATCTCGAAGGCTCACGGGTCGAGCCGGTCGGCTGGGAGTCGGCGGATGTCGCTCGCGAGCGGATTCAGTACTCGATCGATCGCTATTGGGACATGCGGGCCGGTCGTGTGCTCAAGCGTGCCTAATTTGGACATCCATGACTTCACGCCGTTCTTTGTCACATCGTACAGCCTATTCGGCTGGCGGTGTCATCTACCGGATCGTCGCCGCGCAGATCGAAGTGGCGCTGATTGCCACCGATCGCGGCGAACGCTGGGGGCTGCCTAAAGGGCATGTCAACCGCGGTGAGACCGCTGAGGCCGCCGCCGTGCGTGAAGTTGCCGAAGAGACCGGTTTGGAGGGCGTGGTTGAGCGGCATCTGGCGACGATCGAGTATTGGTTTCGGTCGGGCACGGGCCGGGTGCATAAATACGTCGATCTCTTTCTGCTACGCTACGAACGGGGTGAGGTGCGGCCACAAGCGGGAGAGGTTGATGATGCCCGTTGGTTTCCGCTTGATGAAGCGCTGCGCCGCGTCTCGTTCGAGCGCGAGCGCGATGTGCTTTTGCTAGCGCAGCAGGCATTGCAGCGCGCTGCCGATGAGCCAAAACCGTAAACTGGGTTAGACAGCAGAGGGTCGCAGCCGCCAATAGCGCGATCCTCTGCGTCGTTTTTTCGCGCAAGGGACGCACGGGTTATGAGCTATACCATTGAAGTGCTGGTTGATGAGGGGATCGAGGTTGATGCGGCGTTGGTCGAACAGGCGGCGCGCACGGCGCTGGCCAACGAACACGCGCCTGCCGGGTGCGAGCTGGGCATTCGCATTACCACCGACGCCGAATTACACCGGCTCAACCGTGATTTTCGCGGGGTTGACGCGCCAACCGATGTCCTCTCCTTCGCCGATGATGGTGATCGGGGGCCGTTTGTGGTGGCGCCCGATCAGCCGCGCTATCTCGGCGATATTGCGATCTCGTACCAGCGGGTGTTGGCGCAAGCGGCAGAATATGGTCACAGTCCGGCCCGCGAATTGGCCTATCTGACGGTGCATGGCGTGCTGCACCTGCTTGGCTACGACCACGAGCGCGGCCCTGACGACGAGGCCGCTATGCGTGCGCGCGAAGAGGTGGTGATGGCGGCGTTGGGATTGCCGCGGTAAACAGTGGCGGTAGGGGCATAGCGTAGGGGCATAGCGTCGCTATGCCCCTACGCTTGCCCCTACCGCCGGCGCCGGCCAAACACTTGATCGATCCCGTAATCGATCACCAAATAGATCCCGATCGCCAAGAGCAATAACCCCCACCACGGCATTTGCACCCAGATCACAATGTGCAGCCGCGACCAGATCAACCAAAAGACGAACACAATAACCAAGGTGCTAATTAGCGAACGGATTCGGCGCGGCATGGATTACTCCCAGTCGTCGTCTTCGGGGGGGCAGCGGCGGCGGCGGCGGTGTTGCCGCACCGGCCACACGGATGTGTTCACAGATGGTTGCCCGATGGCCGAGCACCAGCACCCGGTGGCGGGCGGTGGCGCGCAAGACCGGTGCGGCATGAGCGCGGGCGCGGTCGAGCAGTTGCTGATCGGCGACGAGCGTTACCAGTCTCCCTCCCGGCTTGAGCACGCGGGCAATCTGGTACAACACATCGCGGTACAGCTCTTCGAGGTCTTCGCCTTCGCCGATCTGGGTGCCAAAGGGCAGATTCACCGCCACCTTAGTCACGCTTGCGTCAGGCAACGGCAACTTCGTCGCATTCCAGCGCCGCACTTCGATCTGGCCACGCACGCCGCGCAAATTGGCCTGCATCGCTGTCACCGCCGCCGGGCTAATGTCACCGCCGTACAGCGCGGTAAACGGCCCCGCTGCCGCTCGTTCGAGCAACAAAGTGCCAACACCAGCCATCGGGTCGAGGAAGATGTCATCCTCTGCCGGATGGGTCAACATAACCATCGCTGCCGCTAAGGCTGGGCGCAGCGAAGCCGGCAGGTGGGCAATCTTGCCGCGTAGGCGCAACGAGGCGTCAGAGAGCCGGATCGCGACGATCAGTTCTTGTTCGAGCAACGTTGCCCACACTTCCAGATCGGCCTCTTCCTCGATGGGCTGCCAGCGTCCCGGCCAGCCATCGCGAATCGCATCGGCGACGGCGCGGCCAAACTCGCGACGCTGAAAGCTGTGCTTACCGACGATGCGGGTCACGACGCGAAAGGTGCCGTTGCGTTTGCCGCCATTCAACCGCCGCCACACGTCGAGCGCCGGTTTCACCGCCTCTTCGTTGCGGGTGGCGGCATGGATTTGGCGCAGGCCGCGATCGTCGGGCGCGATTTTAAAGCCGCGAGCTGCAACGACAAAGACATCCTCAATCGTGCGCAACGCCAACAGCGGGCGCGGCGAACCTTGATGATCGAGCAAGATGAGGTCATTGCGCGCCGGTACGCCGCGGATGCCGACTTGGCGCGGCGCCGGTCGATCGGTGTCGGGCCGGATCGTTTGCTCGACTTCGCGCCACGTGAGCGCGGCAAGACCGGGCAGGGTTTGTAATAGGTACAGCATACTGGTTTGAACTTCTCATTCGATAAGCCGTCAACTCGCTCTCCATTGCCGGGCGAGCCAACGGGAAGGTATTGCGCGGTTACTGCTCGCGCATAGTGTCAATATAGCTGGTAATAATCTGATAGAGCGTCACCAGACTCGCGATATCGACCCATTCTTCCGCCGAATGCAACCCTTGCCCCACCGGGCCGAGGCAGATGGCGGGCACGCCGATATGCGAATAGTAGCGCGCATCGGTTGCGAAATGTTCGCGGTAGAAGCGCGGCGGCTGGCCGGTGTGGCGCTCGATCAGATCGGCGATCTGGCCGACTTCGTGGTGTTCGGGGTCGGTGCGGAGTCCGGCGCTAGCCATCACGCTCACGAATTCCGCGGTTGGGAAGACTGCTTGCAAATCGGCCTGAATCGCCTCCGGCGTCGTATCGGCAGTCCAGCGAATATCAAACGTCACCAGCGCCTCAGCCGGCACCTGATTGCGCGAGCCGGCCCCCACCCGAATTTCAGTCGGCGTGACCGAGGTGCGCCAATCGTGCGGGCCGGTTGGCGGCGGATAGCGTTCGGTGATGGCGGTAATGCCTTGGGTTAGGCGGTAGATCGGGTTATCGCCTTCCCATGGCCGCGAGCCGTGGGCGGCGCGACCGGGAATGCGCAACTTGGCCCACATACCTCCCTTGTGCTCGAACAAGATGCCGAGATCAGTCGGTTCGAGACAGAGCATAAACTCACACCGCCAGCCTTCATCGCGCAGCCGTCCGGTGCCGTTGCGCCCGCCAATCTCTTCGTCAGTCACAAACTGAAAACCGACGTCAGGCGGGTGAGGGCGGGCGGCCAAATCGCGGATCAGCCGCATCATCACCGCCACGCTCCCCTTCATATCTTGGCTGCCGCGTCCATAGATCCGGCCATCGCGCACCTCCGGCACGAACTGGTGCGGCTGGCCGACCACCACGTCCAAATGGCCGTTCAGCATCAGACGCGGCGCGCGGGTCGGTCGAAGCGTAACCACCAGCGCCGGTTTGTCTTCGGCGCTGCTTTGTTCGAGATAAATGCCCGGCACATCGGCCAGATAGGTAGCGACATAATCAATCGCCGCCTGCAACTGATCAGGCCGTCCGGCGATGGTCTCAAACCGGATCAGGTCGCACGTCAGGCGGGTGAGTTCTTCGGCCAGTTCGCTCATACACTCAATCCTGATGATGAGGAGCGCGCAGACACCATGTACCCAAGCGTTGGGGCGTCTGCGCGCTAGTGCGTCTTGGTACTTTCCCTAGTGTACCACAGACCTAGAGCAGTACGGCACTATTACGATGTTTTACTAGCAATAAATGTAGTCACTATAGTAGCTCCCTATTGCGCGGATGGCCCCCACCCCTTGCCCCTCCCCCGCTGGGGGAGGTGAGATGCGTCTCCCGCCCTCAGCAGGTGAAGGCTGGAGAGCGGGCAGTCCCCCCGCTCCCCCATTGTCATTGCGAGCCGCGCGTAGGGGTAGAGCACCGCTCTGCCCCTGCGCGGCGAAGCAATCCCCCACGAGCACGGGAGAAACCCGCTGAGGCATCGCTTGCGCCAAAGCGGGAGATTGCTTCGGGCGCTGCGCGCCCTCGCAATGCAGGAACGTGGGTGTTGGGGTACCCTCACCCCCAGCCCCTCTCCCACTAGCGCGGGAGAGGGGCGCTGCTGCGTTTCGTGGCAAGGAATGTCGTTGCCGCCGATCCGGCGGCTCCCCCTCAGGAGGTTGAGGGACGGACAGAACATGTAATCGAGCATAACCGTTGATCGCTGTGCGATGTCGTACAGCCCCGGGCTGCGCTCCCCATCACCCCTCCCCCAGCGGGGGAGGGGCAAGGGGTGGGGGCATCAGCCCGCGCAGCGGGCTTCGTACCCCTAGCCCGGCCCTTCAGGGCCGGGTGCCGGTCAAAGGTTCTGTTCGCCCGTGAAAGGTGGTTGTACGCTCTCGCCCCTCGCAATGACCACGAAACGCATAGCGTGCGGCAGTTTAACTGCCGCACTCCATATCCGCTTCACCCTGCGACCAACCGGCTGAAAGGCGGCAAGATATCAGGCGCGATGTCTGCTACTATCGCGTAGAGATGCGCTTTCCAACTGGGGTAAATATGGCGGCGGCGGGCAGCGATGCCAGCGAGGCTAGCCCGTACCACCGGCGGCGGTTGATCAACCAACCATCCCGGTACGCGCCGCTTTGGCCCTTCACCGTATTGGGGTGCATCGAGAATGTCGGTTTGCGTGAAGAAGGGGTAGACGGTACTAACACTATACCCTTCGGCGGTGAGGCCGCTGGCAAAACCGCGCAAACCGAATTTGGCTGCGCTGTAGACGCTAATGTTCGGGAGTGCGGCGCGGCCAAGGATTGACGAGATAAATACAATTTGACTGTGGGGCCGGTTGCGCAAGACGGGCAAGAGCGCCGCTGTCAGCCGGATGGGGGCGTGCAAGTTGATGCGGAGCAGCCGTTCGGCGGCTTCCGCCGGGATCGCGTTGAGTGGCCCGTACAGGCCGATGCCGGCGTTGTGAATGATTAAGTCGAGATCAGGCGCAACCTGCGTGACCTGCTGGGCTAAGCGATCGCAACTGGCCGGATCGCTCAGATCGGCGGGCAATAGCGCGCGGATGCGTCCGGCCTTCTTGTTGGTTTGGCCGTGCGCGGCAAACTCGGCGGCTGCGGTGAGACGTTGGGGACTATGGCTGCTCAAAATCAGATCGGCGCCGGCGGCCAGCAATTGGCGGGCAAACTCGCGCCCCAACCCGCCGCCGGCGCCGGTCAGCAACACAACCCGCCGGGCAAATGCGCTCATACGGCTTCCTCGTCATCAGTCGCCAGTCCTTCAATCTCGGCGAGGCTCTGCTGGCACGCCATCTCAAGCCGGTTCAAACGGCGTTGGAATTGGTTGAGGGCGAAATTGCTGAACATTTCCACTTGCAAGCCGAACGGCATCTCGTCGTAGCTGGCAAAGATCTCGTCGATCACACCCATCGCATGCAAGAGCAGCTCGTTCATCCGTTCGACAATGTGATCCCAAATCCGCTGATCGGTTGCGATCAGGCGTGAAAGCAGATAGATGCCGTAAGCGATGTGGCGTGACTCGTCTTGTTTGAGCAGGCGAATGCCCTCGCGCACGCCGGGCATGAGGTTGTGGGTGTCGAGAATGGTAAAGTAGCCGTGGTAGCCGGTCTCGGCCAGCACTCCTTCGACGATCATGTTGTAGGTCAGCGACGCTTCGGCGAGGTTGAAGGGCGAGGGGTCTTGCTCTAGCCGGTGCATCGCTGCCGGCAGCGCCTCGTAGATCAAAGCGCGGTAGCTTGGCGTGTGGTAGCGGCTGAGGTCGGGGTGAGCGCGCGCGACTTCGCTGATAAAGCGGGCAAAGAAATCGGTATGCTTCGCCTCTTCAAACAGAAACGTCGTGAGGTACAACTCCTCTTCCAAGCGGCCATCGTGGGCGACAGCGCCGATGAGCGGCAGCAAATCGAGGGTGACGGCCTCTTCACCGGCTTGGAAGAGCGCGGTCAAGCGCAGCAACAGGTCGCGCTCTTCGTCGCGCAATTGCTCCCAGTCGTGGCGATCGCGGCTCAGATCAATCAGCGAGGGGTTCCAGATGCCAAACTGTTTGGCCTTCTCAAACAGGCGCATCGGCGGGCTATTGCGGCGCAAGCCGCGGCTGGTGGTGATGAAATCGGTGTGGGCCATCCCGTTCTCCTCTCATGGCAAACATATCGGTGCGGCGGGATACAGCGCAAAGGCATAGTGGCAGGTTTGGTTGTAGTCGCTATTATACTGCTGCCTGCTCGCATGCTTTTGCGTCGTGGCGTTTACAGACTTGCGCTGGCTACCCTATCCAGCAACGCTTCGCCAGCCCACAGCGCCACCTCTGGGATAGACGCAGTAGCCAGTGCAGCCAGCGCCTGCAATGCAGCGACGTTGGCTAACCCCGCGCAGTGCTGGTCGAGCGCCGTCACTGCGGCGTGGCGCACCGTGAGGGGTTGGTCACCGGCTACGGCTATATGGGCCAAGAACTGGATCACATCGTGATCGGCGGACTGGCTCAGCGCGGCAATCGCGTGGCAACGGAGCGATTCGGCGGCGTTGGCATCGCTAGCCACTGCGCGAATGAGCTGATCGTCTGGCGCCACGCTCCTAAGATGCTGCAAAGCGAGTACCTTCAACACATCAGGGGCATGCGGATCGATGAGTGGTTGCCGGAGCGTCGCATAGTGCGGATCGGCGGCGGCGAGTAAGCTGAACGCTTGCGTTTGCAAGGCGAGGTATGGCGCGAGCAATGCTTCGACAAAGACCGGTATCGCTTCGTTGGCCGCGGTTGGGCTGAGGGCAGCGGCGGCGGCAAGGCGCACAGCAAGATCGGGGTGGCTCCGCATGACGCGGGCTAGAATTGGCGTTGTGGTTTCGGCTTGGGCAGCGAGGGCGTTGACGGCAGCGAGTGCGCAGACCCGATCAGCGTCAAATGCCAGCCGGTGCAGCATGTTGGCTGGCACCGGGCGATCGCTGCGACTGAGCGCGCGCAGCGCCGCACTGCGGATGGGATCAGGTTGCGTGGTAATACATTCGATGAGCTGTTCCACCGGTGCAGCGACTGCGGCATCGAGCGCCGCGGCGCGGATGGCTGGCGGCTCCTGTTCGTTGGTGGCGATGGCCATCAGCGCCGGCGTTGCCGCGGGATCGGCGCTGCGACCCAACGCTTGCAACGCTGCCAGCCGCACCGGTTCGGCGCTATCTGCGCCGGCAAGGCGCAACAGCGTCTCGATCATCGGTGCAGTACATGGCGGCGCAAGGCGGTCAAGCGCAGCGCAGGCAAGGTCTCCGTCAGCTTTTTCCGCGAGGTGCAGCAACGTCGTTGCGCCATCAGGCCGTCCGGCAATCGCTTGCAGCGCCACGGCGCGCAAGGGGGCATCATGTTGGGCGCTGCGCGCAATGGCGGGTAGGTCAATGGAAGGATCGGCAGCCAACAACTCATCGAGCGGGCGCGGCACACTAGTGTCGTGCAGCGCGATGCTGATCAAGGCGCTAATCGCTGGGGCCAACGTGGGTTGATTGCGACCGATCATCCCAATGGCGTGCGCTGTTGCGCTGGCAATCCGTAACACGTGATGGGCAATCAGGGCCGAAGGCCGGTCGAGCGGGATTGCCATTGCACCAGCTAAGGTGTTGGTTGTCACCATCACATCGGCCAAGAGGGCGCGTGTAGCTGGCTCTTCAGCTTGGGGCAACCATTGATCGGCTGGCCCGATCAGCGCCGGTAATGCGGTAATCCACGTTTCCAACAAGTGGACGCCATACGTTGGCGCGAGCAAGCGACCTAACGTGACCAACGCCTGCTTGCCGCCGTGTTGGCCCAGTGCCATGATGATGGTCGTGGTTAACGTGGCGTCAAGATCAGGCTGATCGAGCGCAGCGAGGAGGGTTGTGCGCGCGGCTAGCGCTGATGGATGGTTGGGCGCAGCCAACGCGCCGAGCGTGTGGGCTACTGCCCGGCGCACCAACGGCGGGTGTTGTTGGCCTAAGAAGGGGCTGAGCAGCGCGACGGCATGTGGGAAGTGAGCCAATTGGCGAGCCGCGGCAGCGCGGATAATCGCCGGTTCATCGGCTGCGTGCAGCAAGCGGCTGAGCAGGTCAACGCCATGGGGCAAGCGATGCAGCCGGCAGATGGCGCGCAAGCGTAGATCAAGCGGCAATCGGTTGCTCAATGCGAATCCGGCTAGCAGTGGATGGCCGGCAGGGGTGGCGGCCAGATCGGCGAGCGCTTCATCACGGGCCAGCCATGGATGGCTCGGTTGAACGACAAAGCGGGCTAGTTGGTCAAGATGGCCGGTGCGCAACCAGACCGCGCGGGCCGCTTGCCGCACCTCGGCGGATTGATCAATAGCGGCCTGTTGCAATTCGTCGCGGGGCAACGCCGCCGGCGCGAGCGCGCGCAGGCTGGCTGGCAGGGTTGTTTGCCGCAGCACATGGCGCGCAATGAGCTGTTGCCGCTCTTCGCCGGCTGCGCCGCTGAGGAGCAACCGCAACCCAAGATGCACTGCCGGATTGGCTAACTGATCGATGGTGCTAGCGCGACTCACAGCGAGGAGGCAGCGACCGGCTTGGCTGATCAGATCGGCGTAGGCGGGCAAAGGCGGCGGCAGAATCTGTTGCCGGCAGAGCAGATCGATCGCGTGCCAGCGCAGAGCCGGTGGGGCATCACTAGTGTCGAGCAACGTCATCAACAATGCGATGCCAGCCGCCGGCGCGAGCTGGCTCACGATCCGTTCCAATAATGGGTTGCGCTGATCTGGTTGGGTGCGGCTAATGTCTATGAGCATCACCGGCAACGCCGGCGCAAGGGTGCTCAATGGTTCACCGCCGTGCTGGCAAATCTCGTCGATCAGAGGCCGGCTCAAGGCCGGATCGAGCCGTGGCCGTTCACGGAGGGAACGGGCCAGCAACAACAACCGCTCTGCTGGTGACAGCTCGCTGTTGTAGAGGCTGGTAATCAGGGGGTGCGGATCCGGCGCGGCGCCAAAGGCTAATGGTATCACCAGCGCGCGCCGGTGCGGGCCGGCATCGCGGAATGCGGCGGGATCGAGGCGCGGTTGGGCCGCGAGTTCGATCGCTTGTTGGTAGCGCTGATAGGCGGTGCGCCCAATCCGCCAGTTCTCCTGATCGGGAAGATTCGCCAACAGCGGCGCCGCAAAGGTTGCCGCTCGTTCATACAGTGCAGCGCGCGAGACGGGCCAACCGCTCAGCGGTTGCGTCAGCGCCAACAACATCACTTCAGCCGGACGCTCGCGCAACAAGATCAGCGGATCGCGCTCGAATAGCGGCACGATGGCTTGTGGATCGCTGTGGGGAAAGAGGTGCTGGATCCATGCGATCAATCGTTCGGCAGGCAACGGCGCGATGGCGTGATGGCGAAATCCCGGCCACAATTCGCCCGGCGGCAGCGCAATGACCACCCGCGCTTGCGGCCAACGTTCGGCGAGGCCGGTCAAGAAGCGTTGCCAGATTCCGCGCCGGGCAAGCGGCAAATCTTCCCAATCATCGATCAGCAGCAGACAAGACAAATTGTGTTCGAGCGGATTCGGCGCCAGATTCAGCTTGGTCAACGCACGCACCGTGATTGCGCGCGGCGTCAAGCTCGGTGTATCGAGTTCCGAGAGCAATAATCGCACCAGCGGTACGCTTGGCTGATCGGTGAGCCAACGCTGGGCAATCTGAGCAAGGACAAGGCTGCGTCCGCTGGCTGGCGGCCCGATGATCGCAAGCTGGTTTGTCTCGGCGAAGAGAGCGGCGAGATCGAGATCGATCCCGAACGGCGCCTCCAATGCTGCCGGCAGCAATTGCGCCAACGGTTCGCTCGTGAGCCAATGTTCGACGGCTGCGCGCACGTTACGCGGCATCCGGCGCGGTAAAAACAAATCACGGAGCGCGCGCGGCACAAAATGGAGTTCAGGACGTTCGGCGCTCCGCTCGTGCATATCGTCATTCCCTGACAGTGGCCCTCACCTTGGATTGTTTAGAAAAAGCCGCGACCGGCGCTCTTCGACAGGCGCGGGTCAAGCTTGCCGGCAAAGGCTTGCAAGCTCTCGGTATCGAGCCGTTCCAGCGCTTCCAGTTCTTCTTCCGTGAGATCATAACCAGCGCAGGCGGCGCGGGCATCGGCAATCAATTGGGCGCGAAACTCAGCATCAATGACGGCGCGACCAATCACCTGCTCAACGGCTGACTGTGACATGTTACACCTCCCCTGCTTGTTCGGCCAGCCGGCGAAGTTCGCCGTTGGCGCCAATTATGGCCAATTCAGTTCGGGCCAATTCTAAATACGTATGAGCTGCTGGAAGGTTGCGTCGTTGCAGCGCATTGCCAAAACGAGCGGCAGCGCAGGCGTGTTCAAAGCGACAGTTAATCGCCGCGAAGGTTTCCATCGCGCGCGTAAAGTAGTCGCTAAATGGTTCATTGCGCTCAGCGGCAATTTCGCCGCGCAGGCGCAAAGCCACCGCATAATCAAACCGGCTGCCAATCTGTTCGGCGAGCGAAGCGGCTTTCGCCGCATGATCGGCGGCGGTTTGCAGCAATTGCTCGCGTTCATCACTCTCAACAGCTTGGCGGGCTTGGGCCAACAGCGCTTCCGCCGCAGCGCAGAGGGCTTCGACCGTTAATTGCGGCACTCGCTTCTGCTCGCCGATGTGGTAAGCCTGATTGGCGTAGGAGAGAGCGGTTGTTGGATCGCCGTTGGCAGTGGCAGCCATCGCCGCCAATGCGAGTGTATTCCCGTATTGGTACTGGTTATCCTGTTTGGCATAGATCGGTAACGCTTGCTGATACACCTGTAACGCACGCTGATAGTCGCCGCGTGCGTAGGCAATAATGCCGAGCGTGTCATCGGCTTGGGCCATCCCTAGCTGATCACCCATCTCTTCACACAGCGCCAGCGCGTCGTGGCACGCTGCTTCGGCGGCATCGTAGTTGGCCAGCCGGTAATGAGCGTAGGCTGCATTCAGCAATGCGCTAGCCAAAGGATATTTTGCGCTGACCTTGCGCGCTAGCTCCTCAGCTCGGGCATAGAGTTCGACCGCCGCTGCGTATTTGCTCTGCAACTGCTCTAAGTAGCCGAGGTTGTTGTAGGTGCGGGCGCAGCCGTAGATGTCGTCAATCGCCTCTTGCACGCTCAACGCATTCAAAAAGTGGTAGCGGGCCAGATCGTAGCGTCCGCGCATGCCATAGATCACGCCTAGTTGTTGCTGGAGTTCGGCCTCGATCCGTTCATCCTCGATGCTGCGTTGATCGTTGCGGATACGGGCCAAACCGGCTTCACACATCGCTAGCGCTTCGTCGAAGGCTGATAGCCGGGTAAGGGTCTGGGCCAGATCGGCGGCAATCGCTGCCAGCAATAGCGGCGGCGTGCGATTGATCGCGGCGCTGGCAATCGCTTCTGCACTGCGTAAACGTTCTAGCGCCTCTTGATAACGGCCTTGCTTTTCGAGCGCAGCCCCCCACGAGCGCAATGTCTCCGCTTGCACGACCGGCGGTAAATGTTCGCCTCCCACCTCCAGCAAGCGTTGGTACGTGCGCTTCGCTTCATCGTATTGGCCAATCGCCGCCAAAGTGTCGCCGAGCGACTCCATCGCTTCCCACAGTCGCGGATCGTCGCCCCGTTCGCCGAGAATATCAAGCGCCCAGCGATAATAGGTGATCGCTTGCTCGTTGGCGTATTCATCGCGGGCCAGATGGCCGGCCAGCAAGAGGTATTGGATAGCCCGTTCCGGGGCATCGCTCAACCGGTAGTGGTGCGCCAACAGGAAGATTGGGCTTGCAATGGCACGGACGGCGCGCGTCACCATTGGGCCGTTGCGCCCGATTTGCACATACTGCAACTGGCGTGCATTGCTCACATCGTGCCGGAGCTGGCTCAGCTCATTTGCATACCGTTGCTCAAGGTATTCGCCGATGCGCCGGTGCAGTTCACGCCGGCGGGCGAAGAGCATGCTCTGATAGGTCACTTCGTGCAGCAACGCATGGCGGAAGGTATGAACCCGTTCGGGCGCTTCGCGTTCGAGCAAGGTTAGTTCTTGCGCATCGAGCTGGCTGACATGTTCGATCAGCCGGCGCGTGTCTTCGCCGTAGACCGATTGCAGCACCGGCAGCGGAAAGCGCTGGCCGACTACGGCGGCCACCCGCAGCAACGCCCGTGAACGTTCGTCAAGCTGGTCGACGCGAGCGAGCAGCAAGCCGCTCAAGCTGTCGGGCAGCTCGTCGAGCGCTGTATTGCCGTGTTGCACGGCCCGCACCAGTTCTTCGATAAAGAGCGGATTGCCGGCGGCGCGGGCGATGATCTGCGCTTGCACCTGCGGATCGATCCGGGCTCCGGCGGGAATGGCGGCAATCAATGCTGCGCTATCGCTGGCCGGTAGTTCGCTCAGCGTGAGTACCTCAGCTTTGTCGGCGAGCGGGTCGTTATCCCATTGCAAGGTGTCGCGATGTAAGCCAAGCAAGAAGATCGGCGCTTGCGCTACTGCACTTGCGATATACCGCCAGAGATCGAGCGAGATCCGGTCGGCCCATTGCAAATTGTCAAACATGAGGATCAGGCCGTGTCCGGCTGCCATAGCGAGAATGATGGAACGGATGATCTCAAACCGGCGTTCCTGCCGTTGTTTCGGATCGAGTGTGCGCGTTAACGGGTTGTCGTCAATATCCAGCTTGACCAAATCGGCCACAATCGGCGTCCAATCGTCGGCAATGGCAGCGGCGGCGAAGGCCTGTCGCAACTGGGCGGCTCGGGTTGCTTGATCAGCGCCGGCAGGGATCCCGCAGAGCGCCTGCATCGCGTCGCTCCACGGCGCGTATGGCGTGCTTTGCTGGTATGCCAAGCAGCGTACTGTCACGATCTTGGCCGTGCGGGGAGCACCCGTCACCAATAGCTCGGCAGCGAGCCGCGTTTTGCCAATGCCCGCTTCGCCGCTGATGCGCACGACCCGGCCATAACCGGCCAACGCCAGTTCTAGGCGCTCGCGCAGCCATGCCAGCTCGTGCCGCCGGCCCACAATCGCATGGTGAAATTGCGGCGTGGGCGCTTCTCGTTCGCCAATCAACCGCAAGAGTTCGAGCGGCTCGCGTTTGCCGCGCGCGCTGACCGAACGCGAGTCGGCAAAGACCATCGTGGCGCCGATGCTGACCGCAAACGGGGTTGTGGCCCGGATTTCACCCCAATCGCTATGCACCATCACCCGCGCCGCGACATTCACCGCGTCACCCATCACGGTGTACTCTTTGCGCTCAACGTCGCCAACATTGCCGGCGAAGACGGTGCCACTGTTCAAGCCGATCCGCAGGCGCAAGCGATCGAGGGCGATGCCGGCTGGTTGGGCGGTGGTCAGGGTATGGAAGGCGCGCTGGAGGTCAAGTGCTGCCCGCGCCGCGCGTTCGTGATGATCTTCTTGCGCGACTGGTGCGCCAAAGATGGCCAGCAGCTTGCTGCCTTCGGTCGCTAAGTCGATCTTATTGACATAGCCGCCGTATTGTTCAATCGCGGTGAAACAGACCCGCCAAACAGCGTCAATGACTTGCGCCGTGGTGGTAGGCGGCAACGCCTCGACCAGTGGCGCTAACCCTTCAATCTGCGCAAACAAAATCGAGACTGGACGCAGATCGGCTTCCAGTTGGGGCCGCCGTGGTTCTGCCATGATCCGGTCAACCAAAATCGGCGGCAAGTATGGACTGAGCCGCTCCAGCGTCCAGATTAAATGGAAAGCGGTCTCACGGCTTGGCGGCGGCGGATCAGTATGTGAAGGCGGTGGTGTGTGGGGTGGATCGCCACTAATCGCATGTAATTTTACATAACCATCAATAAGGGTTTCCCCCTGTGCGCGCCCCTCAATCATTGCCCATGCCTGTGGGCCGAGCACAATCTCGCCGCGTCCACCCAATTCCTCAGCGCGGGCAACTCGCTCAACGCAGGCTCCCATCGCGCTGTAGCGCAGCGACTCGGGCCGTCCGGCGCTGACCAGCGCCACCCGGCCACTCTCGACCCCGATGTGCATCGTAAGCGGAAACGTGCCGATCCCCGGCACTTCCCGCACGAAGCCGGCCTGCGCGGCCAGCATATCGCGGGCCACTACCGTGGCGGTGTAGGCGTGATCAGAGCCGGTAAAGAGCACGAGCAGCGCATCGCCGCCAAACGTGATCAGATCGCCGCCGGCCTGTTGGATGCGGCGAATCAAGGCTCCGAAGTAGGTGTTGAGCGTGTCGGTGACAATCTCGGCTCCTTCGCGGCCAAGGCTGCTCAACCGTTCGGCCAAGGCGGTGGAACCGCTCACATCAGCAAAGAGCAGCGAGCCGTCAACCCATTCCACCCACGGCTGGTCATCAGTTGTGGCTAACCGGTACGCGACCAACCGGCGCGGGAGGTAAGTTGTCAGGGCGTATTGGGCATTGGCAAGGTGGGCGCAAGCGGCATACAGTTCGTGTGGCCGCATGTTGCCGCCGAGCAGCGCCTGAGCCTGCGCGGCGCCGAGGTAGCGGGCAATGCGGTTGCGATCGATCTGGATGAAGCGATGCTCAGACATCGGCAGGCCGATCCTGTGTATGGCTAGCTTGGTTGGCAAGCGATCATCACTGCGTTTCGTCTTCATTATAGCAGAGGCAAGCCGGGATTGGCAGTCCAATTGTGTTGGGCTATGGTAGTACGCCGGTACTCGTCAATACACAAACTCTTCAATGTGGTAGATCACCACTTTTGCGCCGGGGCCGGTTACGGTGCGCGCGCCGTGCTTGAGTTCTGCGAGCTGGCGGGTGATGGCGGGTTCAGTCAGCGGGGTGCTGCCATAGGCCTGTAGTTGGGCAAGGTACGGGCTATCAGATGAGACGATCAGGGGTGAAAGATAGACGATATCGTCTGGGCCGAGCGGCATCGCTGCCAGTGCCGCGAGTGAATGCTGCACGTGGCCGGCGGCAAAGCGTTCGCCGCCGGCCCCGACCAGCAAGATGACGCCAACCGCGATCCCGGCGGCTTTGATCGTGCGTACTGCGTCGATCGCTTCCGCCGGCGAGCCGGGTTTGTTCAACAGGCGAAAGACTGTCTCATCACCGCTCTCGAGCCCAAGGTAGATCCGGCGCACACCGGCGGCGGCCAGTTCGCGGTATTCGGCTAGCGTTTTGCGTTCCGCGCCAAAAATGTCGAGAAAGGCGTACATGCCTTTGAAATCAGCATCAGGGCCAATGGTAAATTCTTCATGCACGACCTGCAACAGCTCGCGCAGGCGCGGTTGCGGGATGATCAGCGCATTGGCATCGCCGAGAAAGATCGCCATCCGCAACCCCAAGCCGGCCCCGACAAACTCCTTCACCCGCTGAATATGTTCGCGAAATGAGGCCGGTGAATGAATGCGAAAGGGGCGGTCGCGGTAAAACGTGCAAAAGTGGCAGCGGTTCCAGCTACACCCCTCAGTCGCTTGCAACACCAGCGCGCGGTACTGATCCGGCGGCAAGATGCTAATCGGCTTGTAGACAGTGCGAAACCGTTCACGCTCGGCTTCGAGCCGCTCAACATCCCAGCGCCGGATCCGTTCAAACCAGTCGCGCGCCGCTGGCGGCGCGGTGGTTTCGATCTGCTCGATCATCCGTGCGGCCTCAGCCAGCAGCTCGGCCAAAACTGCGCACCGCTCGGCATCGGCGAGCTTTTGCCGTTCTTTCTGGCCGGGGGCAAGCGCGCGCTTGCGCAAGACCTCGCCGCTGAGACCGCGCACGTAGTTGGCGCCGTGGCGAAACGCCACGATCAGGCGGCCTTCGCCATCGAACGAGATAATCGTGCGCATGTTCTCGGCGATGGTGAGGTGATGGCGTTGCAGGTTGAGGGTGATGCCTGTTGTCATCATCGAGCGCGCCCGTCACGATTACTCCGGCAGCAACGTATCCCACCACAGCCGGCCTTGCCGCCGTTGCATCAGATCGACGTGAATATGCTTCACTTCCGTATACTCGTCGAGACCGTACTGGCCCATTTCGCGGCCAAACCCGCTCTGGCGATAACCGCCGAACGGTGCGCGCGGGTTGAGCACGTGGTGCTCGTTGATCCAGACGGTGCCGGCGCGGATGCGTTGGGCGACGGCCAGCGCCTGTTGCAGATCGCGTGACCACACCGAGGCGGCAAGGCCGTAGATGCTGTCGTTCGCAATCCGGATCGCCTCGCCGATCTCATCGTAGGCGAGCACAGCCAGCACCGGCCCAAAAATCTCTTCGCGGGCAATGCGCATCTCTGGCCGCACGCCGGTGAAGATGGTCGGTTCGACATAATGACCGTTGGCAAACGCTTCACCCAACGGCCTGCCACCGCCGATCGCAACCGTTGCCCCCTCTTCGCGGCCAATCGCGATGTAGCGCTCAACCTTCTCGCGTTGCCGTTCGCTGATCAGCGGGCCAAGGTCGGTCTCCAAATCCATCGGATCGCCGATCTTCATCCCGCGCACCCGCTCGACCAACCGTTCGACCACGGTGTCGTGCAAGCTACGTGGCAAAAGGAGGCGCGAACCGGCTTCGCACAGTTGGCCGGAGTGGTAAAACGCACCCCACAGCACGCCATCAATCACCAGATCGAGATCGGCGTCCGGCAACACGAGCATCGCATTCTTACCACCCAACTCGAGCGTCACCCGTTTGATCTGCGGCGCCGCCAGCGCCATAATCTTGCGCCCAACTTCAGTGCTGCCGGTAAAGGCGACCTTATCAACCGCCGGATGGGCCGCCAGATATTCGCCGACCTCGCCGCCGGGGCCGAGCACGAGATTGATCACCCCCTTCGGCAGCAGGTTCAGTTCGTGAATGGTCTGGAAAATCGCAATCGTGCTGAGCGGGGCCAGCGACGAGGGCTTAAAGACCACGGTATTGCCGGTGGCTAGTGCCGGGCCGAGCTTCCACGCCGCCATGCAAAAGGCATAGTTCCACGGAATAATCTGCGCGCAGACGCCGATTGGTTCGCGCCAGACAAAATTCCACGACACCGAGGGCAGATCAGTCCACGGCAGCGGCTCATACGGATGCTTACGCGCCATCTCGGCGCAACCGCGCAAGATTTCAAGGCCAAGGGTAATGTCATTATAGGTCGTTTTGCGCAGCGGCACGCCGGCATCGCGAGATTCGATCTCGGCTAGCTCAAAATTGCGCGCTTCAAGCGCATCAGCAATCGCGTGTAAAATCTCGGCCCGGCGCGCCGGACTGGTATGCGGCCATGGCCCCTGATCAAACGCGGCGCGGGCGGCGGCAATCGCCCGATCCACATCGGCATGGGTCGCGCTGGCGCAAGTGGCCAGCGGCTGGCCATTCGCCGGATCAAAGACAGTAAACGTCTGACCGTTGCTCGCCGGCTGCCAGTCGCCGTCGATGTACAGGTCATAGTGGGGCAACCCTTCCGGGGAGTGTTCGTGCCTCATTGCAAGACTCCTTTATCTGGCGGGGGTGAAAATAAAGATGCCGCTGTGCGTCATAGTGTAACACGCCGCGTCATAAAACTCAAGTAGGGTGACGCAAAGGCTTTGAACGCAAAGGCGCGCAGGGTTTTTGGGCAAATCCGCTTCTCCACTTGTCATTGCGAGCCGCGCGTAGGGGCAGAGCACCGCTCTGCCCGCACGCGGCGAAGCAATCTCCTCCGATCACGGATGCTGCCCGCTCAGGCATGCGTTGCGCTGAAGCGGGAGATTGCTTCGGTCGGGCGACACCCAGTTGCACTGGGTGCCGCCGCTCCCTCGCAATGACAGAGGGGCACGCCCCGCTCCCCGGCTGTCATTGCGAGCCGCGCGTAGGGGCAGAGCACCACTCTGCCCGCACGCGGCGAAGCACTCCCCACACCCCTGTTGTCATTGCGAGCCGCCGCAGCGGCGAAGCAATCTCCTCCGAGCACGGATGCTGCCCGCTCAGGCATGCGCTGCGCTGAAGCGGGAGATTGCTTCGGACGCTGCGCTCCCTGACATCATGGCGCGTGAACCTGAACCATACGCCGGTGGCGTGCATTCATCCGCGGCGCTGCGCGTTGGTCAGCAATGCTGCCCGGCGCTCATCGTCAATGAATGCTGCCGCAAGCGCGTTGGCCTGCACAGTCCGTAATTCGGCGGCGCTCAGGCCGAGCCGGTCACGGGCCACCCGATATTCGTGCGGCAAATCGATCGCGCTAATGCCGGGGTCGTCGCTGTTGAGGGTGACGCGCAGGCCGGCGCGCAATAATTGCGGCAGCGGGTGCGTATCGTACCCGCTGACGGTCTGGGTTTGCACATTACTGGTCGGGCACACTTCAAGCGGAATCGCGCGCTCGGCTAGTAGCTGCATCACTGCCGGATCTTCGATTGCGCGCACGCCGTGCCCGATCCGTTCCGCTCCTAGCTCTTCAATCGCTTGCCGCACACTCCATGCCCCCGCTGCTTCGCCGGCATGCACCGTGATCCGCAGACCGGCGGCGCGGGCCCGGGCAAAATGCTTGACAAAGCGCGTGCCGGGAAAGTTGGCCTCGTCGCCGGCCAGATCGACTCCGACCACGCCTTCACCCATCAGCGCAATGGCCGCTTCGAGTTCGCGCCAGCAGCTCTCTTCACCCATGTGGCGCGACATAATGCCAATAATCTGCGCTTGTACCGGGTACCGTTGCATGCCGGCTTGCACCCCGCGACAGACTGCGGCCAAGACGCGGGTCGGGTCGAGGCCGTACCGCTCACCCATAAATGCCGGCGAGCAGCGCAGTTCGATGTAGTCGATGCCCTCGCGGGCGGCATCTTCGACATTCTCTTCCGCAATGCGGGCAACGGCGTCTTCGTCAACGCAGATCAGCTTGAGCAACTCAAAGCGGGCGATAAAATCCATCACCGAGGCGGCGACGCCTTGGATTTGCGCATACGGACGCAATCCTTCGACCGTATCTGCTGGCAGGCGAATGCCGTAGGCGCGGGCTAGATCAAGGATTGTCGTTAGCCGGACATTGCCATCGAGATGGCGGTGCAGGTCGATCAACGGCAGATCGCGGGCGATCGGTTCTGGGCCGGCAGCAGGTTCGGCAAGCGTATTCATAATTCTCGTGCGGTAGCAATAATGTCACCCAACACGCCGGCTGCCGTCACTTCGACGCCGGCCCCCGGCCCGCGCACGACCAATGGCCGGTCGTGATAGCGGCGGGTGGTAAAGCTGATCAGATTGTCAGGGCCGCGCAAGCTGGCCAACGGATGGTTGGCGGCGACTTCGCGCAACCCGACTTCGACGCTCTCTGGCGTAATGCGCGTGATGTACCGCAAGACGTTGCCGTTGGCGCGGGCCGCAGCCAAGCGGTTCATCACCTCTTCTTCCGCCTCGCCGAGGCGTTGGAGGAACTCGGTAACACT
>VSSL01000103.1_pt1 | contig 20547 bp, 19 predicted proteins | sample 4557531 | NCBI WGS metagenome assembly VSSL01 (sample SAMN10986726, study PRJNA523729) | hot springs metagenome | isolation source: hot springs | place: India:Timba, Gujarat | collected 2018-05-31 | reverse complement strand
TTTTTTTTTTGGTTGCATAGATAGATTGATAATTAAATATTAATATTCCTGATTGTATCAAATTTACCTAAAAAATACAACACAAATTACAACTCTTTTGAATTCTCTGAAATCACAAATCTATCAATACAATTTATATATAAGCATATGTGTATACATACTGAATCATAATGTCTATACAAAACAGAGGTCAGTACATATTGCAAACAACTAAGCTTATGCTAGACTAGCATGTATTTATACTTTTATTTTTAATTTAGTGAAAACAGAATAAGAATATGCCACCAACACAACAAAACAATCAAATACCGATGCAAAATCCAAATCAACCTTATCACTATGGATCAGCTCAGAACACATCAGCTATGCCTACTCAACAGATGCCTACGCAACAGGTACCTTTTACAGGAAATAATATGCCCGTAAATTCCCAATTCTCACCTACTCCCGCGAATTCTTCTACCTTTGATAAACTAGCCATAGGAGGTTTGATCAATTCTATAATTTTCATTAATAGCATGGCTAGTTCCTGCATATGGATGCCCAATGTCGATTACCGGGCTTGTATGTTGTATTTTAGGAATGCGATCTCAGTCAAAACGCACCATGGCAATTATTGGTATTATCCTATCTGTTATAGGACTGGTATTATCAATAATTAACAGTATATTTGGTGCGATAATAGCTTCCCAACTCACAGGACAAGGCTACTGAAAATAATATATGCTTGATTTATTTATTTGATAATACATTGTACTAACTAAACTTGGTTTATATATTATGAAAACTAGAGTTTTAATTAAGGATTTGAGTGCCCATTTAAATCAAGATGTTGTTATTGCCGGATGGATGCATAGATTGCGCGTCCTAGGTAAATTAGGTTTTTTGCTACTACGCGATCGTACCGGATTTGTACAATGTGTACTAAATGCACAACAAATAGAATATATAAAGCATTTACAAGTAGAGTCTGTTCTTAAAGTACGCGGATGTGTTGTAAAAAGTCCTAATAAAGACGATCTAGAAGTTCAAGTCTCAGAGATCGATATTATATCTCCTGTTCTAGATCAAGTACCTGTAGAAATAAATAAAGATTCTCTTGACGCCCATTTAGATACTATTATAGATCACCGACCAGTAAGCCTAAGGCACGAAAAACAAAAAGCTATATTTAAGGTACAAGCAGGTATACTTACAGCTTTCAGAACTGCCATGATAGATGAAGGTTTCATAGAATTCAGGTCTCCTATACTTATGGGAGCCCCTTCCGAAAGTGGTGCTTCGGTCTTTGAGGTTAAATATTATGATAATAAAGCATATCTTGCCCAAAGCCCCCAGGTATATAAGCAAATAATGGTTGGAGTTTTCGAGAGGGTTTTTACCATAACACCTGTTTTTCGAGCCGAAAAACATAACACAACACGTCATTTGATGGAAATTACACAGATGGATGGTGAGGTAGGTTTTATTGAAGACTATGATGAATGTCTAGAAATTATCGAACGTGTAGTCAGAAAAATTTTTGATTACTTAAATAATAACTACATTAAAGAATTACAATTATGGAACGCTACTTTGCCTAAACTACCAGCATCTAGATTCCCAAAAGTCAAAGTAAAAGAAGCTTTAAAAATAATTGAGGAAAGAACAGGCAAATCGGCTCAAAGACCAGAACTCGATCTGGACCCGCAAGATGAAAGAGTTATTGCTGAGTGGGCTTTAGAGGAATATGGCTCTGACGTTTTATGGGTATTAAATTTTAAGAAGGACAAAAATTTTTACACTCGTAATAACCCGGAGGATCCAGATGAGTCTCTCAGCTTCGATCTAGTATGCAGAGGTCTTGAATGGTTATCTGGTACTCATCGTATTCATGATTACAATAAATTAGTGGAAAATATGAAGAATCAAGGGTTAACTCTTGAGTATTATGAGCACTATTTAGAAGCATTTAAGTACGGTATCCCTTATGAAGCAGGGTTTTCATTTGGTTTAGAGCGAATGACACAACAAATATTTCGGCTTAAAAACATTAGAGAAGCTGTTTTATTCCCAAGTGATCTAGATCGAATTGCAGGACAAAGAATAAGTAAGCAAAAAACAGTATAAAACACTACAGTCTAAAATTATATGGCAGTATTTTCCAAACGGAAGCTAATTAGTATAAGAATTAATTTGACGAAAAAAAATATTCACTATTCATTTTGTCCCTGGTAAACATTTTCCTTTTCTTTTTGTTCACGTATTTCCCAATATCTGTCCTCCAGAATATCTTTAGTATAACCCTGTCTTCTATCATCCCAAAACAAGTAAGGTGGTCTTTTCTCAGGGCTTGAGGTCAAATGTACAAGCGTAAATAGAAAAATATAAAAAAGCGAACATATAGCTAATATTAGTAAAATAGCCTTAAATTCTATAATCCAATCTTGATTTCCCATCATAAATATTCTAGAAATTAAATTTACTCTACTTTTAGATATTTATTATCTTCGTTATCTCCTTCATTTTGTATTGTTCCTTCCATTAATTTATAGAACTCATCTCCTTCGATAACTTCTTTCTCCATCAAAATCCTAGCTATCATGTCTAAACTATCACGATGCTGCGTTAAAATATCCTCACACATCCTTTGAGCTTTAGTGAGAATATTTCTAACTTCCTGGTCTATCTGTTCTGCAGTTTTATCTGAATAAACATGACGACCTACATAAGAATCCTCAGAATCATCAAAATCTATGTAGCCCAAAGGGGACATACCATACTTTTTCACCATATCACGGGCAATTTTAGTTGCTCTTTCAATATCAGAACTTGCCCCAGTCGATACATCCCCAAAAACTAACTTTTCAGCTGTCCGACCACCATAAAGCACGACAAGCTCTGCAAAAAATTTTTTCTCAGTCTTTAATTCTTCGACATCTTCATTAGGTAAATACATAGTCACACCTCCTGTATATCCCCGTGAGACAATAGAAATACGATGCACTCTGTCAGCTTCCTCCATAAAATAGCCAGCAATCGCATGACCAGCTTCGTGATATGCGGTAAGTTTTTTCATTTTCTCTGATTTTGCTCTTTTTTTCGCAGGACCAATTGTCACTTTTATTGCAGCCTCTTCAATATCAGAATACGTGATTTCTTCTCTACCTTCTTTAACTGCTATGATGGCAGCCTCATTCAACATATTTTCTAAATCTGCTCCACTAAAACCTATTGTTCGCTTTGCTACAATATGTAAATCGATATCCGAAGCCAAAGGCTTATTAGCAGCATGAACTTTTAATATCTCTTCTCTACCTTTAATATCAGGTAAATCCAAGACAACCCTTCTATCAAACCTTCCAGGCCTTAATATCGCAGGATCAAGCACATCAGGTCGATTAGTCGCAGCTATTACGATGATATTAGTATTCTTATCGAAACCATCCATTTCAACAAGGATTTGATTTAGAGTTTGTTCAGTATTACCAGAATAAATAACGGTACCTCGCTTACGAGCTATTGAATCAATTTCATCAATAAAAATAATAGCGGGCGCTGCATCTTTTGCCTTATTAAAAAGATCACGGACCCTAGAAGCACCAGTACCTACCAGCATTTCCTCAAACTCAGAACCTGATGTAAAAAAGAAAGGTACTCCAGCTTCTCCAGCAATCGCACGTGCTAATAAAGTCTTTCCTGTACCAGGTTGCCCTACTAATAAAACTCCTTTAGGTATACGAGCTCCAATCTTGATGTATTTTTCAGGATTTTTAAGAAAGTTAACTATTTCTTTTACTTCTTCTACTGCTTCATCTATACCTTTGACTTGATCAAATTTAATATCTTGCTTTTCTCCCACAAATAATTTCGCCCTTGTATCCCCGAATCCTATTATAGGACCAGAAGAAGCAATATTGCGTGCTGAAATTAGACTATATCCAAAAAGACCTATAAACAAAGCGAACAGAACGATGCTTATAATAGTAAAGATGTCGATATTAGATTCTTGTAAAAATAAATATTTGCAGTCTCAGGATCGACATTCACAAGACGCAAATCTTCACGGAAAGAATTAGGATCCGCAATAGTACCTACGATCACTTTATCTTTCTGATTTTTAGGGAAAATCTGGACGATCTGACCCTGAATTTGTACTTTTTGATATTCTTGACTTTTAATGGTCTTAATTAATGTTGCATAATCGACCTGCTGAGTATTTTGAAATACAAAAAAACGAAATATAAATGCAGAAAGTATAGTTATTACAAAAATCCATAGAATAGGACTCTTGTACCAAGGTCTGTTATTACTGACACGACCTATACCCCGAACCTGCAATGGTTTAAATTTACTATCATTCTTTTTCTGATGTGATTTGTTTTTCATGAAACTATATTAATTTCTAATTTTAATTCTATATGAATTATCGCTTATACCCCGGTATTATATCAACTCTACTTATTACAAGATAGATATTATAAGTATCATTCACCAACTTATTAAGTGGAAAAAATTTTTACATGTTGTAGACTTAAGATTAAATGAATATAGTAAGTAGGTCTCACACGATCGCTTTAACTATTATAGTGGTTTTCATTGCTTATATATTAGTACCAAAATCTTATATCTATGCATCAATAGAAACACCGACAGAAGAAACAGGAAGCAAAGAACTTGCAATTACGGAAATAAACTGGAGTGGATCATCCTTAGTTCATATGATGAATGGATAGAAATACAAAACATAAGTAAGCAAACTATAGATTTATCACATTACGTTTTACGTGGTCTAAAAAGCAATAATCAAGATATTCAACTGACAGGAATATTAAATCCTAAAGAGTATTTTCTTATTGCAAGGTATAATAATACCAATAAAAATACAGCGCTTACTGTTTCACCTGATATTACAACCAGTATAACTATCAATAACAACGGCTTTAAAATATCTCTGATCAAACGAATTCAAAATAATGAACAAATTGTAGACGAAATTATAGACGAAGTTGACACTAGCTCTATAGGTCCATTTGCTGGTCTTAACTCTAACAATTTAGGGAAAGCAAGTATGGAGCGCATCAACCCGTATCTCCCTGGTAATATAGCTACAAACTGGCAAACAGCAAAATCATCTATTAATTTAAGACCTAAAGAAAAGCTACAAAATGAATTTGTTTTAGACCTTGGATCACCAAAAGCCAGCCCTGTGCAATCAACCAATTTAATACTCAGTAGCATTCTAGATTCTCAAAACAAAGATGAAACTCTTGTGTATTTTGATGGCAGCCGGGATTTACAAAAAGTTTTAAATTTGACTCTTCCAATAACTACCAATACTAATTACAAAATTGATGTAACTAGTAATGTAGAAGGTATAAGTTACCCAGCATATTACGCTTTCAGTATTAAAACATCTCAGAATGAAAGTCAGAATAATAGTCTAAAAGAAATATATAATGATAAACAATTCGTACAGAAGAAGAATTCTTTCATTTTTATTAATGATGCAGGAAATCTTTTATTGAATATTGATCTGAAAGTATTTACTACCGAACGTATTGGGATACAAGCAATCCAAATATCATTACTAGATAACTATACGAGCCCCGAAAATCTTGAACTCGATCCATCAAATTATTACTCTGAAGGCGATTTTGACAATTCTCAATTTACAGTTAGAGAAAAAGACAAAATAGTATTATTAAAGTCTTTAAATGAATTGACGGCCCTAGATGCTGACAAAAATGCTGTTCTATTAATTAATATAAATATTCGGAATTATGAAACAACACCAGAAGCAAACAAAGATCTGATAAGAGTAAATATTTACAATAACAACGAGATTCAAATAACAAATACATACTCCGTTGATGATATATACGAGAATATTTTAAGTATAGATTTTAATCTTCAGCTTATTAAAAACGCTAACACAACATTAGAGATTAAGACTTTAAATAATGCTCATGCTTCCATCGGTAAAGGAAAAGTAGAAGTCTATGATCCTAAAAATCACCAAGAAACATTACAAATAATACGTATTTCAAAAGATAAAGTATACTTGGAACCAACAGCAGATGGAGCACTCATCAGAGATACTTATCCAGATGAAAAATTTCGAGTATCAAACATTAAAATATGTAAAGGCAAAACAGAATGTAAGGTTGAATTTTCTATAAAAGAATAGTACACAAAAAACAAAATCGTTAAAGATAAGTTTCGGTTACAAAAATGATTCAAATAAGGATTATCAAATTTCTTACATAAATTTAGACTCAGAAAAAACATTCGAGTATATAATCAGAAACACTAAAGCCGACTTCACTACAATAAAATTACAAATAAGTGGAGATATTAGAAATATTGAAATAGGTAATATTAAAGCCTCACCAACACAGCAAGTTTCTCAATTAACTCTTAATCCTAAGTCATCAAATCAACAATATAAATCTACAATAGAATCCGCTCAAGGACTCAAAGGTAATATCGTTGATATATTACAAACTAATATTTTACCGACTGGGACATATAAAATTAAATTTAACATTCACCCTAGCGGTTCACCTCTTACATCGAATTTCTCAGTTTTAAAAATTCTCATATACAATAGTAAAGGCGTAAAACTATTAGATGAGAACCTGACGGAAAAAGAAATCGCAGATTTAAATAATCAATTTGTACAGGAATTTGAAATTAAAACAGATTCGAGACTTAATATTATAATCAAATATTTTGGTACGCATAAAAAAGCAGAGACAGAACTGGATTTATCTGGGATAGAGATTTTAAAGGTTCAATAATTAAGTTTTTTTTGCTAGAATTAGTAGGCTTCTGTGCGAGCGTAGTTCAGTTGGCTAGAACGTCTCCTTGCCAAGGAGAAGGCCGTCGGTTCGAATCCGATCGCTCGCTCCAAATACACAATGTAAATCCCCTAGAATGTTTGATCATTCGACTTATAGTATTAATTTCTCGTTGCTTAAAGCTTAAATTAGTGCTCAAAATAAGACAAATTTACAATCTAATCTTTTTTTATTAGTATCATACAGCCAATACAATATAAAACATGACACAATGATTAAAGTTTCAAAATTTACGTAAAACCTATAACCTAGGGAAAAAAAATGAATTTACAGCATTAAAAGGTGTTAGCTTAGAGATTAATCAAGGTGAGACTGTAGCTATATTAGGGAAGTCCGGTTCAGGGAAATCTACTTTAATGCATTTAATGGCTTGTCTCGATCAGCCCACTGACGGCAAAATCTTATTTGATGATATAACTCTTCATGATATGACAGCCATACAAGCAGCAGATTTTCGGAATAAACGCATAGGTTTTGTATTCCAACAGTTTTTTTTACAGCCTAACCTAAATGTCATAGAAAATGTCTGTCTACCACTCATGATACGGGGTGTTTCAAAATCAGAACGTATTAAAAAGGCAGAACAAGCACTAGAAGATGTAGAGATGTTAAGTAAACGTAATAGCCGAGCCAACGAATTATCAGGGGGACAAAAGCAGAGAGTATGTATTGCACGTGCAATAGTCACCGAACCAGAAGTCATCTTTGCAGACGAACCAACAGGAAATCTAGATTCAGAGACAGGAGAGAAAATCATTCAGCTATTATTTAAACTAAACCGAACAAAAGGTATCACATTAATCTTAGTCACACATGATCTTGAACTAGCGAATTTGTGTCAGCGAAAAATTTATATAAAAGATGGTCAAATAATCGAAGAGTCATGAAAGTCATAGACATTATACAAACATCCAATACAAATTTATTACGGTCGCCTCTACGTACTTTTCTTACTATACTGGCAGTATTTATAGGAACTTTAACACTTACTCTCACAAATGGTTTGGGATCAGGTGTAAAAGATTTTGTAAATAAACAAGTATCTGCAGTAAACGCTCCTGGGCTTATTACTATAACACCTGCATTAAGGTTCAGTTCAAATCCTCTAGGTGAACCTGAAGAATATAATCCCGATAATCAAAAAGACGATACTCTATCAACGGAATCACTGGGGCAAGAAGACATCGATAAAATTAAATCTATTACAAACATCAAAGCTGTATATCCCGTATATAGACCAAAAGCAGAATACATTACTCGAGATAATGATAAAAAATATACTATTAATAATCTGGAACAATATATTGAAGGTTTAGAAACTCCACTAGCGGCAGGACGATTTCCTGATCCAAATAAAAATGAGGAAATATTTCTATCATATAAATATCTTGGAGTACTAAATTTTAATGAGCCTTCCGATGCTTTAGGTCAAAGCGTCAAAATAGTTTACAAGAACATTCTCGGAGAATTTAAAGAAAGAACCTATACTATAGTTGGAGTCTCCGCAAATAGTCTAGCAGGATCGGTAACTCGCATCAATCTGAACGAGTTAAAGGAAATTTCATACTGGCAAATAGGAAGAGAACAAGGTTCACCAATATTATTTGCACAAACTGATCCCAATCTCTCGAAAGACGAATTAACTAAACTCAAGCAAGAACTAAGAGAAAAAGGGTATAATGGATCTAGTTTAGAAGATCAGATTAATCAAATTAATACAGTGATTGATACTATACAGTTGGTACTAAATGCATTTGCTATCATTGTGATAATTGCAGGAGGCATAGGTATAATCAACACATTATTAATGTCCGTATACGAAAGGACTAATGAAATCGGACTTCTTAAGGCTCTTGGTATGAAAGAACATGAGGTATTTATAATATTTGCAATTGAAGCCCTTTTAATTGGCTTTTGGGGTGGGGTTTTTGGTATTATAGCAGGCATAATAGTAGGATATGGAATCAATTATTTTGCATCAACAACTATTTTAAAAGATCTAGAAGGATTTACGCTAATGATTTTTCCCGTACAATCAATTATACCTATATTACTTGGTACTATGTTTGTAGGCCTTGTGGCTGGAACACTACCGGCAATAAAAGCCAGTAAACTTAATCCTATAGATGCATTAAGACAAGAATAATTCTAACAACAATAGTTTGAAATTATGCATAAATTTCCTAATGTGCTAATATCAACTAGATTTGATACATATGGCAACACTAAAAGAACTAAGAGACGCACGCATAGAAAAATTAAACCAATTAAAATCTTTAGGTATAAACCCCTACCCCGCAAAATCATACCGTAATATAGACAACAAAGATATACAAACGAGGTTCAATGAATTAGCTGGTAAGGATGTTGTAGTTGCAGGTAGAGCTTTTGCAATTCGTGAACATGGAAAACTATATTTTATTGATTTAAAGGATCACACAGACAAAATACAGCTCTATATCAAATCCGAAAACGTACAACGGGCAAACTATGAAGATAGTGAATTGAATTTTGATGATCTAAAATTAATTGATATCGGAGATATAATCGAGGCTCATGGTGTAGTTAGTAAAACAAAAAGAGGAGAAATCTCGGTAGAAGTACATAAAGTTAGAATCTTAACAAAAACCCTCAGACCATTACCTAATTCATGGGATGGCTTAGTTGATAAAGAAACACGATTGAGAAGGCGTTATCTAGATACAAATATCAATCGAGATGTTTATGAACGATTCATTAGACGAGCAAAATTCTGGGAATATCATAGAGAGTTTTTAAAGCAAAATGGATTTTTAGAAATAAATATCCCAGTACTTGAACATGTCACAGGAGGAGCAGATGCAAAACCTTTTGTTACACATATGGATGCTTTGGATCAAGACTTTTATCTACGTATTTCCCAGGAATTATATCTTAAAAGATTGATCGGAGGAGGCTATCATAAAGTTTATGAAATTGGACCACGATTTCGAAATGAAGGACTTAGCGACGAACATTTACCAGAACACATTGCTATGGAGTTTTATTGGGCATATGCAAATTATGAAGATGGCATAGAATTTGTTGAAGAAATGTTCCGTTATGTATTAGAAAAGGTGTATGGCACATTAAAATTTAATATACGCGGATTTGATGTAGATCTAACTAAACCATGGGAAAGAATAGACTATGCAACTATTATAAAACAAAGATTTAATATAGATATATTTAATACTAATATTGATGAAATTAAAAACATACTCAAGGCTAATAATGTTTCTCCTGGAAAAGCAATAAATCTTGAGAGAGGAATAGATCATCTTTGGAAATTAATACGAGCTACAATAGGTGGCCCTGTATGGTTATTACATGATCCGACATTTATGTCTCCACTTGCTAAAACATGTCCTGACAATCCACAACTAACACAAAGAATCCACCCTGTCATCGGCGGATCCGAATTAGGCAATGGCTACTCAGAGTTAAATGATCCATTAGATCAATTAGAAAGATTTAAAGAACAACAAAAACTACGAGATGCAGGCGATGAAGAAGCTCAAATGCTTGATATAGATTTTGTAGAGATGCTTGAATATGGTATGCCACCAACCTTTGGATGGGGTCATTCTGAACGCAACTTCTGGTTCTTTGAAAATGTCCCAGCACGTGAAGGTGTACCTTTTCCACAATTACGTTATGAAATAGATGAAGTAACAAAAAGTATTTATCCAGAGCTATTTACATAAAAGATGTAGAAACTCCTTATGCTTGAAGACATATTAAAACTATCACAGGCATTTATACGTATACGATCTACAGCTGAATCAAAAGATAAACTAGATGAAATTCTCGAGCTAGCCCTAAGTTATCTTAACAACTACACAGTAGAAAGATTTGAAAATGAAGGTAAACCAAGCGCACTTGTCTATAAGGCAAACACAAGACCAAGTAAATTTAAACTGATACTCAACGGACATCTTGATGTAGTACCCGGTCGGGAAGACCTTTATGAACCAAGAATAGAAGGGGATAAATTAATTGGAGTTGGAGCATTGGACATGAAGGCCAGTGCCGCTTGCCTCATTTTTGCATTTCTTAATATGGTAGATAAAGTATCGTATCCTTTAGGACTACAACTGGTCACAGATGAAGAAATTGGAGGCTTCAATGGTACTAAATATCAAATTTTAAATGGCGTTACTGCTGATTTCGTAATATGTGGAGAACCTACGAATTTCGATATTGTGAATAAAGCAAAAGGTATTATTTGGCTAAAAATAAACTTTAAAGGAATAACAGCACATGGGGCTTATCCATGGCGAGGCAAAAATGCTATTTTATTAGCTCATAATTTTTTAAGTAAATTATTCAAAAGGTTTAATAACCCTAAAGAAGCAAAATGGCAAACAACGATTAATTTAGCAAGAATAGAAACATCAAATAATGCCTTTAATAAAATTCCTGATGATTGCACAATATGGCTTGATATACGATATATTCCGGAAGATAAAGACAGAGTTTTGCAAGAAATAAACCAAATACTTCCAAAAGATACATCTGTTGAAATAATGTTCAACGAACCATCTTTATATACAGAGGAAAACAATGTATTTATCCAGAAGCTTACGAAATCCGTTCAATCTATAATTCAGACATCAACACAAATAAGATATGCTAATGGATCATCGGATGCTCGCCATTACATGAATATTAATGTGCCTGGCATAGAATTTGGTCCAGTAGGAGGAAATATAGGTGGCGATGAAGAATGGGTCAGTATTAAAAGCCTCGAACAATACTTTGAAATATTACAAGATTTTCTTTTAAGAATAGAGTCTGATCAAGAAAATTGAGATAAAAAACTTAAATAAACAATCATGTGAAATCAGAGAATTTTTATCTCATCAAAATGCTTTGAAATTAATGTACAGTGTGAGACAAAAACTTAAAAAACCATTAAAATAAGACGATGAAAGTTTATTTCCGGAGCAAAATTATAGAAGACAACGATGCAAAATTAGCATCAGAACTAATTCATTCCATTATGGTACTGCGATATTTGAGGGTATAAGAGCTTACTACAATAAAGATTCAGACACGATGTATGGCCTTTTTGTGAAAGAACACTACCAGAGACTGCTACGCAATATCAAAGTTTTAAACATGAATATCAATGAAAGTTTGGAAGAACTAATTGAAATTACGAAGCAGCTAGTCTTAGTAAACCAACATAAAGAGGATGTGTATATACGACCAATTGTATATTTTGCAGATGAGGCCATAAGTCCAAAACTAGTAGGATACTCGGCAGAAATAGCTATTTTCACCTTACCTTTGGGTAATTACATAGATACAGACGATGGTATTAAAACAAAAATTGCGTCTTGGACACGTTTAAAAGATAACATGATTCCGCCAATGCTTAAAATAGCGGGGGCATATGTTAATAGCGCATTAGCAAAAACTGAAGCATTAAAGGCTGGTGCTGATGAAGCAATAGTACTAAATCAGGATGGGAATATTGCAGAAGGCAGTGCTGAAAACATTTTTATAGTCCGAAATAACACTCTTATCACGCCTTCACTGAGTGATGACATACTTGAAGGTATTACAAGACACGCTATCAAAACCATAGCAAAGGACTTAAATATAAATGTAGAAGAAAGATCAATATCACGCACAGAACTTTATATAGCAGACGAAATATTCTTGTGTGGTACTGGTGCTCAAATATCTCCAGTGGTAGAAGTAGACGGAATCAAAATTAACACTGGTAAACCAGGACCTATTACAAATCAAATTAAACAAATCTATTTTGATGCAGTAAGAGGTAAAATCGAAAAATACAAAGATTGGTTGACGCCTATAATTGATAAAAATAATTTATGATCAATTTTATGTATTAATTGAAAAAATCATGTGTGGAATTGTAGGATATATCGGAAATAAAGATGTAAAATCTGTTGTTTTAGGCGGGCTTTATAATCTTGAATATCGTGGTTATGACTCTGCAGGAGTTGCTTTTATTGATAAAAAAGAAAAACTACAAGTTTATAAGGCTGTTGGAAAGGTTTCCGTACTTGACAATGAAGTATTGAAAAATGTTACTAATATTAATTTCAAATTAGGAATAGGACATACACGATGGGCTACACATGGTAAAGTATCAGAGCAAAATGCTCACCCTCATACAAGTGCTAGCGGCAAAATCGCCATAGTACATAATGGTATTATCGAAAATTATAGAGAACTAAAAGAATTTTTTAGACAAAAAAGGATATAAGTTAGTCTCTGAAACTGATACTGAAGTTATTGTTCAGTTGATAGAGTATTTTTATACAGCGGAACAGCTCAATCTAATAACAGCTCTCACCAAAGCATTAAAACTAGTAAAAGGCACTTATGCAATCGCTCTAATCTCAGAGTATGATCCAAATAAAATTTTTGTGGCACGAAAAGGCAGTCCCCTTACAATAGGTTTGGGAAAAGGAGAAATGTTCGTAGGTTCCGACATTTATGCATTCATAAAATACACAAATCTAGTAATCTATTTAAATGATGAAAATATCGGTATAATCGACGGATTAGCATACAATATTTATGATTTAGAAGGCAACACTATCGATATACGACCCGTCGTAACAGATTCAGACTTGATGTTTTCCGATTTGCAGGGATACCGGTCGTACATGGAAAAAGAAATTTTTGAGCAGCCACTGTATCTAAAAAATGCATTAGAAAAATCGATAATCATTGATAATGATGATATTATTTTCCCATATTTTAACTTCTTCTCTCAAGAAAATATCAAAAAAATAAATAGAATAATTATTACAGCCTGTGGTAGTAGTTGGAATGCAGGTTTGATCGGAAAATATTTAATCGAAAAACTAGCACAAATACCTACTTCGGTCGAGTATGCATCAGAATTTCGATATAGTAGCCCAATAATACACCAAAATGACATGATTATAGCTATTAGCCAGTCAGGAGAAACTGCAGATACTCTAGAAGCTATAAAAATTCCTAAAAGCCATGGTGCAAAAATTCTAAGTATTACTAACATACCAAAGAGTTCGATCTGTCGTGAAAGCGATGGTGTCATTTATATGAATGCAAATCAAGAAATAGGAGTAGCAGCTACAAAAACATTCACGAATACTTTACTAATTCTAGTATTATTAAGTCTATATCTAGCTCATGCTAAAAAACTCCTATCTAATCCCGAAATACGAAAAATGCATCATGAACTAAATAGCATTCCGAATAAAGTACAGCATATTTTAGATAAAAACGAGTATATTTTTGCATTAGCAAATAAATATGTACACACAGCAAACTTATTATATGTAGCTAGAGGGATAAATTATCCTGTAGCTCTCGAAGGAGCATTAAAACTCAAAGAAATCTCGTATATTCATGCCGAGGGATATGCTGCAGGAGAAATGAAACACGGGCCACTTGCACTAATAGATGAATTCATGCCTGTCATTTTCGTCGCTCCAAAAGATTATCTTTATGAAAAAGCTGTAAGCAATATTAATGAAGTCAAATCCAGACACGGCAAAATAATAGGTATAATTAGCGAATCTGACGAATATTTACCAACAATATTGGATGATTATATTTGCATACCTAATACATTTGACGAATTTAATCCTATTTTAAGTGTAATACCACTTCAATTGTTTGCATATTATGTAGGTAGCCTAAAAGGCCTAAATGTAGATAAACCTAGAAATCTTGCTAAATCAGTAACAGTCGAATAGCGTTATAATTTATCATCAAACTAAAGTTTCAAAAGTTTCAAATATACCGTATAACACGTGTGCAAGTTTTTGTGAGTCATGGCGTAATAAACTTCTATAGAGAATGTCATTTTTATCGAATTTTACTGGTTTATTATCCAGAATATCCTTTCGAATAATTATGTATTTTTTTTCATCCAAATCATCCTTCACCATCTTCTCTCCATGACGTGCATAATAATCCAGTATATCTTGTGGAATAGACTCACTATTTAATAACACACAATCAATACTTCTACCAAGATATTTCTCTACACTATCGACATGGTCCTGAGCCGTAAAATCGGTTGTCTGTCCTTTTTTTGTCATTAGATTCATAATAAAAATAATCTTTGCCGTAGTCTTTAAAAAGGCTTCTTGTATACCAAGTGGTAATAAAACTGGAATAATACTAGTGTAAATATCTCCCGGCCCAATAATTATATATTCAGATTCAAGAATTCTCTCTATAGCTTTTTGCGTAGCGTGTACAGGTGATGATAAATATACATTTTGAATTAGGACGCCATCTGACCTATTTTCGTCAATATTACCTTCACCAAAAATAGTTTTGCCATCAGTGTAGTCTGCTACCAAGTGTACATTTTCATAAGTAACGGGAATAACTTGACCTTTAATATTGAAAAACGAAGATGCAGCTTGTATAACTTCATCATAATTTGAGCAAACCTTCTCTAAAGCAGCAAAGAATAAATTACCAAAATTATGACCTTTTAATTCTCCATTATCAAATCGATACAAAAATAACTTTCGCCATAAATCTGATATTTCAGATAAGGCAAGAAAACATTGTCTCAAATCTCCAGGAGGTAGTACTTTCAAAGCATCTCGTAACCTTCCTGTAGACCCGCCAGAATCCACCATATTAACAATTACTGCCAGATCCAAAGGATAATTTTTCAATCCAGATAAAACAACATATGTTCCTGTACCACCTCCTAAAACAGTAACTTTTTTCATAATCGATTTTATGATTGTTTAGTATTACTTATTGCATTGCCATCTTTAAAAAACATATTATCCGGAATATCATGACTAACCTTTTCACCTGGCCATATCCACGTATTTCTACCTACTTTTACGCCAGGAAAAAAAGACGTATTAATTCCTATTTTTGAGTTATGTCCGATAATAGCACCAAGCTTTGGTAAATAGGAGTCAATTAGACTATCACCTACAACAGAATGTACTGTTTTTCCATCAAATCTTAAATTCCCGGTCACGGCAAAAGCCCCGCAGAATACATTGTTGCCTAAAACAGAATCTCCCACATAATTGCGATGTAAGGCAACTTTATCTCCAATATAAGCTCTTGTTACGTCAGTATATGAACCTACTAAACATTCTTTACCTATATGAGACTCACGAATCAGAGAAAAATCACCAATAAAGACATTATCATCAATAAAAGTAGGCCCCACTATTTTGACATAATCTCCGATCACGACATTCTCGCCTACATGAACATTACCAATGATTTCTGCCTTTTGAGAAATTCTTGCTGAGGAAGCAATACTTTGAGCATTAATAGACCCTAAAAAAGTTTTCATCATTGTGAGTACATGCCAAGGATACTTTAAACTTACAAACTCTCCTTCGTATACATGATAATCATTATCATATCCAGCATGCTTCAAGATTCGATTCAAAGCTTGTTCGTAAATATCATCTTTGTCGCTTAATGTGCTGGATAAATACTCAAACAATATAGAACTATCAGAAAAATAATCTAGTACTAGCTTAACGACATCCGATGGCATATTGTCTTTGCCCGGCTTTTCGATGATTTCAACAACTTTATTCGATTCATTAAATTTAAAATAACCTCCTGGAAAGTAATCAGGATATTTTTTTCCAAACAAAACTATACGACGTTCACGGTGTAATTCTGTGGTAATCTTCTCTAATACGGAAAAATCAAGATAGTCAGAGGCATTTACGATTAGAAGCTCCCCATTCACGACATTTTGTACAGAATCTACCGTACCAGCTTGACCTTCCATTTTACTATTCTGCATCAAAACTTTGACTCTATTAGAATATCCATACTGAAGGACAACTTCTTGTATCAAATCAATATTATTTGGATTTCCAATAATATAAATATTATCACCATACTTATCTAACTGTTTTAGTATGTGTATTATGAGGGGCATCCCTAAAAACTTCCATAGAATTTTATTATCTAAAGGCCAAAACCTCCCGCTATCACCACCAGCGAGAATAAGAATATTTTTTATCTTGCGATGCGTAGACATGGTACAGTATATCATTTATTCACACCCAAGTAATAGACTTATTATTTGACAGCTTGTTTCTGTATGTATATAATTAGTCGTGGATTAAATTCCCCCTGTTTTATAAAAATTTATTTTTCCAACAGTTATTAATTGTATGGATGTACATAATTTGTCAGCAAAAACACTAAAGGAACTAAAAGAAATTGCAAAATCACTAAAAATTCTAGGTATAAGTAAAAAAACAAAAACGGAACTCATCAAACTGATTTCTCAAAAATATCCGTCTGACAAAAGTAGTACAAAAGACTACCAAGACGGACAAAAAGAACATTCATCTACAAAACAGGATTCAGACTCGAAAAACTCAAAATCAAATTCCAAGATCAAAAAAATAGCTAATGAATCGGATTCAAATTTACATAATCTAAATGTTCAAAAAAGCGATTCCACCGCCAAAGAAACAATAGGTCTTCCAAATGAATCTACATCTGGTTTACAGGAATCAACACAAGTTTCTACTGAAAATGTCCAAGGATCCCAGACATCCACCAATGCTAGCAACAATCAAACTAATAATGTACATCAATCTACTCAAAATAGTCTTACTAACGGAATTAACTCTAACAGCATAAATACGAAAGTACTCAACGAACCAACCGTCGAAGTAAGCGGTATTTTGGAAATAATGGCTGATGGTACCCATGGTGTACTAAGATCTTCGAAACTAGCCCCGTCAAATAAAGACACTTATATATCCATATCTCAGGTTAAAAAACTCAAATTAAGAAAAGGTGACCTCGTAACAGGTATAGCAAGACTTCCTAAAGAGAATGAAAGATATTACTCCCTTTTATGGATAAAAAGTGTCAACGACATTCCAGTCGATCAATTAAAAGATCGCCCGAATTTTGATGAATTAAAGCCGGTTTATCCTGATAAACAAATAAAACTTGAGTGCGGCCAATATCCAATAGCTAATAGAATTATTGATCTTCTTGCTCCAATAGGATTTGGGCAACGAGCTATGATTGTAGCACCTCCAAAGGCAGGTAAGACAACACTTTTAAAAGACATTGCTAAAGGTATCAATGCGAATCACCCAGAAGCCTTATTAATGGTAGTCCTGATCGGTGAAAGACCTGAAGAAGTAACTGATATCGAAAGATCTGTCCAAGGTATTGTATATGCATCTAATTTTGACGAATCTCCACAAGATCAAGTATCAGTTGCTGAATTATCACTCGAAAGAGCAAAAAGGCTTGTTGAACTAGGTCATGACGTAATTATTCTTATGGATTCACTTACTAGGCTTGCGAGAGCGTACAATGTAGCTCTTCCTGCATCAGGTCGTACACTTTCTGGAGGTCTGGATCCTGTATCTTTATACCCTTCAAAAAGATTTTTTGGGGCAGCAAGAAATTTTGAAAATGGAGCGTCACTCACTATAGTTGCTACAGCTCTTGTAGAGACAGGATCCAAGATGGATGATGTGATCTTTGAAGAATTTAAAGGTACTGGAAATATGGAACTAAAACTAGATAGAAAAATGGCGAATAAAAGGATATTCCCTGCAATAGATCTGAGAGAATCAGGAACACGTAATGAAGAATTATTATTAGATCAAGAAATGCTACATAATTCATGGAAAATACGTAAACTACTTGAAACTCTCGGAGATGAAGGTAATATAGCTTTAATCGATCGAATGAAAACAACGAAATCTAATGAAGAATTTCTGAATAGTATGTATCAATACTAACGATCAGACAATCGTTACTATAGTTTGGCCAGTTTGTACTAAGTTTTTTATTCTTTTAGCAAAAACTATTCCGGTTTTATCTGCTTTGATTATTTCACTTGTTTGAAGAGTAGGATAATAAATAGTACCTAATCTCTCCCCTTTTGTACTTTTTGCTTTAAATTACAATCTAAATCTATGATCCCACTTCTTTTGGCTTTAATACCAGTTTTTGAATCTAAAATCATAAAATTATTTGGCTTTTTGATATCTGCATCTAAAGCCTTATGTTCTACCAAAAATATCTTGATATTTTGCATCAGATCTTTGACAGAATTCATAACCAAAAAAACCTGCACAAGCAACTTCAACAGTAAGTACTCTAGTGCCATAACTTATAAACAGATTATTTATAAAGACATTATTCTTTGTTGATTGTAAGATATATTTATTACCGAAGGTCTTCAAAAAATCTAAATCATTATTTTTATATGCTTTGACAAAAGGTAAGGCGTGTAAGTATGAATGAGAATCAACAAAAAGAATACCTGCATCACTTTTGCGAAAAAAGTGATAGCTTAACTCTCCCAAAACCTGACGTGATAAATTATCCTGTAAATTAGGTCGTTTAAGTTTAACACTTCGTTTATTTAGATCACGATCTTTATCATAATCAAAATTTATCACGTCAATAATAGGGAAAACTAAAAGTCTACCTTTAATCTTCTTGTATAATTCAGAAGTTTTTAATACACGTATAAAATTACGCAATATGTCTATACTATTTATATCCTGTGCATAGAATCCTGATGACAAAAAAATCGTAGGACCATCATAATAACCACGTATTTCATAGTACGGAACATTTATAGTGTAGCAAGAACCTTTAATCTTAACAAAACTCAAATGCATATTTACACAATAGTAAAATCAAAATGAGAAAACAAGCAAAACAGCTCATTTTTATTGTTTTATTATACTGACACATTGCATATGCGATGTATATAGACAATTAATTAAAATCGTGTTATAATTCGCACACTTTAGTTGTTAACTATTAATGTTAATACTTATGCGTTATGTCATCGCTATTCGATAGGCTTGGAATTAACGAAGATGAATTTAAGAGACGAATGGCCGCTAAACCTTATTATTCATGAGGCGGGCAGGTATCATCAGTTAGGCCTGGGAAGTCTCCTGTTGTAGTGGTATCTGAAATGTACCCTCCTCGCCAGGTCCCACAGAACGGAAGTGAACATGGAATTGGTCCTGATGCAACGTTGGACAAGTATAGAGACGTATTAAAATCGTGGGTGTCACTAGGAATTTTTGGTGTTCTAGCTTTTAGTAGTAACACTATCACTTCCTCAGGGCTGAATCAGGTCCCTGATTGTTTCAAACCATGCGTTTACAATGGGCAAATGGTAGGTGCAGCCCAAATACCTATTTCCGTCGTAAGAGCTTTACAGGAAAATCTAGAAAACAACTTTTAGGGTTTGTCTGGATTTGTTTTTCAGAATTATGAGGAAGAAGTCAATATAAGAAGACTTAATGGTTTTAGACTAGTAGCCGGGGTATTAATGGAACTAGCAATCCAAAAACGAGACTCATGGGTACGCAAGCCTCCACCTATTTTGTGTTATAGACCTGAAGTTAATTCTTTTACAACACATGAAATTCATTATAATGATAATTATATAGGGTTTTCAGACGTACTAACATTATTGTCCGCCGTATGGTGTAACAGGATGTTGCTGAGTAATGATGCTGAAGTTAGGGATGTTCGTCAGGTGCAAAATCAAGTACTTAATTATCCTATAATAGATATAAGTGTTATATTCAGCGATATGGCTGCAAGTATGAATCCACTTCAATTCGTTCAGGCCTCAAAGGAATTTAACGAAGAATTAGGAAAAATTTCTCCGGGCAAAAACCAGGAT
>VSSL01000102.1_pt1 | contig 20553 bp, 24 predicted proteins | sample 4557531 | NCBI WGS metagenome assembly VSSL01 (sample SAMN10986726, study PRJNA523729) | hot springs metagenome | isolation source: hot springs | place: India:Timba, Gujarat | collected 2018-05-31 | reverse complement strand
ACTCCGGTGGTGCGTGGGACAACGCCAAGAAGAGATCGAGGACGGTCTGTTCGGCGGTAAAGGCACCGAGTACCACAAGGCGGGCGTTATCTGCGACACCGTCGGCGACCCGTTCAAGGACACCGCCGGTCCTGCCTTGAACCCGCTCATCAAGGTGATGAACCTGGTGGGCATTCTGATCGCGCCGGTAGTGATTCAGCCGATTGCCCCCGCAGCTCGTGCGGCGATCGTGCTGGTTGCTCTGGCAGCGCTGGCGTTTGCGGTCTACTGGAGCAAGCGTGGCTCCATCGTGGAGCAGGTAGAGACAGCGACGGCAGCCGCCGCTGTTCCCACGCCGGGCAAAGACGGTTAAGGTAGACAACATCAAGGGCGAGCAGAGACACTGCTCGCCCTTTTTTGATAGGCTGGCAGAATGGAACGACTGGTAACGCATCTTCAACAGATAGCAACCCATCACGACCTCGCACAGTTCCACCAGTGGCTGTGTACCTACATGCTCTATGTACAGTCCGGCACACCACCCACCGCCGAGATTGTCCCCCACGATCCGCGCGCCTCTCTCCTTCAGGGCTTGCGCTGGAAAGGTCTGCACTTGCTGGTTCCAGACAGGGCATTACAGGAAGTGCCCGCCCGTCCGCTGGCGTTATTGGCTGTTCGAGGCTATCTGGAGGCTCAATTACGCAGGCGATTAACGATACGCTCTATCCTCCTGACGCTACTGATTGTGTTTACCATTCCACCTCTGCTTTTTCGTCTTGCCCCTCCCACACACGGGAAGGCGCACCACTGGCTGCTGCACCTGTTCGTACTGGTGCCTATCGAAAGAACATGGGCGTGGCAACGCAAAATCGCCCGTCGTATCGACCGCGAGGTGCTGAAAAGCACAGGGGATACTGACATTTTCCTGCAGGGGCTCGTAACAGTCATCAAAGTAGACATCAAGATACGAGGCGCGGATAGAACTGTTGCGGATATGGTCGGAAGATTGAATTCCCTGTATAAGGAAAATGGCTATCCCGAGGTAACCATAGAGGACCTGTTGCCCCCGCTTCCCTCGGAAGACAGTGAGCAGAACCAGCCTTCCTCTCCCGCTACGGACAAAGGCGAATTCCTGCTTCGACATCCCCCTGACGAGTATAATAAGGTAGACAAGGTCAGGATATAGGGACAACCGATGGAAGACTCCCAAAGCATTCGAGAGACCCAACCCGAATACCAGGCGCTGGATAGCACCCATCCCTTCACGCAGTGGTTACGCACCTACCTGCTGTGGGCGCGGATCATGGGGTTGGAGCCGCAGGTCTTCGCCTTTGTTTCCGACGGAGAGCCTTCGGTGGAGAACAACCTGCGCTGGCAGAAGGATAGCCTGTGGATAGATAGCAGCCTGTTAGAGCAAGTATCTCCGCGTCTGTTAGCCATCCTCGCCGTGCGCAATTACATCGAGCAAGCGATATGGCGCAGGTATCTGGTGCTGGTTGTGTTGTCCGGTGTTCTGCTGCTGTCGGTGACGCTGGCGATCTCGGCGTACGTTCGACGCCTGCTGGACGCGAATCCGCTCTGGGAGCTGGTGCACCTGTTCGTCTTGCCGGTGGTTCTGGAATTACCCGCACTTCTCCGCGACATGGCACGTCGCGAGGCAGACGACGAGGCGTTCGAGCGATTGAGCGAACCCCAGATGTTTCTGCAAGCCATGGAAACCGCCCTGGAAGAGAGCTACCGCAACGGAGAAACCGAGAAACAGCTCCAGAAGATGCTTAAAAGGCTGAACCGCCTGCGAAGGAAGCTGGGAGAACCTCCTCTCACTCTGCAGGAGGTGAAACAGCGAGTGGGAGAGCCGATGGAGGAACAGGAGTATCTGCAGGAAGAAGACGCCTCCGCGGTGAACATTGCTATACAGGAGGAGGAATAGGCAGGGTCTATGCCACGTATCAAACCACCCGCTCTGCGTCCGGGCGACACTATCGGTGTGGTATCGCCCAGCAGTTACAAAGCCCTCGAAGCGCTACAGCCGGGTATAGAAAAGATTCAACGGAGAGGCTATCAACTGCTTTTTGGAGAACACGCTTTTGACCGCCGCGGCTATCTGGCAGGAGAAGACCGCGACCGAGCTGCCGACCTGAACGCCATGTTCGCCCGCGAGGACGTGAAAGCCATCCTCTGCACGCGCGGCGGCTACGGAGCGTCGCGCATTCTGGACTATCTGGACTGGGACCTCATTCGCGCCCATCCCAAACCGCTCATCGGCTACAGCGACATCACCACCCTGCATATCGCCTTTCTGCGTTATACCGAGATGGTGGTCTTCCATGCGCCGATGATTATCACCCTCGCCCGCGACGTTTCCGAGCTGACTATCAATAATCTCTTCGAGCTGCTGGAGAAGCCGGAGCCACTGGGCACATACGACACGCGCGAGGGCAAGGTGCAGACGCTGGTGCCCGGCGTGGTGGAAGGAGAATTGACCGGCGGATGTCTGTGCCTGGTGACCGCTACCTGTGGCACGCCGGAGCAGATAGACGCGAAAGGCAAAATCCTCTGCATTGAGGACGTGGACGAAGCACCCTATGCGGTAGACCGGATGTTGACACAGTTAAAGCGGTCTGGGGTACTGGATGAAGCGGCAGGTTTCGTCATCGGCGAAATCACCAACTGGCAGCAACATGCAGGCGACCTCTCAGAAACGCTCACTGTCGAGCAAATCTGGCAGGACATCATCGTGCCGCTGGGTAAACCCACCATTATCGGCTTCCCCTTCGGGCACGTCACCAATCCGCTCACCCTTCCGCTGGGCGTCCGTGCAAGGCTGGATGCTACGGCGGGTACTCTCACGCTGCTGGAGCCGGCGGTATCCTGAGTGTTCAGAAAGATTCTCACACAAAGACACAGAGAACACAAAGGTTGGGATTCCTCCGCTCGTTTGTGTGCTGGTGTCTTTGTGTGAGACTTCTCCAGGGCAACAAGCAGAAGGAAATAGTGCCCTCAGTAGCTCCCGCAGCCGCTACAGCCGCCGTTCTCGTCGGACTGTCCGCAGCCGCAGGAAGGAATGACGTTCGGATTATCGATTTTGAACCCACCGCCCTGGCTATCTTCTACAAAATCCACTTCCGAACCGCTGATGTAGCCCAGACTCAGCGGGTCCACGACAATCTTCACGCCGTGCGAGTCGAAAACCTGGTCACCCTCGTCTACAATGTCGTCAATTGCCATGCCGTACTGCAAGCCCGAGCAACCGCCGCCTGCTACGAACACGCGCAGCATAGCGTCGCTTTTGCCCTGCGCTTCCATGATGTTGCGGATTTCGGTTGCTGCCCGTTCGGTCAACGTAATCATCGCGTCGCTTTCACTCCTTGTCTGGTTGTCGGACTGGTATAGTATACCCTCTCTGCCTATGAGTCGTCCACCACGGACGAGAATTGTTTCGCCGCTCTACTCCAGCCCCTGCGCTGCCAGCCAGCGTTCGGCGTCTATCGCTGCCATACAACCACTGCCCGCCGCGGTCACCGCCTGACGATACACGTGGTCCGCCACATCCCCTGCGGCAAACACTCCCTCCACGCTGGTGTAGGTACCCTGGCGCAGGACGATGTAACCCTGCTCGTCCATCTCCACCTGCCCGACGAAGATGTCGGTGTTGGGTTTGTGCCCAATCGCCATGAACACACCGTCTATCGGTTTGTCCCACACCTCGCCCGTCTTCACGTTGCGCAGGCGCACGCCGGTCACCTTGCCTGCGTTCACATCGTAAATGTCCTCTATCACGGAGTTCCAGATGAACTCAATCTTCGGGTTATCAAAAGCACGCTGTTGCATAATCTTGCTGGCGCGCAGCTGGTCGCGACGATGTACGACATATACCTTCGTGGCAAACTTCGTAAGGAACAACGCCTCTTCCATGGCGGTATCGCCGCCCCCCACCACGATCACTTCCTTGCCCCGGAAGAAGAATCCATCGCAGGTAGCGCAGGCGGATACCCCCCTGCCCTGCAGCTTCTGCTCCGCTTCCAGACCCAGCCACTTCGCGCTGGCTCCGGTGGCGATGATGACCGCGTGCGCCTCGTACAGGTTCTCCGCGCTATCCCACAGCTTGAAAGGTCGCACCGAGAAGTCCACCCGCGTGATAGCATCATATATCACCTGTGTGCCGAAACGCTCCGCCTGCTGACGGAACAGGTCCATCAGCTCAGGTCCTAAAATGCCCTGCGGGAAGCCCGGGTAGTTCTCCACTTCGGAAGTGATAGTGAGTTGACCACCCGGCTGTAGCCCTGCGAAGAGCACAGGTTCCAGATTCGCCCGCGCGGCGTAGATGGCGGCGGTGTAGCCCGCCGGTCCCGAACCGATGATGATGAGTCTATAAGCCATGTCATACACCTCCTGTCATGACTCAACATTCCTTTCTTGTGGCGCTTAAGGTGTACGACGCACACGGAATCCGATGCGCTCTACAACCACCAGCGCCCCTTTGAGAAAAGACATGTCAAATTTGCTCCTGAAGTTTTCAAAAGCCTCCCAAACGTCTTCCATAACGGGCGGATGCACGCGAATCAAGATAACCCCATAGTGTGAACTGGGCGGATACCGTAGAATGTCGGCGAAGTGTTTGTCAAAAGTAATCAACGTACGTTCCTCATGAAGAGCCAAACGCATGATGCTTTCATCAGAAGCACCTGCTAAGCCCGATTCCCGAACGTCCTTCACGTCGTATCCTTGTTCACGCAGCTTCTGCACCAGGTTGGGGAAGACATTTTCGTCGGCAAGAAACCGTAACATTCAGCTCCCCCTCAGAACGGGACGTATTCTGCATCGCGCACCAGCGTTGTGGCATAGTGCAAGCATGCCTCGACATCTTCTTTAGTGAGCTGCGGATAGTAGTCGCGCACAATCTGTTCTGGAGATATACCCGCCTCGAGAAGTTCCAGAATCAGGTACACCATGATGCGCGTCCCTCTGATACAGGGCTGTCCATGACACACCTCAGGGTCTACAGTGATTCTCTCCAGCAAGGCTTCCATCATGCTCACCCCTCTATTAGATACGCAAGCACTACGGGTAGATTCCCCGCGTGATGATGGCGTCCGCAACCCTGCCTACGCCGATGATGTAGGCGGCGGTGCGCATATCCACCTTGCGTGTCTTCGCCGTGCGCGCGACCTCGTCAAAGGCATCAATAAGAATACGCTCTAGACGCTGGTTCACCTCGTCTTCGCTCCAGAAGAAGCTCTGCAAGTCCTGCACCCACTCGAAGTACGAGACGACCACTCCACCCGCGTTCGCCAGAATGTCGGGCACGAGAAAAACGCCCGCCTCGTTCAGGATACGGTCCGCCTCGGGGGTAGTGGGTCCGTTTGCCCCTTCGATAATCACTCGTGCCTTGATACGCCCGGCGTTTTCGCTGGTAATCTGATTGCCCAGTGCTGCAGGCACCAGGAAGTCGCAGGGTAGCTCCAGCATTTCTGCGTTGGTAATCACCTCGCCCTCGGCATACTGGGGCAACGTACCTTCGCGCCGGACGCAGTGTTTTAGCAGAAGGGGAACGTCCAGCCCTTTCGGGTTATACACCGCGTGCAGAGCGTCGCTCACGGCAATCACCTTCGCGCCTGCTTCATGGAAGAACTTCGCCGCGGAGCTACCCACGTTGCCAAAGCCCTGAATAACGACCCGCGCCCCCTGCAGCGGGATATTCAGCATCTGCGAACACCGGTTGGCTATCATGACCAGTCCGCGCCCCGTTGCCTCGATGCGCCCCTCCGAACCGCCTATCGGTATCGGTTTGCCCGTCACCACAGCAGGCACGGTGTAACCTTTGTGCATACTGTAGGTGTCCATAATCCACGCCATCACCTGCGGGTCGGTACCCACATCTGGAGCGGGAATATCGCTTTCCGGACCGATAACGACGCTGATTTCGGTGGCGTAGCGCCGGGTGAGCCGCTCTAACTCTCTCAACGACAGTTTCTTGGGGTCGCACATCACGCCACCCTTTGCTCCACCGTATGGGATGTTCACCACGGCGCACTTCCACGTCATCCACATCGCCAGAGCGCGCACTTCGTCGATATCGGCATCAGGGTGATAACGGATGCCACCTTTCGACGGTCCTCGCGCCCGGTTGTGCTGCACACGGTATCCAGTAAAGATACGTACAGAACCGTCATCCATCTGTACCGGGAAATGCACCGTCAGCTCGCGTTCGGGGTATTTGAGAAACTCGTGGATATTGGGGTCCAGATTCAGCAGTTCCGCCACAATCGCCAGCTGCTCCAGTGCCATCTGGTAGGGGTTCGCCCCGTTGCGCCCCTTGTCGTGCGTTGTGGTCATCGGTCTCCTCCGTTATTCGTCGTTATATGGCGTAAACCAGCCCGGGTTCTGGCGACAGAATACGCCGTACCCATAAAGCTATCGGTAAGACAAAAAGCAGGTTGTAGACACTCTCGCCCACTGCCTGGTACACCCACTGCGACACATTCGGCTGCGGCGAGAACAGGAAGAACACCGCTTCACACAGCATACTGCCGGTCAGAGCGGAAAAAACCAGCACAATCGGCTCACTGCGAAAGACACGCCGTTCCAGGAGACTCAGCGAAGCCCCCAGTATCATTCGGCTGACCAGATAACTGCCGACAGACATTCCTACCACCGTACCCATCAGCCACCCCGAAAAGAAAGCGCAGGTTAAAGCAACGTGTACAGGCGCATTGACCGCAATGCAGATGAGAACCACTTTGTTGAGGTCGGGCTGTACGCCCCGAAACTGCAAATGATGTGCGAAAGTCCCCTGCACGGCGGTAGCAAATAACATCAGCAGCACCAGTTTCAACCACACCGGTATCTTTATCACGGCGTTGTCTCCCCGCGGGTGAGCAACACCTCTTCTATCTGCATGACATTCACAAAGGGTTTCACCCGCGCCTCGCGCATTCCTGCATGCTTCTGCTCTATGACCTGTTCGACAGTGCCGATGGGAATACCTGCGGGGTACACCCCTCCCAAACCTGATGTAATCACCACGTCGCCCGGGCGCACGTCGGCGTCCTTAGACAAGAAGGTCAACATCAGATATTCCTCCCCCGTCCCCCGGCAGACGCCAACAGCCCGCGACTCGGCACGCTGTATTCGCGCACCAACGCTGGCATTCGGGTCGGTAATCAGCAGAACGTGAGCGGTGTGGCGCGTGACCGTGTAAACCAGTCCCACCAGCCCCCTGTCCGTCACCGCCACCATGCGCGAGTGCACTCCTTCCGCCTGTCCACATCCCACGATGAGCGTATGAAAGTAGGCGGAAGGCTGAATCGCCAGCACACGCGCTACCAGAGGGCGAATCTTCTTGGACTGAGCGAATTGCAACAGTCGGCGCAGTCGTTCGTTCTCCTGTCGCAGTTCTTCCTGCACGGTCTGTGCGGCGTGTAAGGCTTCTATTTCCCTCTGCAGGCGTTCGTTTTCCTCACGTAGCCGTCGTCCGTGCACCACCCCGTAACCGAAATCGGAGAGGAAATCTCCGGTGGAACGCAGAGCAGATTGCACAGGAGCCACCAGAGCCATCACCGCTTCTGCAAATGGGTTTGCTGCTCCTCGCTGTACCGCACGGTTATGCTGTACACCAACGAACAGAGCCAGCACTGCGAGCAGAAGGATGATACGAAACCGGTTGTCGCGCCACAGATTGCGCATACAGATACACGCTCGCTAGGAGTAAGAGCGGTTCGTACCGATAAGCACCTTACGCAGACTGGGGTTGGTTTCAATCTCCTCCAGCACCCTGCCGGTGCCTATCACCACGCAGCTGAGCGGGTCAGGCGCCACGTGCACGGGCATCCCCGTCTCCTTGGAGATGAGGCAATCCAGTCCTCGCAGCAATGCGCCACCGCCTGCCAGCATGATACCCCGGTTAATAATGTCTGCGGCGAGCTCTGGCGGGGTCATCTCCAGCGTCAGCTTCACCGCCTCCACGATGGCGTTGACGGGCTCCTGAATGGCATGGCGAATCTCTTCAGAGGAGATAACCGCACTGCGCGGCAGTCCGGTGATTAAATCCCTTCCCCGCACCTCCATCTGGGTCTCCTCTTCCAGCGGGTATGCGGAGCCAATCTGGATTTTCGCCTCCTCGGCGGTACGATCGCCAATATACAGGTTGTAGGTGCGCGCACGTACGCGGCGATGGCTTCGTCGATCTCATCACCCGCAATACGGATAGAACGGCTCGCCACGATGCCCGATAGCGAGATGACCGCCACCTCAGTGGTGCCTCCGCCGATGTCCACAATCATCGAGCCGGTCGCGTCGCCAACGGGCAAGCCCGCTCCGATAGCCGCCGCCATCGGCTCCTCAATGAGATACGACTCCTTTGCTCCCGCCTTCTTACAGGCGTCCATCACCGCACGACGCTCCACCTCGGTGACGCCGCTGGGGATGCCCACCACCACCGTTGGCGCCGCCCACGAACGTCGATGCACTTTCTGGATAAAATAGCGGAGCATCTTCTCGGTCTGGTCGAAGTCGGCGATAACCCCGTCTTTCAGCGGACGAATAGCGATAATATTGCCGGGGGTTCGCCCCAGCATCCGTTTGGCTTCTTCGCCGACCGCCAGCACCTTTTTGGTATCCTTTTCAATAGCAACGACAGAAGGCTCACGGAGGAGAATACCTTTGCCTCGCACGTGTACCAGCGTGTTTGCCGTGCCGAGGTCGATACCCATATCCCGCGAGAAACGTCCCAAAACCCTTTTCCAAATCGCCATGCGAACCTTTTCACTCCTCCATCCTGCGCGATACCCAATATATCATAACATAAAATGGACGGTAGGGGCGAATGATTATTCACCCCTACCGGGTAACTGGATAAAACCGCACGATATCCGGGTTACCCGCTACCGCCTCCGCCTTCGCCGCTGCCTTCCAGACGGATGGCGCGGTAGCCGCCTTTCGACTTGTAGTACAGGAACTGCAAGCCGAACAGCACCACCAGAATCACCGGCAGTATCGCCACGTAGCGGATAGCCATTGCCGCGCCCTGGCGCAGGGCTTCCTTAATCACCGTCGCCTGCTGGGCAGCGGTAGGGTCTCCCTCCTCTGCCTTCTTGATAATCTCCTGCGCCTTCTCAGGGCTGAACTTGCTGTCCTGTACAACGACCTGCCGGATTTCGGGGGTCAGGTGCTGAATGGTGTGATGGTCGTAGATACGCCCCATCACCGGTCCGGCGATGCCCGCGGCAATCATACCGGTTGCGCCCATCACCGCCAGCAAGAACTCGCCACCGCGCGGATACCGCTCGGAAGTGACCCCCAGCATGGTGGGCCAGAAATACGCTTTTCCGATGCCGAACAGGGTCGCGGCGGCAAACGCCACGCCAGCGGCAAACGCATGGCTCAGCCAGTACAGACCGGCTGCCGCCAGTGCCGCACAAATCGCCAGTAGTCCTACCGGCGTGAAGGCTTTGGTGAGCGGACCGGCGAACAAACGCAGAACGAACATCAAACCCGCCGTGTACACCAGGAACAGAATACCGCGAATGCCCACCGTGTCGGTCAGTACCGAGCCGACCCACTGGTCGGGTCCCAGCTCGGTGATGGCGGTCATACACATGCACAGCATTAACAACAGCACACCCGGACGCAGGATCTCTTTGAACATCTCGGCGGTAGAGACTCCCGAAGCGGCACGTTCGGTGGGCGGAAACTTCTCCGTCCATATCATCACCCCATAGATAATGGCGGGGATGATAATGGTGCCGATGCGAACCTGCCAGCTAGCCTGGAACAGTTCCGCCAGCGCCGTCGTTAGCAAACCGCCGATAACCAATCCGCCCGGCCACCAGGCGTGGAGTACGTTCAGTTTGTGGGTCTTGTCCTCCGGGTACATGGTGGCAGCGAGCGGGTTGATGACCCCCTCGACGGTGCCGTTCGCCAGACCAACCAGCAAGGTGGACGCCAACAACACGGGGAACCCGTACTGGGGCGACAGAATAGTGAAGACTATCCCCAGAATGTGTCCGATGCAGGCGAGCTTTAACAGCCTGCCCATTCCGATGATGTTACACAGGGGTCCCACAATCAGAATGGCGATGGGGAATCCCCAGATACCCATCAGGTTCACGAAGCCCTGTTGCTCGTGACTGATGTTGAAGGTAACACCCAGCTCTTTCAGGATGTCTGCACGGATAGAGAACGCCATCGCAGTGGTCACCAGCGCAATGCAGCTGGCGACGAACAGTTTCTCGCGATGGTAGGTTCCGGACGGACCCTGTGCGCTCAATTCCCTACCTCCTTGTACCGAGTTGTTTCGAGGTGTTCCTTGTGCAATATCATAAAACGCTTATATATTCTCGTCAATACCTTTATCACCTTCACCGGTTGCACGCCTGCGGAAACTCATGTTAAAATGGTAGCGACGACAGGAGGTTCAAAAAGCACGATGCCCACGATCGAACACAGCATCTGGATTAACGCGCCGTTAGAGACGGTTTACGCCGTTGCGAAAGAGGTCGAACGGTTTCCTGAGGTAATGCCTGACCTCGAGTCGGTCAAGGTTTTGGAGCGGAGCGAGGATGGCTCTCGTACCATCACGGAGTGGACGGGGCTGGTGCGAGAGTTTAACAACATGCGCGTGAAGTGGACGGAAGAAGACATCTGGAACGATGCTGAGCATACCTGCCGATTCCGTTTGATTAAGGGCGACCTTCAACGTATGGAAGGCGAGTGGCGGTTCGTTGAGGAGGAAGGCGGCACACGTTTTCATTCGCGGCTGGAGTACGACTACAACGTGCCGTTATTGGGCGCGCTGGTCAAAAACCTTATTCACAAGAAGCTCGAAGAGAACGTGCAAATGGTGCTGGAAGGGATACGCTCCCGAGCGGAAGGAGCGTAATTCTCAGCTTTCCTGTTCCGCCTCGTCGAGAAGCTTTTGCACCTCATCCAGAATACTGACTATTTTGTCGGTAGCCTCCAGAATACGTTGCACATAGGCTTGTTGTTCTGGAGTAAGGTTCTCGTCGCCAAGGAGCTCCGCGAAACCAACAATAGCAGTCAGTGGGGCACGCAGGTCATGATTGAAGCGTGACGAGACAATGCGCCGCACCTCGCGCCAGCGTGCCAGCTGGCGGGTCAGTGATTCAGGATTATCGTCGGGCATGTGGAACCTCCCGGGTGAAACTGGCTTCTTAATAAGAGTATAGCACGCCAAAATAGGTTTAACCAGTGGTCTGGACGTGAGCGAGAGAAGCGGGGAGCGGCATGACAAACAGGGAGCGGCTTGAGTGGTGGCAGATACTCCTGATACCATTTTCGCTACTGTATAGCACAGGATTGAAACTATACCTGTGGTGGAGGCTATCCCGACAAACTAAAGCGGAAGCAGTTGTTGTCTCTGTCGGTAATCTCTCCGTCGGAGGCACGGGCAAGACGCCCGCGGTCATTACGATATGTCGCTACCTCCAGCAGAATGGATTCCGAGTCGCCGTGCTGAGCCGGGGATACGGAGGCACCATGAGCCACGGGGGAGGCGTGGTATCGGATGGGGAACACCTCTTCGCCACTTCGTCACAGGCTGGGGATGAGCCCCTGTTGATTGCTCGCAAACTGCCCGGTGTAGTGGTGCTGGTAGGGAAGGACCGGCGAAAAACCGCACGCAAAGCTACCCAGCACTTCGGCTGCAACGTGCTGGTGCTGGATGACGGTTTTCAATACTGGCAGTTACACCGCGATGTGGACCTGGTGCTGATAGACGGAGAATGTCCGTTTGGCAACGGATGGACATTGCCCGCAGGTATCCTGCGCGAACCGGTAGAAAACCTGCAGCGAGCTAATGCGTTGCTGGTGCAGGGTGAAGGAACGTTTTGCACGCGTCTGGCGCAAATGTTTCCCTCCCTTCCCTGCTTCACCTGGCAAAAATCTCCCTCCAGCATTCGCCAACTCCATCGTGCTGATACCCTCCAGAAAGGTGAAACGCTGCGCGGCAAACGAGTGTTTGCACTCGCGGCAATTGCTCGATTCGAATCGTTTGAGCAGACGCTTGCCCGGCTGGGCGCGCAGGTCGTGGGCAGGCAGAGTCTACCCGACCACCATCGCTACACGCCGGAAGACGTTTTGAAAGCACAGCGACTTGCCCGCGAATGCGACGCGGAGATGATAATCGTTACGGAGAAGGACGCAGTGAAGCTGGAGGAGATGCCCGCCATGTCGCTGGAAATACCGATCTGGGTACTGGATATCGAGGCATGCTTCTCGGAAGGCTTCTGGCGCTGGCTGAACGCACGAGTACGCACTACTCGCCATTCCCGTTCAAGCCAACTCCCCTCGGCAGAAGGGGCACTCTGAGCCTTCGCCCGGATGCAGACATCCACACATGGAACACTGACGCCAGCCCAGTTGCCTGCGTATCTCCGTTAGTCGGTAGTAGGCAACCAGATATTCGGTCACTTTTGCTCGCAGCTCCGCGTCGGTAATCGGCTCCGTCAGCGCATGAAGACGGGCGATGGTGGCGGCATCCAGCTCCGGTTCCACCACGGGAGGCTCCTCAGGGCGCGTTTCGCTCCCCGCTGGCTTTCGGGAGCGTGGTTTCACGCGGAAAACCAGCTCGGTGAAGAGCGGCGCGCCAGCGTATTCGTTCAGTCTCTGCAGGATGGTCTGTTGCTGAAAGCGCAGTTCCTGTATCCAGGCGTTGCTCTTCACAGCGACGAAAACCTTGCCCTCTTTCAGGGCTTCAGGCTGCGCCGCTGCGGCAACGGTTTTCCCTACCACCTCTTCCCAGTTGAGCAGCGCGCGAATCGCTCTCAGCCTCTCCCGCAGACCGAGTGCGTCTACCGTTTCGTCCAGAATATCACGTACGAGGTCAGGATGCGCCATGCTGGTTTAGAATCTCGATACGCCCGTTGTCCACCCGGTACATTCGGGCAGAACGGAGGATTTCCTGCGGAAAGGTCTCGGCGGATGTGGCTGTGATAAAGGCTTGCGCACCACGCAGGGTCATCTGCAGGAGTTGTGTCCGGCGTCGGTCATCCAAATCGGACATCACATCGTCCAGCAAGACGATAGGCGGCTCCTGCCGCTCCTGCAGCGTGAGTTCGAACTCCGCCTTTTTGAGGCTCAACATTACCGTCCTCTGCTGACCCTGCGAGGCGTAGGTACGCGCCTCTTTCCCATCCACAAAGAGCAACAGGTCGTCGCGCTGAGGTCCCACCAGGGTCGTGCCCCGGCGCAGCTCTTCCTCTCGCATCTTGTGCAGCTGCAGGCGGAACTGTTCTGCCACTTGCTCACGCTCTGGTCCCACACCTTCGACCGCAGGGGCATAACGAATGTCCAGTTCCTCGCGACCTTCCGAAAGGTCTGCATGAGCAACCTGTGCCAGCGGGCGCAGAGCGCAGATGAATCGCTCCCGGGCTACCATCACACTGCTGCCGTAGCGCACCAGCTGCTCGTCCCACGCCTCCAGCAGATCGATGATGGAGGGGGTCATCACGCCGCCGCTTTCACGAATTCCCTTGAGCAGGCGGTTGCGTTGCTCCAGAGCCCGGCGATATCCTGCCAGCGCACGCGCATACGCGGGGCTGAGCATACTGATTTCCACATCGAGATACCGACGCCTGTCCGCCGGTTGCCCGCGCACCACTTCCATGTCCATTGCGCTGAAGAGCACCACGTTGAATTGCCCCAGCGCGGCAGCTGTCCGATAGGTTTGCCCATCTACCTTCACCACGCGGGGCTGACTGCGCGAGAGGGATACCTCGATATGCACCTCCAGCGACTGCTCCCGATGAATATGCGCGCGCACAGTTGCCTCTTGCGCGCCCCAGCGGATGAGTTCCTCGTCCTTCCCCGCACGAAGCGCCCTGCCCGTTGCCAGCAGGTAGATAGCTTCCAGAAGATTGGTCTTCCCCTGCGCGTTTTCCCCTGTGATGAGGTTCAAGCCTGCATCGGGCTCCAGATGCAGGCTCTCATAGTTGCGGAAGTTGGAGAGTGAAAGTTTCAGTAGATACATACCTGACCCGCGGATTCTATACCACCGCAAACATACATTTCATTGTACCCTTGTGCAAACTTTTCCTATTTTCGCAGCGGTTTTTGTTATGCTGTGGTCGAATCTGTGGTATACTATAAGTGCACGACCGAACCTGCCCCAATGGCAGGAAGTCGGCCGTGCCAAAGACGCCCGCTGGTAGCGGGCGCGTTTTGTTTTAGAGCCTTACGATGCCGTCGGGGTCACTTCGGGAAGCCTCTCGTAAGAGCAATGGTTGGATGGCATCAAAAAGTTGGTCCACGTTGAACTGGCGGTAACTACCCTTGGGGTGCTCCTTGCGATACAAAGCGTGCGCGATAAGGTCGGCTAACTGAACGAAATATGAATGCTGAGACTGACGAATAACCGGGTCCTCAACTACCCGAAGCACTGGGTTGTGATAGTAGCCCTGGTACACGCTGGGCACGGGATTGTAGACCCTCATCTTTCTCAGAATGCGACGTATTTTGACTTCATTAGTCTCGTCCGCAAAAATGATACCAACCGGCGCATCTTCCTGTCTTTTGAGGAATGTGTCATAGCGTTGTATCAGATATGTCCAAGAACGCATCTGCAGGTCCACATTCGAGGTGCTGGCGTAGCGAGGCTGCAACTTGTTTACATAGATGTTCACCACTTTCGCAGCGGGCATCCTCACCGCAACCGTCTCCAGCAACTCTCTATACAACATGACGCGCAAGCGACGAGGTAATTCTTTCAGTCGCCTATCACCACGCGGATTAATCAAAATGGAACCACGCAACTCTACTCGCATAGGAACGCCGTACCGCAGCTTGATCTGCCGGCGAATATCTACTAAAGCGGTAAGGTAATTACGCCACTCGCGAGCAGGCAGGATAACACCTGTCAAGATAAAGTATGAAGTACCCTGTTGTGAAGGTGGTTTCGCAGGGTCCCAGTGTCCTGGGTCGCCTGACTCGTCTACGTACATGAAGTACACTCGTCACCCTCCTCTCAGCGGAATATATTTTCCACAGGGATATTCCGATCCTGCGGCACAGCAGTAAGCCTGCAAGAGAAAGTGACAGAGCGCTCGGAGGGAAACTGTCTCATGTACCTCTGACAGCTGATCCTATCCCAAATCTACCCCGTTCACCCGCAGGCAGAATCGGCACTCCAGCTGCTCCGCTGCCTTGCGGCACATCACCATACGCGACAGGAATATCTCGAAATACTCCATCACGCTGGCGAAGGTGGTATCGATCTCCAGGTCCAGCCGAATGACGCGCCTGTCCGGCTCCACGTAGAGATTGGAACGCTGCACCGCGTGGTTCACGCGGTCGTGGATATCAAAGGTCTCCGGGCGCGGGTTCTGCACGCGGCTGTAATGTACATCCGACTTGTCGCCGATGATTACCGCGGCAGACGCATAGTCTATGGGCGTGCCATCGTCTTCCTCGTGGTTTCCGATGGCGGCTGCCACCACGGCGATCTCGCGTGGGTCCATACCCATCTCGTCGAGGATGTTCATGGCGATAATCGCGCCGATTTCAGGGTGGTTATTCCGATTGACCATATTGCCAATGTCGTGCAGGTAAGCGGCAATCGCAGCGAGCTCGGTCTGCCTCGGGGAGTAACCAAGCGACTCGCAAATGGTTCTTGTAACCGACGAGACCACTCCCGCGTGGCGATGTCCGTGCTCCGTGTAGCCAATCGCCGCCATCTGCTGGTTCGCCGCGTCTATGTAAATCCGCACCTTGGGGTAGCTGCGTACGTCTTTCAAGGTGACTTGCTGCAGTGTAATCATTCGGTATTTCACTCCTCTCTCGATAACCGGCTCTCTTCCGGCATATACTTCTGAAGGAATCCCCCCCTGAATTGTTCCAGATTTCCCGCTCGAATCGCCTGTCGGATGTCCCGCATGAACTTCTGGTAGAAATACAGATTGTGATACGTTGCCAGGCGCGCCGCTAAGATTTCTCTGGCTTTAAACAGGTGGTGGATATACGCCGCCGAATATCGCTGGCACACCGGACAGTCACAATCCGGATCCACCGGTCCAAAGTGGTCGGCGAAATGCGCATTGCGCAGGTTTACCCGTCCGCGCCGGGTCATCATGGCGGCGTTACGAGCCAGGCGAGTAGGCAGGACGCAGTCAAACATATCTACCCCGCTGGCAACCGCCTGCAGGATGTCGTCCGGTTCGCCCACTCCCATCAAGTAACGCGGCTTCTCGTCAGGCAGAAGGGGCGTGGTGAACGCGACGATACGGTGTATCGCCTCTTTTTCCTCGCCGACCGCTACACCGCCGATAGCAACACCCGGAAAGTCGAGCTCATTGATAAAACGCGCACTCTGCTCGCGCAGGTCCTCGTACACGCTTCCCTGTACAATGCCGAACAGCGCCTGTTCGGTGTCGTGAGCCTGTTGACAGCGTACCGCCCATCGGTGAGTTCGCTCCATCGCTGCCCGCGCCTGTTCGTAACTGCAGGGGTTCGGAGGACACTCATCGAACGCCATGATGATGTCCGCGCCGAGCGCGTGTTGTATCTCCATCGCCCGTTCGGGGGTAAAGTAATGCGAAGAGCCGTCGATATGTGACTGAAACTCTACCCCGTCCTCGTACACTCGCCTCAGTCCCTGCAAGCTGAACACCTGAAAACCGCCGCTGTCGGTGAGGATATTGCGCCCCCACGCGATGAAGCGGTGCAATCCTCCCGCGCGGGCAACTCGTTCATGCCCGGGACGCAGGTACAGATGGTAGGTGTTGCATAAGATAATACGGAAATCAAGCCGTTCGAGTTCTTCCTGCGTCATGGCTTTGACCGTGCCCTGCGTGCCAACAGGCATGAACACGGGCGTTTCCACCTCACCATGCGGCAGGCGCAGTAGCCCGCACCGGGCTTGCGAGTGCGGGTCACGCTCTGTTATCTCAAACTGTAGAGCAGGCGGCGGTCTCATTCTGCAGGAGGCTTGAGCAGGGGATTATCTGGAGCGATTTCCGCCAGACGTTGCAGGGCTTGCTGTGCTTCCGCCTCCTTGCCCGCGCCGCGCAGGGCAAGAACCAGATTCGCCTGCGCCTCTGCGTAGCGCGGGTTAATCTCCAGAGCACGACGGAACGCATCCTCTGCGCTTTGATAGTCGCCCTGCGCCATCAGGGCAACACCCAGGCGGTTATACAGGTCGGGATAGGCTCCGTTGACGTTCAGTGCCTTCTGATATTCCTCGGCTGCTTTGGCGTACATACCACGCCGGTACAGGTCGTCGCCCAGGCGGGTATGGAACTGGATATCTTCCACCTCGGTAATGCGCACCTGCTCCAGCGCTGCCAGCGCACCCTGCAGGTCTCCCTCTTCATGCAGTTGCAGAGCTTTTTGGTAAGCAGTGGTATGCAATCTCGGCTCCAGCGCCACCGCTTCCTGTGTGGTTTGCCACCCCTTCTCGGTCTCGCCGCACTGGAGATAACAGATACCCAGCTGTAGTTTGGCGTAGGCGAAGCGCGGGTTAATCTCCAGCGCCTTGTGCAATACCTCCTCTGCTTCCTGAAAACGTTTCTGCTGCCGAAGGGCGATGCCCAGGTTGCAATACAGGTCCGCAAAGCGCGGGTGTATCTCGATGGCATGGCGTAGAGCCGCCTCTGCACGCTCCAGTAACCCTCCCTGCAGGTAACGCTGTCCCAATTCGGCGTACGCTTGCCCCAGGTGAAACCGCGCCAGGCGATACACCGCGAGGTCCGACGTACCAACCTGCTCGAACTCGGCGATAGCCTCCTGGTATAACCCCTGGTCCAGCAGGCGAACACCTTTATCGTAATGCGGGTTGCGCCCCAGCACCAGCTCGCGATTGAAGAAAGTCATACTCACACTCCTCTCCGGCGTTTATTGCGACATCGCACGGGCAAAGGGCGTCGCGTTGGCAGCCCGCCCGATACCGTAGTACTCCAGACCAGCCTGTTTCACCTTGTGTGGGTTATAGATGTTTCGCCCATCGAACAGTAGCGGACGGCGCATAGCCTGTCGCAACTTCTCCAGATTAATCTGGCGAAACTCGTTCCACTCGGTGACTACTGCTACTGCGTCACAATCGGTAGCCGCGTCGTATGCGTTTTCGCAGTAAGTGATTTGCGGGAAGATGGCTCGAGCCTTCGGCATGGCGATGGGATCGTAAGCGCGCACCTCTGCTCCCTCAGCCAGTAAAGCGGCGATAATCTGCAACGACTTCGCCTCGCGCAGGTCGTCGGTATTGGGCTTGAACGAGAGCCCGAGAATGGCTATCCGCTTACCCTCCAGTCCGTCCAGAGCATCCCGCATTTTGCCCACGAAATACAGGGGTTGCTCATCGTTAATCTGCTTCACAGCCTTGAGCAGCTGGAAATCGTAGCCCAGAGCATCGGCGGTAGCAATCATCGCGCTGACATCCTTCGGGAAGCAGCTACCGCCCCAGCCTAACCCCGCCTGCAGGAACTGGTCGCCAATACGCTTGTCGTAACCCATACCCTTTGCTACCAGCGTGACATCTGCGCCGCTCAGGTCGCAGATGCGAGCGATGGCATTGATATACGAAATCTTCATCGCCAGGAAGCAGTTAGAAGCGTACTTGATGAGCTCGGCGGAGTTCACATCGGTAATAATCATTGGACGTTCCAAAGGCGCGTACAGCTCTATCAGCTTCATCGCCGCGTTCTGGTTTGCCGCGCCAATCACGATACGGTCGGGATGCAGGGTATCATAAATCGCGGAGCCTTCCCGCAGGAACTCCGGGTTGGACACCACCTCGAAGTCGGGATGGTCCGAGGGAGCGTACTGCTCAATCCACCGGCGCACCACGTCGCCTGTGCCAACGGGCACGGTGCTTTTGTTCACAATGACCTTCGGGGCATTCAACGCACGTGCGATATGCCGACAGGCATCCTCAACCTGAGACAGGTCCGGTTGACCATCCGGGAGGCTGGGCGTGCCCACTGCGATAAAGACCACCTCGGAGCGACGTACCGCTTCTTCGGTATCGGTGGTGAAAGAGAGGCGCCCTTCCTCTACGTTATGGCGCACCATCTCTTCCAGCCCCGGTTCATAGATGGGCATCATCCCCGCGCGCAAAGCGGCGATTTTCTCTTCATCTTTGTCCACACAGATTACTTCATTGCCCATGTCGGCAAATACTGCTCCCGTAACAAGACCCACATAGCCCGTACCGATAACGCTCAGTTGCATATCCCCAGCCTCCCCCGATGATGCCAAGCCCTGCCTCTCGGCAGGGCGGGCGTGTAAGGTATCAATATGGATTATGCCAGTTACGCGGTGTTCGTTCAGGTGTGTACGGAGAGTATTTCGTAGTCCACCGTCCCACCAGGGGTCTCCACCTGCACGATGTCGCCAACCTTTTTCCCCACGAGAGCTTGTCCAACCGGCGAAGCCGCCGAGACGTGCTCATACTCCTCATCCGCTCCGAACACTGCCGCGGATGCTGTGTCCACGATGCGGAACGTCCACTCCTCGCCATGTTCGAGGTCCTCAACGGTAACCACGCTACCAACGGTCACCACACCATCTTCGTTGGGCAGATGCTCTACCACCTGAGCGATTTCCAGAATGCGCTGCAGCTCGCGGATTCGCCCCTCCAGCATCGCCTGGGCGCGCTTGGCTTCGTGATATTCGAAGTTCTCGCTCAGATCGCCCTGAGCACGAGCACGCCGAATGCGTTCTGCGCTCTGCGCTCTTCCGACGGTTTTCAGGTGCTCCAGTTCCTGTTTCAGTTTCTCATATCCCTCGCGTGTGAGGATAATCTCATCACCCATTGCTAACAACCTCTACCGCATCCTGATCGCTCAGTACCATCCACGCGAAGCGTGGTAACAACACTACTTTGGAGATTTTGCGCGGATTATGCCCTACCCGCCACAGCCACTCCATGCCCATCCTTTGCATCCACAGGGGAGCACGACGCACGCGCCCCGATAACACATCGAACGTACCCCCGACGCCGATACTCACCGGCACCTTCAGCACGTGACGATATCGGTCAATCCATTTCTCCTGCTTGGGAATGCCCAGCGCGACACACAAAACATCAGGAGCGGCTTCACGGATGTGCTCTACGACTTCCCCCTCTTCTTCGTGAGAGAAGTAACCGTGATGACAACCTGCAACCTGCACGCCGGGAAACCTTTGCTGCAGGCGTTGCGCCGCCTGCTCGGCGACACCCGGTTGTGCTCCCAGGAAGTACAGACGCAACCCCGTCTGCGCACTGACCTGAGCCAGGCGCATTACGATGTCTACACCGCTCACTCGCTCCGGCATGTGGATACCGTGCCGTCGACATGCCCACAGGATACCGATGCTATCTGGCGTCACGAGGTCTGCCTGATTGATGATGTGACGCAGGTAGTCATCCTTTTGCGCCATGACCACCATGCTGGAATCGGCGGTTACCACCTGTCGGGGGACACCCTCACGCACAAAGCGCAGAATATGTTGTAATGCCTCGTCCATGCTTACCGCGTGGACGCGTACCCCAAACAGCGAAACCGCCGGTATCTTCTCTTGCACAGGCACTGTTGCCGTTTCCATGATGCTATCGGCTATAAGTATACACGAAATCGGCGTTTTTTT
>VSSL01000101.1_pt1 | contig 20560 bp, 16 predicted proteins | sample 4557531 | NCBI WGS metagenome assembly VSSL01 (sample SAMN10986726, study PRJNA523729) | hot springs metagenome | isolation source: hot springs | place: India:Timba, Gujarat | collected 2018-05-31 | reverse complement strand
GCGAGTAACGCCAGCATGGTAGACAGGTTCCGGCTCCGGTTTGCGGCTTCCGGGTTCGTTGTGGTAAGTTAGGTTGTTGTCCTCACCCACCAGCCCTCCATCGGGAGAGGGGCTACCCCCTTCTCCTCTTGGGAGAAGGGGGCTGGGGGATGAGGGTTCGGTTAGTCGTCCCCAATGGCGCCGAAGTTGCGCACGAGGATGCCGAAGTCAAACAGCGTGACCTCGTTATCCCCATCGATATCCCCGAAGAAGATGTCGAAGAAGCGCAGTCGCACACTGCCATCTCCAAACACCACGTTTCTCTGCACTGCGGGTAACGCACTGCCGATGCGAAGCACAACGTCGTACGTGCCGTCGGGAACGTCAAAATCGGCGTCGAAGTCGCCATCGTCGTCTATCTGCACGGGTTCCATACCGGCGATATTGCCGTCGCCTGTACGTAGTTCCACGATGGCATAGCGCTTGCCCTGAAAGTCCGCCAGGTTCACGTGCCCGATGAGGCTTCGCCTGTACAGACGAAACGCCAGGTCGTCGGGTTCGTTATCGCAGGCGTCCAGAATGGGCTGAGTGAGGGGCGGTGCTTGCACGGCAGGGCAAAGCTTTATCGATCGGTGCGCCGACCAGCGGAAGTCCTCCATGCCGACACGCGCGCTTTCCTGATCCGACTCCGAAATCTGTATCCAGTAGTGTTGCTCTATCTGCTGTGTAAACGGGGTCGGAAGCAGTGCAGAAAAGTAGAAGACTCTCTGCTGTTTGCAATCCCATCTGCCGGTGTAGCGAATCACGTCGGGTTTCACGCACGCGCGGTAGATAGGCTCCGGCTCTGGCTCGCAGGTTCCGGGTTTGTTACGGTAGATGGCGATATAGTAGCTCCACCGTTTGCTGTACTGCGCGCCGGTTAGCAGGGCTCCCCACCAGCTCACACGCACGATGGGACCGGTTCTGGTGCAAATCCAGTCGTCCAGCGCAACTTTGTTCAGCGGGCGAGGTGCCTCGCAACTGTACACACGTGACTCGTGTGAGGCAAGGGGCCAGGTGTAGGGCTGATTCCACTTGAAGCTCCAGTACGCTACCGGGAACTGCGCCCACGCGCTCACCGTCAGGATGAGCACGGTCATCACGGGCAGAAGGCGTTTCATCGTTTGGTCTCCTTTATTCTGGTTGTTTCCTCACCCCAGCCCTCTCCCGAAGATTCGGGAGAGGGACCGGAAGGTGAAGAGTTAGTTACTCGTCCCCGATTGCGCCGAAGTTGCGCACGAGGATGCCGAAGTCAAACAGCGTGACCTCCTCATCCCCGTCCAGATCGGCGTTGGGGTTCCAGTTGCCGTCGCCGGGTACACTGCCGAAGGCGGCAACTAATGCGCCGAAGTCGAACAGCGTCACTTCGTTGTCGTCGTCGATATCGCCGTTAACGAGGCTGAAGTTCACTGTGACGTTGGTGGTGATAGAGATGCTACCCTTTATTTGCCTCAACCAGTGTGAACCCTTCGCCGCTACGTCAAACGTTCCGCTGAGCGCGGTGTCGAAGGAGTACTGACTGCTGCTGTCCAGCGTCACCACGTGCGTCTCCAGGGGCGAGGTGTTGCCCGTGTTGCGGATTTCGATGGTCACCGACTGCGTGCTGGGGTCTCCACCGAAGTCCTGCAGGTCTACAGTTCCCGCCACCCGGCGTGTGCTGGCGGAGACGTTCAGCGTGCCCGTGCCGCTGCTCGCATTCAGCGGGTCATCCCCGGCGAAGTCCACCCGGATAGTGTGCGCTCCCAACGACGCGCCCACCGGGATAGTATAGTTGAGGCTGGCGACGCCGCTGGAGTTGGTGACCGCGCTGCCGACGGACGAACCGTCCACGGCGAAGTTGAGGGTGCGCCCCCCGATGACCGCGCCGTCGTGTGCTCGCTTCAGTGTAGCGCTGAGGGTCACCGTGTCGCCGCGGCGTCCGCTGGTGTTCGCCACCTCCAAGATGGTGTTCGCATAACGGCGGAACGTTGCTCTATCTGATGTTGCGTGGTATTCCCCGTCGCCTGCAAAGGACGCGCTCATCGTGCGGTCGCCCAGCGCGCCTGCGGTCACCGTCCATGAACGGGTAGCGACGCCAGAGCTGTTTGTGTTTGCCGAGCCAGCGTTCGTACCGTCCACATTGAAGCTCACCGATTTGCCACCTAACAGCGCGCCGTCCGAGACACGACGCAGGGTGGCTCGCAGGGTTGCCGACTGCCCGATTGTGCCGGATGCATTGTCCATCTCCAGCGAGGTGGTATACTTCGTGGCGACCGCATAAGCCGGGCTGTATCCCCAGTTACCTGCCACATCGCACACCGCGAACAGAATCAGGTTCTGCGTCGCGCTCTGCTGGTTGAAGGGCACATCGTACGCTGTGATGGTCTCGAAAGCGGTTGTGCCATCCGAGCCGGTAAGCACGGTGGGATACCAGCCGTTCCATGTGGCACCGCCGTCGGTAGAATAGACGTACCACGCCATCACGGACGGAGCCAGCCCCGAAAGCACATCCCTAACTTCTACCGTGCAGGTGGGTGTGAGACCTGTTGCGCCCACGCCGGTGACGGTAAAGTTCTGCCAGTCCTGCGGGGCGGTGAGGTCTATTTTCACATTTAGCCATCCGCTGTCGCTGTAGTTGCCGGCGCGGTCGTAGGCGCGGAAGTATATCTGGTTCTGCCAGTTTCCGCCCTCCTGGTTAAATGGCACGTCCTGCGCCCGAATCCATTCCAGCGCGGTGCTTCCGTTGCCCGCGCCGGTCGTACAGGCGAACGGACCCTGCACCCCGGTGGCGTTCGTCCAGTACCAGTAGTACAGGGCGCCCGTATTCAAGCCCGCGAGGCTATCCCGCACCTGTATCCAGCAGTCGGGCGTGACGTCAGTCGTCCAGTCCGGCGTGAAGTTTTGCCAGCTGCCGGGCGGGGTGCCGTCTACAATGATGGTGTTGGTCACCGCGGCGGTTCCGCCGTTGATGGAGTTAATATCGTAGCGGACGCTCTTCGCGCCTTCGGTGGTGCCCCTCAGGCTCCACACCAGCCTGCGCCAGTAGCCCGCAGGGATGTTGCCCTGGTTCATACCGTCGTTGCCCGCGAAAGTGACGCTCTCCTCTGCTCCGTTGGGCGCGTAGCGCACGTAGGTCATGCTGTTGAGTGTGATGCCTGAGGTTAACAGGTCGATGTCCCCGTACACGCCCGACGCCACGTAGGAACCCGCCTGCGCCCAGCCGACCACGTCGAAGTTGACGTTGGGCTGCACTGCCACCGGCGTCTGGAATACCAGGTTCACGTTGGGCGAGACCGAGCCGTACACCGCACGCACGCTAACCGCCCATGATTGGGAGGAGCCTTCGTTCTGGGAGTAGGTGTACACCTTAATTCGGTAGTCGCCTGCGGCAGCGTTGGTGACGTTGATGACCTCCACGTTGTCCCGTGAGGAGACGGACCACCATTCTCCACTCGCTCCACTGCTGAACGGCGCCCTGTCAAGATAGAGGTCCAGGTCGTTCTTCAGCGCGACGCTACCGCCCGATGGTGCAGGCGCGTCCGGGTACACCAACACGATGCGTAGCAGTGTAGCGTTCTGGGGAAGGTTGAAGTCCACCGTGCGCAGGTCGCCTGTTCCACCGTTGCCCCACCACCAGGTAGCCCACCAGCCATCCGTGTTGTAATGCGAGAGGAAGGCGTCCACCTTGCCTCGTCCCTGCGCGGAGCTGGCGTGTCCCAGATTGATGGCGTTGGCGATGATGGTGGACTTGGTCGCCCAGGCGGGGAAATTGTAGTGCCCGATGAAACCAGCCACCAGACCTGCTACGTGAGGCGTCGCCATCGATGTGCCTGACCAGTCTGTGCGATAGCCGTTATTGCTCGCGTTGCTGGTGGAGTCGATCCACGAACCGGGCGCGACCACGTCGGGCTTCACGCGGCTATCGCCTGTGGGACCGCGCGAGGAGAAGTCGGTTACCTGGTCTAGATAGCCAATCACGTCATCGTATATCGCACCCACGGTGAACGCGCCTTTCGCCACGCCCGGGCTGGCGATAGTGCTACCGCCCGGACCGTCGTTGGCGGCAGCGATAACGGGCACGATTCCCTGCTGGAACATCTCGTCCACTTTACGGGACTGCGCGTCCGTTCCCGTCAGGTTTGTGCCACTGGAGCCGCCGCTGTAGTTAAACACCTGCCTCTTGTATCGCGCTTCTCTGCCCTGCATGTCCAGCAGACCCTGGTATATCGAGTCGCCCTGTGACCATCCATCCTGGCGAAACACCTTGCTGACCAGCAGGTCAAAGCCGTCCACATTCGTGTTCTGTAGCCCGGAGGCGACGCCGCGATAACGGGACTGCGCTATGCCTTCGCCCACGAATGTGCCTGTGACGTGCGTACCGTGACCGTGCAGGTCATTCCACCAGTTCTGTTCGTCAGTGCGGTTATAGCCCGCTGTACCGTTGTAGATGTTGGTGAAATCCCAGTGGAAGATGTTCAAACCGCTATCCATTACGCCGGCTTTGATCGGGCGCCCGCCCTCGGGGCGACCGTCATGCTGGTAATACCACAGCAGGTCGGCGTTGATGGATGCCATCGACTGTGTATGCGCGGCGTAGGAGGGGCGTATCGGTTCCACGAACAACACCGCGTCCATATCCAGCATGCGATTGACGGTCGCGGCATCCGCCACTATCGCGAACACGCCTAACGAGGGGTCGTAAACCCCTGTTTCCGCTGCCATGTTCTCGATACCTGCTTTCGCGCCCTCATCCGCCGCGAAAAGGTTGACGTACAGCCAGATGCGCTCGCCCGTCTGGTTGCCCATAAAGTAGAGCAACTCGGGGTCCAGCTTTTGAACCGGGGCGGGTTGTCCTACCCAGCGCACCTGCGGATGAGACGCTACCACGTTCAAAGAATCGACAGGTATCCGCGCCTGATACGCGGTGTAGGGGTAGAAGCCAAACAGCTCCACGCCGCGCTCCTCGAGCCATGCCTGCAATTCCTCATCCAGCCTGTCGTTAAGCAGGATAAGCGCATACACGGCTGGTCTGGCGTTGGAGCCTTGCGCGGAGAGCTGTGCTGCCCGCTGTTGCGCCAGCCGCGCCAGTGCAGGCTGCAGCTTCTCGCCCTGGGGGGGCACATACTCTCCGCTAAGGAAAGCCAGCGCGACCTTCTCGCCCTTGGTGCCGAAGGGGAGAGGGAAGCGTCCGGCTTCTATCACGCCCTCGTTGCCCATGCCCCTTCCGTCCTGAAGGTACTCGGGACCTACCGGAAGCTGCTTGTTCGCCGATTCGGGGCGGGTGTTCGCTGTCGAGGTTTCATACTGTAAGGAGGGAGATAGTCCGGGAGCGGTCAGGAACAAGTCCAGTGGGCTACCCGGCAGAAGCAGGAAGCTGCTCCAGAAGGAGGAGCGGTTTTCTTTGCCTGCTGTGTTTGCGCTAGCGGTGCCAGACTGATGACCAGCAGCATCGATAACGCCCATACGGCAGGCAGAAGCCTGATAGGGTTGAGTCTCATGAAATGCCTCCGTTTTTTTCAGGGCGCGCGCGCTGCTCCGTATGGCACCGGCAAGAACAGCACGGTTTACCCTGTTGCATCGCGGCAATTCCGAGTCGCTCGGAATTTTAGATTAGCTATATTGTATCACACCTGCAACAGAGAAATACGTATTTTCACGAGTAATTACAGTTTTTTTGAGAAAATAATTCCGCAGTTCAGAGAAAGCAGAAGAGCGGGACTGTTATATGGCGTTCAACCACTGTTGCAAGGTGCGTGCGTCCCCGAGGAACGCTTCGGGGGAATCTCCGCGCACAAACTCCAGCAGTATCCAGCGTTCGCCCTCCAGCGTGTTCACCGCCTTCAGGAAGCGATTCCACTCCTTCTGCCCTTCGTGCAGGGGACGGCGTTCCCCGCCCGTTGTCCACCAGAAGGTGTGTACGTTAACCAGCCAGGGCAGTACGGTGCGCAGCTCACGCAAATTGCGCAGGGGGGGACAGCTCCACCCGCGGCTGCCAGTAGGTGCGCATGGCGGGGTGGTTCACCGCCTCCAGCAACCGCTTTGCCGAACCTGCGTTGTCGGTCAGGGTGTTCCCGTGAAACTCATAGCAGACGGTAATGCCTTCCCGCTGCGCCATCTGCGCGATGCGCCGGGAGTCCTCGATAACGCTCTGCCAGTAATCAGGCGTTGCCTCCTGGGTACCACGTTTGCCTGCCCACACGCGGATAACGGGTGCCCCCAGTTCTCTGGCGGTCGCCAATACCTTTTCGAACGGCAGTTCATCGTCGTGTCCTGCGCGGTAGTACGAGCCGTAGGAGCTGATGGTCAGTCCTGCCTCGCGCATCTGGCGAGCCACCTCCCGCGCCACCTGCAGTTCGCCATGGGGCACATGGATATCGCCGCCCCATTCGATACCCTGTAACCCCGCCTGCGCCGCAAGGCGAATCACCTCCTGCGCAGGCAGCTTCCGAAAGGTAACCGAACATACGCCTGCTTTGAGCATTGTTCTCCCTTCTCTCCACGCATTCGGAATCTATCGCGCCCCGCCGCGATGACGCAGGATACGACAGGGTGCGTCCCTCAACAACCCTTTGGAATGTCACGCTCTGTCGTAACCCCCACCCGGCTTCCCCGTAAACGGGAAGGAGTCTGGACGCGACGGAGCGCGTCCCTGCCATTGTTTACAAAGGGCACCTGTGCGTTCTCTACAACCAGTTCGGTTTCACCACGCCCTTGATATAGCCCTCTTCCTGTGACAGCGCCATCTCAAAAGCCTTGCCGATGTCTTTGAAGGCAAAGCGATGGGTCACCATCTTGTCCATCGGGAAGATACCCTTCTGCGCCGCCCACAGCCCGCGCCGGATGTCCTCCGCCGGATTCAGCGAATAGTCGGGATGCGGATTGTGCACCACCGCGCCGTTCGCCCAGTGGCTGAGGTTGTAAGTCGCAGGCACGTTGTGCCACCCGATGAGCACCAGCTTGGGGCGCGGTTTGCGCAACACCCGGCTGGCTATCTCCAGCGGTTCGGGCTTGCCGGTGGCTTCAATCGCCACTTCCACGCCGCGTCCTTCCGTAATGCGCATGGTCTCAGCGACTACGTCCACCTCTTTCGGGTTCAACGTGATCGTTGCGCCCAGCTCCTTCGCCAGCTCGAGGCGGTGGGGGTTAGTATCCACCGCGATAATCTCCGCCGCACCGTTGCCCACCAGTCCGCACATCGTGAGCAAGCCCATGAAGCCGCAGCCAATCAGGAACACGCTGTCGCCGAATTCGATAGCTGCCGACCGGGCACAGCGAGCGGCGCACTGCAACGGCTCTCCCAGAGCATGGTCTATCTCCAGTCCGTCGGGCACGCGGGCAATCTGCGAGGGGTCTGCCGCCACATGCGTGGCGAAGCCGGGCCAGGGCAAACAGGTCACCCGGTCGCTCACCTGCCAGCCCTTCACCTCGCTTCCTACCTCTTCGATGACCCCGACGTGTTCATGCCCCAGTTTGATGGGAAAGCGCATCCCCTGCCACTTGCCCAGATAGAACACCATCTCACTGTGACAGATTCCGCACGCCTCTATCCGCACCCACACCTGGTCGGGGCGCACTTCCACTTCCTCTTCTTGCAGCTCAAACCGCTGCGGTTCCACCAGCATTGCTACCACACGTTTGCGTTTCATTGAAGCCTCCTTAACAAGGGTAGGTTTTCAAGTATCGGCGAGAAGGTCGGGAATGTGTTCTATCCATACTACGGCAAATGGTTCCTGTGCCGACGTCAGAGCAGAATACAGACGCTAGTGCGTTGCTCACCTCCGCGTAAATCAGCTCCGGTGCAAGCAGCTCCGGTACTTCCTGCAGAACACGCAACGCTATCGGCGTCGTTGTCTCCGGGAGGAGCCACTGGGCAGCAACGCTGGCGTCCACAACAAGGCGGTGTATCACGCGCTATCCCTGTCTTCGCGAATGAGATGGGCGGAAGGCGTCAAATGACGGTTCTTCATCCGGGTGTGAAATCGCCCGAGTTTTTGGAGCAAAACCGTGCGTTCTGCCTGAACCGTCGCCCGTTCTGTCGCTGAGCGAAGTATTTCCACAGCCTCTTGTTCCAGCGTGTGTCCTCTTGACTCCGCAATGCGCTTCAACGCTTGTAAAGTCCGTTCGTCTAGGTTGTATATAGTGAGTTGTGCCATCGGAACTCATCCCCTCTGCGTTCCCGTCTTCTTCATTTTACCACTCCTATCCTCATGCGTGGACAGATAGAACGCCTCTAGACAACCGAACATTGCCCGCACGATACTACTGCAACCGTAACAGCCGTGTTTCTCCCTTATCTATCCGCAGGCTCAGCGAACACGTTTGCTGTTTGAGTGTCTCTCCCCGAAGAGGGTCATATACGGTGGCAAGTTCAGGAAGGGATATGGATTGCTCCCATGTGGATTGCTGGGTACCGTGCAGTGCCAGTAGCCCGCTTCCCATGCAGACCACAGGTTCTCTGTAGCTTTGGTAGAGATGCACACCTGCCTTTTTCGCCAGCGCACGGAGCAGATACACGCCCGCTCGCAGCGTGCCGAAGTACACCGACCAGCCCCGCTCGACCCGTTTTATTGCCACGGCGACCTCGCCGGTTGCAAGGAAGGTAGCCAGCGTGTGCGCGGAGGCATCCTGCACCACAAAGCCCGGCGAGTGCGGTTCTCTAACCCCAAACTCCTCCCGACTGTCCAGCGATACCCCCGCTCTTCTCGCCATAATGGCTGCTCCCGTGTAGGCTATCCCTGAGGGTATCTGTTCCTTCTCCACGACGCGAATACCTGTCAGGTCGGTGATGTGTTCGGCAGAGGCGGAGTTATTGCGGACGTAGCCGGGCGCGTAGAACCATACCACCATCTTGCCTTTGCGTATCAGTTCCTTCAGCGCACGGCGTTGCGCCTCGGTGGGGGCGAAGGCGTTGAGCACTAGATACATCCTGGCGTGCTCCACCTTTCCAGAGCACACATCACTTAGCAGATAGAACCCCAGCGGCGCGCCGATACGGTACAGCTCATAACGCATCTGCGAGAGCAGGGGAAGGGTAACCGTGTTCCCATAAGAAAGATGGCATAAGCTCGCTTCGTCTACCACCACGGCGATTTCGGGTTGGTACGGTTTGCGGTCAGGGAGGATGTCTTCGTATATCTTCACCAGTTTCGCCAGATTGTCCCATATCTCCGCGCCGTCCAGCCAGCCCGCGCCCATCAGGTCCATCCACCAGCACGCCGCCCCGCGCGTGGCGATGTGCGCGAAGTTACGTTGATGCACCGCCAGCGTGTCCTTCAGCGTTTCCGCTCTGCCGTAGTTGTCTTCGGGTTTGGAGAGGTAGGTGCGGGTATCGTCCTCGTTCAACCAGAGTTTGCCATGCAGCTGCACCGAGTCCACCGGCGCCATGAAGCCACCTGCACCGCCTGCCTGCCGGTCAAAGTAGGAAATCGGCGAGCAGAGGATATCCACATGCGGGCATTTCAGCAGCCGCTCCAGTGCAAGATGCCCAGAAACCGCCGCACCGCTCGGCAACGCGGACAGTTCAAAGGTATAGCCGTAAAAGAGCACGACCAGCTTGCGCCCGTCGGTCTCCTCCTTGATGATTCGGGCGAACTCTTCCAGCGGCTCCACCATCGCCTCTTGCTGGAACCGCCAGAACTGGATGAGCCGCTTCTGGGTAACGGGATGCAGGAAAACGCCTTTGCCTTTTGCTTTGCGCTCCTCGGCGGTAGGCAGGATAGCGTTGCGGTTGCGCAGGTATCGGCGGAAGGCGTCCTCCATCGGCTTCTCGAACCCGGGTAGCAGCCCCTCCCATACGCGGTCGTAGAACCATTCGCCGGTGTTCTGTCCACAGGGATGGTATCCCAGGATGTGCTCGCCGTAGCGCGATTCTAAATGGTTCACCAGCTTACGCAGGATGTCGCCCGCCTCCGCCCGCCATTTCTCAGACGCCATGCTGACGTAACCGCGCTCGCCGTTGTCGTACAGCATCATCTCGTCGGGGTTTGCTTTCGCCCACCAGTCGGGCACGTAGGTCAAACCAAAACGAGGCAGTAGCAGGGCGCGTGGGTTCTCTTTCAGAATAGCGTCTATCTGCTCCTCGAAGGGGCGGTAGTTGGGCGTTTCGCCCGGCGGCGTCCAGGGGAAGAGGTGCACCACGAAAGAAACGATGTGCACTCCTGCCTGCGCGGCGCGACGGATGATGCTCAGCCCTGCCTCGCGCTTCTCGCCTACGAGGTTGACAAACACCATCAACGGCGGAGCGGGCTTGCCGTTCACCAGCAATGTGAGTACGCCTTTGCGAATGGCTACCTGTGCCGTGAGGTGCATATCTACACGCCTCCGAGTAGAGATTTCGCCAGATTACCGGCTTCTTTGCCGAACCTTTTGAGAACCCGCTCCTGTATATCGTTTGCCCTCGTTGTAGCATTACTTTCGCCTCTGTAGAAGGGGCTTCCTGTCTGAAAGGATGCGCTCTGTTGCATCGCGTGGCGCGGTCACGACAGAGAGGGACATTCTCTACCTGTGTCTTGCCTCTCGTGCGTCGAATATGTTATGGTGAAACAAACCGGCGAAGGAGGAGAAGCGATGAGAACAAAGGGCACGGCGATACTGTTGCTCGCCGTTGGGTTATTGCTGGCGGTTGGCGCGCTGTGGGCGCAATCTAAGGTACCGACCGCAGTGGTCACCCGCACGCAGCGGGTGGAGCTGGTGGACAAGGACGGCAGAATCCGCGCCGAGCTGAAAACCTCGGGAGAGGATACCCTGCTGGTGCTCTACGATGGACAGGGGAGGCTCCGCACAGTTATCGGTACCGAGGGCGTGGCTTTCTACGGCACGGACGGCAAGCTGAAAGCCAAACTGGACGCCCAGACCCTTTCGGAAGGAGATACGAAGAGCCAGTGAGCACCCTGTTCAATGCGCCAAAGTGGTTATCCATTGCCGCCGATGAGTACATAGACCGGATGAAAGCGGGATGGCTGGGGCAGATGGTGGGCGTCGGGTGGGGCGCGCCTACCGAGTTCCGCTACGTCGGTTCTATCATCCCCGAAAAGGAGGTGCCTGCCTGGCGACCGGAGATGGTGAACCAGTTCTGGCAGGACGACCTGTACGTGGAGATGACCTTCCTGCAAACGCTGGAGCGATACGGGCTGGGCGTGAACATTCGTCAGGCAGGCATCGATTTCGCCAACAGCCGCTACTCGCTCTGGCACGCCAACCGACAGGGGCGCGAGAACCTGCGCGAGGGCATCGCGCCTCCCGACTCGGGACATCCCCGCTTCAATCCTCATGCGGACGATATCGACTACCAGATAGAGGCGGATTTCTCCGGTCTCATTGCCCCCGGCATCCCGCAGGTGGCGATAGACCTCGGCGAGGTTTTCGGCAGGCTGATGAACTATGGCGACGGCGTATACGGCGGGCAGTTTGTGGGAGGCATGTACGCCGCCGCCTTCTTCGAGAAGGAGCCGGTGAGGATTGTAGAGGCAGGATTGCAGTGCATCCCTGCCCAAAGCCAGTACGCAGAGGCAATTCGAGATGTGCTGCGCTGGTATCAGCAGTATCCGGACGACTGGCAGCGCGCGTGGGAACGGATAGAACAGAAGTATAACCGCAACCCCGATTATCGCCGTTTCTCCTGCACGAAGGGCGATTTCAATATCGACGCCAAGCTGAACGGCGCGTATATCGCGATGGGCTTGCTGTACGGGCGGGGCGATATTGAGCGCACCATCGTGATTTCCATGCGTTGTGGGCAGGATTCAGATTGTAACCCCTCGAACGCGGCGGGTGTGCTGTTTACCACCATCGGCTACTCGCGCCTGCCCGGGCAGTTCCGTTCACGTCTGGACACCAAAGCCACCTTCGCGTACAGCGATTACACCTTCGAGCGAGTAGTAGAAGTGTGCACGAAGCTGGCACGGCAGGCGGTGGTGCGCTACGGGGGCAAGATAGAGCGTGATAGGGACGGTAGGGAGGTGTGGCAGATACCTGTAAAGCCTCCGCGCCCCTCGCGGTTGGTGCAATCGTGGTCGCCGGAGCCTGCATTGGGCGTCCGTTACTCCCCTCGCGAGATGGCGCGTATCCGCGAACTGCCCTGGGCGCGTGCGCTGGCAAAGAGCTTCGAAGAATGGGCGCCGGGCTGGACCCTGCAAGACTGTGGCGAGGACATGGACCCCGGCGTGCGCGACCAGTGGAACGGTAAGCGGAATGTGTTTGTGACCCACCCGTTGAACAGGCACACCGCTTGCCGACTCGTGCGCACGGTACGACTGCCCGCTGGCAGAACGATAACGCTGAATCTAACCGTGGGGCATCACCCGCAGGGCGACTGGATTCTGGTGGTACGGGCGAACGGCGAGGAGCTGTTGCGACAGGTGGTGGGCAAAGAGACCTCGCGGGATGGCTGGCTGGACGTTACAGTAGACCTTTCGCGGTACGCCGGGCAAGAGGTGCGCCTTGAACTGCTTAACGAGCCAAGTGACTGGTCGTGGGAAGCGGGTTACTGGGCGCGGATTGAACTGCGGGAATGATTTCTCGAGAGAATCATAGGAGCCTCCTCAACACGCATGGAACACGAGCAACTGCACGACCAGACATCGCCAAAGAATCTGGCGGTGTCGCTACCTGAGCTCTTTCTGCAGAGGCTTTCGCGAATCGTTCCGCCTGAGCGGTACGACGAGTGCGTGCGCACCTTCTATGAGCCGTCTGTCGTTGGGTCACGGGTGAATACCCTCCTGGTGGAGCGCGAGGCGGTGTTTTGCGGATTGCGCGAAGCGGGATTTGCGCTACACCCTGTGCCCTGGTACCCCGACGCCTTCTGGATACCTTCCGAACAGCGCGAAGCGTTGCTGGCTTCGGAGTGGGTGCAAAGCGCGCTGGTGTACGTGCAGAACCTCTCCAGCATGATACCCCCGCTGGTGCTGGCTCCACAGCCGGGCGAAGAGGTGCTGGATTTATGCGCTGCGCCCGGTGGCAAGACTCTGCAGATGGCAGCGATGATGCGCGGCGAGGGAACTCTGGTGGCGGTGGAGGCGGTGCGCAGTCGGTTCTTCAGGATGCGAGAGAACCTGCAGCGGCATGGCGCAGGCTGGGTGCAAACGGTACAGGCGGAGGGCGAGTGGCTCTGGAAACGCTGGCAGGGAAGATTTGACGCGGTGCTGCTGGACGCTCCGTGCTCCAGCGAGAGCAGGTTTCGTGCCGACGACGCCGCGTCCTTCCGATACTGGAGCCTGAAGAAAATCGCCGACATGGTGCGCAAGCAGAAGTCGCTGCTCTACTCGGCGATACAGTGCCTGAAGCCTGGCGGCAGGCTGGTGTATTGCACCTGCACCTTCGCACCGGAGGAAAACGAGGGGATTATCGCCCACGCGCTGAAAAAGTTCGGTGAGGCGATAGAGATTCTGCCCATCCCGTTAGAGGTGGAAGGCATGGCGCCTGCGCTGAGCGAGTGGCAGGGGCGCGCGTTCCCCGAAGCGGTTCGCCACGCGCGGCGGATTCTGCCTTCAGCGAGGATGGAGGGGTTCTTTGTGTGTTTGATACGCAAGAGGGGGTACGCCGATGACGCCAGGTGAAGTGATACGCCGTAACTTAGAGCGCGATAACCCACCGCGAATTGGCATGGATTTCGACGGCGGCAGGATGAACGATTTCTGTTTCGCGGGGTTCTCGCCGTCCGAAACGTGGCATCAGAAACGCTGGGTAGAGGGCGAGGTGGAATACTTCACCGACGAGTGGGGTAATATCTGGTATCGCTCGGTGTATGGCGGTCAACGGGGCGAGGTTTTCCAGCCTGCACTGGACGACTGGGCAAAGCTGAAGGACTACCAGCTGCCCGACATGGACCATCCCAATCGCTACGAGAGCGTACGCCAGCGATTCGCCGGGGAAACGGAACGCTACCGGGTGGGTTTTCTGCCCGGCTTTCCTTTTGCGATTTGCCGTTACCTGCGCAAGATGGAGAACTACTTCGCCGACCTGGTGTTAGAACGCAAGAACATCGACGAACTGCACGAGCGCGTGACGGCGCTATTGGAGCGCATCATCGTTCGGTATGCCGAAGCGGGGGCGGACGCGGTGATGTTCGCCGAGGACTGGGGCGTGCAGGACCGTTTGTTGATTCACCCCCGGATGTGGTACGAGATTTTCAAGCCGCTGTTCGTCAGGTTGTGCAACACCGCAAAGGCGCATGGCGTCAAGGTTATTATGCACTCCTGCGGATATGTCTGGGATATTCTGGATGGTGTCGCGGAAGCGGGCATCTGTTGCGTGCAGTTTGACCAGCCCGCGCTGTACGGTCTGGAGCGGCTGGCGGCGAAACTGCGCGAGCTGAACCTGTGTCTCTACTCGCCGGTAGACATTCAGCGCGTACTGCCGACGGGTAACAGGGAGCTTATCGAGCGTGAGGCGCACCGCATGGTACGGCTGTTCAGCGGAGGCTTCATCGCCAAGAACTATCCTGACCTGAAGGGCATTGGTGTCCAGCCTGAGTGGGATGAATGGGCGTATCAGGTGTTTCTGAGCTATGCGCGGTCAAATAGCGTGTTGTGATTACCTGCCGATGGCATGGCGTGCGTTGCTGGACCACCGGCTTCGCTCCCTGCTGACGATGCTGGGGGTGATTGTCGGCGTGGCGTCGGTGCTGCTGCTCATCTCCATCGTGCAGGGGGTAAAGGCGGAGGTCACCCAACAGATAGAGCAGCTCGGGGTGAACCTGCTGTTCGTGGTGCCCGGGCGCATCGATGCGGCACAACCCTTCAACCCGATGAGCGTTTTCGGGGCTGAGCACCCTCACCCACGAGGACGCGCAGGTAGTAGAGCGTGTGCCCGGTGTGAAACGAGCGGTGCCCATCATGTTCATCGCTGGCGGAGCACGCAACGGCGACCGCTGGGCAGCGACTGCCATCGTGCTGGCGACCGAGTCCGCGTGGCAACAGGTGCGCAACACGCCTCTGGCGGAGGGCAGGTTCTTCACTCCACAAGAAGAGACTGAGCGCGTGTGCGTGCTGGCGCACGGCGTAAAGGGGGAGCTGTTCGGTGACGCCCCGGCGGTGGGCAAACAGGTGGTGGTGAACCGTGTGCCGTTTCGCGTGCTGGGAGTGCTCCAACCGGATGAATCGAACAGCATCTTCGGTAGTGCGGGTTGGAACCACCTGATTTACCTGCCTCTGCCCGCTGCCCAGCAGGCGATGCGCTCCAGCCAGATACATCGCATCGTGGTACAGGCGGAGCCGGGCGTAGAACCGGAGAGCCTGATAGCAGGGGTGAGAACCGCTGTACGCCAGAGCCACTTGGGCAACGAAGACTTCACGGTGCTCACGCAAAAAGACCTGCTCAAGCTCATCTACACGGTGTTGAACCTGCTGCAGATTGCGCTGGCGGGCATCAGCAGCATCTCGCTGATTGTGGGCGGGGTGGGCATCATGAACATCATGCTGGTCTCCGTCACCGAGCGCACGCGCGAAATCGGCATCCGCAAGGCGGCTGGCGCACGGCAGCGCGACATCTTCTGGCAGTTTCTGACCGAGGCGGTGATTCTGTCGCTCACCGGTGGGGTGCTGGGCATCCTTCTGGCGACGGCAACGGTAGAGGTCTTCCGCCGCACCACTGTGCTGAAGCCGCAGATGACGTTTGGGGCGGTGGCACTGGCGTTTGGGGTGAGCGTGCTGGTAGGCGTCGTTTTCGGAGTCGCGCCCGCTATTCGCGCCGCACGAAAGGAGCCGATAGAGGCGTTGAGGTATGAGTGAAATGGCCGCTCATATCTCAGGCTCACTGCCAAAGGGCAGAAGGCGAATTCTTACTCTTTCTTGCTCTATGACAACGATGGCTCCTTTCCTGAGAGCAGCCTCTACCGTCGGCAAGTTAGCCAGTATGAGCGCAGTTTGCCTCTCAGGGCGTCTCTCCGTGAGTCGCCGCAGCAATATAACGGATGGTTGCGTTGCCTGCCGAAAAACCAGTAACGTGCCGAAGTCAGTATCGGCGGAAATAACAATGCGGTCCTCTTCTGCAGCACGTTTCAGAATGGTCTCGTCGTCCGCTGACTGGATACCGTATTCTCTCACATGTACGGCGTCGAAACCTGCCTGACGGAGTCCTGTAGCGATGCGCGGAGACAGGGCATTATCTACCAGAAACCTCATGCTGGGACCACCAGGGGGAGTTCCTGCTCTTGTAGCGCTGCCGCGGCGTAGCGCAAAGCCTCCTCGATATCCTCCGGCTCCAGGTCAGGATAGGCATCGAGGATTTCTTCTTCCGTCATCCCGTCGGCGACCATAGCGACGACGGTGGCTACAGGGATACGTAGACCGCGAATGCAGGGCACGCCTCCCATCTGCTTGGGGTCTATGGTGATGCGCGTCCATTTCATAGCCGTCACCTCGCGCAGATGCTTCGGGCGGGAGGTCAGGGTACAAAACTGGCTGCCCGGGATGGATTCGAACCACCACTAACGGCTCCAAAGGCCGCTGTCCTGCCATTAGACGACCGGGCAGCACCAGATATTATTATGCCCCTTGAAAGAGGAGTTGTCAAGGGTGATATAATGGGGTGGGAGGTGAGCGCCCATGCAGACCGCGCTTCAAAGCAAACTGACCATGACCTACGAACAGTTCCTCCAATGGAAGAACGAGGATACACATGCCGAATGGGTGAATGGGAAGGTTATCCTTTTTATACCGCCAAAAACCTTTCATCAAGTAGTGATTACTTTCTTGACCCATTTGCTGGATGCGTACGTGCAGGTTCTGGGCAACGGTGTCGTGCTTACCGCTCCGTGCGAGCTTTTCCTGCCTCAATCGAACGCCTCGCGCGAACCTGACGTTTTTGTGGTTTTGGGTAACAACCTTCAAAACCTGAGCGAAGACCGCTTCAACGGCGCCCCCGACCTAGTGGTAGAGGTAATTTCCGACGATAGCGTGAATCGCGACCGTGTGGAGAAGTTTTTGGAGTACGAGCGCGAAGGAGTACGCGAATACTGGGTAGTAGACCCTCGCCCCGGGCGCAAGGCGATAGATGTGTTTGTGCTGGAGCACGGCAGCTTTGTGCCATTGAGTGTGAACGAAGACGGCTGGATAGAGAGCAAAGCGTTACCCGGCTTCCGCGTGAAAGAGGTGTGGTTTACTGCCGACCGGTTGCCCAACGCGCTAGCTGCCCTGGGCGAGTTACTGCCTGCGGAGATGAGGCAGCAGGTCGTCAGGCAGGTCAACCCACAGGAAGGATAGCCTCCGTAGTAGTGGTGTGGCAGCAAAGCTGTTAATAATACCGATTTAGACGTGACGTGTCGCCGCCAGAATATGGAATGTAAACAGCCAAAACTATTGGCAAAGTATTAGTCTAACACTGTGCAGGATTCAGTCTGGTGAGTCGCCAGGAGAATGCTGTTGAGTGGGAGGTAGTCAAAGATGCAGATAGACCTGAATCTCATCAAGGCTTTGTCGCATTGTTTGGCTGATGAGCAAGCTATGCTTGCTGCACTTCTACATACTGTGCACTTTCATAAGGTGTACCGCTTTCCATTTCCTTCGGCTGAGCACATCAGCAAACTTGTTCGGGAGTCTGCATCGCGTTTTCGCGGCATGCCACCTGACCAAAGAATGCGTATTCTTGTTTCCGAGATTGCACGCCGGCTGAACGCAGAAGCTTTCGCTAGTGAAGAGGATCTTAGCAGATTACTGCTATGGAAGGCGGCTAGTAAATACAATATAGAGACTACAGTGCCGCCGATTACTCTGGCTCGCGAGGTACTTCAGCGCGGTATAGCTGATCTCATCAAACAGTATCTAGATGCCTATACCGCTGCCTCACCCGAAAAACGCCGCCAAATGGACGCTGAGATGAACGAAGCAATTCGATCGCTATCTCCCGAGCTTATTGAGGAATTGAGAAAGAAGGTCGGAGCCGAGAAACTGACCAGTGATGCCTTGCGCCGCTTTATGCAGCACATGGCTGAAGGGGGAGCCCTTTTTGCATTCATCCAGAGCTTGGGCTTCTCCGCATATATTGCGCTTTCCACTATCATCCATACCGTGTTCACAACGATTCTGGGTATTACTCTGCCCTTTGGCGTGTACATGACATCCAGCTGGCTTTTCTCTCAGTTAACTGGACCGGTAGGATGGGCGGTTTGGGGTGTTATCGTTACAGCTATGCTTGTAAAGAAGGGTAGACATCTGAACCAAGAAATGTTGAGCATGGTCGCGTTGACCGCTCTGCTACAATGGTGGCAACAGGCTCGGACGCAAGAAGGCGATGAACAAGCAAATGAACTGGTTAGCACAGAGGAACCGTTACCTGTTCCCCTCCATGAATGGGCAGCGGAATTACGCAGTTTGAAAGCTTCGTACCAGACTGCAGCGGGGGCGCTAGCCCAAACCCGAAGGGAAATAGAAAGAGCCCGTGATAATATGCGCGAGGAGCAGAAGCGCACTACACTGGCTATCCAAAAGGCAAGAGAGTCTCAGCAGGTGGTGCAGAATCTGCAAATCGAGTACGAGCGGGCAGTAGATGCTCTCACCCGTCTTCGCCATTCTGCGGACAGAACAACGCCGGAGCCATCTGCCGAAATACAGTTAATGCGTGCGAAAGATAGGATTCAGAAGCTACAAAAAGACCTGCACGCAGCAATACTGCTGGCTGAGGAAGCCGAGCAGAAGATGATAGAGGCTCAGAACCGTCTACGCAAGTCACAACAGGAAGCGACCTCTCAGATAAAGGTTCTGGAGCAGCAGCTGGCTGAAAAAGAACAGAATGTACAAAACCTGTGGAAGCAGCTGGAAGCATTAAGAGCGAAACGCAAGAACGATTGGCAGCGTCGCTTCGAACGCCTCATGGTCAACTTGCGTTTTCATGATAAAGCGCTCCAATGGTTCGTAGAACAAGCGGATCAGAACCTCGTTCTATCAGCCGAGAAGATACTGCTCGATCTAAACTACTCCGGATACCCACCTGGCGGATGGAAACGCATTGCAGGTACCCGCTTTGAGGAGATACACTTTGCGAAGGATTATCGCATCTACTTCGAGGTATCCGGTAATCTCAAAACGATATGGATCATCGGACACAAGAATACCCAAACGCAAGACATTCAGTGGCTGAGTTTGCAACGCGCAGGTTGATCTGATGCTCGCCGTCATTTACTCTCGCAGAGGGGAGTAGTCGCACTTGCGTCATACGCGTAGGTGACCTAAGTGCGGTGAACAACTCTCCCATCCCGTTTGCCAAACCGCAAAGCCCTGTGTTATACTGTCGGAGGTCACCTTTGTGACGAAGGAGGATGGGAGATGAGCACGACCATTGAGGAGGTTGTGGCGCGGGAGATACTGGACTCGCGCGGGAACCCCACCATTGAGGTGGATGTTTATCTGAGTGGAGGCGCGCGCGGACGCGCGGCGGTGCCATCGGGTCGCGTCTACCGGGTACGAACGAGGCGCTGGAACTGCGTGATGGCGACCCGGAGCGCTACGGCGGAAAGGGCGTGCTGACGGCAGTGGAAAATGTGAACGAGCGCATCGCACCCGAGATTATAGACATGGACGCGACCGACCAGGTGGCTATCGATAACCTGTTGTGTGAACTGGACGGTACGCCAAACAAGAGCAAATTGGGTGCGAACGCCATCCTGGGCGTCTCACTGGCGGTGGCAAAGGCGGCAGCCGAAGGCGTAGGCGTGCCGCTGTTCCAGTATCTGGGCGGTGTGTTTGCGCGTACCCTGCCGGTGCCATTGATGAACATCCTGAACGGGGGCAAGCACGCCGACAGCAATGTGGACCTGCAGGAGTTCATGGTGGCGCCTGCTGGTGCAGAGAGCTTCCCCGAGGCGCTGCGCATGGGTGTGGAGGTGTACCATAGCCTGAAGAGCGTGCTGAAGGCGCACGGCTATAACACCGCTGTGGGGGATGAAGGCGGCTTCGCGCCTAACCTGCGGTCGAATGCTGAGGCGCTGGACCTCATTATGGAAGCCATCGAGAAAGCCGGATATACCCCCGGTGAAGACTGCTACCTCGCGCTGGACCCCGCCGCCTCCGAGTTCTACGAGGACGGAATGTATCACCTGAAGGGCGAGGGGCGTGTGCTTACCAGCGAGGACATGGTCTCGTACTACGAAGACCTGGTGAACCGCTATCCCATCGTCAGCCTGGAAGATGGTCTGGCAGAGAATGACTGGGAAGGCTGGCAGGTGCTCACCAAGCGTCTGGGCAGTCGTATCCAGCTGGTGGGTGACGACATCTTCGTGACCAACGTGGAGTTCCTCAACAGGGGTATTCAGATGGGCGTTGCCAACTCCATCCTGATTAAGGTCAACCAGATTGGCACGCTGACAGAGACCCTGCTGGCGATAGAGACCGCCAAGCGAGCGGGCTACACGGCGGTCATCTCGCACCGCTCCGGCGAGACGGAAGACACCACCATCGCCGATATCGCCGTGGCGACCAACGTTGGGCAAATCAAGACGGGTGCGCCGTGCCGAACCGAGCGCGTGGCGAAGTATAACCAGCTGCTGCGCATCGCGGAAGTGCTTGGCGACGCCGCCGATTACCCGGGCGTTGGAGCCTTCTACTCGCGCCGAGCGAGATAGCGTTGCTTTTTC
>VSSL01000100.1_pt1 | contig 20564 bp, 20 predicted proteins | sample 4557531 | NCBI WGS metagenome assembly VSSL01 (sample SAMN10986726, study PRJNA523729) | hot springs metagenome | isolation source: hot springs | place: India:Timba, Gujarat | collected 2018-05-31 | reverse complement strand
TTTTTTCCTGCTCACAATCCTTGACCGATTGTTTGCTTATCGGTAGAATAGAGCAATTAAAAGCAAGGCTTTTCAAGGAATGCGACGCCTCGAGCCTTGCTTCGAGAGTAACCCGTGTGGCCAAACGCCAAAAGGAGGTGCAGCCGACCAGGAACATGGGCATAGTGGATTCCTTTTGCTTTTTACGAGCGAACGGACGAACAAGCATCTGTACCAACCTGAGAAGACCTGCTAGGAGAGAAGAAGATGTCGAGAAAAGTTAGCTTTTTCATCGTTTTCCTGATCATCGCCAGCCTGGCACTGGCCGCTTGTCAACCTCAGCCGGCCAAGCCAGCCACCATCAAAGTCGGTTTGCTGGCCCCGCTGAGCGGCGCCGTGCCGACTTTTGGCCAATCCACCAAGGAAGGCGTTGAATTCGCCGTCAAGGAATGGAACGCTAAGGGTGGCGTGCTTGGTCGCCAGATCGAGCTGATCGTCGCCGACAGCCAGTGCGAGGCCGACCCGGCCGTCAACGCGGCCAACAAACTGATTGACCAGGATGGCGTCAAGTACATCATCGGCGAGGTATGCTCCAAGGCTTCCATCCCTGTCTCCGAGATTGTCAACGCCAAGAAAGTCCTTCAGATAAGTCCCACCTCCACCAACCCCAACGTAACCGTGGATAAGGACGGCAAGACCAAACCCTTCACCTTCCGCGCCTGCTTCATTGACCCCTTCCAGGGCCTGGTGATGGCTAAGTTCGCTTACAACAAGGGCTATCGCACGGCCTTCATCATGCTCGACCAGGGTAACGACTACGTGCGCGGCCTGGCGGAGGCCTTTGAGAAGTCCTTCACCGAGCTTGGTGGTACCATCGTGGGCAAGGAAACCTACACCTCCACCGACACCGACTTCTCCGCCATCCTCACCAAGGTGGCTGAGAGCAAGGCTGAAGTCCTCTTTGTCCCCGACTACTACAACATCGTCAACCTGGTTGGCGCTCAGGCTAAGGATAAGGGCGTGACCGCGGTGATGATGGGTGGCGATGGTTGGGACTCCGCCGACTTGGATGTGAAAGCCGCCGAGGGTGGCTTCTATTCCAACCACTACGACCCCGCAGATACCCGCCCGATCGTGGTGGAGTGGCTGAAGAAGTATGGCGCCGAATATAAGGACGCCAACGGCAACCCCAAGGTGCCGGATGCCCTGGCCACCCTGGCTTACGACGCGGCCAACCTGCTCTTTGCTGCCATCGAGAAAGCCGGCGTGGATGATCCGGTAAAGGTGGCCGAGGCGCTGGCCGGTATAACTTGGGAAGGCGTTTCGGGTACCATCCGCTTCGACGAGTTCCACAACCCCATCAAGAGCGCTGCCGTGATCGGCGTGGTGGGTGGCAAGAAAGAGTTCATCGAATCGGTTTCCCCGTAACACAGCATGAATGAAAAAGGGGGCGGCCTGGTCTGACCGCCCCCTTTTTTCTACGCCCTCTCAGCCAGCGAATTGAGCAAACTTCTCGACGAACGTAGGGATGCATGAACGCTACAAGAAATCAAACCCCCTCTTTGATAGATACGATCATCCAAAAACGTCTTCTGGGTAAAGCCTTCCTTGTGGTGGTGGCTTTGCTCGCCCTATGGAAGATGGGAACCTCATTCATGGCGGGACCTACGGTGTTCATCCAACAAGTGGTGAACGGCTTCCAACTGGGCTTCGTCTACGCGCTGATCGCCCTAGGATACACCATGGTCTACGGCATCGTGCGGCTCATCAACTTCGCTCACGGCGATGTGTTCATGGTAGGTGCCTTCGTTAGTTATTACGCTATCGCCCGTCTGAACTTACATCAGTGGCCTGCCCAGGTTTTTTCCAATCTGCCCCCTATTCTGAGCGTAGGCATTGGTGTGCTCACGGTTATTCTGCTTTCGATGGTCACCTGCGCCTTCCTGGCCTTTACCATTGAACGCATCGCCTATAAGCCCCTGCGCGATGCGCCACGCATCTCTGCGCTCATCACGGCTATCGGCGTTTCCTTCTTCCTGGAATACTTTGGCGCGCTGCCTTTTGTATTCACCTCGAACTTCATCACTTATGAACGCCCCTTCCCGGTGATTAACTGGGTGATCAACACCCAGGGCATACGCCCCCTAGAAGCAGGCCAGGCCGTCCCCGATGGCAGCGTGATTTTTTCCAACATCTCGCTCATCATTATCATCGTTGCACTAATCCTGCTCTTCTTCCTCAACTACATCGTGAGACGCACTCGCATCGGGAAGGCCATGCGCGCCTCGGCCTATGATAAACCCACCTCCCGTCTCATGGGCATCAACGTGGACAACATCATCTCCATCACTTTTGCCATTGGTGCTTCGCTCGCCGGCGCAGCAGGCGTGCTTTACGCCACGGCTTTTCCCCAGGTTTATTTCGTCATGGGCATCATCCCCGGCCTTAAGTCCTTCATATCCGCCGTGCTAGGGGGCATTGGCAGCATCCCCGGTGCTTTCGTCGGTGCCCTTATTATTGGCGAAGCCGAAGTGCTCAGCGCGGCATACATTTCCACCCCCATGCGGGATGCAGTGGCTTTCACCATACTCGTGTTGGTCCTGTTGGTACGCCCAACCGGCATCTTCGGGGAACCCACTCAAGAAAAGGCATAGGCCATGTTCAAGCAACTTTCTCGCGAACATCTCATCTTCTTTGGTGGCACGCTCCTCTTCTTCTTTTTTGTTCAGGGGGGGATTAGCCTGGGACTGATCAACGACTTTTGGAACACCATTCTGCGCATCGGCGCTGTCATGGCCATTGTGAGCCTGGGTTTGAACCTGATCTATGGCTTCAACGGCCAATTCTCGCTTGGTCAATGGGGTTTTTATGCCATAGGTGCCTACACCGCCGGAGACATCACCTACCGTTGGTACAACGATGACAGCGCTATTGGACTAACCATCGTCCTACCCGGAGTAATCCTGGTGGGCGCGGCGATTATGTTCTTGCGCAGCCGCCTCAGCCGCGTCCGCGGGTTGGATGCCCTCTCGGCCTTCACGATTTACCTCACGGTATCCCTGGCTTTCGCCGTTTTAGCCGTCTACCTTGGCCGTGCCCTCGACGCCCCGGTTACCGCTCTTCTCCAAGCCTTACCCCCAGCTCTGGCGATGCAAATCGTGTTCATCTTGGCTGTACTCTCTGCCGCGCTCTTCGCTGCCGAGATCAGTTTCCTCTTCGGCCTGCCGGTGCTCACCTTAGGTTCCGACTACTTTGGCATTGCTACTCTGGGCTTCACCATCATCGTTAAGGTGCTCTTGGATAACTCCGATACGATGTTGGGCTTCGAGGAAATGAAAGGCGCCCGAGGCATGATCGGAATCCCCAAGTTGACCTCCTGGTTCTGGGTCTTTCTCGCCCTGGTCATCGTGGTCATTGTGATGCGCAACCTGTTGCACTCTAGTTATGGGCGGGCAATCGTCTCCGTGCGGGAAGACGAGATCGCGGCCAAGGCTATGGGTATCAACGTAGCCGATTACAAGATTATCACTTTCGTCATCGGCAGCCTCTTCTCCGGCTTGGCAGGAGGGCTGTACGCCCACATCAACGGCTTTCTCCATCCCAACACCTTCAACTTCATTAAATCCTTCGACCCGATGATCATCGTCGTCTTCGGCGGCCTAGGCAGCATGACCGGCACCCTAGCTGCCTCCTTCACCTGGGCGCTCCTACTGGAGGGCATTCTACGCTTGGCTTTACCGCAGGGGTTTGAAACTTGGCGCTATGTCGTCTACCCTCTGGTACTATTGCTTATCATGTTGTTGCGTCCCAAAGGCATCTTTGGCGATTACGAAATGCCCTATCTGCGCCAGCTCCTGCCACCGCTCAGGCAGAATGCTGTTCCTGCCGTTGAAGAAGCCGCGGAACCCCGCCTTTCGGAGGTGGCCTAATGACCACTGCAACCTCTTCTGGGAATGGACGCACGCCGATCCTGGAGACCCGCGGTCTCACCATGCAATTCGGTGGTTTGCGCGCCGTCAATAACTTCGACATCGCCCTCTACGAAAACGACCTACAAGGGCTAATCGGCCCTAACGGCGCCGGAAAAACCACGGTGTTCAATATGATCACCGGCATTTACAAGCCCACCGCCGGCCAAATCCTCTTCCAGGGTCAGGATATCACCGGGCTAGAGCCGCACGAAATCAACCAAATGGGCATCGCCCGTACCTTTCAGAATATCCGCCTCTTCCCCAACCTAACCGTGTTGGATAACGTGCGCATTGCCTATCACACCCACGCCGGTTACACTCTGCAAGACGGCATTCTCCACAACCGCGAATTCTCCCAGAAAGAGCGCGAACTGACCGAAAAGACCCAGGACTTCCTGGCCATTTTCAACCTCCACGACCGCCAAGGGACGATTGCTAAAAACCTGCCCTATGGGGAACAGCGCCGTCTCGAAATCGCCCGCGCTCTCGCCGCCAACCCCAAACTGCTGCTGCTCGATGAGCCGGCTGCCGGGATGAACCCCGCCGAGATTATCTCACTTATGGACCTCATCCACTTCATCCGAGATCGCTTTAAACTAACGATCTTACTCATCGAGCACCAGATGCGCGTAGTGATGGGCATTTGCGAAACGATCACCGTTATGGACTTTGGTCAAGTCATCGCCCGCGGCACCCCGCAAGAGATCCAATCCGACCCCAAAGTCATCGAGGCCTACCTTGGGCCGGGCGCAGCGGTGCTCACCGAAAAATTCCGCCGCAAGCGCGCCCTCACCTAATCCGGGGATAAGAAAGGCACCCTCTATGAATGCCACCAACTCCCATCGTATGCTGGAAGTTCAAGACCTTAACGTCTACTACGGCGCCATCCACGCGTTGAAGGGCATTAACTTCTACTTAGACAAAGGGGAGATTGTCGCCCTCATCGGCGCCAACGGCGCCGGTAAAAGTACTACCCTGAACACCATATGCGGCCTATTGCGCCCCCGTCAAGGCCGAATTCTATTCCAAGGGGAAGACATCACCCAAACACTCACCGATGAAATCGTCCGCCGTGGCATCGTCCAAGTGCCTGAGGGGCGCAAAATCTTCGCCACCCTCACCGTACTAGAAAACCTAGAGATGGGCGCCTTCACCCAAAAGGACAAAGAAACCATTCAACGAGACATTGAGAATGTCTTCCAACGCTTCCCGCGCCTGAGCGAAAGGCGCCACCAGCTCGGGGGCACCTTATCCGGCGGTGAGCAACAAATGCTGGCCATTGCGCGCGGCCTAATGGCACACCCCACGCTGTTGCTGATGGATGAACCATCCATGGGTCTTTCGCCGCTCTTGGTCGAGCAGATCTTCACCATTATCCGAGAGATCAATGACCAAGGCACAAGCATCTTATTGGTGGAACAAAACGCCCAAATGGCGCTTTCGATTGCTGACCGTGCCTACGTGCTAGAAACCGGCCGCATCGTCCTCGAAGGGCCGGCGCAAGACCTGATGCACAACGAAATGGTCATCGAAGCCTACCTGGGCGGTAGCCACTAACGGCTTGGAGGCAATCCCTATGAGCACATTCAAACGCATTCTCCTCTTCTTCATCCTCCCCTTCCTAGCCGCCATTCTGTACCCCCCTCAATTGTTGGCAGGTGGCTATGCCTTGATCATCGTAGCAGCGGCGCTCTTCGCCGGCTTAGCCTTCTTCCTCTACCAGGGACGCGCTTCTGCCCTAACACTTAGCATCTTTGTGCAAGGCCTGAACGTCATCGTGCGGATTCTCATGCTTTTCCCCAACTTCGCCACCCCGGGCGGTCTCAACCTCTTTTATGGTTTGACCACAGCTGTGGCCATGGCGATTTCAACCTATCTCCTATTGCGTCTGGATAAATCCGACGTCCGCGTGACGATGTACCGTTGAAGCCCGAATGAACCTTGCCTCTCAAACCTCGGAGTTCCTCAAGGACTCCGAAGTTTCATTATTAGGGTGGTAAAATCAAACCATTCATCTCTTTTAGGGGCATGCAAAATGCCATGCGCTGAGATCATCACCATTGGCACGGAAATATTGTTAGGTGAGATTGTAAATACGAACGCCTATACCCTTGCCCGCCGCCTGCGCTCCATTGGGGTAGATGTCTATCGCCAGACCACCGTGGGGGATAACCTTCAGCGCATTGCACAGGCTATCCGTCACGCTGCCGAGGAGTGCGAGATTGTCCTCACCAGCGGAGGCCTCGGCCCCACCGTGGATGACCCCACCCGCCAGGCGGTGGCCCTGGCGCTCAACCTGGAATTGGAATATCGCCCGGACTTGTGGGAACAGATTCAAGAGCGCTTTCACCGCTACGGACGCCAACCCACCGAAAACAACCGCCGCCAAGCTTATGTGCCTAAGGGGGCACTGGTCTTAGAGAACCCGGTTGGCACCGCCCCGGCCTTCATCGTGGAAACCGAACCTACTACCGTGATCTCACTTCCTGGGGTGCCCCGCGAGATGGAATATCTATTAGAACAAGCCGTAATTCCCTACTTGCGACAGCGTTTTTCTCTGCAAAGCACAATCAAAATTCGCCTTTTGCACACGGTTGGCGTGGGGGAATCGTTCATTGACGAGCAGATTGGCGACCTAGAACAGCTCAGTAACCCTACTGTTGGGTTAGCGGCTCACTCTGGCCAGGTGGACGTGCGCATCACTGCCAAGGCCACCTCGGAATCGCTGGCGGAAGAGATGATCATCCCTGTAGAACGTGAGCTACGACAGCGGCTCGGCGCCGTCATTTACGGCGCAGATGAGGAAACCCTCGAGGAAGTGGCTTTGCGCAACTTGGCCAGCCATGGTTGGGCCATGGTTGCTCTCGAGCACAACCTAAACGGGCTTTTGCTTGGACGTCTGGGGCGCGCTGTGCAAATAGCATCGCCCCCGCTGCGTCACACCTTTCGTTACGGTGTCCTCGCTCCCCAGCTGAACCATCCCCAAGAACTGCTTGAATGCCTGGCCCGCCTGCACCGCGAACAGGGGACCGAGGTCGCCCTGGGGGTGGGGATTTTCCCTGGCGAAGAAAGGCCGGCTATTTACCTAGCGATCATCACCCCCCAGGGACAACAGCTAACCCCACGCCCCTTCGGCGGCCCACCCGAATATGCCCCGCGTTGGGCGACTCACCACGCCCTAGACCTGCTGCGCCAGTTGAGCCCTGCCAACAGCCCCCTGGAGAAATAGAAACCATTGGGAGAAACTGATGACAGCGAACACCTCCCCCACACCTTGTGATCTCTTACTGGTCAACGCCTTGGTGCTCACCATGGATGAAGAGTACCACGTTTACGAGCCTGGCGCCGTTGCCATTCGCGGGGATACCCTGCTTGCTGTAGGCCCGGAAGCCGAAGTGCGGTCCGCCTATCACGCAGCCGAAGTGGTGGATTGTCAGGGTCGCGTGGTGATGCCAGGCTTGGTCAACGCCCACACCCATGTGCCCATGACGCTCTTGCGCGGCCTGGCCGATGATCTACGCCTCGATGTTTGGCTCTTAGGGTACATGATGCCGGTGGAACGCCAATTCGTCTCCCCCGAATTCGTCCGCCTAGGCACTCAAATCGCCTGCTTAGAATTAATTCGCAGCGGGGTAACCTGCTTTGCGGATATGTATTACTTCGAGGAGAGTGTGGCCCAAGCCACAGCGGAGATTGGTTTGCGCGCCCTGTGCGCCCAAACGGTGCTCAAGTTCCCCGCTCCAGACGCCGAATCCTATGAGGAGTCACTGGCTGCTGCCCGCGAGTTCATCCAACGGTGGAAAGGGCATCCGTTGATCGTTCCTTCCATCGCCCCCCATGCCCCTTACACCTGCACCGATGACATCCTACGGGCTACTGCTGCGTTGGCTGTTGAATTCGATGTCCCTTTGCACACCCACCTTGCCGAGACAGCGACCGAAGTAGATAACAGCCGTGCCGAACACGGCCTTTCGGTGATCCCTTACGTGCAGCAGCAACGCCTCTTCGAGGCCAAGGTTCTTGCTGCCCATTGTGTGCACATAGATGAAAGCGAAATGGTTATCTTGCAGCGCCACAAGGCCGGCGTAGCCCACAACCCCTCATCCAACCTGAAGCTAGCCTCTGGCTTCGCCCCGGTGGCGCGCATGTTGGAAGTCGGCCTTCACGTAGGCATTGGCACCGATGGGCCTGCCTCAAACAACGACTTGGATATGTTCGAGGAGATGCGCCTGGCTTCCTTTATTGCTAAAAGCGTGACCAACGACCCCACTCAATTGCCGGCCCGTACGACACTTACCATGGCCACCCGCCTAGGCGCGTGTGCCATGCACCTGGGGCATCTCACCGGCTCACTGGAAGTGGGCAAGCGAGCCGACCTCATCGTCCTCGACCTTTCCACGCTCCACACCTCTCCGCGCTTCCACCGCGACCCCCAAAACATATACGCCCAGATTGTTTACACAGCCAAAGCCAGCGATGTGCAGGAGGTAATGGTCAACGGTAAGTGGTTGATGCGCAACCGGCGCATTGACCTTCTGGACGAGCGCGAACTGTTGCGCCAAGCCCAAGAGTATGCCCACCGCATTGACCTGTTCCTCATCCAACGGGAGAAGTCGGTGCTCTCGAAACTGATCGCCCTAAGCACAGCCACCGAGGAAGAAAGTTTTGAAGTCCAAGCCAAGGTGCGCATTAGTGATCCTGAGAACGTGCTCGCCGCGCTGCAACGCCCCGAAATCGAAATCCTGCGTCAACGCCACTATCACCAGTTCGATACCTATTTTATTTTCGAGGACCCCACCCAAGGGGTGTTGCGTTACCGCGAAGATGAGTTTGTGGAAGCCGACCAACGCGCCGGACCGGTGCGTTATCGCCTCACCTTAATCGGTCCAGCCCGCGAACATCACTTCCCTGGAGATGTTTTACTCTCGCGCAGCCGCTATCTGGCTCCGGCCAACCACAGTTTGCGCTTCTACCGCGAATACTTTAAACCCAGCGCCGAAATCTCCATCGTCAAAGACCGCCTTCGCTGGCGCGTTCTCTTCCACGGAACGGAGTTTTTCATTAACCTCGATCGCGTCGAGGAACCGAATTTGGGGTATTTTCTCGAAGTGAAAAGCCGCACTTGGAGCCGCCGCGATGCTGAGCACAAGGCTCATGTGGCCACCCAGCTGATCGAGTTTCTAGGCGCCTCCTCCGATGAATGGCTTAATAAGGACTATCTTGAACTGGTTCAGCAAACAACCTAAGGCCCTTTCTCTTTCCTAGAGAACTGCAAATACAAGGCTGACTTACCGCCGGGGAAGCCTTCCTTCGGATGGTATAATCCAAATCCCGAGGGCATTTCTTCTCTGTTCAATCCCCATGAGGAGGTGACAACATGGAATATCGCTTTCTTGGCAGGTCTGGTCTTAAGGTTTCGGCCCTTTCCTTAGGTGCTTGGGTAACCTATGGCGGACAGGTAGGGGAAGATGTTGCCCTGGAGTGCATGCGCGCCGCTTATGAGGCAGGTGTCAACTTCTTCGATAATGCCGAAGCCTACGCCGACGGCAACGCCGAAATCGTGATGGGAAAGGTCATCAAAAAAGCTGGATGGAAACGCTCCGATTTGGTCATCTCCACCAAACTTTTCTGGGGGGGTGATGGCCCCAACGATACTGGCCTTTCCCGCAAACACCTCTTCGAGGGCATCAACGCTTCGCTAAAGCGCCTGCAGATGGACTATGTGGATTTGCTCTTCTGCCACCGCCCCGACCGCTATACCCCCATCGAAGAAACGGTCTGGTCCATGAACCTGATCATCCAACAAGGAAAAGCGCTCTATTGGGGTACAAGCGAATGGAGCGCGGCAGAGATCATGGAAGCCTACAGCGTAGCCCGCCGCGAGCACCTCATTCCTCCCTTGATGGAACAGCCGGAATACAATATGTTCCAACGCCACCGAGTGGAAAAGGAATACCTTCCGCTCTACCGATCCATCGGCCTCGGCACCACTACTTGGAGTCCCTTGGCCAGCGGCTTGCTAAGCGGCAAGTACAACGAGGGCATCCCCAAGGGGACCCGTCTCTCTCTACCCGGATATGAGTGGTTGCGCGCCGAGGTGGAAAGCGAGGAAGGGCGGCGCAGGATTGAAAAAGTGAAGCAATTGGCTCCCATCGCTTCCGAATTGGGGTGTACCATGGCTCAATTGGCCATCGCCTGGTGCTTGAAAAACCCCTACGTAAGCACCGTCATTACCGGTGCGTCCCGCAAGGAGCAAGTGCTTGAAAACATGAAGGCCTTGGAGGTGGTCGCGCTCCTAGATGACCAGGTCATGAATCGCATTGAAGAAGTGCTGCAAAACAAACCCGAACCGGAGAGCGATTTCCGCTAAACCGACCGTCCATTCAAACACCAAACGAGGGATAACCATTTACTCACCCATACCTCTTTGGGAGACTCTCTGCCCTTGGAAGACCGCGATAGCACTCAGAAATTCGACCTCTCCGATGAGAAGCGTTATTCCTCCCACCTAAGCCCAGGCACCACACTGCAAAACCGCTATCTCATCGAAAGCATCCTCGGTGTGGGGGGAATGGGAGCGGTTTACCGCGCTCGCGATTTGCATTTCCCCAATGTGATCAAATGGGTGGCCGTCAAAGAGATGGTCAACCGCGCCGCCGACCCGGTAGTACGCGCCACCATCGTACGCAATTTTGAACGCGAAGCCAACCTGCTCGCCTCGCTGGACCATCGGGCGATCCCCCGCATCTACGACTTCTTCACCGTAGAGGAGCGTTCCTACCTGGTGGAAGAGTACATCCAAGGGCAAGATTTAGAGACTATCATCACCAATGCTCCCGACTTCATCCCTCAAGAGCGTGTTATCCGCTGGGCCATCGAACTCTGCGATGTGCTTCATTACTTACACACGCACACCCCTCAACCCATCGTCTTCCGCGATATGAAGCCCTCCAATGTGATCATCAACCAGCACGATCACGTGGTGCTTGTGGATTTCGGCATTGCGAAACCATTCCAGGGGGATCAAAAGGGAACAATGATCGGCACCGAGGGATACTCCCCACCGGAGCAATATCGAGGCGAGGCGAGCCCTCTGGCGGATATCTACGCCCTTGGAGCTACTCTCCACCACTTGCTCACCCGTCGCGACCCACGATTAGAAGCGCCTTTCTCGTTCCACGAGCGGCCTATCCGCAAAATCAACCCGGCTATCAGCCCTGGCTTAGAAGAGATCATCAATAAAGCACTGCAATATAACCCCCAGGACCGCTTCCAAAGCGCTTTGGAGATGAAAGAAGCGCTGCTCCTCTTAGCCAAAGAGAGCGGCTTTTTGCTCCCCCACACCCCCTCCCAGGAAAGGCACAGAGAAACGGAAGGGATTAAGCCCTTGTGGGAATTCGAGTGCGAAGACGAAATTCGCGGCGCTCCGCTCTACCACAATGACGTTCTCTATATCGGATGCTACGATAACAATCTTTACGCCCTCAATGCCAAGAACGGGCAGTTCATATGGAAATACGCTGCCGAGGGCGGGGTGGTTTCCCGCCCTGCCCTCTACGAGGATTCGCTTTACATCGGCTCCGTAGATCGCCGCCTACATGCGATTTTTTTACGCACCGGCAAGGTAAATTGGACCTACTTCACCGATGGTCCGATCTTTTCCTCCCCGACAATAGTCAGCGGATATGTCTTTATCGGTTCTGACGATGGCTACCTCCACGTGGTCAATGCTCTCAATGGGCACCGTGTCTGGCGCATGGAGGCTGGCGCGCCTATCCGTTCCACCCCATTGGTGCACAATGACTACATTTACCTCGGCACAGAAGCCGGCGATTTCTTCTGCTTGGATCTGGGTGGTCAAATCCGCTGGCGTTTCCGCGCCCGTCGAGCCATCACGGCTTCAGCGGTTATCTCTCGTCACCTGGTATATTTCGGCTCCGTGGACGGCAACCTCTACGCCCTTGATGCCGCCAACGGTTGGGCGGTGTGGCGCCATCGCATCGGCAAGCCCACTATCTCTACCCCTTGCCTGATGGACAACTTCCTCTTCAGCGGTGCCGTGAGCGGAGATATCTTTTGCCTCGACGCCTATTCCGGGCGGGAGATCTGGCGTTTCACCACTCAAAATCAGGTGACCGGTTCCCCAATTATCCATCGCGATTCGCTCTATTGTGGCTCTGTAGATGGGTACTTCTACTGCCTCGAATATCGCACTGGGCGTTTGCGTTGGAAGTTTCGCAGCGCTGGCCCAATCACCGGCACACCTGTTGCCCACGAAGATTTCGTCTACATCGGTTCCACAGACCATCGCGTCTATGCCCTGCTTGCCTAAAAGACCCTATCTTGGAGGCGAACTTGTCCCCTTGGTTTCGTCGGTCCTTACTTCCATCAAAACGCAAAACCCCTCGGACTCAAGGTGAGCCCCCCACAGTTCCTCTGCCTCCCCATCTCGGTTTGCCCTCCAAAGTCGGAGCTTTTCCAGGCAGGCTGGAGTATCCCCAAAGCGAGATCGGCTATGCCCAATCGGTGGGATTGCAACGGGAACACAACGAGGATGCCTTGTTTATCCTGCACACCCTGCTCACCAGCAACGGTGAGCCTTTTCCCTTCGGACTCTATCTCATCGCCGATGGCATGGGAGGGCATCAACAAGGGGAAATCGCCAGCGGGTTGGCCGTACGCACAGTTGCAACCACGATCGTCCGCCAGGTGCTCGAGCCACTCCTGTCAAACCCTCAGGAACTCCCTCAAGAAGCCTTGCAGCAGGTTTTGGAGAAAGGATTTCAAGAAGCCCATCGTGGTATCCTCGAGAAAGCGCCCGGCAGCGGCACCACTCTTACCGCGTTGCTAATCCTCGATCGCCTGGTTACGATAGCCCACGTAGGGGACTGCCGCGTCTACCGCATTCATCCCAAAGGCGACCTGCAGGTACTCACCCGTGATCATTCTCTGGTGGAACGTCTTATCGAACTGGGGGAGATTAGTGCTGAAGAAGCTGCCACTCACCCCCAACGTAATGTGCTTTACCGCGCCCTAGGTCAGGGCGAACCCCTTCTACCCGACCTAACTACCATTCCTCTGCCCCCCGGCGGTTACTTTATGCTCTGTTCCGATGGCCTATGGGGAGTGGTCTCCGCCACGGAGATCATCCGCTTGGTGACGACCTCGCCCTCTCCCCAAGCCGCTTGCCAGGCTCTCGTCGAAGCAGCCAACGCTGCTGGTGGCCCGGACAACATTACGGTTGTATTAATCCGCCTGCCAGAGTAAAATTTGATTGAATGGCAAGCAAGAATCTACTCAGACGAACGGGGTGCCGAAAGCCTTGACGACGGACTACTACGAATTGCTCGGTTTACCCCCCGATGCCAACGGGGAAGAGATTCGACGCGCCTATCGCGATGCGGCGCTTCAATGGCACCCCGATGTCAACCACCAAGAAGGGGCACATGAGCGTTTCCTCTTGCTCAAACAAGCCTACGAAACGCTTTCCAACCCCCAGGCGCGCCAGCGCTACGACCAGGAACTGGCTCGCAGCCGCAATGAGCCTTTCCTCATCGAAACCATTTATAGTCGCCCTCATCTCCCACTTATAGAGGAACCCCAGTTAATATATGTGCTGGTAAACCTCCAACCCAACCCTTGGATATCCCAACCCACTTCTGCGGCGCTCAACTTGTGCTTAGTCCTCGATAAGTCCACCTCCATGCAGGGGCCGCGGCTCGATACCGTGAAAGACGCCGCCATCGAATTGGTACGTCACCTCACCCCCCAAGATCATCTCAGTATCGTTGCCTTCAGCGATCGTGCCCAGGTGATCGTCTCGGCGAGCGAACGCCTGGAACGCTATGAAATTGAAACGCGCATTAAGCTGCTCGCCGCCGAAGGGGGTACAGAGATCCTTCAAGGCCTACAAGCGGGACATCAGGAATTGCTGCAAAACTTCAGCCCCGCCTACGTCAACCACCTTATCTTGATCACGGATGGCCGCACCTATGGTGACGAAGAACAATGCTTGCAGCTGGCCGAACAACTTGCTCATCAAGGTGTTCGCTTAACAGGGATGGGCATTGGCGCCCTTTGGAACGATGCCTTCATGGATGAGCTCACCGCCAGAACCGGGGGCAACACGCTGTTCGTCTCTCGCATTGCCGATTTGGGTACCCTAACACAAGAGATTTTAAAATCTCTGCGCAATACGCTGGTGGAGAAGACGGTGCTAAACCTAGAGATGGGCAATGGGGTAAACCTGCTCGCCGCTTACCGCTTGCAACCACAGCCTGCCGAACTTAACCGAGAACCCCCCTTGCGCTTGGGGAGCCTAGCCAAAGGGGAAACCCTCGCTGTGCTCCTGGAGTTTTCCCTCCCCGCGCTGAGTGAACAGACAGAAGGCTCCCGCTTCACCATAGCACGAACTCGAGTTGAGGCAGTTGCTCCTTCAAACCCCATGCATCCTCACCGGGTAACGAGCATTCTTTCCCGTATGGTGAGCCGCGAGGCATCTACAGCCTTGCCACCGGAACCTATCTTGCGTGCCCTCTCGCAGATCAACCTCTACCGAATGCAAGAGCGCGCCCGTAAAGAGGCGGCCGCCGGAAAGATTCAAGAGGCACAAACGCGTCTGCAGCGCTTGGCTGGCGAACTGCTCAGCATGGGAGAGATCGAGCTGGCCCAAACGGCCATGATGGAGGCAGAACGCCTTCAGCGCACCCACATGCTCAGCGCCGAGGGCGAAAAGCGGATAAAATATGGAACTCGGGCGTTCCTACTTCCTCCTAGAACGCCCTAACGCAACGCGCAATGATTGTTTGTCCGAACTGCCTTCACAAAGAAATGGAAGGCGCCCTCTTCTGCAGCGAGTGCGGAGCGCGTCTCTTCCTCGCCGAGGGTATCCCTACCGGTACCATCAAGCAGACCACCGGCCAGGTACGCCCCCGTTCGGCCCCCTTTGAGGTCGCCTCACCACCCTCTAGCCAGGAAATGAAGGTGCCCGTGGCGCTCAACTTGCTCGCCAGCGGCGATATTTTGCCACTCACCTTCACCGAGGAGATCATCCTTGGGCGCTATAGCGAAGGACAGCCGGTCAAACCCGATGTTGATCTCACCCCCTTTCACGCCTACGAAGCCGGTGTTTCACGCCTTCATGCCTCTTTGCGCTGGGTAGAGGACCGTCTCATGGTCACCGACTTGGGTTCCGCTAACGGCACCCGTTTGAACGGACGTTTGCTCACCGCCTATATCCCTTACCCTCTCAAACACGGCGATATTCTTACTATGGGCAAATTCAAAATCCAGGTGTTGCTGCGCTCGCCTTAGTTCGCTCCTAGTGCCGCTGTGCTTTCTAAGGAGGCATCTATGGCCTATACCCTAATCGTCCATATCTCAAATGCGGAACCCATCGTAGGAGAGACAGAAAACCTCCCCTCTCCTAACGATACAATGGTAGTCATCCAAAACCCGCGTAAATTGGATGGCAAAGATCTTCCTTATCTGGCAGAAAACGTCCAAACGGTCTATTGGCCGATCCAACACATCAACTTCATCGAAGTAATTAGCGAAGGCGAAGCTGAAGCCATCATCGGATTCGTGCGAGAGTGACCCATGCTAGGAGCAAAGGATAATCCCTTTAAAGGACGCCGTATTCTCGTCGTAGACGACGAGGAGCGCATGGTGCGCTTCATTCGTCTCAATCTGGAACACGATGGCTTTCGCGTCATCGAGGCTTTTAACGGCATTGAAGCCATCAACCAAGTCCGCAACAGCCTACCCGATTTGGTGTTACTCGATGTGATGATGCCCGATCTTGATGGCTTTGAGGTGCTAAGGATCATTCGCGAGGTCAGCGCCGTGCCGGTGATTATGCTCACTGCAAAAGGGGAGGAGAACGATCGTGTGCGTGGCCTTGAACTAGGCGCTGACGATTACATCACCAAACCCTTCAGCCCGCGAGAACTGGTCAGCCGCGTCAAAGCCGTGTTACGACGCACGGAAGCCCCCACCGTCAGCATGCACGGGGTGATCGAGGTGGACGAGCGCCTAAAGCTGGATTTCGATCGGCGTGAGGTGTGGGTAGATGGGAAATTGGTCAAGCTGCGCCCCACAGAGTATCGCTTGCTCTATCACCTGGTGCAGAACGCCGGCTGGGTGGTTACCCACGACCAAATTCTAACCAAGGTGTGGGGCTACGAATACCGTGACGAACCTCACTACGTGCGCCTCTACATCAACTACTTAAGGAAAAAAATTGAGGAAGACCCTGCTAACCCTAAATACATCCTTACCGAGCGCGGTGTAGGGTATCGTTTTGTAGATTTTCGTCGCAAATCATCCGGCGACGAGAAAAGTGAAGGTGCGAAAGATGTTGAATAAGAGCAATAAGCAGCGTATTTTACTGGTAGATGACCATGAAATTGTTCGCTTGGGACTGAAGGCGCTTTTGGAGCGCCATCCCAACTTCGAAGTGGTGGCCGAGGCCGCCACGGCGCGCGAGGCGATCGAGAAAGTAGAAGCCTATCAACCGGATGTCGTGGTCATGGATATTCGCCTTCCGGGCGGTTCGGGGATTGAAGCCTGCGAAGAAATCTGCGAAAAGCACCCCAACTCTAAGGTGATTATGCTTACCTCCTACGCCGAGGACGAAATGCTCTTTTCGGCCATCCGCGCCGGTGCCGCCGGCTATGTGCTCAAGCAGATCGGCGCCGAAGACCTCGTCCGCGCCATCGAAGCCGTGGGACGCGGCGAAGCCTTGCTCGACCCGGCGGTCACCCAGCGTATCTTCCAGGAGGTCCGCAAGGCCGCCAAGGAAGAGGAGGCTTCCGCCTTTTCCGCCCTCACCCAGCAGGAGAAACACGTCTTGCTCCTGGTTTCGGAAGGCAAGACAAACCGCGAAATTGCCAAAGCGCTCTTCCTAGGTGAGGGAACGGTGCGCAACTACGTGAGCAGCATTCTCTCCAAGTTGGGCGTTAGTAACCGCGCCGAAGCGGCTGCCTACGCCGTAGAGCACAACCTGCGCGAATACCTCTAATAATTTCTTTCTATAAATCGGAGGCCGTTCTCCTCTGCTATTTGGAAAGGTGCGGCCGACACTGCTCGCACGGGCAGAGGGAGCGTAGGAAATCCCACTGGTAAATCCCATAGTGATGGCCGTCCTCCCACTCGATGGTGAGGGCATATGTCCCTACGGCCTCGATGTTCTTCAAGCGCGTGGCAGGGCTATCTTCCTCCGGCAGAAGGAAAATGCTCTCATCGGGCGGCAAGCCCATCATCTCGTGCCCGCCGCGGCAGACGGCACAAGGGCAGGCGCGCCGCAAAAGACTAAAAGAATAGCGGCTGGTGTGACCATCCGACCACTCCACCAGGAGGAAGTGCTGTGAGCGATCGGCAGTGATGCTCCTCGGCCGTTGACTCATTCTCACCTCTCTATTGATCAATCACCTGAAGATAATTGGCCACCGCCCACCCGCGGCGGGTTTCATCAAAGGGGCCCACCAAATACCACCAGGTATAGCCATCGGCGTCACGTGGCCCGTCTTCTACCCGGAACACTTCCCACTCGCTCCCCAAGAGCAACACCTTGCCTCCCAGACCAGGTTGATCCCGCAAGCGCAACCCGTCTCCACCTGTGCCCACAATTTGCACATAAACCCCAACGGCAATCGCCTCCCCTCCCCCAGCAGGCACCATCTCAGAAGGGGTGGCCGTGGCCGAATTTGGGGAGGGCGATTGCGTCTGCATGGTGGCGCCGGAAATGCGGGTGAAAACTACCGTAGGCACACTGCCGGGGGAACGACCCATGCCGGAGAACAGCAAAGTAACCAAAGTCCCTAAAGTGAGACAACTGGCCACCACCACTGAGGCAGCGATAACCGGCCAGGTCACAATGTTCCGCCACTGATATCTTTCCGCTGGTTGTTTGAATTCCTTCGACATCCCTGTCCTCAAACCGGCAACAGGAAGAAAGCCAGCGCTAAAATCAGATATACCGCCAACAACTCAATCCCCTCCAACCAGTTCGATTCGCCATCCTGGCTGATCATCACGGCGATGAAGACCCCTACAATGAGCGCCAGCAATTCGAAGAAGTTGAAAATCAATTGGAGGGGGTTTCCCATTAATAAACTGACGAACACCAACACCGGCGCAACAAAGAGCGCGATCTGCAATGCAGAAGCTACCGCAATCTCCACGCTCAAGTCCATCTGATTTTTGACCGCTACCTTCACCGCCACCAGATGCTCGGCCACATTGCCGATCAGCGGCACGAGGATCACCCCTAGGAAGAATTCCGAAACCCCTAAGCCCACCACCACCGGTTCTACGCTCGCCACCAACAACTCGCTCATCAGAACCACCCCTAAAGTCGCGGAGGCCAATAGTGCCAATGCGGCTCGCAAAGACCAATGGTGCCCTGCTGAAGAGAGAGGGAGCTGTTCCCCTGCCGTTACAAGGGATTCTTGAGCCGGAGAGGAGACTCCTACACCGGAGGTAGGGTTGCGAAAGCTATACACCAAACCCGCCACATAGAGCAGAATCATGATCCCCGCCACCCCCAGGCTGAGCACCTCCACGCGCAGGCTGCCTTGAGGACCAATCGAGCTGCTGAGCATGGAAGGCACCAAAAGGGCAATCACTGCCAGCATCAGCAGGATGGCGTTCCTTCCAGCCTGATGACGATCAAAGCGCTGAATTCCGTTGCGTATGCCCCCCGCCAACATCGAAGCGCCCATCACCAGCAAGATATTGCCCAAAATAGAACCGGTGATGGAAGCCTTCACCAATTCGAGCAATCCTTCCCGAATGGCCACAATGGTGATAATCAGCTCGGCAGCATTCCCCAACGTGGCGTTCAACAAGCCCCCCAGGCGGGGGCCGGAATACATCGCTAATGCCTCGGTTGAGAGCCCAATCAAATTGGCCAAGGGGATGATCGCCAGGGCGGAGAGAAGAAAAATTCCCACTTCTCCCCACCCTAACCAAGCCGCAGCCAGCGCCAACGGAAAAGCAACGAGAAGCCAAGTTGTGGGTTCTTCATGAAGGAAGGAGCGAATCTTTTTCACAATGCGGTAGCCTCGTTCGGATTTCAACGCCGCCAATTCTAACCCATTCGCGCACTAAGAACCCAAATTGGCTGCTACAACTTCGCGCGCCAGCCGCGGAGCGAACTTCGCCGAAGGCAAAGCGCAAAAGGCGGCTTCACTGCAACTGAGCCTTATCCTTACCAATATGGGACAACTTGTCCACCCAATAATAGCCCTGGGGTCGCGGGTATAATACCTTCGGGAGGGCGTTGATGAATGAGCCGCTAATTCTAAACAATCGCTACCGAATCCAAGAGCGCCTGGGGGCCGGAGGGATGGCTGTTGTTTATCGCGCCTACGATTTGACTCTGGAGCGAACCGTAGCGGTCAAAATATTACGCAAGGATTATTCGAACGATCCCGATTTCCGCCAACGCTTTCACGAAGAAGCCAAAGCCGCGGCTAACCTCTCCCATCCTAATATCGTCACCGTCCACGATTTCGGCCTCTATGCCGACCAACTTTTCATCGTCATGGAATACGTGCCAGGAACCGACCTGAAGAGCCTGCTCAAGCAGCGAGGGCGCTTTAGCCCAGAAGAGGCCGTAGCGTTGATGATTCAAGCCTGTGCCGGCATCGGACACGCTCACCGCAAAGGCTTAGTCCATTGCGACATCAAACCTCATAACTTTTTGGTTACTCCCGATCAGCACCTAAAAGTCGTAGATTTCGGCATTGCCCGCGCCCTCAGCACCATCTCCGCCAATGAACGTAGCGAAGTGGTATGGGGCTCACCTCAATACTTCTCTCCCGAGCAAGCCGCTGGCGGCGCTCCTTCGCCCGCCTCAGACGTCTATTCCCTTGGGGTTGTCCTCTACGAGTTGCTCACCGGGCGGCTGCCTTTCCAGGCTTCCACCCCCAGCGAGTTGGCGCGTCTGCATCGTGAGGCTCTACCGCCTTCGCCGCGCCGTTATAACCCTGCCATTCCCCTTCCTTTAGAGCAAATTATCCTAAAAGTCCTTTCCAAAGAGCCCTCGGCGCGCTACCGTACCGCTGATCAACTGGGAAAGGTGCTCGCCTCTTTCCAACAACGATCTTTGCCTGCCACACCTTTGTCCGATGCTCAACCTATGGAGGGGTTTCCTACCTCGGCTGCTGCGCTTCGATCGGCACTGGCGACGCCTACCTACACCATTCCCCCGCAAGAATTCCCTCCGACCCCTCCTAACCCGATCCCCGAATCGGAGACTTTCATCATCTCTGCAACCACTCGCCGTAGATCGTTCGATTGGTTAACCTGGTTGTTGGGACTCCTAGCCATATTCGCTTGGGTAGGGCTGGTTATATTTTGGTTATACGTATGGTTTACTTATATGGCCGCGGTTTTCTAAGCACGGGCGGCTCACTCGCTGCACAGATCGTCAGGTCACTTGAATTGACCAAGCACCGCGCCCCTCTTAAAAAACGAAGAGCACGACCGGTCTCGCGCTCTTCAATTTTCCCAATCGTTGGGTTACGCCTGTGATACGCTTATTCCTTGGTCTTCACCAAGGTGCGAATGCACTTGGTGCACAAAACCTTACGGACCATACGCCCCCCC